>ENA-OVFS01000034-OVFS01000034.1-human-gut-metagenome-genome-assembly--contig:-NODE-34-length-168653-cov-10.816243_pt1 | contig 168653 bp, 141 predicted proteins | sample MGYA00237763_ERZ505405 | MGnify/ENA primary metagenome ERZ505405 (study PRJEB26158, sample SAMN06016401) | human gut metagenome | biome: human gut; feature: ankylosing spondylitis patient; material... | reverse complement strand
GAGCACTTGACTTTTAATCAAGTTGTCCGGGGTTCGAATCCCCGATGTCTCATTAAGTTGCGGAAGCCGAGAGGTTTCCGCTTTTTCGTATTCTAAAGTTTGCTAAAAAAGAGGTTGCTGCACATTCACACAGCAACCTCTTTTTAGGTTAAAGTATATGTTGTTGAAAGTCGAAGATCAGTTTGATTTTGTCGGAATGAACTGTGCAATGCGTCCGGCGAAATCAGCGATATTCTGAGTCTGAAGGATCACACGGCCAGGACCGGTAAGCTTTGTGAGGAAGAGACCTTCGCCGCCGAAAAAGATGTTTCCAAGGCCTTTGATCGTCTCAACTTCATATTTTACGGTTTTCTCGAACGCAACGATATTTCCTGTATCAACTTTGATCACTTCGCCCGGTGCAAGCTGTTTCTCGACAACATCGCCGTCGATTTCGAGAAAGGCCATTCCGGAACCGGAGATGGATTCAAGGATGAAGCCTTCGCCGCCAAACAGTCCGGAAGTAAATTTCTTTGTGAAGGTGACATCAAGATTTACAGAATCCTGTGCGCAGAGGAATGCACCTTTCTGGCAGATCATGCCGCCGTTTTCTGCCGCGTCGATCGGAAGAACCTGACCAGGTACAGTTGACGCAAATGCGATCGTGGCACCCGGAGCATCCGCACGGTAGGTAGCCATAAACATGGATTCACCGGCAAACATGCGGCCAAGACCTTTCATAAATCCGCCGCGTGTGTTTGTGGACATGGAAATCCCTTCAGACATCCAGGACATTCCGCCGGACTGTGTATACATGGTTTCGCCTGGAGCATCAAATTTGATCTCAACTGCAGGGATAGTTGTGCCAATAATTCTGTATTTCATAGGATCCTCTCTTTCTGGCGTATTGAACGATGAAAATACGCTTGTATTGCTGTATCCAAAAGATACACAAGGGTGAACAAATATATTATATCATACTCTGCCGATAGTTACAGAAGAAATACTGGAATGAAATTTACATGAAATTTACAGTGAAAAATCCTGTTTATGAAAATAACAAAATGATAACATGTTTACAGTTTCCTTAAATATGGGGGTGCTCGCTTGTGTGAAAAAATTATGGATGATAGAATATCGGTAACAAGTTCAGTGACAGGCGAGTTCAGTTTTGGAAAAAGAAGGTGGCAAGGTGAAAAAGATTTGGATGATGACGGCAGCTTTAGGACTAGGAATCTGGCTGACAGGGTGTTCGCCGGCTTTTGTTCCGGTAGAAGATCCGAGTGAGCCACAGACAGAGGAACGAAATAGTCCTGAAACGGAAAAAGAAGATCAGAGGGAAAATCTGGCCTTTCAGCCACTTTCGAAGGAAGAACGTCGGTGGATCGTAACAGAATTGGAATCCTTTGATGGAGATCATAAATTTTCGGATATGGATCCGGAAAAGGCAGCATCCTGCGGCGGAGAGATCCGGGATGCGTATGATTTTGTTGGACGGGAGACGGAAAATGGTTACGGGTATGTCCTGGGATTTCGAAAAGGCAAGGAGGATCCGCTGAAAGATCTCAGCATTTACAGCATTGATGATGTGATCGAGGCTGAAAAGTGGAACGAGGACGAAAGTATTTTTGAAAAAGTATATACTTTCGAAAATGTTTATGAAATGTATTACACGGAAGCAAAGGATGTTCTGTTTTTTGTTCCGAGCGGAATAGAAGAACCGGAAGAACTCAGAAAAGCGTTTACATATAGCCTCTGTGACGGTGACGAGGGGGTCCGGTATCTGGAGACTGTAAAGAAGCGCGGCGTGCGGATGTCACCACCGGAGGACGGCGGATATCTTACCGTCCGAAGATTTGAAGATGCAGAGGTACTGGAGGAATATATTCCTTTGACTGAGGATCAAGAGAAAGAGATCACCGGCTCGGATGAGATCATTGATCCGGTCATGTATGGAATAGATGGGATCACATATGCGGCAAGCCAGGAAATTTATGAGTCAGAAAACCCGGATCCGGATGAGATCACGGTTCCGGCATTAAAAATTGCAGAGGAAAAATGTGAATTTCAGACGGTCGGAACGGAAGACATGAAAGAAATTACAAGTGCGGAACTTGAGGTGGTCCCGATTTCCAAAGAGCTGGAGAAAAACACCGATTTGGCGCGCAAAGATTCTGCTGACTCGGAGGTCGTAGGGATTTCCGAGATGCTGCAGGATCCGGAATTGTTAAAAAGGCTGGAGGAGATCCTGGCGGGGGCATCTTTTGATGAAGCGAAAGAATGTCCGTATAACGGGATCCTGACGCTGACAAAGGCGGATGGGACACAGGTAGTGGTGAGACTGGCATCGGACGGATGCGATTCGATGGTTTATGGCAGCTATAGCTTTTATCAGGCAGCCGGGGGTGAAGTCGCGGAAATTTGGGATATGTTTCCGGAGGTAAAAGCGGAGATTGTAAAGTAAGCCGGCGTTTGTAGTATTGACATTTCTTATGGAATACAGACAGATATTAGACTGGGTGAACAAAGAAGACTGGAGTGCATTATTGGATGTAGGACAGTCGCAGATTGAGAAACTTCTCTCGGAGCAAAAAGAAAAAAATATTTTATAACGAATGCGGATGCGAATTTGACGGACAACTCCCAGTTCATTTGCAGGCGGATGGGAAACAGGAGAATAAAAATTTTGAATTACAGAAAAGAAAAACAGCCGGGACTTTTAGAACGGCTGACAGAATATGCGGGCTCGGATGCGTATCCATTTCATATGCCGGGACATAAAAGACGGGAGATTCCGGATGGGATCCCGGGGGGATTTCCGGACCCGTATGGGATCGATATCACGGAGATCGATGGGTTTGACAACCTGCATCATGCGGAAGGAATTTTGAAGGACGCCATGGATGAGGCGGCTGCGATCTACGGGACGGACCGGTCCTGGTATCTTGTGAATGGGAGTACCTGCGGGATTTTAAGTGCAGTTTTTGCGACTACGGAAAACGGCGGAAAGATCCTGACAGCGAGAAACTGTCATAAGGCGGTGTACCATGCGATCTGCCTGAACCGGCTGGAGGCGGAGTATCTGTATCCGGAGGAGATCACGGAATTCGGGATCAATGGAGGAATCCGTGCGGAGGATGTGAGAAAAGCGCTTGAAAAGGATGCGATGCACTGTGCGGGAAATTCGGGGGATGTGAGAGGAAAAATCACGAAAATCCAGGCAGTGCTCATCACATCCCCAACCTATGAAGGCGTGGTGTCGGATATCCGGGCGATCGCGGATGCGGCTCATGAATACGGGATCCCATTGATCGTCGATGAGGCGCATGGGGCACATCTGGAGTATGCAGATCAGTGTCACAGCTTTCCGAAATCGGCGTTGGAATACGGGGCTGATATCGTGATCCAGAGCCTTCATAAGACGTTGCCATGCTTTACACAGACGGCAATCCTGCATGTGAAGGGAAAGTTTGTGGATCAGGACAGAGTTTCGAGGTATTTGTCCATGTTTCAGACGTCCAGCCCGTCATACCTTTTTATGGCTGGGATGGAGCGGTGCATCCGGTATATGGATGGGGACGGAAGAAATGGGATGGTCCGGTATGAGAAAAGACTGGAGCGCTTTATGGAGCGGATGGAAGGACTTCAGGTACTTGAGGTTCTGGACCGGGAAATCTGTGGGAAATATCGGACTGTGGCCGGATGGGATCCGTCGAAGATCGTGGTTTCCACGATGCGCGCAGAGGATTTTCACGGGGAAGAGCTGGCGGAGACACTGCGGAGAAAATACCATCTTGAGATGGAGATGACAGCGCCGGAGTATGTGATCGCGATGACGTCGCTGATGGACACGGAAGAAGGATTTGAGCGGCTTGGAACGGCGCTGCTGGAGATTGACGGGGCGCTGAGACGCCGCACGGAGTCCGGACGAAAGGAGAAAGCAGCTAGTGAGACTCCAGAAGGCCTGGAATCTAAACTTTCGCACCCGGTCAGGAGAATGCTCATCTGCGAGGCAATGGATGCTGATACGGAGCGCACAGCGTTTCAGGATACGGTCGGAAAGGTATCTGCGGAGTTTGTGTATCTGTATCCGCCGGGAATCCCGATCATCGCGCCGGGAGAGGTCTTCACGGATGCGATCGTGGAGAAGATCATGGCGTACAAGGCAGCAGGACTTCTTGTCCAGGGACCGGCTGATCCGGATGCGGACGTGATCTTAACATTATCGAGCGAGGATGGAAACAACGGTTGCACGGGACCTCTGATTTTGATACAATGAAAAGATAGAACCTGAAAAGTGGTTGTAAAAGTTCGATCGAAAAGTCTTATCTGACAGGGATAAAAATTATAATACAGAAGGCTGAGAGAAACAAATGGGCAGGATATATTATCTTCTTGGAAAGAGCGCGACAGGAAAAGATACACTGTATAAGGAAATCCTGAAACGGAGACCAAAGCTGCGGACGGTGACGATGTATACAACAAGACCGATCCGGGAAGGCGAGACGGACGGAGTGGAATATTTCTTTACCGACCGCGAGGAGCTGGAGCGGCAGCTGGCTTCCGGAAAGGTGATCGAGTCGAGAACTTATCAGACGATCGCTGGTCCGTGGACTTACTATACGGTGGATGACGGGCAGTTTGATGTTGCCGACGACGAGTCCTGTCTTATGATCGGGACACTGGAATCTTACGAGAAGATGTGTACCTATTTTGAAGCGGGAAAGATGGTCCCGGTCTATATCGAGGTCCCGGACGGGATCCGGCTTCTCAGGGCCGTCAAACGCGAGGAAAACCAGAAAAAGCCGAATTATCGGGAAGTCTGCCGGAGATACCTTGCAGACGAAAAAGATTTTTCAGAGGAAAATCTGGAACGCCTGGGAATTACAAAGAGATATCAGAACACGGATATGGAAATGTGCGTGGAAGAAATCCTAAGGGATTTGGATAAATAACTTTTTATAGGCGTTATTTTGTGGTAAGATAAAATGGAAACACCGGTAGCGGGAACAGTTAAATGTTCTGTTCGAACCGGGAAGCTCCGGCGTAAAAAGCACTGCCGGAACCAACAGGATGAGGAGGGATGCGGCTATGTCAGAAGAAAAGATCATGGGATTTGAAGAGATCCTCGGGAATGAGATGGTGAAAGATCACTTTAAAAAGGCGATCCAGAACCATAAGATCTCACATGCTTATATCCTGACGGGAGAAGCCGGCATGGGAAGAAAATCGATCGCGAATGCGTTTGCGATGACACTCCTGTGCGAGAAAGGCGGAAGTGAGCCGTGTATGATGTGCCATTCCTGCAAGCAGGTGATGAGCGGAAATCATCCGGATCTCATCTATGTGACGCATGAAAAGCCGGGAAGTATCGGCGTGGATGATGTGCGGGAACAGATCAATGATACGATCATGATCCGTCCGTACAGCAGTTATTATAAGATCTATATCGTGGATGAGGCGGAAAAAATGACGGTCCAGGCGCAGAATGCCCTGTTAAAAACGATCGAAGAGCCGCCGTCCTACGCGGTCATCATTCTGATCACGACGAACCAGGAGGCGTTTCTTCCGACGATCCTCTCCAGATGTGTCCAGATGAAGTTAAAGCCGCTTAAGGATTTCACGATCAAGAGTTACCTGACCCAGAATCTCCATATCGCGGAGAAGGATGCGGATATCTGCGCTGCATTTGCGAGGGGAAATCTCGGAAAGGCGATCCATCTGGCTTCGTCGGATGAATTCAAGGAACTTTTCCAGAAGGTCATGGTTCTCGTGAAAAACGTGGGAACTATGGATATTTCGATGCTTCTGGATTGTATCCGGGAGATGAAAGAGCAGAACTTTGATATCGGCGAGGTGCTGGACTTAATGCAACTCTGGTACCGGGATGTGCTCATGTTCAAGGTCACGAAGGACATGAACCTGCTGATTTTCAAGGATGAATATAAAATGATCAACGAGACGGGTGAGAAAGTCGATTATGCCGGGCTGGAAGCAATTCTGGCGGCGATCGACACGGCAAGAACACGTTTAAATGCGAACGTAAATATGGAATTAGCGATGGAATTACTTCTGCTGACCATGAAGCATCCGTCATAAGGAGCGAAGAATGACGAAAGTAATTGGAATCCGCTTCCGAAAAGCGGGAAAAGTGTATTATTTCAGTCCTGGTGAGAATGAGATCAAGACCGGCGACCATGTGATCGTCGAGACAGCCAGAGGCGTGGAATATGGATATGTGGTGCTTGGAACCCACGAGGTGGATGACAAGAAGGTGATCCAGCCGTTAAAGTGCGTGATCCGTATGGCGACACCGGCGGATGAGGAGACGGAGCGCCGCAACAAGGAGAAAGAAAAAGAGGCCTTCAAGGTATGCGTTGAGAAGATCAAGAAGCACAATCTCAGTATGAAGCTCATTGACACGGAGTATACCTTCGATAATAATAAGGTGCTGTTCTATTTTACGGCAGACGGAAGAATCGATTTCCGTGAGCTGGTAAAGGATCTGGCGTCCGTGTTTAAGACGAGGATCGAGCTTCGCCAGATCGGTGTCCGCGATGAGACAAAGATCGTGGGCGGAATCGGTATCTGCGGAAGACCGCTTTGCTGTGCGTCCTATCTTTCTGAGTTTATTCCGGTATCCATCAAAATGGCGAAGGAACAGAATCTTTCCCTGAACCCGACGAAGATCTCCGGTGTCTGCGGAAGACTGATGTGCTGCTTAAAGTACGAGGAAGATACTTATGAGGAATTAAACGGAAGACTTCCGAATATCGGCGACTATGTGACAACAGACGACGGTTTAAAGGGCGAGGTCCACAGTGTGAGCATTCTGCGCCAGCTTGTGAAGGTCATTGTGACTGTGAACAACGATGAGAAGGAGATCCGTGAATATAAAGTGGATCAGTTAAAATTCCGCCCGAAAAAGAGACGGGAAAAGCAGTCCACGAACGATGCGGAACTTAAGCAGTTAGAGGCTCTTGAGAAAAAAGAAGGGAAATCAAAACTCGATGACGATTGAGTTAAAGGAAAATGAGCGTCTGGATGATCTTCAGAGAAATGGACTGCAGATCATCCAGAAGACAGATGGGTTCTGCTTTGGTATGGACGCGGTTCTGCTTTCTGGTTTTGCTGCTGTAAAGCCCGGGGAGCGGGTACTGGATCTTGGAACCGGGACGGGGATCATTCCGCTTCTTCTTTCCGCAAAGACGGAGGGAGAACATTTTTCGGCACTTGAGATCCAGGATGAGATTGCCAGGATGGCGGAGCGGAGCGTAAAATTAAACCATCTGGAAAATAAAATTGAGATCGTACATGGAGATATCAAGGAAGCCAGCCGGATTTTCGGAGCGGCTTCCTTTGATGTCGTTACGACAAATCCACCGTATATGAATGACTCCCACGGGCTTAAGAATCCGACGGAAGTGAAGGCGATCTCGAGACATGAGGTCCTCTGCACGCTGGAGGATGTTGTGCGGGAAGGCGCGAAGGTCCTGAAACCGGGCGGAAGGATGTATATGGTCCACCGGCCGCACCGTCTGATCGAGATCTTCGGGACGATGAAGCAGTATAAGCTGGAGCCGAAGCGGATGAAAATGGTACATCCGTTCAAGGATAAGGACGCGAACATGGTCCTCATCGAGGCGGTCCGCGGCGGCGGAGCCTGGATGAAGGTCGAGGCGCCGGTGATCGTTTATAAGGAGCCGGGCGTGTATACGGATGAGATCTATTCGATTTACGGGTATTAAATTGTTGAGAGGGTTCTTTAGGCGGATGAGACGGAAAAATGACAGGAATTTTCTAAACGAAAAGCTCCGGATAATGTAGGAATAGTCGCGGATCTTGCAAGCCGGAATGGAACCATCCGTAAACTCGCGTTACGGAAATGTTGAGATAAAAAGCTGTCGGTGAAAAAGCAGCATCGGGCAGCAGGAGGAATTGGTCATGCAGGGAAAATTATATTTATGTGCAACGCCTATCGGGAACTTGGATGATATCACGCTGCGGGTGCTAAATACGTTGAAAGAGGTGGATCTGATCGCTGCGGAGGATACGCGGCACAGCATCAAGCTTTTAAACCATTTTGACATCAAGACACCGATGACCAGTTACCATGAGTTTAATAAGGTGGAAAAGGCGAGAGTTCTCGTTGAGAAGATGAAGGAAGGCACGAATATCGCACTGATCACGGATGCCGGGACACCGGGGATCTCGGATCCGGGCGAGGAGCTTGTAAAGCAGTGCTATGAGGCGGGAATCGAGCTGACTTCTCTTCCGGGACCGGCAGCGTGCATCACGGCGCTCACGATCTCCGGGATGGCAACAAGACGGTTTGCGTTTGAGGCGTTTCTGCCGTCCGATAAGAAGGAAAAGCAGAGAATTCTGGAAGAATTAAAGTCAGAGACCCGGACGATCATCCTCTATGAGGCGCCGCACCGTCTGGTACGGACCTTGGAAGAGCTTCTTGAGGCGTTAGGGGACCGGAGGATCACGATCTGCCGGGAACTCACAAAGAAGTACGAGACGGCATTCCGGACCACGTTTCAGGGGGCGTTAGATCATTTTGAGACGGAGGAACCGCGGGGCGAATGTGTCATCGTGATCGAGGGAAAGAGCCCGGAGGAGATCAAAAAAGAGAAGGAACAGACATGGGAAGCCATGTCGCTCACGGAACACATGGACGTCTACCTGTCACAGGGAATCGAGAAGAAAGAAGCGATGAAGCTTGTGGCAAAGGACCGCGGAATCGGGAAACGGGATGTGTACCAGATGTTGTTGGAAGAGCAGGAATAGGGATTTCGAGAAGAAGATGTGTCGCTGGTTATTGAGTGTGATGACGGGTGGTACGTCTTCTTTTTTACGAAAAAAATATAGACAAATAACGAAAAAATAACAAATATCTTAATAATGAAGCGAGAAAATAAATAGTGATTGAAAAAATGGGGGGGGAATGATATAATTCAAGTAGATGAAACGGAAACAATCAGCATAGCGGGGGGCGATTTATATGAAGAAAAAAATGTGGTTAACATTATGTAACTTAGGCGTTTCAGTAGTATTTTTATTATCGTTATATAGCTATACAAAGGGTATGAGAATGTTTTCGCTGGGATTAGCAATGGCACTTCTTATAGAAATAGGTATCAGAGGGCTTATTGAGCAGAAATTTGCGCAGGAGGGCGCTGAGGTAAATGGAAATAAGATTTATCATGTATCTGAAATATTAAGATATGCCTGCGCTATTATTTTGGCAATAGCAGTGTGGCGCAGTTAGTTTAAATGACAGTGATTAAAATAATAGTTTTAATATAAAATGCTTCTTTTTCCCAAAGCAATAATGCAGTTGGGAAGAAGAAGCATTTTCTCATATTTATCTGTGGAGTTTTGTGTCGTTTCGGAGTATGATTTAAGAAAATGGTTCTTCTGAACGATAAAATCTGAGGTGTTTTATGCTTAAGATAACGATTCTTCTCTTAGGGCTTTTCTGGTGCCTGAGACTTTGGATAGAGGGGCGGGATGCGGCGAAAAGCCGCGCGACCCTGCGTCACGTGGTGCATGTAAACGGCACACGAGGGAAATCTACGGTTTGTCGGCTGATCGAGGCCGGCTTGCGGGCAGGCGGTTTGCGGGTATTCTGCAAAACTACAGGTACGGATCCGATGACGATAGATGTTTCCGGCAATGAAGAGCCTCTGCACCGCAGAGGCAAAGCCAATATTAAAGAACAGGTCGGCATTCTGTGCCGTGCTGCCGCCCAGAATGCGGAAGTTCTGGTGATCGAGTGCATGGCATTGCAGCCCGAATATCAAAGATGTGCGCAGCATCGCATTTTGCAGGCCGATGTGGGCGTGATTACGAACGTGCGGCACGATCATGCCGATGTGATGGGGGATAGTCTTCCGGAAATTGCGGATACGTTGAGCAACACGATTCCCAAGGGAGGCGTTTTATTTACGGCCGATGAGACCATGGCAGCCCGTCTCAGGAGCCATGCGGAGGTGCTGGGCAGCCGCTTCGTTCTGGCACGTCCCACTGGGGATGAGCCGGATTTTGATTTTGCCGAAAATATTTCCCTGGCGCTAGCTGTATGTGAAGATCTGGGCGTTTCGCGGGAAACAGCTCTTGCGGGCATGGCACATTATAAGCGCGACCCTTATGCGCTGGCACTATATAAGATGGGGCAGGGGATTTTTGTGAATGCCGTTTCGGTAAATGATTCTGATTCCACCTGCATCGTATGGGAAGATCTGCAGAAAAAACTTGGAGAGAAGGCCGGAAAGCTTATTTTGATCGTATGCAACCGGGCTGATCGGGGAAGCCGCACCCGGGATATGCTGACTGTATGTGAGAGACTGGCTCCGGCCGAGGTCTGGCTGGCAGGTTCGCATAAAGACTATATGACTGCCAAACTGCACCGGTTCTTGCCTGATTGCGCCGTGCGCAGTTTTTCACAGGCTGACGATATGCCTCTAAACGATACAGAACCAGGTACAGTGCTGTTTGCAGTCGGCAATTTGTATGGAGCGGGGCGCAAACTGATCGCCCGTGTCCGCGAGGAGGGAGAGCCTTATGTATAATCAAATCATTCTGTTAGGTGTAGTGGTGAGTATGATCTTTACCGAGATTACCGGGCTTTCGGCTGGACTTATCGTACCCGGTTATCTGGTTCTGGCGTTACATAGCCCCGGTCGTATTGTTACTACGCTGATTATGGCATCCGTGAGTGTGCTTTTATGCCGTCTGGCATCGCAATGGCTGATTTTATTTGGTCGACGCCGGTTTGCCTTTCTGATCCTGCTGACCTTTGTGCTGAATTGTGTACTTTCCGCATGGAGACTGCTTCCCTTCAGTGTGATTGGCATTTTAATGCCAGGTATTCTGGCGCGGGAAATCGATAGACAGGGATTCTTCGATGCCTTTCTGGCAATTGCCGCCACTACGCTTTTTACGGCGCTGATCTTACTGCTTATCGGGCAAAAGCTGCCCGGCGTGTGAAAGGAGGCGTTTTCGCATGAAAAGTTTGCAAAAACGCCGAAGCACGGCACTTATCCTGGCTGTGGCCTGGCTGGCCGTCTGCCTTGTCCTTACATTGGCGATGGGACAGACGAAAGCCACGGAAGACTATGAGATCAAACTTTTGGCTGCCCAGAAGCTGCAGGGCTGGATGGATGATATCCGGGATTATAAGCTGGAAGCAGGACTTTCCCTCACTCCTTATGATACGCACAAGACCGGAATGATCGGCGATGAATATACGCCAATTACCACCAGCCTTGGCTCGGAGGAGGCGAAGCGGACCACAGCAAACCCGGACATGGGCGCACTGCTGGTGCAGATGCTCACCGAGGCCGGGGTAAAGTCCGGCGATACCATCGGCGCGGGCTTTTCGGGTTCCTTTCCAACGTTGAATCTGGCTGTGTTGGCCGCCGGTGAGGCGATGAATGTGAAGGTGATCTATATCGCTTCCATGGGAGCGAGCACTTTTGGTGCAAACCAGCCGCAGTTTACCTTCCCGGACATGGTCTGCCGCCTTTATCTTGACGGCAGGCTCCAGACACCTCCGGCTCTGATCACACCGGGCGGTGATTATGACTGCGGAGGTGAAATGTTTGAGGAGGAAAAAGAGGAGGCACTTGCCCGCATTGCGTCCTATGGCGTGGCAGATATCATGCAGGAGCGCGATTTCGCGGCAAACCTGAAGGCGCGTGAGGACCTGTATGAGACGTTAGGTCCCATAAGCTGTTTTGTCGGTGTGGGCGGAAACATTACGACCATCGGCCTGGAAGAGGACAAGATGAAGGCCGGTGTGATGGTTCCCTATACGGTTACCAGTGTGCGCAGTGATGACGGACTCTTGCAATATTATAATGCACATGGTCTGCCGGTTCTGCATCTTTTAAACATCAAGCAGCTGGCTGCCCAGTACGGTCTGCCGTTTGATCCAGAGACGATCGTCCCGCCAGGCCAGAGTGCCCTGTATTACCACACGGTATATCCACATCTTCCGGCTCTGGTCGGGGTCCTTGGAGCTGTGTGCATATTAGTTTTTGCCTTTAAAAGGAGATCCATGAGTGATGACAGGTAATATCAAACTGGCGGGTTTCGAGATCCGAAAAATAGACCGCAAAGAAATGATGATCGGTCTGGCGTTGATCGCGCTGAGTTTTTTAATGCCGGTTTTATTTACGGTACAGAACTTTCAGGTGCGGGAGTATATGCATCTTGCGTTGGAAAAGCAGGATAATACCGATCTGATGGTGGCTGCTTTACGCCTGGTGATGTTAAATGCCCTGCGCGCTGCTCCGCATTATATCGGAGCATATTATATTGCCGAGTCGGTGGAACTCTACCGGAGAGGGAAAAAAAGTTGGATACCCAATGCATGCATGATTTTACTGATCCTGCCGCTTGTATATGAGGGCATTGGTCTGGTGCACGGTATTCGTTACGACTTTGGTTTGCCTGCTCTGCTTTTGGGTTCATCCGTGGTACTGTTTCGGCGTCTGGATTATCAATATATATCATTAACCAAAAAGAACCTGATGCTGCTGATTTTTACTATAGCTTTTCAGTTCCTGGACATCATGCCACTGATGAGCGGTCTGCCCGTGGGACGCGGTGAGACGAGTTCTGATATCAAGCTGTTTGCTGATGTGCTGGAGGCCAATTCTCTCTTAAATGCCATCGGTGCGGTGGGAATTTTAGTTGTGGCCCTGTTTGCAACGATTATTCTTCTGCAGCTGCGGGATGAAAATAATCTTCTGAGTCTGTCGGAGGAAAAAGAAAAAATGCAGACCGTGCAGAGCCGTGCAGCACTGCTGGAAATGAAAAACCGTACCTACCGGGAAATGAAGTATCTGGTGCACGATTTAAAATCGCCTCTGACCAGTACTCAGACTTTGGTGGGAATTTTAAAAATGCAATGCGAGGTTGACGGAAGAAACAGGGAAATCGAATATCTGAGCCGCATTGAAAGCCAGATGGATCGGATGAGCAGCATGATCTCGGAAATCTTATATGAAAACAGATGCAGTCCCAGCGACACCAAGCACATTTTAGATATGGCACTTGCGCAGATATCGGTAGAGGATTACGCATCTAACGTGCATATTGACAATGAGGTACCGGAGCTTCAGGTAAGCGTAAACAGTATTTTGTTTACGCGCGTGTTAGTAAATCTGATCCACAATGCCGCACTGGCGGTTGAGAAGGAGCGGGAGCTTGCCATCTGGATCCATGTACGGGCCCGCCGGGTGGATGACCTGCCGTTTATCACTTTTTCTGTTTCAGATAACGGCTGCGGTATGACCGAGCAGCAGCAAGCCACCATGTGGGAGCAGGGAATTTCCGGCTTTGGCTCCAGCGGTCTGGGACTTGCCTTTGTGAAACAGACCGTGGAAGCCATGGACGGCTCGGTGATATCGGAAAGCCAGCCGGGCAAGGGCACACGGTTCATCATATTTTTACCGGAGGTAGTAAACCATGGAACGAAAGATTACGATACTTTCCATTGACGATGAAGAAAATATTCGCTTTGCCTTAGGCGAGCTGTTTCATTTTCAGGGCTGGGAGGCCTGCAGTGCCCCAAATGTAAAAAAAGGCCTGGAGCAGTTTCGTTTACACAAACCTGATATTGTATTAATCGATTATCACATGCCCGGCATTAACGGCGTGGAAGGAGTGCAGATGTTGCGTGCACTTTCACATACTGTGCCAATTATCGTGTTTACAATTGATGAAAGTCAGGAGGTGGCTGACCAGTTTCTTCAGGCGGGTGCCAGTGATTTTGCCTTGAAGCCCATCAAGGCTCCAGATATTATCAGCCGCATCAAGCTGCATTTACGCCTTTTAGAACGAGAGCATCAAAAACAGGCACCTTTGGACAAAGGCTTAAGTGAGGCCACGATGCAGCTGGTGCTGGATTCGTTAAAAGAAGGTGGGGATTACATGACAGTAAATGAGGTGGCTCGCAGCAGCGGTCTTGCATATCAGACGGTATACCGTTACCTGCAGTATCTGATTCAGAATAAGAAAGTGGAAATGGTGAGCATTTACGGCAAAGTCGGCCGCCCGCGCCAGTTATTCCGCTGGGTTGAAAATATGTAAGCGATCTACAATAAAACGAAAAAAGTTTTACCTTGAGAAAACGAGGTAAAACTTTTTTCGTTTTATATGAAACCCGATTTAATTGATCAAAGGACATTATTACATTTTTGAGAAAAATATGAGAAAAAATAGACTTGAATAGAGTGATTTTGTATAATTTACACAGTTCCTACGGAACTTCGACACAGTTTCTACATAAATATTACTATTATCCTGGGGATCAGCTTTCACCCCGACTTGAGATGTGATGGTAAAGCTTTCGCTTACTAATAAAAGACACCATAAAACAGAGAGGAGTTGCCGATGGGCGGCGAACCTCTCAAACAAAAGGAGGATGACAATGAAAAGATCAAATCGTCTGGTTGCAAGATCGGCAGTTGCACTCAGTCTGGCAGCTTCGTTGACTGCCTGCGGAACTGCTTCCTCAACGACAACGACAGCGGCGAGCAGTGAGGCTGCTACCGAGACAGCTTCCGAAACAGAAGCTGCTTCTACGACCGAAAACGTTGGTGAGGATGTCTGGCTGCCTTACAACGAAAACCTCGAGAAGAAGCGTGATGACCGTGACGCTACCGGTAAAAACGGCGCGGTTGCTTCCTGTAACTGGTACGCCAGCAAGGCAGGTCTGGAAATTCTAAAGGAAGGCGGAAACGCCTTTGACGCAGCGGCTGCTGTAGCCTACACTCTGGGCGTGGCTGAGCCGTACTTCTCCGGTCTGGGCGGCGGCGGATTTATGACTATTTACAGTGCCAAAGATGACAAGGTGAGTGTCCTTGATTTCCGTGAGACTGCTCCTGCAGCTGCTAATGCACAGATGTGGTTGGATGAAAACGGAAAGATGGAGCAGTTCAGCCTGGACGGCGTGAACAATCTGGGTGACAAGAGTGTGATCGGCGGTCTGTCGGTAGCTGTACCTGGAGAAGTTGCTGGTTTTGAGTATCTTCTTGATAACTACGGTTCTGATGCCGTAAGCCGTCAGCAGATCTTCCAGCCTGCTATCGACACTGCCAACAACGGCTATGTAGTGGGAGTTACCTTTAAGGAAGAGCTGGACAGCGAGTATACCGGTATTGCTGCAAACGAGACTTTGAGCAATATCTACCTGGATGAGAGCGGACTGCCGTATGAGGTTGGCGATGTGATCAAAAACCCGGATCTGGCAAAGACCCTGCAGCTGATCGCTGATGGCGGTAAAGATGCTTTCTATACCGGCGATATGGCACAGGCTATGGTAGATGCTGTTGCGGCTTGGGGCGGCAACATGACCATGGAAGACCTTGCAAATTACGAAGTAAAGGTTCGTGAGCCTGTCGTTGGTCACTATAAAGATTACACCATCTACTCTTTACCACCGGCATCCTCCGGCGGTACACACCTGGTTGAGATCCTGAACATTCTCGAGAACTACGACGATATGGACAAGATTGGTGTAAACAGCGCCGAGTATGTACATCGTTTCTCTGAGGCTTTCAAAATCGCCTTCGCAGACCGCGCGCAGTATATGGCAGATACTGACTTTGCTGATGTTCCGCTAGCTCAGCTGACAAGCAAAGACTATGCTGCAGAGCGTTATAGTGAGATCACTGACAAGAGCGGCAGCTATGTGGCTGTAGAGCCGGAAGAGTTAGAGCATTATGCAACTACAAGCTTTTCCGTTGTTGACCAGTGGGGCAACATGGTAGCCTGCACAAAGACTATCAACTACGGCTTTGGTTCCAAGGTTGGTGTTCCTGGCTATGGATTTATTATGAACGACGAGATGGATGATTTCTCAGCTGATCCTGAGAGCGTAAACTGCGCAGAAGGCGGAAAACGTCCGTTATCCAGCATGAGCCCGTCTATCGTTTTATATCCGGATGGATCTCCGTACATGACAATCGGAAGCCCGGGAGCTACCCGTATTTTCCCGACGATCGCTCAGGTTATCGAGCGCATGATTGACTACAATATGGATATTCAGGACGCGATCGATTGTGCACGTATCTACGACAACGCATCTGAAAATATCTGCTATGAGTCCGGCGGTGTGAACCCGATCACTCCTGAGGTTGCTAAAGAACTGCAGGATCGCGGACATGAAGTTACCGATAAGGGAGAATGGCAGCTGTTCTTCGGCGGTGTACAGGGAATCTCGATCGGTAAGGACGGAACACTGCGCGGTGGTGCGGATCCTCGCCGTGATGGTAAGGCTCTGGCATATTAATTTTCATTTCCAGTAATACATGAATTATCAGTGCTGCCCGCTTCCCGATAACGGGGCGGGCAGCCGTAAAATAAGAAAAGGAGATATACGATTATGAAGAAACTTGGTATTTTTATTGCGGCTAGTGCTTTGACATTATCTTTGGCTGCTTGCGGCTCCGGCGCTTCCAGCACAACAACTACCGCAGCGGCTGCAGAAACCACAGCAGCAGCTTCCGCAGAAACTACAGCGGCAGCAGGTGCTGCAACTGAACTGACTGAGATCAGCGCAGGTATGTGCTCTACTCCGGCTATCCTGACCAGTATTGGACAGAGTGCTGATGTAGACATTGCAAATACACTTTGCACAAAGGCTGGCATTGAAGTAACAATGAATAAGAACATCACAGGCGCAGATCTTCCGGATGACTGCAAAACTCTGATCCTTGCAGTCGGTGGATCTTCCAAGGGACTTGGTGCTGCCGGTATCGATGCTGACCAGGAGCTTGCACGTACTGACGCTCTGATTTCCGCTGCAAAGGAAAAAGGTATCATTGTTCTTGCTCTGCACACTGGCGGATCCGCTCGTCGCGGTACCTTATCTGACAGCTTTATCACTCCGGCTTTCCAGGGCTGCGATGCTGCTATCGTAGTTTCTGAGGGGGATTCCGATGGTCTGATGTCTGGTATCTTATCCGGCAACGGAACTCCTGCAATCTATGTAGATAACACTGCAGGTACTCTTGACGCTTTAAAAACTGCATTTGGTCTGTAAATCTGAGTTACTAAACAAACAAACAAACTAACCTGCGGCCTGGCTGAACGGGCCGCAGTGATTTTGAAGAGGAGAACATCATTATGACACCTTACGTGATCACTTTTATTGTGATGGTCGGTGTTTTCATGATCGGCTGCTTTGCATTCAAACTGCCTGTTGGCGTATCAATGCTGATAGCAGCGCTCTGCGGTGCTCTTGAGGGCGGCCTCGGCACCGAGACTATCCGTATGATGGTAGAGGGCGAGTTCGGTTATGTAGATACCATTCTGACTATTGGCTGTGCCATGATTTTCATGAAGGTCATTGAGGGATCCGGTGCTCTGGATGCTTTAAGCAGCCTGATTATTGAGAAATTCCATCGTTTCCCTGCTGTTTTACTGGTTTTAATCATGCTCATCATCATGTTCCCCGGCATGATCACCGGTTCTTCCACTGCAGCAGTTCTTTCAGCAGGTTCCATTATGGCTCCGGTTCTTGCATTAATGGGAATTGATGCCGTTACCTCAGGCTCCATTATCGCTATGGGTGCTCTGCTTGGTATGATCGCACCTCCTGTAAATACCGCTGCATTAATTATCTGCGCAGGTATCGATGTTCCTTATGTTGGTTTTGAGGGTCCGCTGGCCTTAATCACTTTCCCGTTAGCGATTCTGTTCGTGCTTTTACTCGGCTACAAGCAGGCACGCCACATGGACTATGAAAAACTGAAACCTGCTCTTGAAAAGCAGGATGCGATCCGCAAGCAGTACGGTGTGCGCATCTACATTCCGTTACTGGTTCTGGTTGCTTTAATGGTTATCTTTAAGGTTCTGAAGTTAGGCGAAGACATCGGTATGCCACTCATGTTCCTTATCAGTGCTGCCGTTGGTCTGTTCACCGGAAAGAAGATCAATGTACTGACTGCTGTACCGGAAGCCATCCGTACCGCAGCACCTGTTATGGGTATTCTGATGGGGGTTGGTATGTTCATCGAAGTAATGACAGCGACCGGAGTTCGCGGTCTGGTAGTTATCAGCTGTCTGCGTCTTCCGAGCACATTGTGGCTCTTAGCCTGCGCGATCAGTATTCCGCTGTTTGGTGCAGTTTCCTCTTACGGCGCATGCTCGGTTTTAGGCGTTCCGTTCGCTTACATTTATGCTTCACTTTTAGGCGGAAATTCCGTTGTGGTTTTAGCTGCTATCAGCCTGATTGCTGCTGTGGGTGATATGATGCCTCCTACCGCTTTAGCGGGTCTGTTCGCTGCACAGGTTACAGGTGTAGAAAAATACACTGAGATCCTGAAGCGTTGTATTGTGCCTATCATCATTCTGCTGGTTTACGCTTGTTTCTTCCTGGCAAATTCAAAACTGATTGCCGGACTGTTTTAAAGGAGGGACTGAATTATGAGTATTATCACGATCATTTATTTAGCCATCGCCCTTCTGGTTTTTGTAAGCACACTGTACAACATGATTTTTAAGGAAGAACGCCTTGTTGATCAGATCAACGCAGCTATGATTTTAATTCCTCTGCTGCTGCGCATCTTCCTGATCAAGTAAGGAGGGTGAATGAAAATGAAGAAAACGTATCTGTCCGCCGTTGCCATCCTGGTTTGCGCGGCTCTTGTTGGCGGTATTGCCGGTACGAGCTTTTATACCAAGCGCCATTTCAAGGAAGACATCGTGACTGGTCCGAATGTGACCGAGGTATTTAAGTTGAGCCGTTATAATCCAAACCTGGAAGGCACCATCGGCGATTCCGATGTGTATGTACTGAAAGGCGAAAAAGAGGGAGGTTCCCTTGTTGTTCTGGGCAGCACCCATGCCAACGAACCTTCTGGGCATATGGCCGGCATTATTCTGGAAGAGAATGCAAAGGTTGAGGCGGGCACCATTTATGTGATCCCGAACATCAATAATTCCGCTTTGACCCACAATGACCCGCTGGATGGTTCCCCGCAGTACATGCACTTCACCACAAAAAATGGTGACACCAGAACATTCCAGTACGGCTCTCGTGCAACCAACCCGATCGACCAGTGGCCGGATCCGGATATTTACACACACAAGTCTTCCGGTCAGACACTTTCCGGTTCAGAAACTCGTAACCTGAACCGATGCTATCCGGGAGTTGAGGATGGTACTTTGTCTGAGCAGGTTGCTTATGCGGTAACCAATATGATCAAGACCTTAGATATTGACATGGAGATCGATCTGCATGAGTCCAGCCCGGAGTATGCTGTAAACAATGCTACCGTAGCTCACGAGCGCGCTTCTGCTATTGCATCTGAGGGCGTTCTGAATCTGGAATTAGAGGGAATTTCCATGAGCCTGGAGCCGTCTCCGGTTTCCTTACATGGTCTGACTCACCGTGAGTTGGGTGACTATACCAATACTTACGCACTGTTGATGGAGACTGGTAACCCTAGTCAGGGCCGTCTTCGTGGCTATACAGATGAGGATCTGGTAAAGACAGGTGAGGATCCTTGCTATGTGATAGCCTATGATCTGGGTCTTCTGTATGTTGACTACAGCTCCGGCAACTTCCCAATTGAGCTGCGTACTGGTCGTCATCTTGCTGGTATCAGCGCTTACATCGATGCGTTCAACAATAACAGCAGCGAAGATAAGCAGATCATTGTGGAAGGCATTCCGACCTATGACGAGATGATCAACAGCGATTTAGGTGATTTCCTTCTGTAAAAATTTTATACAGACCCAATGAAAACCCCGGTCTGCAGTGCATGAACATTGCGGACCGGGGTTTTTGTTACGCAAATTTTGCCTTTAATGTTCGGATCGCCGGGGACTGTACGAGGATCGTGTAGGCTACGCCGCCGAGGACGATCCCTGCGATGGTCTGCATGGACAGGGTGAACATTTCACCGAAGGCAACAACGGTGCCGTAGAGCGGGATCTTTACGAGCGTGTAGCCGATAATATGGGCGATGCCGCCGACGATAGCACCGACGAGCCAGGAATATTTAAAGTTCGGCAGAAGCTTGTAGGCAATCGTTCCGGCGATGAACGCCCAGAGACCTTTTAATACCATGGTCGGGAGAACCCATACCGCGTAGCCGCCGAGAAAATCGGAGAGACCTGCGCCGATGGCACCGGCGAGGACGCCGCGTCTTGTGCCAAATAAGCAGACGGTCAGGATGATCATGCAGTCGCCGAGGTGGGTGTAGCCAAAGGCGGAAGGAATTTTAAAGAAATAGGTTCCGACAAATACCAGAGCGCTCATTAAGCCGATGATGGAGATATCGAGGGTGGTGTCCTGGTGTGAGTGATTTTTCATAGGGGTGTCCTCCTTGAATACAATAATTTCAAATTTTTAATAAATTTAAATGATTCAAACACATGCAACAAAACTCTGTGATATGCAGATGAAAAACTTTTGGCAGGCTTGAATGAAAACGATTTGGCTTTTCGAAGTCGAAATTTCAGTGACACAATTTAAAAAATTGCTGTAACATTTACCCCCTGTTTCTGCAGTGGATACAAAAACTTCTATTTTAATCCCATAAATTTAGCTGCGTTATGATAGAAAATGTTCTCCAGTCCTTCATCATCCACGCCGCATGCCATGATCTTCTGGATCTCAACGGTCGGGGCATGGAACGGAGAGTCGATGCCGAACATGACTTTCTCGTGGCCGACGGTATGGTAGGCGTTGGCGATCTGGACACTCATGGAGGTTCCGGAGGTCTCAAGCCAGATATTGTCGTATTTTTTTGCCATGGTGATCGCCGCATCGACATAAACACCATGGGCATGTCCCATATGGATCATGACGATCGGGAGATGCGGGTGGCGTTCAGCCAGAAGTCCGATCTGCCACGGAAGGGAGAATGGCGGATGACCGGAATGGATGAACAACGGTTTTCCGTATTTCTCACAGATCTCAGCTACCGGATCCACACACGGATCATCGGCACAGTAGCCGTCAAAGAGGGACTGAAGCTTTGCACCGGCAAAGTGTTCGTCACGGATATAATGCTCTAAGGCATCGTAAGCCGGTTTTCCTTCGGCACAGTTGATCCACATGAGCGGGATGATCTTATCCGGGTGAGCCTTGAAGGCAGCAACGGTCTCTTCATTTGTGTGCGGGCCGTCGGAACAGAGGATCGTCTTTTCAATATTGAATTCTTCCATCTGTTTTAAGAGAAGGTCTGCATTAAAGTGGATATTGAACGGACTGCCGAAGGTGCCGATATGGCTGTGGGCATCGATTTTTTTAAATTTGCTGAAATCGCTTGTAATACTCATAATATCGCTCCTTTTATCTCAGTCAGATAAGACTCCCACTTTTTCTGGTGGTGAGCCATAGCAAATTGTCGGGAAAATCTCGCATGCGGTAAATATGTGATTATCATATCTGAGATATGGCATTGTTAAAATATCCAATTTTAAATAATTTGACCAGTCCAGATGCGGCAAATACTGAGCTTAAACAGGTGAAAAGGCGGCATTCCATCTTTTTTGCGTGGAACCACAAGGGTACGGAATGGTTGCAGGTTTACTTAAACGGCCGGCGGTGAGAAGGAAAAACAAAAATTCACTTGACAAAACAGCAGACATCTATTACCATTAGAATCAAACATTTTGAATATCAAACTATTTGAAATTAAAAACTACTGCGGGGAATAAAATTCCTTCTGCATAAACGAAATGGCAGGATTTAGAAGATGATGACAGCCAGAATTGCTGGAATCGGCGCGTATGTGCCGGAGAATTTGATTACGAACGACGATCTGGCGAAGATCGTGGACACGAATGACGAGTGGATCCGGACACGGACCGGAATCCGGGAACGCCGGATCTCCTCCGGAGAGGGAACGCGCCATCTGGCGGCGAAGGCAGCTGAGCGGGCGCTTGCGGCAGCGGGAGTTGCCCCGGAAGAGCTGGATATCATCATTCTTGGGACTTCATCCCCGGACCGGAATTATCCCAGCGATGCCTGCAGTGTTCAGGCGGCCATCGGGGCAGTGAATGCAGTTGCCTTCGATATCTCGGCGGCATGCGCGGGATTTATTTTCGCCATGAATATCGTGGAAGGATTTTTTAAAGCCGGAATTTACAAGACGGCGCTGATCATCGGGGCAGAAACCCTCAGCAAAGTGACAGACTGGAGTGACCGCGGCACCTGTGTCCTCTTCGGAGACGGAGCAGGGGCAGCCGTTTTAAAAGCGGAAGAGACCGGAATCATCGACATGATGATGGGAGCGGACGGAACAAAGGGTGATGTCCTCGCCTGCACGTCCAGAACCGTTGGAAACTTCCTCACAGGGACAAAGCCGGAGCTCGGGTTCATGACCATGGACGGACAGGAGGTCTTCAAGTTCGCGGTGCGGAAGGTGCCGGAGAGCGTCTTGGAGCTTCTTAACCGGACAGGGACAAAAAAGGAAGATATTAAATATTATGTCCTCCACCAGGCGAACGAGCGGATCATCGAGGCGGCAGCCAGACGCCTGAAGGAGCCAATGGAGAAATTCCCGATGACGATCAGTCAGTTTGGAAATACATCAACGGCATCGATTCCGTTACTGTTAGACGATATGATCCAGAAGGACATGTTGAAGCGGGGCGACAAGATCATCATGTCAGGCTTCGGAGCCGGAATGACCTGGGGTGCAGTGCTCATGGAGTGGTAGATATCTGATTCATCCGGAAAGCAGGAGAAGTTATCTACATAATAAGAAATAATTTGAAAAAACAAAAAAAATGCAAAAACCCATAAAATACAAATAATAAGAACATTTAAAGGAGATCAAATCATGTTAGAAAAAATGAAAGAAATCATCGCAGAGCAGTTAAGCACAGACGCAGACAGCATCACAGAGGCAACCTCCTTCAAGGATGACCTTGGTGCAGATTCCCTTGACTTATTTGAGCTTGTTATGGCTCTTGAGGATGAGTATTCCGTAGAGATCCCGGCTGAGGACCTTCAGAACCTCGCAACGGTCGGCGATGTTATGAAGTACTTAAAAGACAAGGGTGTTGAGGAATAATCAAACCGAATAAACCAGAGTCAAAACGCGTCTATGACGCGTTTTGCTGATATAAAGATAATTCCGGGCAATACCCGACAGATAGATTTCAGGAAGTGAGAGCAATAAAAATGAAGACAAGAATTACAGAAATGCTGGGAATCGAATATCCGATTATTCAGGGCGGTATGGCCTGGGTCGCTGAGCATCATCTTGCTGCCGCTGTTTCCGAGGCAGGAGGTCTTGGCCTCATCGGCGGCGCAAATGCACCGGGAGAGGTTGTCCGTGAAGAGATCCGTAAGGCGAAAGCACTGACAAAGAAGCCGTTCGGCGTCAATGTGATGCTAATGAGCCCGTATGCGGATGATGTGGCGAAGGTGGTTGTTGAAGAGGGCGTGAAGGTCGTTACGACAGGAGCCGGAAATCCTGCAAAGTACATGAAGATGTGGAAGGAAGCAGGAATCATCGTGATCCCGGTCGTTGCTTCTGTGGCTCTTGCGAAGCTTATGGAGCGCGGCGGCGCTGATGCTGTCGTTGCAGAGGGAACCGAATCCGGCGGACATATCGGTGAGGCGACCACCATGACTCTCGTTCCGCAGGTCGTTGATGCGGTATCCATCCCGGTCATCGCGGCAGGCGGCATCGGTGATGGAAGAGGAATTGCGGCGGCTTTCATGCTGGGCGCTGAGGCAGTCCAGATGGGAACAAGATTTGTTGTCGCAAAGGAATCTATCGTTCATGAAAATTATAAGCAGAGAATCATCAAGGCAAAGGACATCGATTCCGCGGTAACAGGAAGAACCCACGGACATCCGGTCCGCTGCCTGAGAAACCAGATGACAAGAGAGTATAACCGACTTGAGGCAGAAGGAAAATCCTTTGAGGAGCTTGAGTATCTGACACTTGGAACTCTCAGGAAAGCCGTTCAGGAAGGCGATACCACAAACGGAACCGTCATGGCAGGTCAGATCGCAGGTCTTGTAACGAAAGAGCAGACATGTAAGGAAATGATCGATGAGATGATGGAGCAGGCAGATAAGCTGCTTGGCGGATGTCAGAAGTAAGGAGAATCATGGGAAAGACAGCATTTATTTTTCCGGGACAGGGCGCGCAGGTATGCGGCATGGGCCAGGATTTTTATGAAAATTCGGAGACTGCAAAGGCAGTATTTGACCGTGCGACGGAGCTTTTAGGTTTTTCCGTTCCGGAGTTATGTTTTGAGAAAAATGATCGTCTGGACATCACGGAGTATACGCAGGCGGCAATGGTGACCACGAGCGTTGCCATGATGAAGGTGATGGAGGAGCGCGGCATCCATGCGGATGTGGCGGCTGGTTTAAGCCTTGGCGAGTACTGTGCACTGGTGGCAGCTGGCGTTATGACGGCGGATGACGCGATCCGCACAGTCCGGGAGAGAGGAATTCTCATGCAGGAGGCAGTTCCGGCTGGAGTCGGCGGAATGAGCGCTGTTCTCGGCATGACGGCAGATGAGATCAATGCCGTTGTGGACGAGATTCCGAATGTGCAGGTCGCAAACTACAACTGCCCGGGTCAGATCGTGATCTCCGGTCTCAAGGAGGCGGTGGAGACCGCGGCGGTGAAGTTAAAAGAGGCAGGTGCAAGACGTGTGATCCCGCTTAATGTCAGTGGACCGTTCCACTCCTATCTTTTAGAGGAAGCCGGGGAGAAGCTTGGAAGGTTTCTGGAGAATATTCCGGTATCTGAGCCGGTGATCCCGTATGTGGCGAACGTGACAGCTGCTTATGTGACAAAGGCAGAGGACGTAAAGCCGCTTTTGACACGTCAGGTATTTTCTTCTGTCAGATGGCAGCAGAGCGTGGAGACCATGCTGGCGGACGGTGTTGACCGGTTTATCGAGATCGGACCGGGAAAGACGTTAGCTGGATTTATCAGAAAGATCAACAGGGAAGCGACGGTCATCAACATTGAGAAATTTGAGGATCTGGAGAAGCTGAACTAAATGATCGAAAGAGAAATTAGTAAATAATGTCGTCAGAGACAAACCCCTGACGGCTGACAGATAGAAACACGGAGGGAAACATGAATTTAACAGGAAAGATCGCTCTTGTGACAGGCGCAAGCCGCGGAATCGGCCGTCAGATCGCTTTGACACTGGCTGGATACGGCGCGACCGTCATCGTCAACTATAACGGCTCCGCAGCAAAAGCAGAGGAAGTCGTAAACGAGATCACAGCAAACGGCGGAATGGCGGAGAGCATGCAGTGCAGCGTCAGTGATTTCGAAAAATCCAAAGAAATGATCGATGGGATCGTAAAGAAATACGGCCGTCTCGACATTCTTGTGAACAACGCCGGAATCACAAAAGACAACCTGATCATGAAGATGTCCGAGGACGATTTTGACGCAGTTATTGCCACAAACTTAAAGGGCGCATTCAACTGCATCAAACATGTCTCCCGCCAGATGTTAAAGCAGAGAGGCGGACGGATCATCAATATCTCTTCCGTTTCCGGAGTGATGGGAAATGCAGGTCAGGCAAACTACTGTGCCTCCAAGGCGGGCATCATCGGACTCACGAAATCTGTTGCAAGAGAGCTTGGAAGCCGTGGGATCACAGCAAACGCAGTCGCACCGGGATTTATCCGTACAGAGATGACGGATGTGCTGCCGGAGGACGTAAAGAAAGCCATGGGCGAGCAGATTCCGTTAAAGCATTTCGGTGAGACAAAAGACATTGCGGAGGCAGTCGCATTTCTTGCTTCCGATGAGGCAGCTTATATTACCGGCCAGGTTCTTCATGTGGACGGCGGCATGGCGATGTAAAAGACAGTTGGAAAAGGCGCCTGTTCCGGCCACACAGCCGGACAGCGGATGTTTCGGTTATCATCTGCGCGGGGCGTGGATGATAGCATAATTAGAACAGGAGAACGAAAAGCATGAGAAGAGTTGTAGTAACAGGAATGGGCGCGATCACCCCGATCGGAAACGATGTTGAGACATTTTGGAACGGATTAAAAGAGAAGAAACTCGGATTTGGACCGATCACCTATTTTGACACGACTGATTATAAAGCAAAGCTCGCGGCAGAGGTCAAGGACTTCGAGCCGAAGGACTATATGGATCCGAAGGCGGCAAGAAGAATGGAGCGTTTCGCACAGTTTGCGGTAGCGGCAGCCCGTCAGGCGCTGGAGGATTCTTCCCTCGACATGACAAAGGAAGATCCGTTCCGTGTCGGTGTCTGCGTGAGCTCCGGTATCGGAAGCTTACAGATCATCGAGAAGGAATATAAGAAGCTTCTGGAAAAAGGACCGAACCGCGTAAACCCGCTTCTGGTGCCGCTCATGATCAGCAACATGGCAGCAGGAAACGTGTCCATCCAGTTTGGCTTAAAGGGAAAGAACATCAACGTCGTGACAGCGTGCGCGTCCGGTACGAACTCCATCGGTGAGGCAATGCGTGCGATCCAGCACGGCGAGGCGGAGGTCATGGTCGCAGGCGGAACTGAGAGCTGCATCACACCGTTAGGCGTTGCGGGATTCTCCGGACTTACCGCTCTTTCCACCTCTGAGGATCCGGAGCGCGCCTCCATTCCGTTCGATCTTGAGAGAAACGGTTTCGTCATGGGCGAGGGCGCAGGTGTCGTTGTCTTAGAGGAATTAGAACATGCAAAAGCCCGCGGAGCGAAGATCTACGCGGAGTTAGCCGGATACGGAGCGACAGGCGATGCTTATCACATTACTTCTCCGGCGGAGGACGGAAGCGGTGCCGCAAAGGCAATGGAATACGCAATTGCTGACGCGGGAATGAAGCCGGAGGACATCGATTACATCAATGCCCACGGAACAGCGACCCACCACAACGATTTATTCGAGACAAAGGCCATCAAGCTTGCGCTTGGTGACCATGCATATAAAGTAAAGATCAACTCCACAAAATCCATGATCGGACACCTCTTAGGCGCTGCCGGCGGCGTTGAGTTCATCGACTGTGTAAAATCCATCGAGGACGGCTTCGTTCATGCCACAGCAGGCTTAAAAGTAGACGATCCGGAATGCGATCTTGACTACACAAAGGGCGACGGCGTTTCCATGGAAGTAAAGACAGTTTTGACGAACTCTCTGGGATTCGGCGGACACAATGCGTGCCTGCTTGTCAGAAAGTTTGAGGAGTAAGGAGAACGGCGATGGAAGTAAAAGAGATCATTGAATTAATGAAGGCAATGTCAGAGAACGGCATGACCGGCTTCGAGCTTGAGGAAGGCGACTGGAAACTGAGCATGAAGCGGGAAAAGAAAATCGTTGCGGCGGCGCAGACACCGGTCGTTATGCAGGTCCCGGGACAGGGTTCCATGATCCAGACCGCGGATGTGACCGCTATGGAGCAGGTCTCCGGTGAAAATGCGGAAAAGAAAATTTCCGGAATCTCCGAGAAAGTGATCACCTGTCCGCTTGTGGGTACGTTCTATTCCTCCCCGGCACCGGACGTAGAGGACTATGTAAAAGTCGGAGATACCGTGAAAAAAGGTCAGGTCATCGGAATTGTGGAAGCCATGAAGCTGATGAATGAGATCGAGAGCGAGTATGACGGAATCGTGGAGGAGATCCTTGTGAAGAACGAGGAGACGGTTGAGTATGGTCAGCCGTTATTCCGGATTCGTTAATTAATAAAGATAACCGTTTGGCGGCCCGCGCATTGCCGCGCGGGCTGTGAAAGATTGGATAGAGGGTAAAAATCATGTTAGGAATCAAAGAAATTCAGGAGATCATCCCACACAGACATCCGTTTCTTCTCGTGGATTGTGTGGAGGAGCTGGAGCCGGGCGTGAGAGCCGTCGGATATAAATCTGTGACATACAATGAGCCATATTTCGCGGGCCATTTTCCGCAGGAGCCGGTAATGCCGGGCGTCCTGATCGTTGAGGCGCTGGCACAGACAGGCGCTGTCGCGATCTTAAGCGTTGAGGAAAACAAAGGAAAGACTGCGTATTTCGGCGCAATGAATAATGTAAAGTTTAAGAAGAAAGTAGTTCCGGGCGACAAGCTCCGTCTGGAATGCGAGATCATCAAGCAGAAAGGACCGGTCGGTGTTGGAAAGGCGGTCGCTACCGTGGACGGCAAAGTCGCGGTATCTGCGGAACTCACATTTATGATCGGTTAGGACTGGTGAAGAGATGTTTCAGAAGATTTTAATCGCAAACCGCGGCGAGATCGCTGTTCGGATCATCCGGGCATGCCGGGAGATGGGGATCAAGACGGTTGCCGTCTACTCCGAGGCAGACCGGGACGCACTGCACACACTTCTTGCGGACGAGGCGATCTGTATCGGACCGGCGCCGTCCACGGAGAGCTATCTCGATATGGAGCGGATCTTAACCGCATGCGTTGTCATGAAGGCAGATGCTATCCATCCGGGCTTCGGATTTTTGTCCGAGAATGCCCGTTTCGCGGAGCTCTGTGAAAAGTGCAATATCCGCTTTATCGGACCGTCAGCTGAGATCATTAACAAGATGGGAAATAAGTCCGAGGCGAGAAAAACTATGATGGCGGCGGGCGTTCCTGTGGTTCCGGGAAGCAAAGAGCCGGTCTACACTGTGGAGGAAGGCCTTAAGACCGCGAAAGAGGTCGGCTTTCCGGTGATGATCAAGGCGTCCAGCGGCGGCGGCGGAAAGGGAATGCGCGTTTCGAGGTCGGAGGAAGATTTCGAGGCGAACTTCTTAAATGCCCAGATGGAATCCGTCAAGGGATTTTCCGATAATACCATGTATATCGAGCGGTTTGTGGAGAATCCGCGCCACATCGAGTTCCAGATCTTAGGCGACCGTTACGGAAATGTGGTCCATCTCGGTGAGCGCGACTGCTCGATCCAGAGGAGACACCAGAAGGTTCTTGAGGAATCCCCGTCAGCGGCGATCTCCGGGGAGCTTCGGAAAAAGATGGGTGAGACGGCAGTCCGCGCGGCAAAGGCGGTCGGATATGAGAATGCGGGAACCATCGAGTTCCTTTTAGATAAAGATAAAAATTTCTATTTTATGGAAATGAATACGAGGATCCAGGTGGAGCATCCGGTGACGGAGGCTGTCACGGACATGGACCTCATCAAAGAGCAGATCCAGATCGCGGCGGGGGAACCGCTCTCCGTGAGCCAGGAGGACATTAAGATCTCCGGCCATGCCATTGAGTGCAGGATCAACGCGGAGAATCCGGAGAAGAACTTTATGCCATGCCCGGGCATGATCACAGATATCCATCTCCCGGGTGGCCGGGGAGTCCGTGTGGACACGGCGGTCTACAACAATTACCGGATACCGCCGAACTATGATTCCATGATCTTAAAGCTAATCGTGCGGGACAAGGACCGGGAGTCCGCCATCGCGAAGATGCGCAGCGCCCTCGGGGAGCTTGTCATCGAGGGAATCAATACGAATCTGGATTTCCAGTATGATATTTTAAGCGATCCGGATTTTCAGGCGGGAAATGTGGATACAAACTTCATTCCGTCGCATTTTCCGGAGTATACCAAAGAATAGGATTATACCAGTTCAGCCATGCACATAGTTAGGCATAGACGTGTGTTGCAAGCTTGCTTGCATAAGCACGTTTATGACTAACTATGTATATGCGGAACGCCACGAGCTTCTTGTTTTCATGGAACATGAAAACAAGAAGACTGCATGGCTGAACGTGCAATTTTCACAGTCTTGAAAGGAGCTTTTATATATGCTAAGGGATATGTTTAAAAAAACATATACGAAGATCGATATGAAATACCGTGCGGGAGAAAAGGAATCTGCCAGAACGGCAGAGGAGGACGCGCCGGTGATTCCTGCCGGGCTGTGGAAAAAGTGCAATAAATGCGGAAAGCCGATCTACACGGACGATGTAAGGGCGAACTTTTATATCTGCCCGAAGTGCGGCGGATACTTCCGTGTCCATGCGTACCGCCGGATCGAGATGATCGCGGATGAGGGAAGCTTTGAGGAGTGGGACAAGTTCATGCAGGTCTCCAATCCGTTAAGCTTCCCAGGATACGAGAAGAAGCTTGCAGCAGCCCGTGAAAAATCACAGCTCAATGAGGCCATCGTCACCGGATCCTGCACGATCCACGGACAGAAGACCGTTGTCGGTGTCTGCGATGCGAGATTTTTGATGAGCAGCATGGGCCACAACGTGGGTGAAAAGATCACGAGAGCCGTGGAGCGCGCCACGGAGGAAAAGCTTCCGGTGATCCTTTTCGCCTGCTCCGGCGGCGCGAGAATGCAGGAGGGCATGGTCTCCCTGATGCAGATGGCAAAGACTTCTGCGGCTTTAAAGAGACATCATGAGGCGGGACAGCTTTATGTGAGTGTCCTGACGGACCCGACAACGGGCGGCGTTACGGCAAGCTTCGCGATGTTAGGAGATATCATCCTCGCGGAGCCGGGGGCACTCATCGGTTTTGCGGGACCTCGTGTCATCGAGCAGACCATCGGGCAGAAGCTGCCGGAAGGTTTCCAGAGAGCGGAGTTCCTTGTGGAGCACGGCTTTGTCGATAAGATCGTGAAACGTGAGGAATTAAAAGAGACGCTGGCGATGATCTTAAAGCTTCATAAGAAGCCGGAGAGCGGATGTCTTGCGGACTGGAAAACGGAAAACACAGTTGACAGGGCGGCTTTTGAGGAAAAAGAGCAGAATTCTTCTGCGAAGAGAGCGCATCATGGTTCCGGAAAGGCAGCAGGAGCAATCCGCAGCGCATGGGATTCTGTCCTGCTTTCCAGAAAGGCGGACCGTCCGGTGGCTACGGATTATATCCGTGCGATCTTTGATGATTTCATGGAATTTCACGGAGACCGTTACTGCAAAGATGATGGTGCCATCGTCGGCGGAATCGCTTCCTTCCACGGAATGCCTGTGACAGTGATCGGGCAGGAAAAGGGTAAGAATACAAAGGACAACATCAAGCGCAACTTCGGAATGCCGTCCCCGGACGGATACCGGAAGGCGCTGCGTCTCATGAAGCAGGCAGAGACCTTTGGACGCCCGGTAGTGTGCTTTGTAGATACCCCAGGAGCCTTCTGCGGAATGGAAGCCGAGGAGCGCGGACAGGGAGAGGCCATCGCGAGAAATCTCTTTGAGATGTCAGATCTCACCGTTCCGGTGCTCTCCATCGTGATCGGAGAGGGCGGAAGCGGCGGAGCGCTTGCCATGGCTGTGGCGAACGAGGTCTGGATGATGGAGAATGCGGTGTACTCTGTTCTCTCCCCGGAAGGTTTCGCATCGATCCTCTGGAAGGACAGCAAGCGTGCGGACGAGGCGGCGCGGGTCATGAAGATGACCGCGGCGGAATTAAAGGAACTCGGAATTATCGAGCGTGTGATCCCGGAGCCGGAACCGGCAGACCCTGAGACGCTTCCGGAGATCGCGAAGACTATGGAGAATGCCATGGAGGAGTTCATTGAAGCGTGGACACAGCTTGACGGGAAGACGTTAGCAGAGCGCCGGTATGAGAGATTCCGGAAATTTTAGGCAGCGCTCCAGCAGCGTGCGGACCAGCATATGGTCATGTTAGAGATGGAACAAATACGGGGAGTTATAATTTAGGAGGAAATATGGAGGCAGCAATCGGTCTGAAACCATTAAAAATAGGGAACCTCGTGGCGAAGCACCCGGTGATCCAGGGAGGAATGGGGGTCGGCGTGAGCCTTTCGTCCTTAGCCGGAGCAGTCGCGAAGGCGGGAGGAATCGGAATCATTTCCACAGCCCAGATTGGATTTAAGGATCAGGATTTCGGAAAAAATCCGATGGCGGCGAATCTGAGAGCGATCCATTCCGAGCTTAAGAAAGCCAGGGACAAAGCGCCCCAGGGAATTCTGGGCTTTAATATCATGGTCGCAACGAAGGAGTACGCGTCCTATGTGAAAGAGGCGGTGAAAGCCGGAGCGGACGTGATCATCTCCGGCGCCGGTCTCCCGATCGACATGCCGAAATTTGTCGCGGAGGCGGAGATTGAGAACGGAGGTTCTGAAAAGAAAGAGCGGCGTACCATGATCGCGCCCATCGTTTCCTCTGTGAAATCTGCTCTTGTGATCTGCAGGATGTGGGATAGAAAGTACCACACAGCACCGGATTTCGTCGTAGTGGAAGGACCGTGCGCGGGCGGTCATCTCGGATTTTCCAGGGAACAGCTCACTGAGCTTGGAGCCGACACAGACCATGTAGCCGAGACATTTAATGAAGCGGCTTATGATAAGGAGATCCGCGGAATCATCGAGACGGTGAAAAGCTTTGCGGAGAAGTACAAAAAACATATCCCGGTCATCACGGCGGGGGGAATTTTTGATCATAAGGACGTTCTGCACCAGTTTGAGCTTGGCGCGGAGGGCGTTCAGGCGGCGACGAGATTTGTGACGACTGAAGAATGTGACGCGGATATTGCATACAAAGAGGCATATATCAACGCGAAAGAGGAAGACATTGTGATCGTTAAGAGTCCGGTTGGAATGCCGGGCAGAGCGATCAAAAATAAGTTTTTAGAGCGTGTTGCTCAGGGACCGGTGAAGGTGGAGCGGTGCTTCCGGTGTCTGGAACACTGTAATCCGGCGGAAACACCGTATTGCATCACGAAAGCGCTGATCAACGCCGCAGAAGGAAAGATTGATGAGGCGCTGCTGTTCTGCGGAAGCAATGCATACCGTTGTGAGAAGATCGAGACGGTGCCGGAGGTTATGGCGGCGCTGTGCGGAGAGTAAAAAACTCAGAGAGGCTGTTGTGCAGATCATGTGAATCAGCCAGAATATAAATTTTCAGGAAAGCAGTTTTATAAAGTTCATAGATCCCGTATTTCTGTCATAAGATAAAGAAATTCAGGTGGTGGTTTGGCGTATCTGCGCTTCGAGTGCAGGCAGCCGAAGCGTCGCCGACTTTGACAGAAATGCGGGATTTTTTATGTTAAATATGCTCTGGGCAGGAATGATGGCAGCCGGGATCTTCTGGGCGGCGTTTCATGGAAATATGGGGGCAGTGACGAATGGGTTGCTGGATTCGGCGAAAGAGGCGGTGACTCTGGGTGTTACGATGCTTGGGATCATGTCGTTCTGGTGCGGGATCTTAAAGATCGGGGAGCGAGCGGGACTCATCGAGGCGTTGACGGAGAAGATGCGTCCGGTGATCCGGTTTCTCTTTCCGAATCTCCCGGACGGACATCCGGCGGGGAAATATATCGCGACAAATATGATTGCGAACATGCTGGGACTCGGCTGGGCGGCGACACCGGCAGGGTTAAAGGCGATGGAAGAGTTGGGGAAACTGGAGGATGAGAGACGGGAGGAAAAAGCGCCGGATAAGAGGAAAAATACGGCAGGGCAGAGCAGTCTGGCGAGACAGTCGGGCACTGCCAGCAATGAGATGTGCACGTTCCTGATCGTAAATATTTCCTCACTCCAGCTCATTCCCATCAACATGATCGCCTACCGCAGCCAGTACGGCAGTGTCAGCCCGGCGGCTATCGCAGGACCGGCGCTCCTCGCGACCATCGCCAGCACGGCGGCAGGAATCACGTTCTGCAAGGTCATGGACCGGAAAAACGTTGATTTTTGAAAAAAAGTCTACTATAATATTACTATTATGTGGCTGAAGCCCATACTCATAAAAGAGTTCCCCGCCCAAGGCGGTTTAAACCGAGAAATATTTACTGCCGCATGGCATCGGAGCCAGATGCACAGTCTATAGAGACAAATAATACAATACCAGGAAGGTTGATGCATACAGAAAGTATGCCTCTTTCTGGTATTTTTAGTTGTGTGGGACGTTAGATATTACCAGGTATAAAAAAGAAACGGGGATAAATTCATGAAAAAACAAACAACAAAGACAATAGCAGCGGCATTGACAGCAGCAATGGTATGTTCCCTGGCGGGCTGCGCCGGAAATAGTTCGGGAACAACAGAAACCTCCAACGCGGAAAAGTCCTCTGAGGCGGAGAAAACAGAAGCAGCTGCCGGGATGGAGCAGGATAATGAAAAAGATTCTGTTATCGTTGTAATGGGACCATCATCTGAGCCTGAGGCTGGATTTGACCCGGCATACGGATGGGGCGCGGGGGAACATGTCCATGAGCCGCTGATCCAGAGTACGCTGACGGTAACAAAGGCAGATATGACGATCGGTTATGATCTGGCGACAGATATGAACGTCAGCGATGATGGGATGACATGGACCGTGACGATCAGGGACGATGTAAAATTTACGGACGGGGAACCGCTGACAGCGGAGGATGTGGCATTTACCTACAATACACTGCGGGATACCAGTTCTGTCAATGACTTTACGATGTTAGAAGAGGCAAAAGCCCTCGACAATACCACTGTGGAATTTGATATGACCCGCCCGTATTCCATATGGCCATATACGATGGCAATTACCGGAATCGTCCCGGAACATGCTTATGGACCGGACTATGGTTCCAATCCTATCGGCTCCGGCCGCTACATCATGAAACAGTGGGATAAGGGGCAGCAGGTGATCCTCACGGCAAACCCGGACTACTACGGGGATGAGCCGGAGATGAAGACGGTGACGGTTTTATTTATGGACGAGGATGCGGCCTATGCGGCGGCTCTCTCCGGGCAGGTGGATCTTGCATACACTTCCGCGGCATATTCCGACCAGACCGTGGATGGATTTTCCCTGCTTGCATGTAAGACGGTTGACAACCGCGGCTTCAACCTGCCGGCGATCCCGGCGGGGGAGACGGATGAGAACGGAGTGCCGCTGGGAAATGATTTCACCAGCGATATCAATGTGCGCCGGGCCATCAACCTGGCGATCGACCGGGATGAGATGATCGAGCATGTGTTGAACGGATACGGAACAGCGGCCTACAGTGTCTGTGATCAGATGCCGTGGTACAATGAGGCAGCGGAGGTGGATTATGATCCGGATATGGCGGCAGCAATCTTAAAGGAAGCCGGATGGCTTGCCGGAAGTGATGGAATATTGGAGAAAAACGGTGTCCGCGCCGAGTTCAACATGCTCTATCCGACCGGGGATTCCGTCCGCCAGGCACTTGCGGAGGACACCGCAAACCAGTTGAAAGAGATCGGAATCAAGGTGACGACAGAGGGCGTCGGCTGGGATACGGCCTATGACCGGGCACAGTCCACACCGCTTATGTGGGGATGGGGCGCCCACACACCGATGGAACTTTACAATATTTACCACACGGCACCGGGAAAGGAATACGCGGAGTATTCCCCTTATGCAAACGAAAAGGTGAACGGATATATGGACGAGGCCCTGGCGGAGAGCGACCTGGAAAAGTCCTATGAACTCTGGAAAAACGCCCAGTGGGACGGAACATCTGGAATTACCCAGGATGGTGACCTTCCGTGGATCTGGCTTGTAAATATTGATCATTTATACTGGGTGAAGGATGGTCTGCAGGTGGCAGAACAGAAACTTCACCCACATGGACATGGCTGGTCGATCGTAAACAATGTCGACCAGTGGACATGGAAATAAAGAAAACGGGTCTGTGGTTTGGCAGACAGGCAGTGCGGATGTGTCTGATGGTGCTTCTGGTGAGCATTCTGGCGTTTGTGCTCCTGGCAGTCTCACCCATAGATCCGCTTCAGACAAATGTCGGCCAGACGGCTCTGGGCTCTATGAGCCCGGAGCAGATCGCAAAGCTGAAAAGCTACTGGGGAACAGATCTGCCTCCGGTGGAGCGGTATCTGAACTGGCTGAAAGACTTTCTCCACGGAAATATGGGAACATCCCTTTTATATCGCCGTCCGGTGGCAGAGATCATCGGGGAGAAGGTCATGAATTCCATCTGGCTTTTATTCACGGCATGGTTGTTTTCTGGTATTCTTGGCTTTTTCCTCGGCGTTCTCGCAGGAAAAAAGCGCGGTGGGATCATGGACCGGATCGTGACGGGATATTCCCTGTTTGTGGCCAGCACCCCGGCATTCTGGGTGGCAATGGTGCTGCTTATGGTATTTGCGGTGAAGCTTCACTGGTTTCCCATCGGATTCAGTGTGCCCATCGGCATGGATGCCGGGCAGATCTCCATTGCGGACAGGATCCGCCATGCGATTCTCCCGGCGGCGGCCCTCAGTATCACGGGAATTTCCTCCATCGCCCTGCACACGAGGGAAAAGCTCATCGAGGTCATGGAGAGCGACTATGTGCTGTTCGCGAGAGCCAGAGGCGAGTCGGACTGGTCGATCTTACGTCGTCATGGACTTCGGAACATTCTTCTGCCGGCCATGACGCTGCAGTTCGCGTCGGTGAGTGAGATCATCGGCGGCTCCGTCCTTGTAGAACAGGTATTTTCCTATCCGGGATTGGGCCAGGCGGCTGTGACGGCAGGACTTGGAAGCGATGTGCCGCTTCTTCTGGGGATCACGGTGGTTACAGCGGTGATCGTCGCGGCGGGAAACCTTGCGGCGAATGTTCTCTACGGCGTGATCGACCCGCGGATCAGAGAGGGGGCGAAGCGCTGATGAAGAAAAATCGCAGAATACAGAGCTTCGCGCTTCTGATCCTGGCGGCTGTGCTGTTAGCGGTCATTGCGGTGCTCGGAAGTTTCTGGCAGGAAGCTGCCATCGGGACGGATTTTACGAGAAAAAATCTAGCACCGTGTATACAATATCCTTTTGGAACGGACTGGATGGGACGTGACATGTTCGTGCGGACAGTTGCGGGACTTTCTTTGAGTATCCGGATCGGACTTCTGACGGCGGCAGTCAGCGCGGTGATGGCCTTTGTACTGGGACTCAGCGCGGCGGTCTTCGGAAAGTTCGTGGACAGTGCGGTGCGGCTGCTTATCGATATCGTCATGGGAATTCCCCATATGCTGCTTCTGATCCTGATCTCCTTTGCCTGCGGGCGTGGATTCTGGGGCGTTGTCTGCGGAATCGCGTTTACCCACTGGGCATCCCTGGCGCGACTGATCCGCGGGGAGGTCTTACAGCTGAAGCAGAGTCAGTATGTGAAGATCGCGGAAAAGCTTGGAAAAGGGAAATTTTACATCGCGTTTTCCCATATGGCACCGAATCTTGTTCCGCAGTTTATCACGGGCCTGGTGCTCATGTTTCCCCATGCGATCCTGCATGAAGCCAGCATCACGTTCCTGGGCTTCGGTCTGTCTTCCGAGAGTCCGGCCGTCGGAGTGATCCTTTCGGAAAGCATGAAATATCTGGCTATGGGAAAATGGTGGCTGGCGCTGTTCCCGGGACTTTTTCTCGTTGGGACCGTGCTTCTGTTTCATTATATCGGACAGGAACTCTGCAGACTTTTGGATCCGGGCAGTGTTCATGAGTAAGGAGGCGGGGAAGATGAATGATACGATTTTGGAAGTTAAGGACCTCTCCGTCACCTTCACTCAGTATGAACGGGGATTTTCCAGGCGGACGATCCACGCGGTGGAGAAGATGGATCTGGAAATAAAAAGTGGTGAGATCGTCGCGGTGGTGGGATCCAGCGGTTCGGGAAAAAGTCTGCTGGCCCATGCGATCATGGGAATTCTTCCATACAACAGTGAAATGGACGGAGAGATACGGTTTCTTGGGGAGCCGCTTACGGAAAAAAAGATCAAAAGACTCCGGGGACATGAGATTGTTCTGGTGCCCCAGAGCGTTTCTTACCTGGATCCGCTTATGAAGATCGGGGATCAGATCCAGAACGGGAAAAAGGATGTTTCTGTGAAGGAAAAATGCCTGGCGGTGCTGAAGCGCTATGGCTTAGCCCCGGATATCCGGGGAAAATACCCATTTCAGCTCTCCGGCGGCATGACGCGGCGTGTCCTGATCTCCACGGCGGTGATGGAGAAGCCAAAGCTCGTCATCGCGGATGAGCCGACACCGGGACTTCACCTGGAGGCGGCAACCCGCGTCATGGGACATTTCCGGGAGATGGCGGACGATGGGGCAGGCGTGCTGCTGATCACCCACGACCTGGAGCTGGCGCTCCTGACAGCTGACCGGGTCATCGTGCTCTACGGCGGCAGAGTCGTCGAGGAGACAGATGCGGCGGCATTTCAGGATGAGAGGAATCTCAAACATCCGTACACGAAGGCGCTGTTTCGGTCCATGCCGAAGAACTGGAAGAAGGATGGGGAACAGCTCTGCGATATGGGGGAGATCTTAGAGGACATGCGAAGGGAATACGGCAGATGAGGCTGGAAGCGAGAGATATTTCTTTTAAATATGGAAAAGGGACGAGACAGATCCTGGATCATGTGAACCTTACGGTGGAACCCGGAGAGAGTGTGGGGATCATGGCGCCCAGCGGATACGGGAAGACGACGCTCTGCAAGATTCTGGCGGGGTACGAGAGGCCGGATTCGGGGGAGGTTCTTGTGGACGGGATGCCGGTTCTTGAGCTTCGTGGCTACTGCCCGGTGCAGATGGTATGGCAGCATCCGGAACTCTCGGTGAATCCGAAGAGACGGTTGAGTACGGTTCTGGAGGAAGGCGACTGGACTTTTGAGAACCCCAGCGAGTGGGCACGGATCGAGGCGGGACTTGGGATCCGGGACGAGTGGAAAGACCGGTTCCCAGTGGAGGTCTCCGGCGGCGAGCTTCAGAGATTCTGTATTGCGAGAGCGTTGGGGCGACGGACGGAACTTCTGATCGCGGACGAGATGACGACGATGCTGGACCTTATTACACAGGGACAGATCTGGGATTTTGTCTTGAAGGAACTGAAGCGCCGGGAGATGGGGATGATTGCGGTGAGCCATTCGCCGGAGCTTCTGGAGAAGGTGTGTGACCGGGTGGTGCGGCTATGAGTCGTACAATACAGTGGTGGTAGTGGATTTGCCGATTTGGAATGCGAAGCAACGGCGAAGATATTGAAAGTAGACCGTCTGCGGACAATACATTGACAAGTTTTGTAAGATTCCGTAAAATAACATCATAAAAATATTGAATAACATCATAAAAATATTGATTTTACACGGTGCAGTGGATAACTGCGCCGTTTTGTTTTACCGCAGGCGGCTACGTCCAGCACGGAAATAGGGGGGAAAGCTTTGTATGAAAAAGTGTAAAAAGCTTGGAGCAGAAAGGCTGTCGGAGTTTTTCAGGCAGTTTTCTGTCCTGGTGGAGTCGGGATTATCAATTCCGGAAACATTGGAGATCATGCAGCAGGATGATACCGACCGGGAGTTCTGCCTGGCGTGTCGAAAACTGGGAGCGTTCATGACCGAGGGGAAGACCGTCGGGGATGCCATGGAAGAAACCGGGCGGTTTCCGGAACCGGCGATCCAGATGATCCGGGCAGCGGAGATGAGCGGCCAGCTTGTCAGGACGACGGCACGGCTGGCGGTCCATTATGAGAAAGAACACAGGACAGAGGGAAAAATCCGCAGCGCGGTTTTGTATCCGAAGATCCTGGTTCTGATGATGATCTTTCTAATGCTGTTCGTATTTCTGGAGATCCTGCCGACGTTAGAGCCGATCCTGGTGGATGTGACGCTGCCGCTTCTTACAAGAATCCTCATGGGGATCAGCCATTTTCTGTATGCGTACCGCTATTTCCTGCCAGTGGCGGCCGTTATGATCCTGGTAGGATGGAAGATCCTGACGGAAAGAGTATGGTTTCGTTACAGCTATGACCGGGTAATCTGCAAATTTCCGGTGGTCGGACGGCAGATAAGGATCATCTGTACGGCAAGATTCTGTGAGAACATGTCCAGCCTTTATTCCAGTGGACTTCCGATCACATCCTGCCTGAAATATACGGAAGGAACGACCGGAAACAGGTATCTGGACCGGGAGATCAGGACGATCATGGCGCGTGTGAGCAGCGGAATGCTTTTGAGTGAGGCAATCCGGGAGAGTGGTGGATTTGAAAAGAAACTGGCGGCGGTGATCGTTACGGGAGAAGAGGCGGGTCACCTGGATAAAATGCTGGAGCGGATCGCGGGAAGCTATGAACATGAGTCGGATCTGGCGCTGAATAAGCTGGTGAACCTGCTGGAACCGGTAATGATCCTGATGATCGGGATCTTTACCGGAATCCTGATCCTTGGAATCATGGAGCCGATGTGGAACATGTATGGAAGTATTCGATAAGGAGGGAGTGGCGGTGAAAAAGAACCGGAGCGAAGGATTTGTGATGGCGGAGGTTCTGGTGACCGTGCTGTTTGTCACGGTATTTACCTCACTTCTCTTTTCGTCTGGGGCAAGGCGCTATCGTTCAGCATTGAACTTTGCCGCAGGAACGGAAGCGAGGCTGGCCGCCGAGGCGGTGGTGCAGATCCTTGTGGAGAATATGTGCCAGGAGGAGCCGACAGGAATCCTTGAAAAATTACAGGGACCGGAGGGACTTCCGGAGACGGAGGCGGCAGTGTGGGCAGAGACTGGAAATGGGGAGAAAAAGAGGATCGAGACAGTCATCTCCTCCTATTGGAAAGAGGACGGTTCAGGACTTGTGTTACAGGCGGTCTGTACTGTAAATGACCGGAAGGAAGGTGCGTCGAGACTGATCCCCATGGCATCTGTTTTCGTGAGTACGCCGTCTTCGGCGGAACGGAGTGGGGAGGAAAAGCCATGAAAAAGAGATGGAAACGGAATGAGAATGGCTCAACACTGGTGGAGCTGATGACGGCGTTTCTGATCCTTCTTCTGGTAGCTGAGGCGATGCTTCTCAGTGTCTCCGGCTATTCAAAGACCGTGAAACGGTATCGGGAGATTTATGAGGCAGGAAACAGACTGGAACGCCATATGGGAGATGCAGAATACGGGGAACCGGCAGAGATCCATCTGGCGGTTGATGGAGAAGAATTTCTGGAATCGGGATATTTCGCGGAAGAAACGTCGGATACCGGAACCGTCCAGGTCTCGGGATTCTGGGTGTCCATGACTTCGGAAGAAGAGACAGGTGAAAGGAAAGATTAAAGATGGAGAAGGGTCATAGACGGGGGTTTACACTGGTTGAGGTTATGATCGTCATGCTGCTTTTCAGTATGCTGCTCCTTATGATCTTTCCGATGCGGCGGATGGCGGTGTGGGTACTGGATCACGCAAGGACACAGGAGCAGGCAGAAATGCTTGGGGACGCGGCATGGAGATATGTGGCGGACCGGCTGGAGACAGGTGCTGTGGAAGTGGAAGAACTGGACGGACTGTCCATGGACGCGTTTCATATCGATACGCTGAAACCGGAAATTGAGGTGGAAGAGAGCCGGTCTGGCCGCGTCCTTGTCACGGTACGGGTGATGGATGGAAAAAAGGACCTGTATGAGAGGAATGGCAGTGTGCAGACCGGAGATGGTGCTGGATACAATCCCCGGCAGCCGCGGATCCGAAGTACAGACAGCAACTCACGAACCGTCTGCGTCAGCGAGGGGGAATGAGTTATGATAGAAAGAGGAAAATGGGATGTTGGGCATATTAGGCGGAGAAGGAAAACAGGAAAATAAGAATGAGGTCCAGGAGATGGAGAACTATGGGGCAGAGGCCGGATCTGCGGTGAAGCTCCTTGAGGAACTTTTAAATCTGGGATACCGGAAAAATGCCAGTGACATTCATCTGGAACCGCAGGAAGACCGGATGGTTGTCCGGATGAGGCTGGACGGCATGCTGCTCCATGTGCGGGAATATGACAAGGAAATGCATCAGCCGTTGGTGACGAGGGCGAAGGTCCTCAGCGGAATGGACATTGCGAAAAAGAGAGTGCCGCAGGACGGGCATTTTAAGGAGATGATCGACGGGATCTGCCTGGATGTGAGGACCAGCGTGGTCCCGACGATCTTTGGCGAGAAGATGGTGCTGAGACTCCTGAATATGAAAACGGAGATCGATCATGGCAAAACCTTTGGAATGCGTGAGAAAAATTATGAGAAGATGAAGAGGATCCTCAGAAGTCCGGGCGGGATCCTGTATCTTACAGGACCGACAGGATGCGGGAAGACTACCACATTATATATGATCCTGGAATATCTCGCGAAACAGCCGGTGAATATCGTGACCATCGAGGATCCTGTGGAGCGATATCTTCCGGGGATCAGCCAGATGCAGGTGAATGAACAGGCGGGGATTACTTTTGAAGCAGGACTCCGTGCCGTTTTGAGACAGGATCCTGATATTATCATGGTCGGCGAGACGAGGGATCCGGAGACAGCGAAAATCAGTGTCCGCGCGGCAATCACCGGTCATCTGGTGCTCTCGACTCTGCACACGAAAAGCGCGGCGGGCGGAATCACGAGAATGGCAGATATGGGTGTCGAGCCGTATCTCACGGCGGACAGTTTATGCGGCATGGCGGCACAGAGACTGGTGAGAAAGGTATGTCCGCATTGTGCGGAGACGGTGGAACTTACGAATGAGGAGCAGAAGTTGTTTGGAAGAAAGATCCGGAGCGCAAGGCGCGGACGCGGATGTGAATTCTGTCGGAATACAGGATACAAAGGAAGAACTGCGGTTCATGAGATATTTGTGATGGACCGGGAACTGAAGAAGATGACTGCGGAAAACCGGCCGGAGTGGGAGATCGAGGATTATGTGGTGAAGACACAGGGGATGCGGACCATGCGGGAAGAGCTGGCGGATCTTGTGTGCGCCGGAGTGATTTCGATGGAGGAATTTTTGCGGACGGTGGAGACGTGGTAAGACAGGTGAAAGGCAGGACGTGCGCGGCATGTCCTGTCTTTTTTGACATCGAAAAATGCTTATAAATAATGCTTTTACTGGCATCGGTGAAAAAATGGTATGGTAAAAGTGACGAAAATGCAAAAATATTTTCGTGAAACTGGCTAAATAATGGGGCTTTGGTTTTACGGATCCGATATGGATTCCGGGTATGGCCTGTGATATAGTTATGGACAAACGGAGGAACGAACCGGTTGGGGAGTTCCAGTCAAATCATAATAGATCTTTTGGGAGTCTTAAAAATCTTTGGAGGCAGATATTATCTGCTTTATCGAAAAGCCGCCGGCGGCTTTAGCCGGAATATCCAGGAGGAAAAATGAATCGAAAGAAAGTGGCGAAGTGGCTTGCTGCGGCCGGTTCTCTTGCTGTACTCACAAGCTGCCGGGGAGAACTCGTTCCCTACGCGGCGGAGAGAACGGCAGAATTTCTGACAGCAGAACCTGTGATCCTGAGGGATCGGGAAGCGGGCAGGCGGTTTCTGATGGAGACGGTATCTGCCGCAGAACGGGAAGGGCGGCAGGAAATTGTGGTAACGGGAAAAGACAGCTCGTTCGATACGCTGGTGATCGCGCAGATGTTTCCCGGAGTGGTAAATATTTCAAAGCTGGATCTGGGGACCAGGAATGTGAACGGTGAGACGGTTACGGACTGCCGGATCGGCTTTGAATGGCGGGGGCGGGCGCCGGATTCCGGGGAAAATACCGTTCCAGGAACGGGAGACAAGTTCGGGGAGAAGGAAGACCGGGCCGCATGGAGGACCGGGGATGTGGTCTCGCGGGAGATTGCGGGAAAAATATGCCGGTTTCGATGTATCGATGATGATTACCAGGACGGCAGAGGCAGTTATGGGAAACGTGCGCTGTTTCTGGCGGAAAATGTGATTCGGTCCGATGTGGACAGTACTTATGAGGAGCGGATCTTACTTCCGTTTGGAGAAAACAATAACTATAAGAAATCCCGGGTGAGAGAATGGCTGGGGGAACAGGCAGAGACTGCGGTTCCAGATGCATCTTTTGTATACACGGGAGCATTGACGGCATTTACAGGGAAAACAGGGGATGGTGATTTTGCTGACAGCCGTCTGGATGGTCTTGAGAGCCATTTGCTGCCATACCAGGACTGCAGGGACAGATTCTTTCTGCTGTCTTTGGAGGAAGCATACCGGTATCGGGATGAGATCTGGAATCCGGAAGGAAAGGGAAGTCCTTACAGCCGGGGGTTCTGGCTTCGGACACCGGCTTATGAGGTGGATGAAAGAGGCAGTTTTGTATATGGAAACAGGGAGTATGTTGTAGATATTGAAAATGGATGCTTCAGACAGGCGGATGTGTCAGATGTTGGGATCGGGATCTGCCCGGCATTCTGTCTGCCGCAGGCATAGAGGGGAGAAAAGAAATGAAGAAGAGCAGAAAAAACAGAAGCAGAAAGAGCCAGATGATGTTAGCAGGGTTAGGACTCTGCATGGCGCTTGGAACGCCGGTAAGAGGAATGGCAGTTTTGAGAAGTGTGGAAACAGCGGCGGAGAGAACGGCGACGGCATCGGATGCCGTGGAAAATATTGCTGTGCTCGCTGCGGATGAGGAGATCTGGGGCGCTGATGTGGGTGATATGAGCTTTTTAAGCGGAAGAACTGGGGATGGAACAAAGGAAAAGCCGTACCAGATCACAACGAAGGAGCACCTCATTGGGCTCGCTGCCCTTGCGTCCATGGGAATGGAGGTTGGAAGTGGAGAGGGCACTTATCCGGGAAATTATAAAGGTGCCTGGTTTGAGCTGGGGAAAAATATTGACCTTGGTGGAATGAACTGGATCCCTATCGGATTCTATCACACCGGGGCGGATATGCGGGCCGGAAGAGTGTCACCGTTTGAGGGGCATTTTAGCGGAAACGGGAAAACTGTGTCCAATTTCCGCATGTACCAGCCATCCTGGGACCTTGGCGGACTGTTCGGCGCAGTGGAGAACGCGGAGATCACAGATCTCAAGGTAAAACCGGGTCATGTGATCACGGTGAAGGAAAACGGAGGAATTCTTGCAGGACGTGCGAAACATTCGGTGATCCGGAATGTGACGGTAAACGGCACATTAAGGACTACCGGTACAGCCGGTGGAGTTATTGCGGATGTCCTGGAAGACTCTGTGGTGGAAAACTGTGTTTCCGACCATGTGGCTATCGATACGGGAAGCGGAAAGGAGATTTTTGCCGGGGGAATTGCCGGACGGGCGGCAGAGTCTTTGATTGCGGATTGTGAGGTCAACACAGGGGACAGTCTGAGTGCCAGGATCCAGGGAGGAGGCTATGTGGGCGGAATCGTGGGATTCCAGAATTCCGCGGATATTTTCAATACGCATGTGATGGGAACCATCGGCGGAAGCGGCTCCCAGTCCATCGGCGGTATCACGGGAAAATACGCTTCCGGAAAGATGAAGGTGGCACGGTTTGAGGGGACCATCGCATCTTCAGGGCTTGGAAGTGCGGCGCGTGAGGGAACTTTTATTGGAACTCATGACACTGGCTTCCACTTCCGTTATGGGGTTGAGGACGGAGCAGATGTGGCGTACCTGTTCGCGGATACGGAGGAGAAGATCGCAGCCGGTGTCTGCGGCTCAGGTGTCTCGGATGACAATAGGTTCACCTATGATGCTCATATTGGCTTCTGGAACAAAGGAGATAATTTCTACACATTGGTGCAGGGACAGAACACGAAGAAGGAGGACGAACTCTATTTCTATGAGGAACTCGAGAATGGCGTTCTCCATGTAGTGGATACCGAGTCTGTGGCGAGACAGGATCTCTATACTCCAGATCATTTCGCACCGAATTCCGTGGGACGACCGGTGAGGGGATATCTGCTGTCGGTCCTTCAGGTGGATACAGCGGCAAATTCAGGGAATTTCTATGATGTGGCGGTGTTGACGGCGAGAGGTCCGTCTGCCTACAGCAAGGAATTCCACAAAGCATACCGGGGCGCGGTGGCTGCCGGAGATACCGTTGCAGTCCTCACGGCTCCGAAGAACACGGAGACAGAAAAGTTCCAGATGGATGGTGTGCCGACCTATACAGATTCCCTGGGACGTAGAAGGAAGATGACCTATCAGACAGGCGGTTCCTACCAGTTTGTGATGCCGGAACATGATACGGAGGTCTCTGCGTTCTATAAGAAAGTGGCAGCAGGTGTGCGGGTAGAGCCCCAGGAACTTGGTTTCCGGGTGATTGAGGAGCGCACCGGGGACCGGATGAACCCGTCGATCACCACGGAAGTGAGGGATACCGCGGGGAAATTGCTGGCGAGATATTTAAACGGAAAGCTGGAGTCGGGAACGAAGGTCCAGGACGTGAAGATCCATGCTGTGGTCGATAAGAACAACGATGTCGCCGATGAGGCGGTGAGATGGAGTGTGGATGACGATGAGTTGATCATCTTAAAGAAAAATGATGATGAGGACGAGTCCGGATATACGAAAAAGAGCGCATCCATCGAGTTGAACCTGAATGCAGGATTCTTTAAGGATATTGTGGAGAAAGCGGAGACAGAACAGGCGAAGAAACAGTACCGGTACCCCATTGAGGATACGGTCTACGGAAACGGTACCCAGGGCGGACTTGCGGTTCTGACAGCAAAGACGAGACCGGCATCCAGCTTTGAGGAGAAGTCTGTGACCGCAAACTGCAGGATCCCGGTGACATTCCAGATCAAGGACCGGACGAAGATCGCAGCGGAAGGCGCGACTCTCGACAAAGCGGCATTGAATTTTATGGTGACAAGAACATTGACCGGTGACAGGAAAAAGCCGCAGGAAACGATCACGGTATCCGCGCCGCAGATCCTGTCAGGATCCTTTGCACCGGACTATTTCGATAAAAAAGATATCAGCTGGACCGTCGGCGATAATGCCATTATCCAGGTGGACGCCGGTTTTGTGGAAGAGGGAATCGCGGACGGAGATTACCGGAACGCAAAGGTGATGGCGAAAAAGGATACGAGATGGATCCTGGATCTCATAGAGGCGGATGAAGCGGCTCATAAGGAACATATCTATGAGAAACGTACTGGGTGTGGAACAAGAAGCACGGAGGTAGTGATGGCGGCAAAGGATGCCCTTGGAAATATCCAGTCGGCAGTCTGCAGCGTGAAAGTGGATTTTGTGACAGATGACAGGACTGTGGTGATGCCGGAGGAGATCAAGGTGGATCAGGGAGAGCTGGTGTTTGACCTGATACTCACGAAAACGGGATCGAGATATAACCCGGCGGTCATATGGCAGGGCGCGGATGCACAGAAGATTACGGCAAAGCTGATACCGCAGGAAGCGTTAAAAGGAAATGGGGACGGTAGCTTCGAATTTAACTGGAACGTAAAAAATGGTGCTGTAAAGGTAGAAAACGGTGCGGTATCAGTAAATACGGAGGCATTCTGGATTGCGGAGGGGATGAAGAAATATCCGTATACGGCGGAATATGAGGACGAGATCACGGTCAGAGCTGGGGCTTTGGAGAAAAAGATTCCTGTGAAATTAAAGTTTAAGCTTGTGGATAAGACCTGGTCCGGCAGCTCAGGAGGACGTTCTTCCGGCGGCGGAAGAACGGGAAGTGTGCTGAAAAAGGACCAGAACACAGGGGAACAGCCAAAGGGCAGTGTCACCGGTGAGTGGAGAAAGCAGGAGGATGGAAGCTGGAAATTTGTTTCCGGCGGAAGAACGTATGCCAATGAGTGGGCCTGGATCTACAACCCATATGCGAAAGAAGGACAGGAAAAGACTTCCTGGTTCCATTTTGCGGCTGACGGCAGGATGCAGACAGGGTGGTTTCTCGATGAAAAAGATGGAAGCTGGTATTATCTCCAGAAGACAAATGACGGAAGCCAGGGGAAAATGCAGACTGGTTGGATAAAAGAAGGAGAAGCGTGGTATTACCTGGGACCGACCGGGCGGATGACGAAAGGCTGGAACTGGATCAATGGAAAATGCTACTATATGGACCAGAAAAACGGACATATGCTGGCGGACTGTGTGACGCCGGACGGCTACACTGTGGATGAGACAGGCGCATGGTGTGTCAGAGGTGCGGTACAGACGATTGGAAAGAAATGATGGCGGGGGATCAGTATGGAAGAGAAAAAAAGAAGGCGATGGTTGGCTGGATTTCTGGCAGTCATTATGACGATCACGGGAGTGGGGATTCCACTCCCGTTCCCGTCCGAGGCATCGGATGTGTGGCCGCAGAAATCGACGGCCCCGTATTACTGCCTCGATGGGGGAAAAGGCTGGAAGAAGGTCGACCGGTATGATATGTATAAGTTTGATACGATGCCGTCTCCGCTTACGGAAACGCAGGCGAAACGGTTATTCTGGGCATATCCGGACAACTGGTCGGCACTGAAGGACGCGGCAAAAAAGTTTGATCCGGGTCTTTATGCGGAGATCGCGTCTACGACGTCCAGTGCCAATATCGTAAAGTATGTGAAAGACGATGCAGGGACAAAATTTGCCTGGGTGGCTGACAATCCGGAAATTGAAGACCGCGCGATCGCTGTTATGGAGCAGGCGTCCTCCGTCGGGCTGGCGGCGGGAAAAGAAGCTCCGGATGCGATCAGGGGAGCAACTTCGGAAGATACGGCAGTGCCATTTCAGGTACTGCCTTTTTCTGACGGACCTGGCGCCCTGGATACGGAGTTTGTTCTCGGAAAAGAGTTTATCCGGGATATCGCGAAGATCGAGCCCCAGAGTGTGTGGGACAATGGATCCACAGGGGGAAACGTGGGATGGCTTGACGCATCCCAGGATAAAAATATCGCGAAATCGGTGATGGGACAAAATCTGTATGAGGTGACCTGGAGCGGGGATGCGATCCGGATCCACAATAATGGTTCGGTGACCGCAAATGAGAATGCTGTCGGAAGCAATATGACAGATGAAGAGAAGTACAATAAGACGACAGTGCGGTATAAGATCACCATGAGAGGCAATTCAGGCTGGTATACGGAAGGCAGCTGGAATCCGGAATATCTCAGGGAGTGGATGGACTTTAAGGTCTGCATCAACGCGCCGGAACATCAGAGACTCTACAAAGCGGATATGAGGATCATTCCGTCTGATATGGTGTTCTATCTGGTGATCAGCCAGGATGGGGAAGGCGGCGGATCAGGCACTTCGGGTGACGGGGAAATACCGGAATATGGTGTGGAGACGCCGACGCTTGAATTTCAGATCTATCGCCATAAGGAGACATTTTCAGCGGATTACAATGTCAGGCTTGTAAAACATGACGGTGAGACCGGAATGCCGCTCAAGGGAAGCCAGTTCTATCTGTATGAAAGGTTTGAGGACGGAGGAAAGATCTCAAAGACGGACGGCGAGGGAAAACTTGCGGAAAAGAACCTGAGCTTTCGTCCATGGAGCGGCTTTCAGGTGTTTTCGGAAGGAACCACGAACGGAAAAGGGGAGATAATCTACAAAGATACCAGAAAGTATGCGTATGAAAAGACATACTGTGACGGACATGCCGCGCCGTCATGGGCAAATATGCCGGAGGACCAGGAAGATGGGGATTCCGGCAATGAGGACGGGAAAAAGAGCGATGCCTATGAGGAGGCCGCAGAACAGACCAGGGATAATAACAGGGCTGCGGCAAAGCAGTGGATGGAACTGGTAGAGGCCTGTGAGGCAGAGGCGGAAGGAGGCTGCCATTTTCACTGGCTGGCGGATGAGAGTGTCTACGATGAGGTACAGGAAGTATTGGAAAGCGGAGAACCGGATGGGAGAAGCCGAAAAAATGCTGGAAATGAGCGAAAGCTCCGGGCTGCATCCGAAGCCGCATTTGAGGAATCCGGCTGCAAGGCGGACTGTGAGGAGACATACCGGAAGTTTATCGGACTGCGGTTTACCTATACATGGAGGGAGATCCAGGCAAGAAACGGGTATATCCTCCATGATCTGCACCTGGATGATATCCCTGTGGAGATGATCACGACGGATTCTTCCCAGGCGGGAGCAGACGCGGAAAAGCGATCCGGAAGCAGCCGTGAGATCACGGAAAACATCTGGTATTCGGGAAATGGAATGACAGGCGGGAGTACTGTTTCGGAGAGAAAAATACCGGTGGTAAAAAGCCGCGCGGGAACAATTATGAAGAGAACGGCGTCTAACGCGGAAGCGGATACGAAAGAAGCTGCGGTTAAAGCAACGGCGTCCAATGCAGAAAAGAAAAGTATTTTTGATCGGTTTTATGGCTGGTTTATGGGAAGAAGCCGGGATGAAGCTGATGATGGTGAAGAATCTGATGACTGGGGAGAGTTTGAAGGCGTCGGGGACTTTGAGGATATTCTGGCGGATGCAGAGGAGGACGGAATCCGGCATCTGGATCTCGGGGATTCCGAGAGGTATTCGCACTGTAATGGCGCTGAGGACTGTGGGGATGCCTGGCATGTGTATGACCATCGAACTGAGGGGCGGATCCATATCACGAAAAAAGACAGAGATCTCTTTCGGGGAGAATCGGATGATTATTCGTCCTACGGGGATGCGGAAGGAGATGGAACACTTGAAGGGGCCGTGTATGGCCTTTTTGCGGCGGAAGATATCGTTCATCCGGATGCGGAGGTGACAGGAAACGGAATTCTGACCAATACTGGCGTTGTCTATAAGAAAAATGATCTTGTGGCAGCGGCAGCAACAGATCGGGATGGAAATGCGGATTTCCTGTGTTATACGGAAGCACCGGGAGTGGAGTACGATTATACGGCCGGAAAGATCAGAAAAAGGACGGATATCTCCTGGAACGGGCCAGGAAACCTGTATCAGGAGAACATGGAGAAGAACGGAAACTGGTGGATCGGGAGACCGCTGATTCTGGGAAAATATTATATAAAAGAACTTTCCAGAAGTGAGGGATACGAGCTTTCAGTAAATGGAATGGATCAGGAGATCACCAACCGGGGAGCAGGCTTTGAAACTCCAGGATCTGTGACGGATGCAAATGGAACGGCTGTGGTCACGATGCCGGAACTCGCAGCGGCAATGGAAGGCGATGACGGAAGAGGAAAAGGATATGATGAACTTCCATTTTCGGTCACATCAGCGGGGGCGGCAGGGGAAAATGGAGATGGAGGTTATGAGATCTTTGCCTATGGTTTTTCGGAAGGAACGAAATTCTACCGCGTTGATACAGGGGAGGAGCTGGTGACAGGACCTCATGTGACGGGAACAGAAGAGGTGATTGTAAAAGATGGGGCCGGGAGAACCGTATGGAAACGGGCGGAGAGCGATACCAGTGATCTTCTCTATCAGCCGGAGCGGGATGCGGCGGGAAATATTACCGGACAGGAACCGGTGAGCCGGATAGAACCGCAGATCTTAAAGGCAGAACAGATTCCGGAAAAGATACCGATGAGCCTTTCAAATCTGTCTGTCAATGAGGAAGATGAGCGGTTTCAGGTGAAACTGGAGGACTGTGACCTTTCAGACGAAACGTCGGAGAGCTTTCTCTTCTTGAAGGCTCAGACAGAGGAGATCCTTGGAAGAAACGGGTATGAAGTTCCGGTTACGGCCGGAGGTATCCGCTCGCTGGAGGATGTGCCGGTCTATAGCCGGGGAGTAAAAAAGGGCCAGAAAGATCTCTGGGGAATGACAACAGATCCGGGAGAGCCGGCAAAAAAGACCGTGTATGGTGCGGCGGTGCAGGAAATTACAGTGCCTGTCGAAAAGAATTCCTGTGTTCTGGATCTTATGAGAAGCATTTTCACCTGGTATCAAGAACATCCCCAGTGGAACTTTTGCGGAATCGATGGGATCAGAAAAGAGGATGCCGGTTACCAGGTAACGCTGTACGCAGGGGCATCTTCTATTGGAAACCGCAGATTTTTTACATCAAAGGTGGAAAATGGGAAAAGGACGCCGGACAGTGTCTATGCTGTGTACGAGGATCCGGTAAATCTTCGCTGGGTGTATCAGGAATATAAAAATAGCGGAAAATTCCGGTTCCAGACCGACAGACAGTATGTGATTGGGCCCGCTGGAAACAGAAGATATTATCTCGATGCGACGCTGACACCGGTTCTGATGCCGGGAACAGATGGAAAGCTGACAGAGATCATGCATCAAGTCATGGTTTATCATAAAGAGGGAGAGGAGGTGCTTGATTACCTGTCGGGAGATCCGGCACATGGATACCGTGTTCCGCTGACGAGAACGGAAGATAAGATCGAAATCACAACAGAAAAAGAACTCGTGGAAAAAGATGTGGAGATTCAAAGTGTGGTGAGGGAGAAGAATGGTGTATACAGAATTCAGGTTCGGACTTCCGGAAAAGATTCGTTCGGAAAGGAATTTACCGATGGAAAGACGAGCCTCACCTTAAACTTTATCGTAAAACTTCCGGAAAAAAGTCATGCTCTGACGGAAAAGGAGATCCAGAGGATCGGAAACGCGAATGTCTGGGGATACCAGGCAGGAGACCGGATCGGGTATGCGGAATATCTTGTGAAATTCTCGGGGGCAGCGCTTGCTGTGTCAGTCTCAAAAAATCAAGACGTTTCAGACACTTACATCATTGCGAAGCGGTTGGTATACCGCGGTCAGGATAAGATCAGCGAGGATGGAGATACGGGGCTCTCGCCCGCTCTTGTACTGGAGAGGCCTGTAAAGCAGAAGGTGCAGGTAGAGAAAAAGACGGATGACGGGAAAAACATCGGGAATTTCCGGTTTAAAATCTATCTGAAGTCTAATCTGGAACGGATCTTCTGCACAAAAGACGGAGAGATTTCCTGGGTGGATAAAAACGGGAAAACGGTACAGATCGAAGAATACCAGAAAAATTTCCCGGAGCTGGTCCAGAAGATCTATACGAAAAAGGCGGATCGCCACGTACTGGAGACAGTGGAGCAGAAAATAGATCCGGATCATGGGGAAGCCGGGACAGTTAAAGGGTATAACTATGAGAAATTCTTTGCAGCTATCCGGACGGCAGACACGGATTGCTGGAAGAGAAGGGGATTCCTGTGGAATACATCATTTAAACCGTTTGTGGCCAGCCTCATTACCGGAAAGCAAAATGAGATCAATACCTCGGAATACGCGAAGGAGAATGCAAAGCGCTCGGACGCAGTCCGGCAGTTTGCCATTGACTGGTATCTGAAAGCGGAGCAGGAACAGATGAAACAGGGAGAAAACTCATATTCGGATGAACAGTATGATCATGCGCTCTATCTTGCGATCCAGAAAGCGGAGGACTATCTGCAGCCGTTTTTCAAGTATGATCTGGGAAAAATCTATGCGATCGCCTGGGACAGCGAGGAAAAGGGCGGGCTTGACGGGGATAGGACAACTCTGGCGGTCCGGAAGGAAAACGGACAGGCACAGGAAGAGGCAGCGTCAGCGGTGTCGAAGTATCTTCCTTACGGCGAATATGTAATCGTGGAGGAGCAGCCCCATGCACCGGAGCTGTTTGACTTTAAGAATAGGCATTATGAGATCGATGCGCCGAAGGAGATATTTCTTCCGGTGGCAGGCGGACAGATTGAGGCTGGAGATGACTGGAAGGAGAAGTATGTATACAGGGCTGCAGATTCTGCGTGGGATCTTGCAAAAAAATATCTGATACGTTTTAACGAGGAGTGGGCGGAAAATCAGAAACAGGAACTTCGGGAGTATGTGATATGTGCCCACAGCAATGATGGGGATTTTGAAGTCTATCCGTATGGACTTTCTGAGAAAAAGAGAGCAGGTCATTACGAACCTTACGGGAATGAGACGGTAAAGCAGTACTATCATTATCGGTCGGACAGTGAAAATGGAGCGAAGAGAGAGGGAAAGGAGACGATGACAGGTGTAAAGACTGCCTATGACGGGGAATATGCGCCGATGCTTATTCCATGGAGTATTGTGGATCCGAATCAGGAAAAAGAGGGTACGCTCTGGACCGGTTATGGGGAAAAGACATTTTTGAACCGAAAGTATTTCTCAAATCTGAGAATTGAGAAGCTTGACGCAGAAACTGGAGAGCCGATCCTTCATGATGACGCGGTATTTGGAGTCTATCGGGCGGAAAGAAATGAGGCGGACGACGGGGATGGTGCCGTGCGATGCTATACGGCGGATACGATGATCCTCGGAAGCCGGTATTTTCTTGAGGCAATGGGGGCAAAGGGAATCCGGCCATTTGCGAGAAAGGCAGCCGGGGCCGGAGAGCTTTTCTATGGAACGGTTCCTGCCGGAACACCGATCTGTCAGGAGAGTGACCTGGTAAGTTTTACGGATAAAAATGGGCTACAGACAGGAACACTCATGGCGATCCCGACGATCCGGGATATCGAGGAAAAGGGGATTCTCCAGGCAGTGGGATACGCAAAAACACCGAATCCGCTTCCTGCGGGGGTTTATGTGCTGGCGGAGGTGAAGCCGCCGTCCGGATATGTGCGTTCAGGGCCTGTGGCAATAGAGATTTACAGTGACCGGATCCTGTATTCCGGCGGCTGGACAGAAGGAAAAACGGCGGCAGCAGTTTACGGGTACGAGCAGGATCCAGATGGAATCCACCCGGAAAATGTCACGGATACTGCCAGAATATATGCGGAAAATACCGCAACAATTCTGGAAATTTCAAAAACAAAGGCAATAGACTCAATTCGTGGAATGAAAGTATCAGGGCGAGTGGAAGGAACGATATCGGAACTTCGTGCACAGTACGGGCTTGAGAATCTAGATCTTGCCTACAATCATGCAGGTACATACCAGGGATTTGGCTGGAAAAAGGGGACTCTGGAGATGCTGGAGCAGAGGAAACGCGGCGGAGAACGGGTGGAGATTGTCTATGAGAATGGAATCTTTCAGGGTTATGGTTATGTGACGAGAAAACTGGAGGCGGCAGATCATCAGAATCCGTATGTAACAGGAGCCAAGCTTGCACTTTACGATGCGATCCGGGTCAATCAGACCGGGGATTCACAGGATCATGCATTTGAAGGTGTTGAGGTCACAAGGGACAGAAATGGAAATGTGACAGATATTGTTGTAAAAGAGGGATATGCCGGAGAAAAGCTGGAATTTTCCTGGGACAGAGCGTCAGTAGATGAGATGCGGGGAGAAGATACCTGGGAAATCAAGACAGTGAAGCGAAGGGATACACCGGTCTTATTCTATGATCTTGGAAATCTTGATGTGATAAAAAAGGGAAAAGACGGGACTTTCTACGGCTATGACCGGGAAGGACGGCAACAGAAGATCACCTTTGATACAGAATCGATCTATGCGTTGAAAAACGGACAGCCGGTATTTGAAATATCGGGAGGCGATTTTACAAAACTTGTGTATGACCGGAAATCGAAGGTATTTACTGCAACGGATCCGGAGACCACACTGTTTCATCTCGATGGATCTTTGTGCAGGGATGCGGAGGTTGATGCCTACACAGGCCTGGCATATGTGAAGAAGACAGAAATCGGATCGAATGGAAGAGAACAGCAGGTATTCTATGTATGGCCCGTGGTAAAGGAAACAGACACCGCGGGAAATCTGACTGGAAGAAGAAAAATACTGACGGGAAGACCGGCGGAGATCATGGAAGGAAGTGAGAATGCCTATATTACGGGAACATGGAACACGGAAACAGGGGTTTTTGAAAAATGGATGGAACCGGTTCTCGATGAGTTTGGCCTGGTGAAATATTATCCGGAGAGCGGAGCTCTGTATAAAAAGGGTGAGCCGGTCTATGACCGGGATGGGGACTATGTGACATACCGGTATGAGGAGCTTCTGGAGATGGAAAACCGGGCTGCGTATCATTTAAATGAGAGAGAAAAGCTGCTTGATGTGGGAGATCCGGAGAATGAGGCGGATGACGTGCCGCTAAAGCACAGGAAAGGAGAGTCCTATCTGATTCCAAATGTGTGGATCAGCGGCGAAAAAACGATTCAGGATGGACGGATGGATGAAAGTACGGACGGACAGCCGGACCTTTTAAGGCGGGTGATCCCGGGCAGCTATATCCTGGAAGAACTGGAAGCGCCGGATGGCTATGTCCGCACATTTCCGTCAGCAGTGGAAGTGAAGGAGACGAATGAGGTCCAGAGAGTACTCCTGTCGGATGAAAAAACAAAGGTGGAGATCGCAAAAATCGACGGAACAGAAGATTACCGTCAGAAGGTAGAAAACCGCACAGATATGGAGACAAGTGAAACAAGCACAGAGATCCGGGGCACATACAGCCAGACCTTTGTAACAGGGGCGAAGCTTGCGCTGTTTAAGGTAAAGCGGGTAAATACTGCCGATCAGGATAAATATCCTAAAGGATATTATTTCGTGAAGACAGAGGAGACACCGGCTGTGTGGAACTCGGAAGATCCTGTGGATAATCATAAAGTTTCAGTCACTGCAATGTGGATAACGGATGGAAAACCGAAATATTTCGAAGGAATTCCTGTGGGTGATTATATTCTGGAGGAACTGGAAACGCCGGATGGTTACCTTCCTGCATCCATGGAGATTACAGTGGAGGAAACAGGAAATCTGCAGAGCTTTGTGTTGAAAGACGATCATACGAAGCTGGAGGTCTTTAAGCTTGAGAGAAATGCATCCGGGGAGAAAGAGCCGTTATCCTGGCCTGCCGCAGCAGAGTTTGTCCTCTGTGAGGCAGTTCTGGATGAGAATGGGGGAGCAAAGACGGAAAACGGCGCTTATCTGTACCGGAAAGACCGAATCGTGGACAGTTGGAAGGCGGATGATCTGTCGGAATATGTTCCGGCGATTCCAGAGGCGTATGAAAAGATGTTTGGACAGTATGGAAATGAATTCCGGCAGTTCTCGTGGAAAAAGGAATCTCAGGGAAGAGTCACTTCAGGAGATGCCAGACTTCTGGAGGATATGGCGACGGAAAACAGAAAAATCATCACACAGATCTGGGAATTATCGGATGGAAGCAGAATGCGGGTCTCAGTCACAGTTGATGGAGATCCGAAAAGATTAACATCCGACGGTCAGCTGTCACCGCGGTTTGAATACCAGTTCCGCTATCATGACAGATCATCCGAGAGGTATCCGGGAATGACCAGTTATGATATGAGAGCCGGTCTGCACCGAATTGACCGGATTCCGGAAGGAAAATATGTACTTCTTGAGACGAGAGTTCCGGACGGTTATCAGGGAGCGGAACCGATCCTTATCACGGTAGACCAGACGGAGAATATCGTCCGTTATGAGGTGGAAAACAGACGGGAACCGGAAGAAAAGATAGCATGTGGCAGGATCAGAATCCGAAAGACAGATGCGGAAGATAAAGAATTGAAACTTTCCGGGGCATGGTTTGAGGCGGTCTGCGTACAGACGGGAGAAAAGACGGTATTTATGACAGGTGCGGACGGAATTGCGCTGTCACCGGAGCTACCGATCGGTTATCTGAAAAATGGTGCCTGGGTCATGTACGAGTATGAGGTTCAGGAGATCCAGTCTCCACCCGGATATGGGTGTTCTGAAGAGACGTTTTCTATCGTATTTGACAGGGAAAAAGAAGCGGTGATCCAGTTGTATGAACTTTCGATTACGAATAAAAAGACGAGAGCACAGTTCAGCAAGTTAGATATGGCGACGGGAGAAGAACTGCCTGGAGCGTCCCTGGAGTTAAAAACGGTGGATGGAACGGTCATCGATTCCTGGATATCAGGGAAAACTCCACATTTTGTGGAGGGAACGCTGACAGCAGGGGAGACGTATATCCTGACGGAGATATCTGCGCCGGATGGGTATGAGATCGCTGATTCCATCAAATTTACAGTGCCAATAGATGGAAGCTTTATAAAAATCGAGATGACAGACCACAGAAAAATACCGGACGAGCCGGAAAGACCTACTGAACCGGAGCTGCCGACAGAGCCCGCCGAATCTGAGACAACGGCGCCAGCGGAGACTCCGACAGCGCCGAAGGAACCGGAGACGTCTGAGAGACCGTCAGAGCCGGAACAGCCAACAGCGCCCACTCCGCATGACAAACCGAAGAAACCGGTGGAGGCAGAGTGGACAGAACCGGAATCGGAGGAGGAATCGAAACAAGAACGGGACCGAGAAAAGACGTATGGCAGGATTACGGTACGCTATGAGCGGGAATTTTCCGGCAGCACAGAGGGGCGAGTCCGTCAGAAGGACAGGACAAGTCTCAGGACCCCGGAGACTGGCGATACCCGGAGACCGGAAATTGCGGTATTTGGTCTGTTTATCGGATTCCTTGGTCTTTGGTATCTGCATATAAAGAAGGAGGAAAATGAGAGAAAAGAAGAACGTAAGGATAAAAAATGATGGGAGCCGAATATTCCGGCTTCCTGTCAAAAAAATTTCCGGTTTTTTAGGAAGTGTGATGTTTCTGTCATGTCTGGCATTTCCGCTGCCTACGTTTGCAGAGGAAACACTTTTCACGGAAGAGGCAGCATCTGGAAATAAAAAATCAGAAGAAAAAGAGACTTTGATCTATGAAAGCCCCATATTTACGGATGGAGGTGAGGCATTCATACCGGAAGAGACAAGGATCGAGGGGGAAAAGGAATACCGGTTGGTATCAAAACGAATCAGAAATGCGAAAAAAGCCGGAGAAATAACATATGCCCAGGTGACAATTCCCTATGACCTGGAAGGTGATGATACGGTGCCGGAGACGGCAGACGTTCCGCTTATCGATGAGGAGTCCGGCACAGAGTTTGAGCGGGAACTTTCTCTTGTAGATGTGGAAGAGACGTCGAGAAGCTGGTCGGATACCTTTTCCTTTTCTGTGACGGTATCTGGATACGGGGCAGATTCGTTCTATTTGGGAGATATGGAGATTCCTGGCGATGCAGATCTTGCTGATTATGGAGAAAAACTTTTAGAACTTGCAGGGTTGTCCCGGGTATATTATCGGGTGAACCGGGTGGAATGGGACGGAGAACCTTATATGGATGGGGAGGTGATGTTCAGAAATGCGACTGCAGGCGGAAGTAAGCTGATTCGAAATGTAAAAGCAAAATATGGAGGTCAGATCCGAACACCGGATCTGAAAGGAAAGCAGTATATTGGAATTTATGAGGAAGTTCTTCCAGAAACGGAAAATAAGACAGAAAACGCACCCGAGGCAGAGATCGTAAGTCGGGCAGAAGAAGAAACGGATCCCCCAGATCTTTTGAGAACCAGTCTGGCGGAGCGGATCATAGAATGGCTGGAGAGCCATGTCACAACGATAACGGTCAGTATCGGGATCCTGTTCTTTTTAGCAGCGGGAATCTGGTTATTCGTGAAGACAGGAAAAAAGCCAGGGCGTCAGTCACCCTAGCTTTTCCTGCCAGTCTTTTTCCTTAAAACCAGTGAGAACAAAGGAATCGCCGATAACTAACGGACGCTTTACAAGCATTCCGTCTGTTGCGAGCAAGGCAATCTGCTCTTCTTCGTTCATTGTCGGGAGTTTATCCTTCAATCCCATGGATTTATAGATAAGTCCGCTGGTGTTAAAGAATTTTTTCAACGGAAGTCCGCTCTTTTTATACCATTCTGTCAGTTCCTCCGCAGTGGGATTGTTCTCCTTGATGTGGCGGCTGGTATAGGATACATGATGCTCATCAAGCCAGCGCTTTGCTTTCTGACAGGTAGAACAGGGTGGATACTCTAGAAAAAGAATACTCATAGTGAAAAACACCTCCATGGGCTTAGTATAATGGATTTTTGCGGAGAATACAATGAGAAGGAAAAGAATTGAAGGGAGATTGCTGCGGTTCCCAGGATAGGACTGACGGGAAGAAGACATTCTGTAGAGTATGTGTTAACGTCGGGAAGTTCTAAAGAAACGGCAATCGCAGGGCATAGAAGAAAAACATGGATATATTGATTTTCCTCTCAGAATTCATGGTTCCGCTCACGGTATTTTATATCGTTGGTTCCGGAATCCTCGCAAAACGGCCGGTATTCGACGATTTCCTGGATGGTGCAAAAGAAGGAATGCGGACAGTGGCGGATGTACTTCCAACCTTGATCGGACTGATGACTGCGGTGGGAGTATTGAGAGCTTCCGGGATTCTGGAGGTATTATCAGAGCTTCTGAAATTCCCAGCCGCACTCTGCCATATCCCGGTTCCGGTAATTCCGATCATCCTGGTGAGGATCATATCCAGTTCCGCGGCTGTCGGTCTGATCCTTGATATTTTTAAAGAATACGGTCCAGATTCCTTGGTGGGAAATATGGTCTCGATCATGATGGGGTGTACGGAGACAGTATTTTACACCATGAGTGTATATTTTATGTCTGCCCATATCCGAAAGACCCGTTGGACATTGCCGGGAGCTCTAGTCGCGACAGCGGCCGGGATAGCTGCAAGTATCTTTCTGGCGGATTTATTGTAAGACCGCCAGAATGCCAGGCAAAAAGCCAGGCGTTCTCAGCGGCGGAACAGCAGCAGAACAGCAACGGGGACATAGCAGGAGAAGAGGCTGTAAGTCCTGAAATTTCCCGGAAAAAGGTCGGAAACACTTGGAAATCAGTTGTGCCGTCAGTTGGAATCGGTTATAATAAAACCCATAAAAGACAAAAGATCCGGGCTGCCAGAAGAGATCAGACAGCCCAGGGAGAAAGAGGATTCCGCTGTTGGACGATTATAAGGAACTGAATGAGATCCTGGTGAGATTATTCCGCAGCATCATGGATGTTGAGGAGAAAGCGATCATTACCCGGGAATTCCAGGATATAACAAATAACGATATGCATGTGATTGAGGCCATCGGTATAGGAACGCCGAAAAATATGTCCTCGATCGCGAAAAAGCTCTCCGTCACGGTGGGAACCCTGACGATCGCAATGAACAGCCTAGTTAAAAAGGGCTATGTGAAGAGAGAACGCGGTGAGGAAGACCGCCGGGTCGTATATATTTCGCTTTCAGATAAGGGCAAGAAGGCGTTTGTTCATCATGCAAGATTCCACAAAGAGATGATCACATCCATCATGGATGAATTTGATGATGATGAGAAGAAGATCTTGATCCGGGGTCTCACGAAACTGGATAATTGGTTTAAGAATAAGGAAGAAGAGAATAAAAAGAATCGAGAGTAGAAACGATAGACTACCAGCTCTTGATAAGATGTGTAAAAGGCAGATGTTCTTCAAAAGGATATCTGCCTTTTTGAGTATGCGCGCCATGGGCGCGCTCTAACGGTGAAGGTTCCGAACACGCCCAGATAGTGGGAAGTCTAATAACTATCACCTTTGTAGTGGCAGTGAATGCAAAATAGAAATTAATAAAATAAAGTAAAAACAAAAATAACTTTAAAAGAGAGTCAATGGTTCACTCTGAACAAAATTTCCAGGCACATTGTAAAAAATAACTAAATGAACTGGCAAAATAGTCTGAATATATATACATAATCGTTAATCGACAAATCCAATTATGGACAGTAGAATAAAACGCAATTACAGGAGCAGAAAAAACAAAAAGAAAAAAGATAACTGTTGAGCATACAATGGCGTATCAAAAGACGCATTGTGTGCTTTTTTATTTGTTTTTTCTGGATAGCAAGAAGGGAGAGGACAATATGAGAAAATTCATCGTAGGACGGTTACTTTCCATTATTCCAGTATTGATCATCGTATCCGTCGTTATCTTTTCAGTAGTGCACCTGACACCTGGTGATCCGGCAGCTTCTATTCTTGGCGCTGAGGCCACGGTGGAAGATATCGCGGCGCTCCGGGCGAAGATGGGGCTGGATAAACCTGTGGTAGAACAATATTTCGTCTGGATATATATCTGCACATTTTCACAGGTTCCGATTCCGTCCTTAAAGCTTTACTTTGGACCGAATTACGCGGGCTGGAACGATGATGAAACCCTGCAGAGTCTTTTAAATGACATGAATACCTCCACAAACATGGATGACGCGAAGGCGGCCTGGGAGAAAGTTCAGGAGTATTCCTGGGATTATCTGGCAGTCATCAATTTTGGCCATTATATTGCGAACTATGCATGGAATGATCATGTGAAAGGCTTAAACAATTACAGCGGACTCTACTTCTGGAATGCGGGGTACGTAGAGTAGATCAGCACAAAGATCCGGATAAAAATACCTGGCAGAGATGGATCACTTCACTCTGACCAGGTATTTTTGTGTCTGTAACTGGATGTGTATAAAGACTGGCGCCGCGGTGAACAGCGGCGCCGGAAAGTTTTTGATTATTCGATATAGGCAACTTTTCCGATCCGCTCTTTCGGCTGGATCACAGTATCCGGATCCGGATAGCCTAAAGCAGCCATCCCATAGACTACATGATCGGCCGGAACACCAAAATCATTTAAGATGTCACGGATCGCCGGAGTATCGCAGATATTCTGGAGCTGGTTGATCCATACGGAACCGACACCGTAGGAGTGGGCAGCCAGAAAAATATTTTCAAGGGCGCAGGCGTCATCCTCTTTTCCCCAGATGCTGTCACGGAGGTTCGAAGGCATGATGATTGCCGTTGGGCAGTACATGTTGTAGCCTGGGCGGTCTAAGGTCGTCTCGATCGCGTCTGCCAACCGCCTGATCGCTGCTTTATTTGTGATAACTGTAAATTTCCAGGTCTGTTTTCCACATCCGCTCGGCGCATGGAGCGCAGCCTGCACCAGATCATCCAGAATCTCTTTGGACACAGGTGCATCAGTGAATTTCCGGATGCTTCTTCTTGTCAGTATGTTGTTCATGATCTCATTCATTGAAAAGTCCTCCTGTTATGTTTGATTTATGTAATATGTTGTAACTGTTCAGTAGGTCTGCGCACTTGCTGCGCTGACCGTAAGAAAACATAGGCTGGAGGGCAAAAATCCCATCAGCGAAGCTGATATGGAATGGATTTTTGCGTGTAACTATGAAGGTACTGAATAGTTACAATATGTTTTGCAACAGGTTGCCGGGTGCAGCTATTCATGGATGATCCGATATACTTTCTGTGGTCTTCCCTTTGTTCCTTTCTGACGATGGTATAAGAGGGCGGCCATATGATAACGCACCATGTTATCCAACATTCGATTGGCGCTTCGAAGTGTGATATGGAGAATATCAGCCAGATCCTGGGAAGTAAAATCCGTATCGCCTAATATTTCCTTAGCTTTTAAAATTTTCTGAATGGTCAGGGTAGATAACCCTGTTTCTTCGGCCAGATTCAAAATCTGAGGGGAAACGTCACTTGAAAAAGCTACCAGCCTTCCATCTCCAAACAGACCGATCTTGTTTTTCTTCACATTGATCAGATAACTGTTATAATCCACTGTATTCATGGATTCTTTTAATGCATACAGGCTGTTGGAAACGGCATCCTGGAGACTTTCTCCTAATCCGTATCCGATACTGACGCGAAAATCACATTTTTCCTCGAGATACGTTTTCAACGTGCAGGTCTGAAAGTCGCAGGTAAGCTTCTCCACGGAGTGGTGATTCGTAAACACCTGAATAAAATCATCCTGATCTTCCTGCAGGAAGTCACAGAGATATTTTTTACTGTATGACATCAGGCACTTTTGGATTTTCTGCCTGTTTTCTTCTGTATTTGGATAAGGCTTGATATCGATCACCGCAGGGCGGTTTTTCTTCAGATTCTGAATCGTGATGTCATGCATCAGAAGCTCACTGCTCTTTAAAATATCGTCCTGATTACAGTTGACAAAGCGGCAATTTACACCTGCCTTTAAAAGGTCAGGTACGATCAGGCTTCGTCTGGACAGTGTGTATTTGACGGTTCCGCTCTTCCAGAGTTCAATGTGCTTATTTCGTTTCGTCTCCAGAGAATCCCAGATTTCATTGGGCGGCACCTGACTTATAAACTCCTGATTCTTTTCAAACCAGTCCTCAAATTTTCCCTGCCTCATCTTTTCAATCAGACTTTTTGCGTTATCCGGGCACATAACATCACAGAAATCAAAGTATCCATACTGCAGTGTAAAATCCTGATATTCGAAAATGACTCTGGTAATTTCGCGGTAAAAATTACTGATACCACATTCAATGTTCCGCATTGGTTTGTGCTTGGGGTAGGCTTTCTGAATGATCCGCATCGGGGCGGTTCCTCCGGCCAGAATACCATCATACTGTTCGGAGATCTGACGATACAGATCCACAACATGTTCATATGTATAATACACATAAACATCAATAATATCTGCGAGGTCAAGTTCCTTCAGCTATTTTTATAAAAAGATTCCAGATATGACGTTGATAGTAACGCTATTTTCATTTTTTAGGCCTTTCGCCTTCAGCGATTCCTGTGTTGTCAAGTTATATATTAAAGTGCCTGTGCAAATAGTTACAGTTCACCATAACCTCTTGATCCCCATAAAAATCCGAAACATATATCAGGATTATACCTCGTTTTCTCTGTATTATCAAATCAAACTTCCGCTGGATTTAGAGATTTCTATTCCATCTGATGATCCGGTTCGTCTGGTAAGTGCCTTTGTGGAGGAAATGGACCTTTCTGAACTGTATAAAACTTACAGCAGGATCAGAAAAAATCAGGCAACGCCGCGTCAGATGCTGAAACTCGTTATCTATGCAGCAATGAATCGAATCTATTCAAGCCGGGATATCAGAAAAGCATGTAAACGAGATATCAACTTCAGGTATCTCCTGGAAGGAATGCCTGCTCCTGATCACGCAACAATCGCACGTTTTATATCCCTGCACTTTTCTGCCTGTGCAAAAGCTTTGCTTGCTCAAATGTCAGATTTGCTCTATCTTATTGGTGAGATTTCAGGGAAGACCATCTTTATTGACGGCACCAAGATCGAATCTGCAGCCAATAAATATACATTTGTATGGAAACGGGCTATCACGAAAAATCAGACTCGGTTATACACAAAACTGACCTCTTTTGTGGCAGAATGCGAAGAACTTTACGGAATCAGAACTGTATATCATGACCGGATATCTATCCATACATTAAAACGCTTAAAAAAGCAGTTGTGCCGTATCAAAGTACAGGATGGCATTGTGTTTGTACATGGAATCGGGCGGAGAAAAACGCAGCTGCAGAAATCCCTGGAACAACTGGATCAATACCTGGAAAACTAAAGGAATATACGAAAAACTGTATACTCTTGGAGACAGAAACAGTTATTCAAAAACGAACCCGGATGCAACTTTTATGAGAATGAAAGAAGACGCAATGCTGAATGGGCAATTAAAGCCTGCTTATAATATCCAACACGGAGTGGATTCTGAATATATCACATGGATCGATATCAGCCCACATCCAACCGATACACGTACTCTGATACCTTTTTTGAAAGATATGGAGAGTCACTTAGGATTTAAATATTCAGAAATCGTTGCAGATGCCGGATACGAAAGCGAAGAAAACTACCTTTTTATTGAAGGCAACGGACAGACTGCGTATATAAAGCCGCAGAACTATGAGATCTCGAAAACCCGAAAATACAAAAAAGCAATCGGCAGAAGAGAAAACATGGAGTATCATGCAGACAGTGACAGTTACATCTGCCGCAACGGAAGGGAACTGACAGTTACGAATGAACGCAGAAGTAAAACAGCCAGCGGATATGTCAGTGTAAAAACTTATTACAAGAGTTCAGACTGTACCGGCTGCCCTTACAAAATAGAATGTATCAAAGGGAACAACTGCAAAACGCCTATGGAAAAACGGAATAAAGTATTAATGGTCTCGAAGACGATGAGCCAGAAACGTGCAGAAGATTTGAAACGGATTACAAGTGAGTATGGAACAATGCTCCGGATGAATCGCAGTATTCAGGCAGAAGGTTCTTTTACTGATGTAAAAGAAGACATGAATTTTCGGAGATATCTGTACCGAGGAAAGGCAAATGCACTGGCAGAGAGCATCCTTTTGGCAATGGGACGAAATATAAATAAGCTTCATTGCAAGATTCAGACTGGAAGGACGGGAAGCCATCTTTTTTCATTAAAGACAGCATAGATTTTGATAATTAAAAATAAAACAATTTGAATAAGGCATGCCGAAAGGGATGGCTGGGAATGAACTGCATTTATAAAGAATGGCATCGAAACCGTAACTGATTCCGATGCCATTTGGACATAAAGCAGGGCTGCCGCCCAGCAAAAATATTTGCTAATGCGACAGCCTCATCTCACAGAATCTCCTATTTTACACGTTTTCCCTTAAAGATAATCCCCCGAACAGAAAGATCTTTCTGATCCAACAGTACTGCCGTTCCATCCTTTCCGGCATCAAGACTTCCGATCCGGTCTTCCATACCGATCGATACTGCCGGGTTGTAGGATGCCGCGCGGACCGCGTCATCAAGCGGAATTCCGAATGCCACCGCCCGGCGCAGGCAGCCCATCAGACTCGTGACCGAACCGGCCAGTGTTTCCGGATGGTCAAGGATCGTTGCCCGGTTTCCATGTACCTCGATCATCTGACCTCCAAACGGATATTTTCCATCCGGCATTCCCGTTGCCCGAAGGGAATCCGAAATCAGGATCATCCGGTCTGCCCCAAACAGACGAAATGTTCCGCGAATCACACTGCCATGGATATGAACTCCGTCACAGATAATCTCCGGTCTGACTCCCGGAGAATCGAATGCCGCCATAATGACTCCCGGCGCACGGTGATGGATCGGCGGCATACCGTTAAAAAGATGGGTCACATGATCCGCGCCCGCCTGAAATGCCGCTAACGCTGTATCATAATCCGCAGCTGTATGTCCGATCGACACATGGATCCCGGCCTCGACCGCGCGTTTTGTGAATTCCAAACCGTTTTCTTCTTCCGGGGCGAGCGTCACAAGTTTTACAAGACCATCCGCCTCTTTCTGAAGTCTTAAAAGCATATCCGCATCCGGTTTATGAAGGAAATCGCTGTTCTGCGCGCCTTTCTTCGCCTGGGAAAGGAACGGTCCCTCGAGATGAACACCCACCAGCTCTGCGCCCGCGGAGGAAGTTTTCTTATGATTCGCCGCGTTCCGGCATATTCCAGTCAGCTGTTCTTCCGCCAGCGTCATTCCCGCCGGACAGATATATGTTACTCCCTCTGACAATTCATAATCTGCCATTTTCTGAAGTCCATCCGCCGATGCGTCACTGAAATCTTCTCCAATACAGCCATGAAAATGAACGTCCAGAAGTCCCGGAATCACATAACATCCTGCCGCATCTATGATCTCTGGATCTTCGACCGGATCATCTGTGATCACTCCGTCCCGGATCCGCAGATCCCGGTCTTCAAAACCTTTTTCAAGGTCAAAAACAAGGCCATGTTTTATCTGCATATCTCCACCCCGGCTTCCCGTACCATAGAAAGTGCTTCCTCGTCTCCAACGATGACAACATCATTATGAAGCTGAAGGATCGATGCCGGACACTGCGGGGTGATCGGACCGCATACAGTGCGGTAAACCGCTTCTGCTTTGTTTGCACCTGACGCTACAAGAAGTACACGGCGGGCTGCCATAATACAGCCGATTCCCATTGTGATTGCTTTCTTCGGAACAGCCGCCTCGTTCTCGAAAAATCTTGCGTTTGCTTCGATCGTGTTCTGGGTAAGCTCTACCACATGAGTTTCCTTTCTAAAGCAGTCTCCTGGCTCATTAAATCCAATATGTCCGTTTCGTCCCAGTCCTAAAAGCTGCAGATCCGCATACCCGAGTGATCGGACAAGCTCATCATATCGTCTGCACTCTTGCTCAGGATCAGCAGCCATTCCGTCCGGTACATGCGTATGTTCAAACGGAATATCGATCTTGTCAAACAGATTCTCCTGCATAAAATAGCGGTAGCTCTGGTCATGGGTAGGCGGCAGACCGAGATATTCATCAAGATTTACGGTACGCACATCCTTAAAGCTGAAATCCCCTTTCTGGTTCCAGGCCGATAACTGACGGTATGTTCCGACCGGAGTCGATCCTGTCGCAAGTCCGAGTACACAATCCGGTTTCCGGATCACCTCCGCTGAGATCAGATTCGCGGCACGGCGGCTTAATGCATCATAATCCTTTTCCTGATAAATTTTCATCTTCCTTCTTCTCCTTTTTCATAAATTCCCTCATGCAAATAATACTTACGCTGTCTTTCTTTCCATTGTATCACAGGCAGATATTTTTGTCATTTCTTTTTAATTCTTTATATTTTTTGTTCTTTTAATTTATTATATATTATTTTCCGAACTATAATGTTTTTTGAAATAATTTTATTTCTCTTTTGACTTTTCTGTCCCCCTTGCTTATAATGAAATTAGTATTATTTCAGAAAATTTATGAAGGGAGATATACATGCAGAAAAATTCAAACTGCCATCTGATCGGTATCGATCTTGGCGGCACTTCAACGAAGCTTGGCCTGTTCGACTCGGATGGAACACTTCTTTTTTCATGGGCAATTTCCACAAGGATCGATGATAATGGCGGACATATTCTCGAAGATATTGCCTGCTCGATCCGCGAAACACTCGCCGGCCGGGGACTTTCTCTGGCAGATATCGCGGGAATCGGAATGGGGATCCCTGGTCTCGTTTTATCTGGCGGATACGTAGAAGTCTGTGCAAATCTTGGCTGGAAAGATACTAATCCGCAGGAAGATCTCAGCGCGCTTCTCGATTGCATTTCTGTTTTCTGTGAAAATGATGCGAATATCGCAGCTTTCGGCGAAATGTGGCAGGGCAGCGGAAAAGCATTCCGGGATATGGTTATGATCACTCTCGGAACAGGAATCGGCGGGGCCGTGATCCTCGACGGAAAGATTCGCGCCGGAAGAGAATGTCTCTGCGGCGAGCTCGGACATATCCATATTATCGAGGATGAAACGGAACCTTGTACCTGCGGCGGAGTCGGCTGTCTCCAACAGGCAGCATCCGCGCCTGGAATCATCCGTACCGCAAAACGTCTTCTTGCTGAGCCTGACGCTGTTTCCACATTAAAAGATAATCCTGAAATCACCGCAAAAGATGTGATCGACGCTGCAAAAGAGAATGATCCTGTCGCCTCCCAGGCCGTAGAACGCGCCTGCCGGTATCTCGGCTGGATCCTTTCCGGGGTAACCATGACCATCGAGCCGGAAGCTTATATGGTCGGCGGAGGTCTTTCTGCTGCCGGATCATTCCTGATCGATAAGATCCGCCATTACCATGATCTCTTTACACCGGTCGTCCGCAGAAAACCGGATTTTGTTATCGCCGCTCTCGGAAATAATGCCGGAATCTACGGTGCTGCAGGTCTTGCCCTGTCACACTGTAAAGAATAAACTATTAATATTTTTATCTATATTAAGGAGGAAAACGTATTATGAAACGAGTGCTGACCGCCTCACTGATGCACGAATCCAACTCTTTTAATCCGATCCTGACCGGCGCGAATGATTTCAATGTGATCCGCGGCGAAAAAATTTTCCAGAACATGAAGGCGAATGATCCTGCCAGCGGAGTGATCCAGACGCTCCTTGACCAGGGCTATGAAGTTGTTCCGACAATCTTCGCAAGCGCGGTTCCGAATGGTGAGGTCGACCGTAACTTTTACCTTGACCTCAAGGCAGAGATCATCCGACTCGCAAAAGAAGAACAGGCAAAAGCTCCGATCGATGCCGTTACACTTTCTCTCCACGGCTCCATGCGTGTCAGAGATTTCGGCGAGGCAGAGGGACCGCTTTTAGAGGAACTCCGTCAGGTATTCCCGAATATCCCTATCTTCTGCGCTCTTGATATGCATACGACCATGACAAAGAAAATGCAGGAAAACTGCGACGGTTTCGTCGGCTATAAATGTGCTCCGCACACCGACCGCTATGAAACAGGTGTACATGCGGCAAAAATGACGATCGCAGCCTTAGAAGATGGTTTTAAAGCAAAATCCGCATGGGTAAAGGTTCCGATCCTGATCGCCGGTGAACAGTCCTCTACGACCGTAGAACCGATGAAGGGGCTTGTTGAAATGACCCGAGAAGCGGAAAAGAAACCGGGTGTCATGGCAGCTTCCTACCTGATGGGATTCCCGTGGGCAGATAATACCGACAGCTCTGTTGCGGTCCATGTTGTTGCTGACAGCCAGGAGCTCGCTGACAGCGAAGCGATCCGTCTTGCCGACCTCATGTGGAGCAAAAAAAATGAATTCTGCTTCCAGACAGAAACTTACCATGAGGAAGAAGCGATCGACACTGCTATGAAGGCAGTTTTAGCCGGTGACCCGCTTCCGATTTACCTTTCCGACTCCGGAGACAACCCAACAGCCGGTTCTTCTTCCGACTGCACCGGTTTCTTAAAGAAACTCATGGATGACCCGCGTACCGATAAATTAAGAACTCCGGTCCTTTACGGCGGAATCTATGATCCGGAAGCCGCAAGAGCATGCGCGGGAAAAGTTGGGCAGGAGATCACACTGACCTTTGGTTCCAAATTTGACTCAAAGACAACTTCCCCGATCACAGCAACAGGTGTTGTAAAAGCTTATATCGAAGATTGGGATAAATTCCCGATGAAAACAGCACTTGCTCTCTTCTCTACCCACGGAGTCGATGTAGTGATTGCTGAAGCTCATGTCGGATACACCACACCGGATATCTTCAAAGACCTCGGACGTGACCCGAAAGACGCCGACATCGTTGTCTGCAAACTCGGATATCTGACCGCAGCGCAGTCTGCTGTTGCAAAGCGCAGTATTATGGCACTTTCCAAAGGAAGCACAAATGAAGATCTGAAGACTCTTCACTATGAGAAAGTTCCGCGTCCGATCTTCCCGTTAGAGGATGATTTCCTGTATGACGCGGCTGCAAATCTTATGAAATAACGATTGCTCAAACATATTCTGCTGCCGGTATCTTTCAATAGATACGGCACATAAAAAGGTGGAGATACAGGAACCAAAATTCCTGTTCTCCACCTTTTCATCTATGACAGAGCTTCAAAACGCTCTTCTTAATCATACAGATGACACGCTACAAAATGTCCCGGCTCCACTTCCTTCGTCTCCGGACGATTTTCCATGCAGACAGCTTTACACTGTTTACATCTCGTTGCGAACGGACATCCCTTCGGCAGCGAGATCGTACTCGGGATATCACCCTCAAGAATGATTCTATCCTGCTGATAACGCGGGTCCGGAATCGGCACTGCTGAAAGAAGTGCCTGTGTATATGGATGCAGCGGAGTCTTATAGAGTGCTTCTTTCGGCGCTGTCTCCACCACAAATCCAAGATACATGACCGCAATTCGGTCTGAGATCATCTCTACAACGGACAGGTCATGTGAAATAAACAAATATGTCAGATCGAACCGTTCCTGAAGATCATGAAGCAGGTTTAATACCTGCGCCTGGATCGACACGTCTAACGCGGAGATCGGCTCGTCGGCAATGATCAGTTTTGGGCGCACGGTAAGAGCTCTCGCGATACCGATACGCTGTTTCTGACCGCCGGAGAACTCGTGCGGGAAACGTTTCGCGTGTTTCGCGCTCAGTCCTACAATCTCCAGAAGCTCATGTACGATCTTCATACGTTCTTCTCTTGAAAGATCAGTATGAATAAGAAGCGGCTCTTCTACAAGGTCCTCCACGCGCATTCTCGGATTCAGGCTGCCCGCCGGATCCTGGAAGATCATCTGGATATCTTTCCTGAGCGGGCGCATCTGTGCCTGGGTGTAATGGCTGATCTCCTGTCCACAGAACCAGATCTCACCGGAATCCGGCGTGATCAGATGATCCAAAAGACGGCCTGTTGTACTCTTTCCGCAGCCGGACTCACCTACTACGGAGAATGTTTCGCCTTTATAAATATCAAAGCTTACGTTATTTACCGCATGTACAAATTTATCTGGTCTTCCTAAAAGGTTTTTGCCGACCGGGAATGCTTTGGATACCTGCTTTAATGAGACGATCTTTTCTCTTTCCGCCATCTACTTCTCCCCCTTTCCGGCATTTTCCGCAAGGAAGCATCTGGATCTCTGTCCCTCTCCTACTGGATAAAGATCCGGTTTTTCCTTCCGGCACCGCTCCGTCGCAAACGCGCATCTCGGCGCAAAACGACATCCCTCTGGTAAGGATGAAAGATCCGGAACACTTCCCGGAATACTCGGAAGTACTTTTACACCTGATCCAAGCTTCGGAACAGATGCGATCAGGCCTTTTGTATACGGATGTGCCGGCTGATAGAACAATACATCTACCGGTGCTTCCTCTACGATCTCGCCTGCGTACATAACGATAACTCTCGTACACATCTCCGCAACGACACCGAGATCATGGGTGATCAGAAGGATACTCATTCCTTCTTCTTTCTGGATCTTTTTCATAAGCTCCAGGATCTGTGCCTGGATCGTAACGTCCAGTGCAGTCGTCGGCTCGTCCGCGATCAGAAGCTGTGGATTACAGCTCATTGCCATCGCGATCATAACACGTTGGCTCATACCACCGGAAAGCTGATGCGGATAGTTTTTCAATACCCGCGGCGGATCCGGGATGCCTACCAGTTTTAACATTTCAGCCGCTCTTTCAAGAGCTTTTTCTTTGCTGTAATCTGTGTGGAGACGGATCTGCTCGATCAGCTGCTTATCGATACGCATCGCCGGATTCAGGCTGCTCATCGGCTCCTGGAAGATCATACTCATCTTTCCGCCGCGGACCTGCCGCATTTCCTTCTCTGACAGTTTCTGAAGATCTGTTCCCTCAAAGAGAACTTCTCCTTTTGTAACTTTTCCTGACGTAAAGTTTAAAAGACGCATAATCGAAAGGGAGGTCACACTTTTTCCGCAGCCGGACTCGCCTACGAGACCGACGATCTCCCCCTTATTAATATAAAAACTGATCTCATTGATTGCGGTAACACTCGATTTCTTGCTCTGGAAAAATTCCGTTCTCAGTTTATCAACGACCAGCAGTTTTTCCTCTGACATGACGTACTCCTTTCCCTCTCTGATCTTATTTATTTGATCTTGGGATCAAGTGTATCCCGCAGTCCGTCTCCGAACAGGTTGAATGCCAGTACGGTAACGAAGATCACGATACCCGGAATATAGACCATATGAGACGCAATTCCAATATAGTTTCTTCCCTGAGAGAGCATTGCTCCCCACTCCGGTTCTGTAACATTTGCACCAAATCCCAGGAAACTTAAGGATGCTGCTGCCATGATCGCGGAACCGATACGCATTGTGAAGTTTACGATCAGGGACTGGATCGTTCCCGGGAAAATATGAACAAACAGAAGACGGTTATCCTTACATCCCAGACTCTGCGCCACCTCAACGTAAACAGAGTTCTTTACCGTCAGTGTCGCGCTTCGCATGATACGCGCAAAACTCGGCACCGTGAATACCATAACGGCAATAAATACGTTGATGATTCCAGGTCCAAGAATCGCAACGATCGCGATCGCAAGAAGAATATCCGGGAAGCTGAACAGTACGTCCGCGCTTCGCATAACAAGCATTTCAATAATTCCGCCGTAATAACCGGCCAGGAGACCGAGAACGGTTCCGAGCGCCGCGCCCACAACTACAGAAGACAGGGCGACTCCCAGTGTCAGTCTTGTGCCGACCAGCATACGACTGAAAATATCCCGTCCATAATGATCTGTTCCAAACCAGTGCGCCGCACTCGGTCCGGAAAGCATGTTGCTGTAGTCATATGCTGTATAATCATATGGAGCGATTGATGGTCCAACGATCGCAACGACTACGAAAAAGAGAATGATCACAAGTCCAAGGACTGCTGTTTTTCTCTGCAGAAATTTTTTAATAAATGCGGCCGTGCGGCTGCTTTTATCGGCATGAATCGTATCATCTATGTAATGCGCCCCAAATGCCGCCTGATCCGCCTGCATTTTTTCCTCATTCTGAGCCATATCATTTCCTCCTTTTTATCAGTCGTAACGAATCTTCGGATTGATGACTCCGTAAAGCAGATCCACAACCAGATTAATAAATACATACTGAACAGCAAACAGCATCAGAAGTCCCTGAATGACCGGATAATCACGGAATGCAATAGAATCTACAAGAAGACGGCCCATTCCGGGAATAGAGAAAACTGTTTCTGTAAGAACGGAACCTGATAAGAGTCCACCGATCTGAAGTCCCAGGATCGTAACGACCTGGATCAGGGAGTTACGGAACGCGTGAAGAAACATAACGAGAGATTCCTTCTGGCCCTTTGCTCTTGCGGTTCTGACATAATCCTCACGGAGTGTCTCCAGCATGGAAGATCTGGAATATCTCGCAAGTACTGCCATGATGCTGCATCCCATCGTAAAGGACGGGAGCACCATTCCTTTCCAGGAATCCAGGCCGCCGGACGGAAGCCATCCAAGCTGTACAGAAAAGATCTGAATTCCCATAAGCCCCAGCCAGAAACCAGGCGCTGAAAGACCGCTAATGGCTAAGAACATACAGGCGTGATCCAACGCTTTTCCCCTCTTGATCGCCGAGATCACTCCAATAAAAATTCCCAGTGCCGGTGCCCACAGAATTCCCGCAAACACAAGTTTTAACGTTGTCTTCATACGGGTAAGAATAAGCTCTGTGACCGGTGTGCCGGATTTCATGCTTTGTCCCATATTTCCGTGGAACAATTTTCCCATATATTTTACATATTGAATTACCAGCGGTTTGTCCAGATCATATTCTTCCCGAATCGCCTGTACCTCTGATTCTTCTGCATCCAGCCCCGCAATCGTTCTTGCCGGGTCGCCCGGAATCAAGTGAATAAACATGAATACAAAGATGGAAATGACCAGCATCAGCGGAATCGTTTCCAAAATTCGTCTGATAAAATAACGGTTCATAGATTACCTCCGTCGTATTTCCTCCGGCATTGCCTCATAAGATTAAAGGGGCAGTAATTCATACTACCCCTTTTGACCGGCATAATAGTTATTTCAAGACTTAATGAACAAGCTCTATGTTTGTAACAAGGATTGTTCCGCCCGGTCTGTATTTAATCCCCTTTACATACTTCTTCTGTCCGATCAGTGAATTATCAACACCGAGGAAGATCCACGGGCACTCTTCCCACGCAATCGACTGAGCCTGTGCGTAAAGTTTTGTAATTTCATCGGTATCAGTTGTCTTAAGAGCATCATCAAGGCACTTGTTAAACTCAGCGTTGTTATAGAATGCAGTGTTATATCCAGACGGCGGATACTTATCGCCATGAAGAATATTTCTCATGGAACCATCTGCACTATAATCGCCGGAGGACCAGTTTACATACCACATCTGAACTTCTGTCTTATCTTCCGGTGCACTTGTCATATCAGCGATCGTTGTGGATTCCATCGGAACTACATTTACATCAATGTTGATCTGTGCGAGCTGCTGTTTTAAGAACTCTGCACCCTGCATCTCAATTGTTGTATTATCTACCCAGATATTGATCGGGAAACCATCGCTGTAACCAGCTTCGCTCATCAGGGATTTTGCTTTTTCTACATCTGCTGTATACGGAGTCTGCTCAGCATAATACGGAACAGAACTTGCAAATAACGATGTCGGAACTGATGCGTAACCCTGGAATACAACCTGTGTATATGCTTCGCTGTCGAATGCATAGTTCATTGCCTGACGAACTCTTACATCATCTAACGGTTTTCTTCCATCCGCTAATGTATAGTTCTTATTAAGAGTCGCATAACGGTATGTAAGACCGCCGAGATTTAAAACATCAAGGCTTGCATCATCTTTTAACTTATCTACCTGGATTGCCGGAAGCGGGGAAATAATATCCGCTTCACCTGTCTGGAGCATAGCAACACGGGCTCCATCCTCCGGAACTACACGCCATGTGAGTGTATCAACCTTCGGACCATCCTGCCAGTAGTTTTCGTTGCGAACCATCTTCGTATATCCGCCATCTACGCGCTCGGAAAGAATAAACGGACCAGTTCCAGCGGACTGTTTTGCAAGACCGTCTTTTCCAAGTTCTTTGATTGCCTTCGGGCTGACAATTCTAACCTGTGCAAGTTTATTTAAGAATGTGTTGTTCGGTTCTTTCAGATGGATCGTCACCTGATACTCACTGTCAACCGTAACACTGTCCCACATTGCTGTCTGGGATGCAAGACGAAGAGAGGAATCGCTCTTTGCGCGCTCATAGTTCGCTACGATAGATTCCGCATTGAACGGCTCACCGTCATGGAATTTGATACCCTCATTGAGAACAAATGTGTAATCCAGTCCGTCATCCGATACGGTCCAGCTCTTTGCAAGCAGCGGCTTAAGCTCAAGATTTTCATCAAACCACACTAATGTCTCATACATGGAGTTTGTGATCGTGTTGGAAACGCCGTTTCCGGAAACATGCGGATCCAGATGGGTCGCATCGGCCTGAAGCGCGATTACAAAGTCGTTGTCCGGGGACACCGCCGTGTTATCGCCGCCTGCTGTGGACGCTGCCTCTGTTGCGGCGGAAGTTTCACCGGCTGCTGTTGTTGCGGGTGTTTCAGTTTTTCCTCCGGAGCAGGCAGTAAGGCTTACTGCAAGCAATGCGGCAAGAATGATAGAAGCCTGTTTTTTCATAAAATCCTCCTTTTTCGTGTGATGTTCCCACGTTCCGGAACATCGTATTCTACTACTTACAAGGATACTCTGTTTTCAGAATTTTTTCAAGCAATTTTTGTTTTTATTGCTAATATTTTTACATTTTTTCCATCTGCTGGTTATATTCCAGTAATTTTAATGCAAGCTCTACGCTGCCAACATGGTAACCGCTGGTTCCGTAAATGCCCAGAAGTCCTGGCTTTAACAGCAGAAGAAGCGGGAGTTTTTCCGGATCCACATACATCCGGCGGGCTAACGGTTCTACGACAGAGTCGAAATCCGCGTACAGAATATGAATCCCCGGCAGACGGTCAAGAACTTTCTTCACAGTCTTATTTTCTGTTCCATGCTCATCACGGAAAATAAACCAGATATCTGCTCCGCATTTTTCCAGTTCCGGACTGCTCTCCAGGATCTCATTGAGAACATGCTCTGTCGGCTCTTCGCCCTCTGATAAGAATGCCGCGATATTCATTCCCTCGCCCATAACGGAAAGCACAGATACCGGAGTCTTTCCATCCTTCGTGACATCAAAATCTTCAAGCTGGTTTGATACAAGCATATCTTCTGTTTTTACAGACTCCAACTTCATTTCGATCTCTTTCTTCTCTCCGTTTTTTATACAGAAACGATATTCCATAGCAAGCTGGTTTCCGCTCGGAAGACGGTTCGAAGTAAGGATCCGGTAAGCTCCCGGGCGAACGGTCAAATCAAGTTTTCCGTCTTCAAAACGGATTCCCAAATAATTCAATGTTTCATAATGGCCATTCTGCAGTCTTCCGATCGTCCATGTACGGTTATAGCTCCACGGATCTCCTTCTTTTGCGAGCAGGCGGATCTCGGCACTCTCGTCCTCTCCCTCAACAACTTTTTCTGCCTCTGTAGAAATAAAATGACCATCTTTATAGTATTCCGCTTCCAGGTTTACCGGATTGATCCGCGCCGGAATTCCCAGTGCGCGACAGATTGCGACAAATGTGATCTTTTTATCCAGCGGATTGCAGATCTTAAGTTTTAAAGCTGCCTCCGGCGTCGTATAGATCGTGCTGTAATCAAGCTCTGGTACATAGCGGATCTCGTTCTGCACATAGGACCACGCCTCCATCGGATCCGCCGCGAAACGTTTTTTCTCCTCTTCGTTAAATGCATCAAGCACCGGTTTTCTCCATGCTTTCAGTTCCTCGAAGAATATTCTCGGGCACAGGATGTATTTGACATAAATATCATATTTTCCTGCTACCACCCATTTTTCTCTGTATTCGGACGCAGCTTCCAGATGAGCTTCCAGAATATCCGCGCTAGCATCCTTGGAATCTTTAAGTACCAGACTCTTTAACAGTTCCTTACGGTCCGGATTTCCATCCTTTTCCAGGAAATGGATCAGCTCATCAAAGTTACCGCCGGAAAAATGAAGGATCTCCTGCAGATCCGGATATTTTTCTGCCTTTTCTTTAAGATAATAACTGTTGATGCGCTCCTCACGAATCTTTCCGCACTCCCTGATACGTTTGCGGTTCTTTTCTTTCTGTTCACGAGTCAGTTTTCCTGGATTCATCGGGTAATCTGCCGGTGCTTCCACATAAAAAGCTTCCCAGTCGCTGCTTTCCCGTAAAAATTCCTTTTCCGGACGAAGTTCCAGTATGACCTCCCCCTGTTCACGGACATTCAGCTTTTTCTCGCAGTACCAGTCATCTTTTCTGGCAGCCAGACGGATCGTTCCAAGTCCAAGAATAATGGATGCTTTTCCCTCTTCATCCGTCGTAAGTGTTGCCGCGTCAAAAAGATCCGCACCATTTAAGATCTGTACTGCTACATTCGCTCCGGATACCGGTCTCTTTTCACCATCTAATACGTTCACCTGGAGATTTTTCGTCCGGGCATATGTATCTGTATGGTTGTAGTAGTAAAGAAGTTCCTGTTTGCCTAGACAGCCTTCTTTTCTCTCACTCATGAAATCAGAGAAGCTGCGGGAATGGACAAGAAGCGCTCTGGAGGAGGCGCTGGAGAACCAGCCCTTATCAAGAATCTCTTCCGGCTCACATGCACCGAGGAAGTGCCATTTTCCATCTACATAAACTTCCACCCAGGCATGGTTATCATCACAGTGTGCCCATCTCGGTGTATATACCTGGCGGGCCGGGATTCCAACACTCCTGAAGGCGGTTACCGCAAAAGTAGATTCTTCTCCGCAGCGTCCTTTTCCGGATTTATACAGTGTCACCGGCGATATGGTTCTCCTGTCAGATGCCTCGTAGGAGCCGTTTTCCGCACACCAGTAGTTGATCTCAAGCGCTGCTTCTTTCGCGCTCAGCCCGCGTATTCTGTCGATCAGCTGATCATAAAAGAACCTGCGGCAGTCAACGATATTTTCGGAATTAATCCGGTAATATAAAACATGGTTAATGAATATTTCTTCGGAAAGATCCCTGCACCAGTCCATTGTCGTATATACCATGAGTGAATGGCGGACATAGCCCAGGAAAACTTCAAATTCATATTCTCCGGCATCCCGGACCGGCATCGTTCCGTAAAGGAATTTCATCAGGATCTGCTCATCCGGAGTACAGCTTTTCATTTTTTCCTCAACGATACGGCCTGTCTCCCCAAGAATTCCCAGACGTTCCTCATATTGTGATTCCGCGTATTTTTTTAATTTTTCTGAAAACATACGTTATCCTTTCTTTTTTAATTTGTATTATTTTTGTGAACATGCAGAATTACTTAAATAATTTATTTAATTCCTGAACTGCCTTTACAATCTTCGTCTCATCCGTACGGAAGATCTCGTACTCGCCAATTCCCGGAATTCCCATATTTACTTCGTCATTCCGGTACTCCATTCCGCTTTCAATGATCTTCTTTCCGGACATATGGAAACTATCCGTTCCGGTCTCTTTCGCAAGCATGCCGATATTCTCCGGAGTAACTCCCCCACCCGCAAGAATATGGATTCTGCCTGCCGACTGCTCTGTGAGCTGCTTCAACAGCCCGATTCCGGCCATGCAGCTGTCCTTATGGCCGGACGTAAGGATCGTATCGACTCCGATCTCCACAGCCTGCTCCAGCGTCTCTTTCGGATTTCTGCATACGTCAAATGCGCGGTGAAGCGTCATGTGCATGCCGTCTGCCGCCTCCCTCAGCTTTTTTATCCGTTCCAGATCCAGTGTGCCATCCGCATTCAGACAACCAACAACTATGCCGTCCGCCCCAAGTTTCCGAAACATTGCCGTGTCTTCCAAAAGCATCGTAAATTCTGCCTCTGTATACAGAAAGTCTCCATATCGCGGGCGCAGTAATACATTTAACGGAATATCACAAGCTTTCCTCATCTGTTTAAACTGGCTGACCCCCGGTGTTGTACCTCCGATCACAAGGTTCGCGCAGACTTCGAGTCTCCTTGCACCTCCCCGGACCGCTGCGGCTGCAGATTCCACAGAATCTGTACACACCTCAAGCATAAACTCCCTCATCATTCTTTCCTCCCTGACAATCTTGTCAATTTTATGCTATTGTCTGTTTCAATCCACTCAGTTTTGAAATCTGATTTCTTTTATTATAATTGTTTTTCAGAATAAAAGCGATAACTATCTTTTATTTTAATACGATTTTTATTTTTTCTACCTATAGTTCCAATAATCCATTTAAAATTCTACATCCTACCAGCATCACGAAGAGATGCGGAAAAAAAAACAGCAATTGATCCGGAACATACAGGGGTATTGGGCGAAACAAAAGAAACCGCGGCTAAAAGGCGCAGCAGATGCATTTGGAATATCGTCAGTGACAGCAAAGAGGTATCTGTCCATGACGCAGGAAGACATTTCCCGTCTGGATCATCCCAATCATTATAAAAAGCGGGAATCACCGATGAATGCGTGGCTAAATGTCATTTATAAGATGATGGCTGATGGTTGTAGCAATGAACTGATTTATTTTTATATAAAGCGTCAAAAAGCATTTCACGAATCTGAGCGCAACCTTGCAGACTATATTTATCTTATCGGGAAAAATAATTTTCCAGACAGAACCCCGTTCAACGCAAAAACGGTTATGGAATGGGTGTTACCATCTGAAGTGATAATAATCACCAGGACAGATTTGCTCAAATATATCCTGACCTGTAATCCTAAAACGAAACGTGACCCCAATATTGAAAAATATATTGATCAGATAAAAAGCCAATATCCTGTTGTAGAAAAAGTTGAAACTATGTTCAAAGAATTTCATGCATTATTAATGGGGAAAGACGAAACAAAACTGGATGAATATTTGGGAAAGTATGGTGCGAGTGAGATAGAATTTTTTTGCAATGGAATAAAAAGGGATATCACTCCGGTCAAGAATGCGATATCCCTTTCTGTAAGCTCTGGATTTGTTGAAGGAAACAACAACAAATTCAAAGTTCTCAAACGTATTGTATATGGTAGAAGCGGATTAGTCAATCTGGAGAAAAAATGTAAATTGGCTTTCCTTCCTAAGAATCAGGATTTTTCACTTTCTGCCTTGTTGTAAAACAAGCTGGTATCGAATTGATACCAGCTAATATTTTATACGCTATACCCAAAATTCAGAAAGAACCACACTAAGGCAAAAACTTACACACTTTATTTTTTTTCTTACAGGCTATTTCTGTTGGAGCCATAATGTAAAGTATTTCCGTGTCACCGAAAACGGCACAGGACCGAGATCGAGAAGAAACTTATGGAATTCCTTCGCGGAAAATCGGTTCCCCAGCTTTTTTTCTGCTTCCTCCCGCATCTCCATGATCTCCACATATCCGCCGGCGTACTCCAGATAATTTGTGGGATTGTCGATCAGGGTCTGCCAGAGTTCTTCCACCAGTGCATCATCCGCGTCAAAGCAGGTGCGGACAAAGGCGGCAGCCCGGTCTTTTGACCAGCCGTCATAATTGATCCCGATATCTAAAAGTGAGTGAAAACAGAGAGAAAAGGACCGCATGGCGGCCTGATAAGCGCTGTTTTCTTCAGAAAGACCATTATCATAGAAGTAGGACAGCTGTTCTACATAAGTTGCCCATCCTTCATTTGCCCCGGAACAGGTGAGCAGGGCCGCCAGAGGATTGTGTGTGTGTTCCCGGAAATAGACGGTCTGGTAGAGATGACCGGGAAAGCCCTCATGGGCAAGTGTTGGATATAGTTCGTCATCTGCACCGGTGCTGCCGTTGTTGATATAGATCACATTCCGGGTGGGATCGTCAAGGGGTGCAGTGAGATAAAACGCCGGACTTAACGTAGATTCCAGCTGCGCGGGAACGTACCGGATCTCATATTTTTTTGAGGATTCGGAAAGAACCGGGAAATCTCCGGACATCTGTGTCTGCAGATCAGCCAGGATCGCAGGTGGATCTGTAAGGCGGAAGGAGAGATCAGGACCTGTCTTTTTCGAAAGAGAAGAAATCGTTTCCAGATCTTTCTGCATCCGGTTAGACAGAGCTGCCTTTAATTCTTCTATATTATAAGAAAGGCCGGGACCGGATCGTAGAAGATATTCATAATACCATCTGCCATTCCGGAATCCGCAGAGCCCACCTTCATTGATACCGCGTCCCTTTAATTCGGAGAGCCCATCGATTAGATGGCGGTAAGCGGGAAGAAACGAGTTCTTTATGACCTCAAGATGGCGGGAGCGGAAATTATTTTTCTGCTGTTCCGACAGGGAAATATCTGTGGAAAGAGAATTTAACCGTGTCTCAAAGGTTTCCGTGAGAAAATTGTTCACGGGATCTATGAGATAACTCTGACAGGATTCCAGGATCCGTTCGATCGAGGCATCAGATGGTCCGAGTCCGGCAGCCGCCTTCTGCTCTTCAAAGCAGAGGATATCCCCATAATAGGAATCAAGCTGGGAAAGCAGAGTGAGATAATCTTCCACATCCTGAAGCGAGTGAAAGGAATACTCCGCCAGCAGGATCGGAAGCTGTGCTTGGATCCCGATGGTGGGAGCGAGAGGCTGATCATAAAGTTCTAAACCTTCCGCCATCAGACCGGTCTCAATTCTCTCGGAAAGGGAGTCATAGAGGATCTGCTGGTCATCGGACAGCATATGGGGATCAAACTCGGAGAGCTTTTCTTTCAGGTCATGAATCTCATGGCTGTTTTTTATGAGCTCCGACAGACGGTATGTACCGAGAGTAGCATCCTCAGCATCAATTCCATAATTTTCCGGGTGCAGAAGCGTATAGTGAAGATCCAGAGTGCCGGAAGACTCCATTTCTTTCCGAAACAGTTCCGTGCAGAAGGCGTCGAAATCTGCCTGAAGCTTTCGCTCCTCTTCGGAATGACCGGATCGGGTAGAAGAAAGAACGTCAGAAGAATAAAATTCCCCGGTTTCCGGGGAAAGGGACCGGGAGATCCGGTCATTCTGGCAGGCAGTAATGAAAACGGTCAAAACTAAAGCGGCAATAGCAAGGCGGAATGTTTTAAAAGCCATAGATCTTCGGACCTCCGAAAAATATTGGCTGACCAGTCGCGGAAGAAACAGCCATTTGGTTCAATATATGCTTTGCCGGTAAAAACAGAACTTTATAAGGATAAAAAAATAACTGCCCGGTGGAGGTGCCGGGGCTTATTGTTATGCTTGTGATTTGTCCAGAAAATCATGGATGATTTTCAAATAAAACGCTTTACGCCCAAACATGGACGTATGGGTCGCCCCCTTGATCAAAACTAACTGCGCCCGGGGAATCAGCCGGGCCATAAGGCGGGAGTGGGAGACCTTCACCAGATCTCTCGTTCCGGCGATCAGGAGAACTGGCGCCTGGACATTTTCAAGCTGCTCCCGGGACATCATGGGAGAATTGCAGAGCAGGGAAGCGAGCTGCTGATGACGGAAAAGACATGAAAGGATGCAGGAAGCGGCAGGATTTTTTTTGCAGATTCCCCGGAACAGACTTGTCGCCGCTTTCAGACAGAAGTATTTCCCCACACAGAAAGCCCGGACAGGAAGAATCAGCCCATCCGGTGCGACATTTCCGCTGATGGCAATCACGGCACGAGTCCGATCAGGAAACAGGGATGCGAATTCCAGGGCGATATTTGCTCCATCGCTGAATCCAAAAAGAATACAGGACGGGATATGAAGGATATCCAGAAGCGCTGCCGCGTCCCTCGCCATATCTGTGGTAGTGAACTCTGATTCCGCGTATTCCGGCTTGATCCGTGAGCGCCCGTGGGCGCGGCTGTCCATGAGAATGACACGGTATTTCATGGACAGCTTTTTTTCGTAATAATCAAAGATCAGGTGCGTCTCCGCGTTTCCGTGCAGCATTAAGATGGGAGTGCCGCGCCCGCTTTCCCTATAATAGATCCACACCTGAGACGTATCCGCCATTCCCTGACGGCAGATCATTTTTTCCATTTGTGCAGCTCTCCTTTTAGAAACGTCAGAATGTAACCGCGGATCCCGTGGGGATTCTGGATCTCGACAGCAGCGTAGAGCATGCTTGGCGTCGGATATTTCGGAAGATATGCGTAATAGGACGGAACCCATTCGGTGGGACTGTACTTTTCTTTCGCGCGGTAAAGATCCCGGAATCCATAGCAGGCATTTAAGTGGTCATAGATAAACTGCAGAAGACGTTCCATCGGATTTTTGCTCTCGGCACTTAATCCTGCCAGAGGGGCAACACCGAGGCTGCCGTAGCCGATGCCTTCTTCCTTAAATACCTGAAATGCCTCGTATATGATCGTCTCCATGACTCCGCTGGGCGCGTCTTTCCCGTGTCTCGTCACATCTGCCATGTAGCCGTTTTTTCCAAGAAATGGAACAAAGACGATAAAGGCAACCATTTTTCCATCAGAATTTAATGCGTAGAAATAACGCTTATCCATCGGATCCTCAAGTCCTACGGTACCCATGGTGAACTGGAGCATGCCGCTCTTCTTGCCATCCAGCCATTCATCGGTGATCCGGTCGAATTCCCGGTCAAGAGCCGGATCGCGTTTCTCAAGGACCTTGTATTCATGGACGGTGACACCGGCTTTCGTGGCATGGTTGATGTTCATTCGCATTTTCGCGCCCTTTTTGCCGCTGATCTCGTAATCGGCGAGTTTAAAACGCGCCTCCTCACCGCTCTTTACGAGACCAAAACCCTGTTTTTCATATTCCCTGAGATAATAGTCCGTCAGCCCGAGAAAAAAAATGTTGTGGGCGCTGTTCTGGCAGAATTCCTTAAATTCCGCGAGAAGAGCCGGAAAATCTTCATCCCTGCACACAGGATCACCGTTTACAACAATGGTATCTCCGACGGTTCCATAAGGAAGCACTCCATCGACAGAATGACCGAAATACAGACATTTGTCATCCTCCAGCGCGAGATAGGAGCATGGATTCTGACTGTAAAGGTTTAAAAGTGTTCTGGCATGCTGGATTTCCTGGGATCCGTGGGCCTGTTTCTGAATCCACGGGCGCACGGCACAGAGAATAGCGGCGAGAATACAGCCCCAGCTGAACCAGAACAGGACGAACTCCGTTCCATGGCGGTCAGCCATAGACGCGGGAAGACTTCCCATGCCGAAGATCATACTGATTCCCTGAGTGAAGCTGTCGGCAAAGGAGATAGAAGCACCGTCCGCGGTTCCGAGCCGCATATAGTGCCAGGTGATCCCTACATTTATGAGGACACCGATGATGGCAAAAAGTGCCAGAAGCAGTGTTTGTCGGCGGTTTCCGCGTCCGGCCGGGCAGCAGAAATCTTTCCGCGTGATGAAAAACAGGATAAATAAGAAAAGGTCGAGAATCATGATCCCGTTGTGCAGCGGATGTCCCATTCCGATGAGTCCGCGCAGAAAATTGAGGACAAAGATCCCCACGGCGATTGTCCATGCGTTCCGTTTTCTCTTCCATAACTGCAGGGACAATACGAAAAGAACAATGGAAAAGGCACGCTGAACCATGCGCCCCATCTCAAAGGATCCCTGCATGGCCTTCGAGATCCTGGAAAACGGGAAAAAGGTTAAAAGGAACAGGAAAAAGGAAAAGACGGCGAGCAGAAGGATCGTGATATTTTCGACCCGGATACGGAGCTGTCTTGCGCGTTCCTGATTGTTAAGTAATGTATGATTCATAAGCTCATTCCTCCAGAGTTAAGAGACGCCGCAGATTTGCAGGATACCGATGCAAAGATCTGTGAAAAAGTTTTTTGGTAACCACAGTGTAGTCTTTTGCGGATAAAAAATCAATAAAAATATTAGAGTTCATTTATGCGATGGTTTGGATGAAGATGCATGGCTGAACTGCAACATAAAACGCCGGAAAAACAAACGATACCTTGACAAATTTATTCGAACAGGATAGACTAAAGGCATCATATGGAAAAAGCTTGGAAGGGAAGAGTATGCCGAAAGGAAGCTTTCAGAGACCCCGGTTGGTGAGAAAGGGGAGCAAAGAGGCGGCAGAAGATGGTCCCGGAGCTGTGCAGGTGAAAGCGGAAACCGTGTTAGCCTGTGCCGGAAGCACCCGTTAGCGTGTCAGGCTGTTTTTGACAGCCGGTGAGGGCGATGACCGTGAGGCACCGCCGAATTTAAAGTGGTAACACGAGGAGACTCGTCTTTAATAATTAAAGACGGGCTTTTTTTATTTGACAGGAAACTCCGAAGGAACGTCCTGTTAAACAAAAACGCACACTTGCGCGAGGAGGCAGGTTGTCGCAAGAGACTGCGCGAGAGCTCTGAACGTGCCAAAGCACATTCTTTTTTATGTCATTGTGCAATAAAAACGACCGGCAGGAGACAAGCCGTAAAAAGAGATAAAAAACAGGAGGAATCAATCCATGTGTACAAACTGTAAGAAACCATACTACATTTCCACAGCGATCGCCTATACATCCGGCAAACCGCATATCGGAAACACTTACGAGATCGTATTGGCAGACGCGATCGCACGCTACAAGAGAGAACAGGGCTATGACGTTTACTTCCAGACAGGAACCGACGAGCACGGTCAGAAGATCGAGTTAAAGGCTGCGGACGCAGGCGTAACTCCGAAGGAGTTCGTTGACAACGTAGCAGGACAGATCAAGGAGATCTGGGACCTCATGAACACTTCCTATGATAAATTCATCCGTACCACAGATGATTACCATGAGAAACAGGTCCAGAAGATCTTCAAGAAATTATATGATCAGGGCGATATCTACAAAGGACATTATGAGGGACTTTACTGCACACCGTGTGAGTCTTTCTGGACTCCGTCCCAGGTCGTAGACGGAAAATGCCCGGACTGCGGACGTCCGGTACAGCCGGCAAAGGAAGAGGCATATTTCTTCCGTATGAGTAAATATGCTCCGAAGCTCATCGAATATATCAACGAGCATCCGGAGTTTATTCAGCCGGTATCCAGAAAGAACGAGATGATGAACAACTTCCTGCTTCCGGGACTTCAGGATCTTTGCGTATCCAGAACCTCCTTCAAGTGGGGAATTCCGGTCACTTTTGATCCGAAGCACGTTACCTATGTATGGCTTGACGCGCTGACCAACTATATCACGGGAATCGGATATGACTGTGACGGAAACAGCGACGAGAAGTTTAAGAAATACTGGCCGGCAGACCTTCACCTGATCGGTAAAGATATTATCCGCTTCCATACCATTTACTGGCCGATCTTCTTAATGGCTCTCGGTCTTCCGCTTCCGAAGCAGGTATTCGGACATCCGTGGCTGTTACAGGGCGATGGCAAGATGAGTAAGTCCAAAGGAAACGTCCTCTATGCAGATACGCTCGTTGACTTCTTCGGTGTAGATGCAGTCCGCTACTTCGTACTTCATGAGATGCCGTTTGAGAACGATGGCGTGATCTCCTGGGATCTTATGGTTGAGCGCATGAACTCTGATCTTGCCAACATCCTTGGAAACCTTGTAAACCGTACCGTTTCCATGACAAATAAATATTTTGGCGGAATTGTCGAGAACAAGGGCGCTGCAGAGCCGGTGGATGAAGAGTTAAAGGCAACCGTTCTTGAGACGGTCAAGAAAGTAGACGAGAAGATGAACAAGCTCCGCGTTGCAGACGCGATCACAGAGATCTTCAATATCTTCCGCCGCAGCAACAAATATATCGATGAGACAACTCCGTGGACACTCGCAAAGGACGAGGCAAAGAAGGACCGTCTTGCAACCGTTCTTTACAATCTCACAGAGGCGATCACCATCGGTGCGTCCCTGTTATTCTCCTTCATGCCGGAAACTTCTGAGAAGATCCTCGCTCAGTTAAACACAGAGAAGAGATCGCTGGAGAACATGAATACCTTCGGTCTGTACCCGAACGGAAACAAGGTTACAGAGAAGCCGGAGATCCTGTTTGCCCGTATGGACATCAAGGACGTTATGGAGAAGGTTGAGGCCATGAAGGCAGCAGCCGCAGCAGAGAAACAGGAAGAGAAGAAGGAAGAAGAGAAGCCGGGCATGGACGTTGAGAAGAAGCCGGAGATCACATATGATGATTTCGCAAAGCTTCAGTTCCAGATCGGTGAGATCGTGAAGTGTGAAGAGGTTCCGAAGTCCAAAAAATTACTTTGCTCCCAGGTTAAGATCGGTTCTGAGACAAGACAGATCTTAAGCGGAATCAAGGCATGGTATAAACCGGAAGATATGGTCGGCAGAAAAGTTATGGTCGTTACGAACTTAAAACCGGCGAAGCTCGCAGGCATGTTATCGGAAGGCATGATCCTCTGCGCGGAGGATGATGAGGGCAACCTTGCATTAATGACACCGGCAAAGGATATCAAGTCCGGTTCTGAGGTCTGCTAAGTGAAAGTGCGCTTTTGCTTTTCGGCGGAACAGATAAAAAACATTGCCCTGGTCAGCATGGTCATCGACCATGCGGCCGTTGGGCTTATTGAACAGTCAGAACTGGCTTCGGGCGTTGCCTGGAGTCTCTGTGGGACAGCCATGCGCCTTGTGGGGCGTGTGGCTTTTCCTCTCTTTGCGTTTATGATCGCGGAGGGTGCGGCGCATACGAGAGACCGGAGATGGTATGCGCTGAGGCTGCTTCTGCTGGCAGTTATTTCGGAGATCCCCTTTGATCTTGTGGCGGGGGGAACATGGCTTTTTCCGGCGGATCAGAATACGGTGTTCACATTACTTCTGGGACTTCTGGCAGTCTGGGCTGGAGATCTGATCTGTGGGACCGGATCTGGAGTGTCATACGGAAACAGGAAAAAAACAGGAGATGGCGGCAGGAAGGCAGTAGGCCAGAGGAGATTTCCGTTGGAATATGAGCGGTATATCCGGGTTCTGGCGGCGGTTCCTTTCGGACTGGCAGCCTATTATCTGAAGACAGATTATGGTTTTATGGGCGTACTGCTGATCGTTATATTGTATACATTGCGCACAGAACCACAGCTTCGCACGGCTGTCTGCGCTGTATTTTTATTTTGCATGTATATGGATTTCTATGGCGCTGCGGCTTGCGTTGCAATTTTCCTGATAAACCGTTACAATGGAGAAAAAGGCGGTGGGAACGGAAGGATTTTCTATCTGTTTTATCCGCTGCATCTGCTGGTGATCCGGGGAATCAAGATGGCTGTGGGACTGTAGAAAATGAGATGGTGCAAAAAAGTCTTACGGATGCCGGCTCCGGATGAAAAAGAAAACGACATATGACTTGAGGACAGAAAGAATGGACTATATTTTTGACACACATGCCCATTACGACGATGAGGCATTTGACGCGGACCGGGAGGAAGTGCTCACGGGATTAAAAGAACAGGGAGTCGGAACCGTTGTGAATGTCGGAGCGAGCATCGCGTCAACAAAGACAACGCTGGCACTGGCCGAGGCGCATCCCTTCATGTATGCGGCGGTGGGCGTGCATCCGAACGAGACGGCGGAGCTTACGGTTGCGGACATGAAATGGCTGGAATCTCTGGCAGAAAACCCGAAGGTTGTGGCGATCGGTGAGATCGGTCTTGACTATTACTGGGACGAGCCGGAACGGGAGATCCAGAAACACTGGTTTTCGGCGCAGCTTGAGGTCGCAAAGAAGACGGGACTCCCAGTGATCATCCACAGCCGTGACGCGGCGAAGGACACGTTAGATATTATGAAGGTGGAACACAACGGTGCCACCGGCGGCGTGATCCACTGCTTCTCCTATGGAGTGGAGATGGCGAGAGAATACCTGAATATGGGATATTATATCGGGATCGGCGGAGTGCTGACCTTTAAAAACGCGAAAAAACTGATCGAAGTGGCAGAATATGCGCCGCTCGACCGGATCGTTCTGGAAACGGACTGTCCGTATCTGGCCCCGGTGCCAAACCGGGGAAAACGAAATTTCTCCGGAAATCTTCCGTATGTAGTGGAAAAGCTGGCGGAGATCAAGGGCGTTTCCGCGGAAGAGATCATCCGGGAGACGGCGAAGAACGCTAGAGCGCTGTATCGGATCACAGAGCAGGAGTTTCGGGATGATCAGACCGATCGGACTGCGATATCGGAATAGTATCAAATTTTGTATACAAGATGCATCTCATGTAACAAGTGAAAACACGCTTCGCGAGTTTCCCCTTGTTATCGCGACAGTCGCCAAGGTCTCGCGCAAGCGCGGACTTTGGCTCGTTGTTCGCGTAAATAAAAGCACCTGCGCAAAAGCGCAGTCAAAAATAGAAAGAGAGAAATAAATGGCGAATCTGGGAAACCCAAAGAATACCATAGAAATCATACAGAAGTATGAATTCATGTTTCAGAAAAAGTTCGGTCAGAACTTTTTGATCGATACCCATGTACTGGAGAAGATCATCTCCGCAGCTGGAATCACAAAGAATGACTGCGTCCTTGAGATCGGCCCGGGAATCGGAACCATGACCCAGTACCTTGCGGAGAACGCCGGACATGTTGTAGCTGTTGAGATCGACCGGAACCTGATCCCCATCTTAAAGGAGACACTGGCGGATTACGACAACGTGACCGTCATCAACGAGGATATCTTAAGAGTCGATATCAAGGCACTGGCCGAGGAATACAACGGCGGAAAGCCGATCAAGGTCGTTGCGAACCTGCCGTATTATATCACGACCCCAATCATCATGGGGCTCTTTGAGAGCGGAGTGCCGATCGACAATATTACCGTCATGGTCCAGAAGGAAGTTGCGGACCGCATGAAGGAAGGACCGGGGTCCAAGGATTACGGCGCTCTGTCCCTGGCTGTCCAGTATTACGCGGAGCCGGAGATCGTAGCGAACGTACCGCCGAACTGCTTTATCCCGCGCCCGAATGTGGGATCAGCGGTGATCCGGCTTACAAGACATAAGGAGATGCCGGTGGAGGTGAAGGATCCTGCCCTGATGTTTAAGATCATCCGCGCGTCCTTCAATCAGAGAAGAAAGACGCTGCAGAACGGTCTCGGAAATGCGCCTGAACTTCCGTATACAAAGGAACAGATCGCGGCAGCGATCGCAGAGATGGGACTCACTCCGACGATCCGCGGCGAGGCGTTAAGCCTTGCACAGTTTGCGCAGTTGTCGGATATTCTTGGGGCGATGAAATAAGAAGCACAGATTCAAGTCGAACGTCCGTGAGACTTGGCGCATGATTCTGGTCATGTGGAAAACGAGTCTGTCCGCAGCATGGACTTTGTATACAAGCCAGAGCGCTATGGTGAGGCAGAAGAATAGAATATAGGACGGGAGGAAGCATTATGGGATTTACAGAACTGTCACACGCGTTTATCGCGGCAAAATATTATGTTTACCTGAAGGAAATCTTCGGTGACCGCGGCGAGGCGGCATTTTTGCATGCTACCCGATATTACGGCGAACAGCGTGGACGTCGGATGGCACAGCGGGCGATCCGGGACGGAAAACCTCTGACTTATGAGACATACTGCCAGTACGGTGAATGGGTCAACACGGAAGAGGTGAAAGCACAAGGACTCGGAAACCAGTCCGAGACGACAAGCTTAAGCCCGGACTTTCAGATCCACATCCATGTCTGTCCGTGGCACACCCAGTTTAAGAATATGGGACTCCCGGAAGCGGGGCTTCTCTATTGTAAGGACCTGGATGCATCCATTTCCCGAGGTTTCAACCCGGAGATTCGCTATGAGGTCTCCCAGACACTCCATGACCATGATTATTGTATACAGACGATCCGGAACGCCGGTTTGACGCCGGAGTCCAATATGGCAAAAAATCCGGCAGGCCTCAGATCTTTCGAGTACCACTGCGCTCATTCCTACTGGGCATACCGGGAAGTCTGTGAAGCAATCTTCGGGGAAGAGGGGACACGGATCGCTGAAAGAGTCCTTGATGATTTTGCCGCAGAGTATGGAAAAAAGATGGCAGATACGCTGGCAGGATATGCAAGGACGAATTTTAACATCGCAGACTAAGAAATCAGCAGCTTTGCAAAAAGAGCTGCTGAAATATTGCTGTTAGAAAGAAGAACAAGGTATATCGAAATACATTTTGAAGAATATTGAGGAGCAACACTTATGAAACAGATCAACATGCTGGAATCCCCGGTCCGCCAGGTATTTTTCAGTTACCTGGTGCCGTCCATCAGCGCGACGCTCGTGACATCTATTTATATTCTGGCGGACACGATGATGATCGGACGCGGAGTCGGTGGTTCCGGTATTGCGGCGATGAATATTTTACTGCCGCTCTACAACACATATTTCGGGATCGGAATGATGTGCGGAGTCGGCGGCAGCGTTCTCTTTGGGTTTTCCAGAGGACGCGGCGATGAAAAACGCGCCAGAAGTTATTTTACGGCGGCACTCTGTGTGGTGCTTGCTCTGTCAGCAGTCTTTCTGATATTGGGAAGAATCTTTTTCAACCCTCTGATTACTTTTATGGGAAATACCCCACTCTTAAATGAATACACCGTGCCTTACGGAACTGTGCTCACAACAGCGGCTCCCATGTTTGCCCTGTCTTCATTCCTTCAGGCATTCGTCCGAAATGACGGTGCGCCGAAGCTTGCCATGGCGGGCGTGATTAGTGGAGGCGTCACCAATGTGATCCTGGATTATGTATACATTTTTATCATGAAATGGGGAATGGGAGGTGCGGCGCTGGCGACAGCCACCGGAACGACACTCACGGTGCTGATCCTCGCAAGCCATTTTTTCTCGAAAGATAACCACTTGAAGCTGGAATTTAGCGATGTGTGGAGACGGGTGCCGGAGGTGCTCGGAAATGGGCTCGCAAGCTTTATTCTGGAGATCTCCAACGGCTTCGTGATGCTGCTGTTTAACCGCCAGCTCCTCGCTTATGTGGGAGAGATGGGAATCACGGTCTATGGAATCATCACAAACACCGCGCTTGTGGCATCGTCCATTTCCAACGGTATCGCTCAGGCAGTACAGCCGCTGCTTTCCGCGAACTTTGGCGCGGGAAACCTGAAGAGAGTCGGCGAGGCGAGAAAACTGGGAGTCCGGACCGGATTTGCCGCAGGCTTCATATTCACTGCGATCGGCATGCTGATCCCGGTACAGTTGTCCTATCTGTTTCTGGACCCGACACCGGAGATCCTCACAATGGCGGTCCCGGCGATCCGGCTGTATTTCCTCTGCTTCTTAGTCAGCGAGTGGAACATCATCAGCGGAATGTATTTCCAGTCTACTGTAAGACCGCGGTTTTCTTTAACGATCACACTGCTCCGCGGAGTGATCTTAAACAGCGTGTTCGTGTTCCTTCTCCCGGCACTCTTTGGTGTAGACGGAATCTGGCTTACGGTGACTGTATCAGAGTTCATCACGGCGGGCGTTGCGTTTGTGCTTATGAAAAGGAAAAACATTAATATAAAAAAAATATGGTAACTGTTCAGTAGGTCTGCGCACTTGCTGCGCTGACCGTAAGAAAACATAGGCTGGAGGGCAAAAATCCCATCAGCGAAGCTGATCTGGAATGGATTTTTGCGTGTAACTATGAAGGTACTGAATAGTTACAAAATATGTAAACAACGGACTCAGGGATCTTTGAGAAAAAGGATTTCGGATTCCGTTGTTTCTTTTTTCATTGCCGCGTTCCCAGAAGAACCTCCCGGTGGCAGGTTTTGCAGGTGTATCTGGAAGAAACAGGAGACAAATTCGTTAAACTTATTTCAATTGACACTATAACGGTCGATTGGTAAAATGGAGATAGCGACATTAAATAAAGAAAGAAGAGGAGAACAATATGACGATCAGAATCGGAATTATGGGTTATGGAAATCTTGGACGCGGCGTTGAGTGCGCCATCAAACAGAATCCGGATATGGAGCTTGCGGCAGTATTTACAAGAAGAGATCCGAAAAATGTCAGGATCCTGACCGAAAGCGCAAAGGTTTACCATGCGGACGAAGCGAAACATATGACAGATAAGATCGATGTCCTGATCCTTTGCGGCGGAAGTGCGACAGATCTTCCGGTGCAGACACCGGAGTATGCGAAATATTTCACCGTAGTGGACAGCTTTGACACACACGCGAGAATTCCGGAGCATTTTGCAGCTGTCGATGCAGCGGCAAAGGAAGCAGGAAATGTAGCAGTGATCTCCGCAGGCTGGGATCCGGGTATGTTCTCCTTAAATCGTGTATACGCAAATGCAATTCTTCCGGATGGTAAAGACTATACATTCTGGGGCAAAGGTGTAAGTCAGGGACATTCTGACGCGATCCGCCGCATTGATGGCGTGAAGGACGCAAGACAGTATACAGTCCCGGTTGAGAGTGTACTGGAGAGAATCAGAAACGGCGAGACTCCGGAACTCACAACAAGAGAGAAACACACAAGAGAATGCTATGTTGTTGCCGAAGAGGGTGCTGATCTTGCACGCATCGAAAAAGAGATCGTAACGATGCCGAACTACTTCTCCGACTATGATACAACGGTTCATTTCATCAGCGAGGAAGAGATGAAGCGCGACCATTCCACGCTCCCGCATGGCGGTTTCGTGATCAGAAACGGAAAGACCGGATGGAATCAGGAGAATACACATGTGATCGAGTATCGTCTGAAACTGGATTCCAACCCGGAGTTCACTTCCTCCGTGATCGTTTGCTGTGCCCGTGCCGCATTCCGCATGAAGCAGGAGGGAATGAGCGGATGCAAGACCATTCTTGATATTCCGCCGGCATACCTTTCCGCAAAGAGCGGCGAGGAACTCAGAAAGAATCTCCTGTAATCATAAAAAGAACCTTTAAAGGCGGCGAAAGAGCCGGCCTTTGATCAATCATATCTCCGCCCTGTGTCCGCAACCGACAGATACAGGGCGGAAGTATCAGTTGCCATGCATTCAGAGAAGACCGTAAACGGGCGCCATGCATGGCGGATTTTGTAGAGGGTGAAGATATGACACTTAAGAAGAATCATCCGGCAGGTTACAACGGGATCACGGACGGTGTGATCTGGCAGCAGCTTCTGCTCTTTTTCTTTCCGATCCTGTTCGGAACATTTTTCCAGCAGCTTTACAATACGGCAGATGCCATGATCGTTGGAAAATTCGTTGGAAAAGAAGCACTTTCTGCGGTAGGGGGTACGACAGGAACGTTGATCAACCTGTTAGTTGGTTTCTTCGTCGGAATGTCCTCCGGCGCGGCCGTTGTCGTATCCCAGTTCTATGGGGCAAAGGAAGACCAGCAGGTGCAGAAATCGGTTCACACATCGTTCTGTCTGGCGCTGGCCGGCGGTGTGGCACTCTTAGTGATCGGTGAGATCTTCACTCCGGCTGCAATCCGGGCCATGGGTGCTCCCGAAGAGATCCTTGGATATTCTGTTACATACCTCAGGATCTATTTCCTGGGTATCATAGGCAATCTGGTCTATAACATGGGCGCTGCGATTCTGCGAGCTGTGGGAGATTCGAAGAGACCGCTGTATTTCCTTGTGGCGAGCTGCCTGACCAATATTGCTCTGGATCTTCTGTTTGTAGTCTGTTTCCATATGGAAGTTGCCGGGGCGGCGCTTGCGACGATCATGTCCCAGCTTTTATCGGCAGTACTCGTTATGGTAACGCTGATCCGGACAAAAGAATCTTACCGTTTTATCCCGAAGGAACTCCGTGTGGAGCCGGTATTATTAAAGAGGATCATAAAGATCGGTCTTCCGGCGGGACTCCAGTCCATGATGTACTCAATCTCCAATATCCTGATTCAGGCAAACATCAATGGATACGGAACGAATACGATCGCGTCCTGGGCGGTTTACGGAAAGATCGACGGTATTTTCTGGATGACTATGGATGCCATGGGAATCTCCGTGACGACCTTTGCGGGTCAGAACTTCGGTGCGGGCAAGATCAAACGTTTAAAGAAGGGAACCTATGTGGGACTTCTCATGTCGACGATCATCACGGCGGCGCTCGGCCTGTTTATGTTTACGGCGGGACCGGTTCTGATCAGTCTCTTTACGAACGATGTGGATGTTATGGCTGAGAGCATGAACATCCTTAGCTTCCTGGTACCGTTCTGGTTCTGCTATATCTGCGTCAACGTATATCCGTGTACTCTGCGCGGTGTGGGCGATGCCCTGGTCCCGATGCTGATCATCTGTGTCGGAACCTGTATCCTGCGTGTGCTCTGGGTATTCGGCGCAGGCGCAGTCCATCCGGGACTGTACACGACGCTGACGAGCTATCCGTTAAGCTGGAGTATCACTTCGCTGGCATTCCTGGTATATTATTACCGGTTCAGTGCGATGAGAAAGTTAAATAAACTGATTGAAGAATAAGCATAACTGTTCGGCAGGTCTGTGAACTAATTGTTCTAGTCTGCTGAACAATTATAATAAGTGTAACTGGAATATGGATGTTGAATTTGAATTTAAAGAGAAAAATGGGGGCGCTTGTGTGACAAAGCTTTTGGCACCAGGCGCCGTCTGCGTGGTACCGGAAAGTCTGGGCGGACTTCCGGTGACAGAGCTGGCAGACAAGGTATTTTCGGGGAGCACGGTGGAGAAAGTCTATCTACCGCGGACACTCACCCGGATTGGAAGATATGAATTTTATGGATGTGAGAAGCTTCAGGAGATCCATTTTTACGGGGCACTCCGGGAAGTCGGCGGCGGTGTGTTTACGGGCTGCCGGAATATCAGGAGTCTGACTGTGCATATGGGGGTGGATGAAGAGTCGGCGCTCAGGGATTTTGTGACGGAGATCAATGAGAGAGTCACAGTACATGTGTTTATACAGAGCGGACAAAATCGAATGCAGGACGAGAGAGACACGGACTCTGCACGAACATCGCTGGCTTCAAGTACTTTTGAGGAAGAGAACGGGGAGACAGAGACTGCGCGTGTGATCTTCCCGGAATATTACGACGAGGCGGTGGAAAATACGCCCGCCAGGATCACGGTATCCAATATCCACGGTGCAGGGCAGAAGTATCGCTACTGTTTTGAGGGACGAAAATTCCGATTTGACAGGTATGATAAAATGTTTGTGTATGAAGAAGCAGAGGAATCGGTTCTCATGGCATCGAAGATCGCGGTGACCCGGCTGCAGTATCCGAAAGGACTGTGGGAGAGCGCGAAAAAGGAATATGAAAAGTTTCTTATGGAGAATCTTTATGAAGTACTTCTCGGCAGCCTTGAGGACCCGGAGACCATAAAATGGATTGCGGGACAGTATTTAACACCGGAAAAGAATCCGCTGACGGCGGATAAGATGTCGGGGCTGATCACGGAGATCTCGAAAAAGCATCTGCCGGAGCTTTTGGGGATGTTTATGGAGATCCAGAGGAAGAAGTTTGGCGTAAAGAAGAAAAAGTTTGATTTTGATTTGTGAGGAGGTCAGAAATCGTCATGAGAGAAGATGCGGCATGGTCGCCGATCCTGAGAGAGCAGGGCGCGCTGGAAGAACTGGCGGTGATCGGCGTTGAGATCATACGGAACGCGAGGAATGAGCTGTATCTTTCCATGCGGTTTCTCGACGTGGCCTTAAATGGTCTGTTCCCGGTGGCGGACAACAGCATCAAGGGAATCGGAACGGACGGAACCTTATTATCATTTGAGACAGGATACATCTGCGGCTGGTACCGGAGAAATCCTGTTTATGTAAACCGCATGATCCTGCACGAGACTTTCCACTGTCTCTTTGTCCACCCATGGTCGAGAAAAAAGCGGACAGAGGAATACTGGAATCTGGCATGCGATATCGCTGTGGAGTCCCTGATCGACGGGATCCACAAGCCGTGCGTCCATCTGCCGATGTCCCCGGTGCGGGCGGAATTTTACGGATGTCTGAGGAAAAAGATCAAGGTACTGAACGCGGAGAGCATCTATCACACTATGCAGGAGATGGAGCTTTCGGAGATCGAATATGAGCGGCTCTGCCGGGAATTCTGCCGGGACGATCATTCCAGATGGGAGAAAGAAGACGAGAAGAAGTCCCCAAATCCCAACCGGAACCGAAAAAACGATTGGGATGACAAGCGGGAGAAGATGCAGGCGGAGATGGAGGCGTTTTCCAACGAGGCGGCGGATGACTCCAGGGAGCTGATGGATCAGCTGGCGGTGGAGAACCGGGAGCGGTACGATTATCGGAAATTTTTGCAGAAATTTTCGGTGCTGAAGGAGACAGTCCAGATCGATCCGGATGCGTTCGACTATGTATTCTACAATTATGGCATGCAGTTATACGGAAATATGCCGTTGATCGAGCCCCTTGAGACGAAGGAAGTCCGGCGGATCGAGGATTTTGTGGTCGTTATCGACACTTCGATGTCATGTTCCGGGGAGCTGGTGAAGAAATTCCTGGAAGAGACCTACGGGGTGCTGGCTCAGTCGGAGAGCTTCTTTAAGAAGGTCAATATCCACATTTTGCAGTGCGACGATAAAGTACGGCAGGATGTGAAGATCGAGAGCGAGGAGGACCTTCGGAATTACATGGACCACATGGAGCTCCATGGCATGGGCGGGACGGATTTCCGCCCGGCATTCCTGCATGTGGACCAGATGATCAAGGCGGGAAAGTTCAGCAGGCTGCGGGGACTTCTCTATTTTACGGACGGATATGGGACATTCCCGGTGAAAATGCCGCCATATGACACGGCCTTCGTGTTTATGCGGGATAATTATACTGACGCGGACGTTCCGCCCTGGGCGATGAAAGTGATTCTGGACCCGGAGTCGATGGAGGACGTGGGGAAAATATTAGATGGAAAATAGTAACTGTTCAGTAGGTCTGCGCATTTACTGCGCTGACCATAAGAAAACTTAGAATGGAAGGCAAAAATCCTATCGGCATAGCCGATTTGGAATGGATTTTTGCGCGTAACTGTTGGGGTACTGAACAGTTACGGAAAGTAAAAGGTTTGACAGGCTGGTTCACGGACTGTAAAAATTATACCGGAGTAAAAAGATATGAACATCAAGCGTGCAAAACAGGAAATTAAAAATACGATACAAGTGTATCTGACGAAGAACGCACACGGGGAATACGAGATCCCGTCCATGCGGCAGCGCCCGGTGCTGCTCATCGGTCCGCCAGGAATCGGAAAGACCCAGATCATGGAGCAGGTGGCGCGGGAGTGCGGGATCGGTCTCGTCTCCTACACGATCACACACCATACGAGACAGAGTGCCATCGGTCTCCCGTTTATCTCGGAGAAGACTTACGGCGGGAAGAATGTCCATGTGACGGAATATACCATGAGCGAGATCGTTGCGGCGATCTACAATAAGATCGAGGACACAGGACTCTCCGAGGGACTTCTCTTCATCGATGAGATCAACTGCGTTTCCGAGACGCTGGCTCCGGCCATGCTGCAGTTTTTGCAGTATAAGACTTTCGGAAATCATAAGATCCCGGATGGCTGGATCATCGCGGCGGCAGGAAACCCGCCGGAATACAATAAATCCGTGCGGGAATTCGATATTGCGACCCTGGACCGCATCAAAAAGATTGATGTGGAGGCAGATTTTGAGGTCTGGAAGGAATACGCGAAACAGGCGGATATCCATCCGGCGATCCTGTCGTTCCTCACCGCAAAGCCGCAGTATTTTTACCAGGTGGAGACCACCGTGGACGGAAAAGTGTTCGCGACACCTCGTGGATGGGAAGACCTCTCCGGATTTTTGAAGGTCTGCGAGAAGGTGGGGCTTACCTGCGACCGGGAGGTTGTAGCGCAGTACATTGAGCATCCCCGGATCGCAAAAGATTTTGCGAACTATCTGGAATTATATAAGAAGTATCAGGCGAGATACCAGATCGATGAAGTTCTGGAAGGAAAGCGCAATGAGGGCCTGATGGAGCAGGCGGCGAAGGCACCGTTTGACGAGAAGCTTTCCATTATCAGCCTGATTTTAGCGAAGCTTGATGTGGAGTTTAAGGCTTATGCGCAGAAAGAGGATTATCTGGAAGTGCTGTTTGGGGAGCTGAAAGCATTCAAGAGAAGCCTGGAAGATAAAACGGAGGCCGGAGAAACGATGAATCCAGTGCCGCAGACTCCGATCAACATTTTCTCCCATCAGATCGAGGCATTCATCGCGGCATCCGAGCAGAAACAGAAAGCCGGTCTTCTCACAAGACAGGAAAAATATCGCTGTGCCGATATCGCAGCGGATATGAACCGATACCTTCAGACTGTGAAAGCAGAGCTTTTATCGGGTGGTGACGAGATATTCGACCGGTTCCGGGAGCTGTTTGGTGACGAACGGACAGAACTTGAGGATCTGTGCGCTCATGCCGGACAGACACTGGAGTATGCCTTTGATTTCATGGAAGGAACGTACGGAAGCAGTCAGGAGATGGTGGTGTTTATCACAGAATTGAACTCCAGCGTCCCGGCCGTGCGGTTCTTACAGGAAAATGAGTGTGAACGATATTTTGAATACAATAAGAATCTGCTGTTTGATGAGAGACGGGCAGATATTCTGAGCAGGCTGGACAGACTTGGGGCATTTTAATTGGAAAGGAAAGTGATCATATGGAATACGAAGGAACCGTATACCGCCCGCCGAGCGAGGCGAGAAGCTTAATTATTCAGGTGACTGTGGGCTGTGCCCATAACCGGTGCACCTTCTGCAACATGTACCGGGTGAAAAAATTCCGTGTGCGGACAAAAGAAGAGATCATGAAAGATCTGGACGAATGCCGCGATTACTACGGACCGTATGTCAGCCGCGTATTCTTTGCAGACGGTGATGCACTGGTGGTAAAGACAGAACTTCTTTTAGAGCTTTTAGCCTACGTCCACAAAAATTTCCCGTATGTGGAACGGATCACCTCCTATGGGACTGCAAAGGATGTTCTGGCAAAGTCCGAGGAAGATTTAAAAGCCTTAGCGGCAGCAGGACTCGAGATGGTCTATATCGGAGCGGAATCCGGCGATGACCGCGTTCTGGAGCATATCCATAAGGATGTGACGGCGGCCCAGATTGCGGCGGCGGGACAGAAATTGAAGCGCTGCGGCATCAAGACCTCTGTGACGCTGATCTCCGGCCTCGGCGGAAGAAAAGGGATCCGGGAACATGCCATCAAGTCGGCGGAGCTGATCAATCAGATGAATCCGGAGTATGCCTCCTTCCTGACATTGCGCCTCTATGAGGGGACCCAGATGAATGAGGAAGTAAAACGCGGGGAGATGGAGCTTATCACCCCGGACGAGATCGTGGAGGAAATGGAGCTGTTTTTAACACACATTGATTCTCCCGGAACGATCTTCCGGACAAACCACGCGTCCAACTATGTAGTGCTTGCGGGAACTTTTAACGAAGATATTCCGAAAATGCTGGCACAATTAGAGGATGCAAAGAAAAGACAGCGTTACCGCCTTGAAGAATGGCGCAGACATATTTAAGTAAGAAGAGCAGAGAAAACAGTCCCGCGGGCTTTCTGGACGCTTAAAACGGCAGAAAAATGGCTCGCGGGATATGCCATTTCAGGGGCTTTCCGGGACGATCCCGGAGTGGACTCTTCTTGTAGATTGTATTCAAAAAACAACAAGATATAGTTTTGAATCATGAATTTTTCACCATATATATGGTTTTGGTATATCATATTTATATAGCAGTACTCCTTGCAATCCGGGAACAATACAGTTATAATAGAATCGTTCTCGCGTGAGTGACTAAAAATAACGCGGTGGGAACATGACATGACCGCCTTAAGAGACTCGTGGCGGCAGGTCCGACAGATCAATCATAAAATATCTAAATCAGATAAAATTTCTGTATAATTCTGAAAAAACAAACTGTATATACAACCAAGAAAACTATCAGCAACTGAAATGTACATGCCTGAGGCCGGCCGGTAAATGCGCGGACCTGTAGGTCAGCTGTGTTTTTTGACAGAATAGACAGAAGAGAAAAACAGGCAACGGCAGTTGTGCGTAAAACGGACAATTCTGCCAACACAATGAAATGAAACGGGGAATCAGGGATGAAGATCATCAAAAGAAACGGAGCGGAGGAAAGTTTTGACACGCTCAAGATCGTAAATGCGGTCCAGAAGGCGTGCAACGCCACAGAAAATGCCTATCTGGCACCGGAACAGCTTACGGATATCGCGGATTATGTAGAGTATAAGTGCAATAAGCTGGGACGTGCTGTGTCTGTAGAGGAGATTCAGGATATGGTCGAGAACCAGTTGATGGCCATCGGTGCTTTTGCGATCGCAAAAAACTATGTGCGCTACCGCTATGACCGCTCTCTGGTGCGGAAAGCAAACACGACGGACAACCGGATCCTGTCCCTGATCGAGTGCAACAACGAAGAGGTTATGCAGGAAAATTCCAACAAGAATCCGACGGTCAACAGCGTACAGCGTGACTATATGGCTGGAGAGGTCAGCAAGGATCTCACGAGAAGACTTCTTCTTCCGGAAGATATTGTAGAGGCGGATAAGCAGGGAATCATCCACTTCCATGACTCCGACTATTTTGCACAGCATATGCACAACTGCGATCTTGTAAACCTGGAGGATATGCTGCAGAACGGCACCGTGATCAGCGAGACACTGATCGAGCGCCCGCACAGCTTTTCCACAGCCTGCAACATCGCGACCCAGATCATCGCGCAGGTTGCCAGCAACCAGTATGGCGGACAGAGCATCAGCCTTGCGCATCTCGCTCCGTTCGTTCAGGTATCGAGAGTGAAGATCCGTCAGGAAGTGATCGGCGAGATGAAGGATCTTGGAATTGCTGTGACAGAGGATCAGATCGATAAGCTCACGGAGGAGCGTCTCCGCAGAGAGATCACGAAGGGAATCCAGACGATCCAGTATCAGGTCGTAACACTCCTCACCACAAACGGACAGGCACCATTCGTTACCGTTTACATGTACCTCGACGAGGCAAAGAACCCGCAGGAGAAAAAAGACCTTGCGATGATCATCGAGGAGACCTTAAAACAGAGATATCTTGGCGTTAAAAATGAAGCCGGTGTATGGATCACACCGGCATTCCCGAAGCTGATCTATGTTCTCGATGAGGACAATATCACTCCGGATGCGCCGTATTACTATTTGACAGAGCTTGCAGCAAAATGTACCGCAAAGCGCATGGTTCCGGACTACATCTCTGCGAAGAAGATGCGGGAATTAAAGGGCGATGTGTATACATGCATGGGATGCCGTTCCTTCCTGACTCCGGACCGTTCCTACGTAAAAGGAAACCTTGCGAATGCAGGAAACTACCGGGAAGGCGAGCGCAAGTATTATGGCCGCTTCAATCAGGGCGTTGTAACGGTCAACCTCGTTGATATCGGACTCAGTGCAAGAAAAGACATGAACAGGTTCTGGGAGATCTTTGATGAGAGAATGGAACTCTGCCACCGCGCAATGCGCTGCCGCCACGAGAGATTAAAAGGAACCTTATCCGATGCGGCTCCGATCCTCTGGCAGTATGGCGCGCTTGCCCGCTTAAAGAAAGGTGAGACCATCGACAAGCTCCTGTATGACGGATATTCCACACTTTCCCTTGGCTATGCAGGCCTCTGGGAGTGTGTATACAGCTTAATCGAGAAGAAACTGACTGAGCCGGAAGGAAAGAAACTCGGTCTTGAGATCATGCAGAAGTTAAATGACTACTGCGCGAAGTGGAAAGAGGCGGAAAATATCGATTACAGCATCTACGGAACCCCGCTGGAGTCCACAACCTACTCTTTTGCGAAGAGTCTCCAGAGACGCTTCGGCATCGTAAAGGGCGTAACTGACAGAAACTACATCACAAACAGCTACCATGTACATGTAACGGAACCGATCGACGCCTTCAGTAAGTTAAAATTAGAGTCTGAATTTCAGGCACTGTCCCCGGGCGGAGCGATCAGCTACGTGGAAGTTCCGAACATGCAGGATAATATCCCGGCTGTTCTTCAGGTCATCCGCTACATCTATGACAATATCATGTACGCGGAGTTAAATACGAAGAGCGATTACTGTCAGGTATGCGGTTACGACGGCGAGATCAGGATCATCGAGGATGACGGAAAGCTCGTATGGGAATGCCCACACTGCGGAAACCGTGACCAGAGCAAGCTCAACGTTGCGAGACGTACCTGCGGATACATCGGAACACAGTTCTGGAATCAGGGCAGAACGCAGGAAATTAAGGAAAGGGTACTGCACCTGTAATGAATTACGGAGAGATCAAAACATGTGATATTGCAAACGGTGAGGGAGTCCGCGTGTCCCTCTTTGTGTCCGGCTGTACACATCACTGTAAAAATTGCTTTAATGATGTGGCGTGGGATTTCGGATACGGAAAGCCGTTTACGGAAGAGACGGAAGAAATGTTATTAAAGGCGCTGGAGCCGGATTTTGTGGATGGATTATCGCTTCTCGGTGGAGAACCCTTTGAGCCGGAGAACCAGCGGGTACTTCTTCCGTTCTTAAAGAAAGTGCGCGAGAGATTCCCAAAGAAAAATATCTGGTGCTATACCGGTTATCTTTTCGATAAAGAGCTTCTCGGTGAGAGCCGGGCGAGATGTGAGTGTACGGATGAGATGTTAAGCCTGATCGATGTCCTCGTGGACGGCGAGTTTGTTCAGGAACTTTACAGCGTGGCACTGGCATTCCGCGGTTCGGAGAACCAGAGGATTATCGATGTGAAAAAGTCTCTGGAAACAGGGGAGATCGTCTGGCATGATCTGGTGAGCCGGGGAATCTCGATGAAGTTTAATTAGAATATAAAGCTATATATAGAAAAGATCCGGCAGTTGGGTTGTTTTACGGGAATTTTTGATTCTGTAAGACAACTTGATTGTCGGATCTTTTTGATGTAATAGGAAATTCCGAAGAATTCCCTGTCACACAAAAGGCACTAACGTGCCAATGATGCGCACTTGCGCGAAGATGTAGATTGTCGCAAGCGACTGCGCGAATGTGCCAGGGTGCAAATTCCGGTCGACCTGGGGAATATGCAGCCAAGGCACCTCTTTTTTATAAAATCTGTAGTGCAGGTAAGGACATCATGTGAAGAACGAGATCTGGATATGGCACCTGGATAGGATTAGAATGCTTAGAACTGCCGCTGCTCTTGACTTTTTAAGAATAGTCCTGTATACTAATATAGTTCTAAATAGAACAGTTCACTTTTGAACCAGAGGTGATACACATGAAATTTGTTGATTTTATGGCGGACAGCCGGGATTTCTATACGGGGCTCATTGATCCGGTCTGCAAAAAATACGGGCTGACCCAGATGGAATTCAATATTCTGCTGTTTCTCGCCAACAATCCGGAGTGCGACACCGCCGCCCGGATTATCAAGAAGCGGGCTTTTACAAAGTCCCATGTTTCCATGTCTGTCCGCTCATTAGAAGAGCGCGGACTGCTCACAGGGGAATATTATGGGACGGACCGGAGGACGATCCATCTGAAACTTACAGACGCTGCTGCGCCGATGGTCTCTGATGGAAAAAACGTCCAGAAACGGGCTGCTGAGATCATCTGCCGCGGATTCTCCCCGGAAGAGCACCGGATGCTGTTCGAACTTATGAACCGGATCAATTCAAACATTTCAGATTACAGGAAAGAAGGAAAACTGCATGAACAACAGTAAAGAATTTCTTGGGACAGAGCCGATCGGAAAGCTTCTTTTCAAGCTTGCCGTTCCATCTGTCATTGCACAGATCGTCAACATGCTGTACAACATCGTTGACCGGATCTACATTGGACATATCCCGGGAAGCGGAAGTCTCGCCCTGACCGGTGTCGGCGTCTGCCTGCCGATCATTATGGTGGTCTCCGCCTTCGCGGCCCTCGTCGGCTCCGGCGGTGCGCCGAGAGCGTCGATCTTTATGGGAAAAGATGACATGGACTCTGCGGAGAAGATTCTCAGCGGCTGTTTTACGGTTCAGATCATCATTTCTGCGATCCTGACAGCAGTCTTACTGTTGTTTGGCCGCTCTATGCTCTTGACTTTTGGAGCCAGTGAAAACACCATCGACTATGCCGTTGATTACATGAGTATTTACGCTGTCGGAACGATCTTTGTCCAGATGACGTTAGGCATGAACATGTTCATCACGGCCCAGGGATTTTCAAAGACCAGTATGCTGACGGTTACCATCGGAGCTGTCTGCAACATCATTTTGGACCCGATCTTTATCTTCGGGTTTGGCATGGGCGTAAAGGGTGCGGCTCTCGCGACGATCATCTCTCAGGCGGTATCCTGCGGATGGGTTCTCGCGTTCCTGACCGGAAAGAAGACCTTCTTACGGATCAAAAAGGAGTATTTAAAGCCGGTTCCATCTATCGTTTTTCCGTGTCTTGCGCTGGGACTTTCCACATTTGTGATGCAGTCCAGTGAGAGTGTTATCTCGGTATGCTTTAACTCTTCCCTGTTAAAGTACGGCGGAGATCTGGCAGTCGGTGCCATGACGATCCTTACAAGTACGATGCAGTTTGCAATGCTGCCGCTTCAGGGAATCGGACAGGGCGCACAGCCGATCATGAGCTATAACTACGGAGCGAGAAATATCGACCGTATGAAGAAGACATTCAAGCTCCATCTCGTGATCTCCCTGATCTATTCCACGTTGTTCTGGCTCTTTGTCCAGCTTTTCCCGGCAACCTTCGCGGGAATCTTCAGCTCCGATCCAGAACTCGTTTCCTTCACTGCAGGCGCTCTGCGGATCTACTGCGGTGCGATGTTCCTCTTTGGAATCCAGCTCGCCTGCCAGATGACCTTCGTTGCCATCGGATATGCGGTATGCTCGATCATCGTGGCAGTTGTGCGTAAATTTGTGCTTCTGCTTCCGTTAATCTTCATTGTTCCGATGTTCGTCAGCAATAAAACGCTGGGCGTCTACATGGCAGAGCCGATCGCGGATGCGATCGCAGTGACATTCACGGCGATTTTGTTTTCAATTCAATTTAAAAAGGCACTTAAAAAATTAGATAAGGCATAATAATCTTATACGCATATAGAAAAATCCGATGATCAGGATAACTGCACCAGTAAAATCGTACAGTATCCGATTATCGGATTTTTATTTCAATGGAAACAGTTTGATTCAAGACTTTGCTTGTCTAGAAAATATACTGAGTAAAAGGTTTTAAAGAGCTTCCTTTCTTTTTCCATCACATTTTAATAATATATTTTTAACTGCCTGTTGCAATGAATGTACCAGAACCATATAATCTAAACCGCGTAAACGCTCAACAGGTCCGGAGTAGGTTAGTGTATAAATATGATCCGGCATAGGAAGTGGAACTGCTACGGCAGCGACTCCCTCATCTACCTCCCCTTCGGAGATACAATATCCCCGCTGCCGGATTTCTTTTACTTGATTACGCAGCTTTTCTTCCAGACCAGGATAATTTTGAATTAGACGTTCAACCAATTCATCTGATTGTGCAGCCAGCAAAGTCTTACCGGTTGCACCACAATCTAAAGGTACAATATAACCGTTTTCACTTGAAATTCCCAAATTATGATGTCCTTTTACAAGATCCACGCAAATGCCCGTATCTCCGCGCAAAGAGGAAAGCACGACGGTTTCATTGTGTAAATCACACAAGCGGCGCATTTCTTCACTGATTAGCTGGCGTGTGGTATAGTGCACAGACACGGCAGATGCAATCATTAAAATACCGCTGCCCAACCGGTATTGTCCATTGGTGCTGGATTGCTCGATCCAGCCTACAGACTGCAGTGTGCGCAAAATACGGTATACTGTTGTTTTATGCAGACCAATCGCGCGGCTGATCTCAGTTAGGCTTAAATATTCCCGGCGCTGGGAAGCATAGTAATCTAGAATTTTTGTGGCATGAAGTACCGAATTTACCATAGGTGTGGAGGATTCAATAAAATTCGTATCGCCCATAAAGATTACTCCTTTTCTGTGTCCATTTTCTGAGTGGGGTGGCACTTTGCGGTCAGCGCAGTAAAGGCGCGGACTTATTAGACAACTACTAATGTAGTTTCATTATAGTAAACTGCCTGAAAAAAGTCAATCTGATATGTACTAGAATAGAAACAGACTGTTTCACGTGAGTGTCTGTATTTCAAAATAGACAACAAAACCTTGACTTATTTCTTAGATAGCATATAATGATATCAGAAAGACACAAAAACAAAACGCGTTTCAAAATTGTGACTAATAGGAGGTTTATTATGAATGCTTTTACTGTACAAGATGCACCGTTAAATATGGCACCTACTGGTATTGCGACTTTTGCTAAAGTACCGATCTGCTATGATATTCATCACGCTAATGCAGATATCGCTATTTTGGGCGCGCCATTTGATCTGGCGATTCAGGGAAAAACAGGATGTCGCCTTGGACCGCGTGGAATCCGCAATGCATCTACCCGCTTCCGCATGAAAAAGGGCGGCAACTATGATCCTGAGCGTAATAAGAGTTATCTGGATACCGATCTGTGGCGCGTGGTAGATTGTGGTGACTGTGATTATGTTCCGGGTGATTTAACTGCTACGAATAAAAATTTGGAAGAAGCAGTTCGCATTCTGGCAAAGCAGGGGGTTATGCCTATCGTTTTAGGTGGTGACTGTTCAGTCGGTCATCAAGCTGTAAAAGGATTAGATTGTTATTCCCAACTGGACATCATCCATTTTGATTCCCATCTGGATTGGACAAAACCGCTGAATGGTCAGCCATATTTCAATGGTTCACCTATGCGAAATAATTCCACACTGCCATATGTGGAAAAAATGATTCATCTGGGCATTCGCGGTATAGGAAGCAGTGGACCTGCTGATTTTGAGGAAGCACGTGCAAATGGCGATAAAATATATTCTGTTAAGGATTATCGTCGTGTTGGAATTGAAGAAATTTTAAAGAATTTGGAAGCTGGCCGTAATACGTTTATCCATTTTGATATTGATGCTATGGACTATCCGTTATCGAAAGGTACAGGATCTCCTATGCTGGGTGGATTTACATACGATGAAGCAACTGAGATGTTGGAAGCGATTGCGAACCACTGCAATGTAGTTGGTATGGCTATGACAGAAGTTGCTCCACAGTATGATGATGAAGGTGACACTACCTGTTACACAGCGGCTCGCCTGACTTGTGATCTGATGGGGTTTGCAACGAAAGCACGTGAAAAATAAAAAACTTGTCTGCTTTACAAAAAAAGGAGGATGCGCACATGTCGTTTGAGGTCATTGATTCCCTTTTTACCATCAAGGCTGATGGTATTATGACAGTTGCCATGGCTGCTGTGATATTGCTTATCGGTTTCTTTATCAAGAGCAAGGTTAAATTTTTGGAAAAATATTGTATTCCAGCACCTGTTGTTGGCGGATTCCTGTTTATGTTTGTCACTTTTATTGGTCATGTGACGGGAACATTTGCATTTTCGTTTGACAGTATGTATCAGTCGCCATTTATGCTTGCTTTCTTTACAACAGTTGGATTGGGCGCAAGTATCAGTTTACTGAAAAAAGGTGGCATGTTACTTATTGTTTACTGGCTGATTGCGGGTATTATCTCTGCTTTTCAGAATGTGATCGGCATCGGTGTAGGCAAGCTGGTTGGATTGGAGGCTCCTTATGCATTGCTCTCCAGCGCTATTTCCATGGTAGGTGGTCATGGTGCAGCGGCTGCTTATGGCAGTACATTCGCGGATATGGGATATACAGCAGCACCTCTGGTAGGAGCGGCAGCAGCAACGTTTGGATTAATCAGTGCTGTTATGGTAGGTGGTCCGGTTGGGCGGCGCTTAATTGTAAAATACAATTTAAAACCGGATGCATCTGAAAATTTCGAGAGCGATATTAATACAGTCAACGCAGCCAAAGCAACAAAGCTGAGCAGCCTGGATGTAATAAAAAATGTGACAGCTTTACTTGTTTGCATGGCGTTGGGAACTATGGTTTCCGGTTGGATTGGAAAGTGCATCGGAATGAGCTTTCCTACTTATGTGGGCGCAATGTTTGTAGCGGTAATAGTTCGCAACCTTAATGAAAAATTTAATTTTTATAATTTCGATTTTGCGCTAGTTGATGGAATCGGGGATGTTATGTTATCACTGTATCTGTCTATTGCACTGATGACGCTGAAACTGTGGGAATTAGCTGGTCTGATCGGTGGTGTTCTGGTGGTGCTGATCTGTCAGGTAGTATTCATGGTTCTTGTCAGCTACTTTGTAGTATTCCGCCTGTTAGGAAAGAACTACGATGCAGCTGTAATGTGTGCTGGTCTGTGCGGCCATGGTCTAGGTGCTACTCCATCAGCAATTGTGAACATGACTGCTGTGAATGAGCGTTATGGCATGTCCCGCCGCGCAATGATGATTGTTCCTATCGTTGGCGCATTCTTGGTTGATATTATTTATCAACCGCAGACAATTTGGTTTATTAAGACCTTCGTACAGGGGTTTGTCGGTTAAAACCTTATGAAAGTACATTTAAAAACTCTATTAGGTCTTGCACATAAGTGTTCAGATTGATTATATAACACTTACATAAAAAATCCGGTAATCGGAGATAACCGCAAAGTATCATTGCGAGATATCCTGATTACCGGATTTTTATGATTCGATATAACGAGTCTGTTTTTACTTTGTAGTTATCGTTTGTGCTGACTGGCTTATTCCGGACAAACAATCTTACCAGCCACTGCACATGCCGCAGCCGTTCTCGGGGAGGCGAGATAGATCTGGACCTTGGATGTTCCCATACGTCCAAGGAAGTTGCGGTTGTTGGTAGCGACAACACGCTCACCGTCGGTCAGGATACCGCCCGCGCGTCCGCAGCAGAGACCGCAACCCGGGTGGGTGATCATTGCGCCCGCTTCGGCGAGAGTCTCAAGAATTCCGAGATCAGCCGCCTGCTTGTAGATCTTCCGGCTGGCCGGAGTTACGATCAGCTTTACGAATTTTGCAACCTGTTTGCCCTTTAAAACTTCGGCGGCAGCAGCCAGATCTTCCAGACGTCCGTTTGTGCAGGAACCGATGAATATCTGGTCGATCTCTGTGCCTTCAAGTTCGCTGACATTGCGGATCTTGTCCACCTGGGACGGACATGCCATGACCGGAACGAAATCTTCCGCGTTGTATTCCATCACGCGGCAGTAAGCTGCGTCCGGATCGCCGAAAAGACTCTTCTGGTAGTCGTTTAAGGTAATGTCACAGTATTCCGCCGTCTTTTCATCCGGTGTGAACAGAGCGCACTTTGCGCCTGCCTCGATCGCCATGTTGGAGATCGTCATGCGGCTCGCAACCGTCATGTTTTCAACGGCGCTTCCGGAAAATTCCAGCGCCTTGTAAGTAGCACCGTCTGCGCCGAGATCACCGATGAGACGTAAGATCACATCCTTGGACATCACATTCTCCGGCAGTTTTCCGTTGATGACGACCTTGATCGTTTCCGGTACGCGGATCCACATGGTACCGGTTCCTAAGATACTTGCCATCTCGGTATATCCGATCCCGGAAGAGAATGCGCCGACGCAGCCGTAAGTCGTTGTGTGGCTGTCGGTACCGAATGCGATATCGCCCGGCTTTACATATCCGGCTTCGGTCATTAACTGGTGGCAGATTCCGTCGCTTCTGTGTACGTGGGTCATGCCGTACTTTTCAGCGAATGCATTTCCGATGCGGAAGTGTCTCGTGTCGTCCTGCTGGCTTGCCGGAACGAGGTGATCGTAGATCAGAACGACCTTGTCCGGATCCCACAGCTTTTTAAAGCCCATTTCTTCAAATTTTTCAGCCACGAACGGAATAAAAATGTCGTGGATCATGACGCGGTCCACATTTACGATCGCGATATCGCCCGGCTTTACGGACTTTCCGGTATTATGTTCAACGATTTTCTCAATTACTGTCTTTCCCATTGTATTCTCCCCCTTTAATCGAGACCATTCAGCTTGCGCATGGCTTTTACAAGACCGCCTGCGCGGATAATGTCCATCAGGTTCTCAGGAAGAGACGCAATCGGGTACTCTTTTCCGTTGTAGTCGATGTGTTCGTTCATCACAACAGATACGGTGTCGCCCTCTTTGATGTCATCGTAGAGTGTCGGCTGTTCGATGAGGAGCAGGCCGTTGTTGATGGAGTTGCGGAAGAAGATCCTCGCGAAGGATTTCGCGATCACGCACTGGATGCCGAGCGCTTTGATGATCTCCGGGGCCTGTTCTCTGGAAGAGCCGCAGCCGAAGTTCTTTCCGGCAACGATGATGTCTCCGGGCTTGATCTGCGCAGCCAGTTCCGGGCGGAGCGGGCTGAAGCCGTACTGTTTCATATCGTCAATGGTCTTTAATGCAAGGTACTCGGTCGGGATAATGATATCGGTGTCGATGTCATCGCCCAGAACCCAGACCTTTCCAGTCATTTTTTCCATGTAAATATCCTCGATTTCTATACAAATATAGTGATCATATTCAAAAATGCATATTGCTGTATCATTCTGGCAAATACCAATAAGTAATTTATCCGTAACTGTTCAGTAGGTCTGCGCACTTGCTGCGCTGACCGTAAGAAAACATAGGCTGGAAGGCAAAAATCCCATCAGCGAAGCTGATCTGGAATGGATTTTTGCACGTAACTATGAAGGTACTGAATAGTTACATTTATTCTATGTATAGGGGCATTACTGGTGGAACGACACTTCTGCCTGTATAAAAGTACAGGCAGAAGTGAAAATAGTCTTTACAAATCGGTGCAGATTATAAATCACTTGCTAATGCAATCTCGCCCTTAATAGCAGACGCCGTAACCGTCGCTGCGGATCCAAGATATACCTTGGAGCTCGGATGACCTGCGCGGCCCTTGAAGTTTCTCGTACCGGTGCTGATCAGGACTTCATTCTCGCCGATAACGCCCTGGCAGCTGCCCCAGCATACGCTGCAGTTCGGGTTCATAACAATTGCTCCAGCTTCCATAAAGGTGTCGATCAGACCTTCCTTCAGTGCCTGGAGATAAACGGTCTGGCTTGCCGGAACCACAAGGAAACGAACTTTTTCAGCGACCTTCTTTCCTTTAATGATGGAAGCGCCGACTCTCAGGTCCTCGATACGTCCGTTGTTGCAGGAACCTAAGAATGCCTCGTCGATCTTCACGCCGCGGACTTCCTCAGCCGGAACCAGGTTATCAACGAAGTCTGGTTTTGCCACTACCGGACGGATCTTGGAGAGGTCAAAGGTATATTCTCTCGCGTATACAGCATCCGGATCGCTCTTAAAGAGTGCCTTCGGCTTTCTTCCGTGAGATTCCAGATATTCGATGGCTTTCTCATCCGGCTCAAAGATACCGGTCTTTGCACCTGCCTCAACAGCCATGTTGCAGAGGACCATACGCTCGCTGATGCTTAATGTCTTAGCGCCTTCGCCGGTGAACTCCATAACCTGGTAGTTGCAGCCGTTTGCGCCGATGGTGCCGATGATGGTTAAGATCAGGTCTCTCGCGTAAACACCTTCCGGCAGCTTTCCGACGAGGTTGAATTTTACAGTCTCCGGAACAAGAACCCAGGATTTTCCTGTCACCATGCCGTAGAGGAGGTCTGTACATCCAACTCCGGTACCGAAGGCGCCGAGAGCGCCGTAGGAACATGTGTGGCTGTCAGCGCCGAAGATCAGTTCACCCGGGCAGACGTAATTCTCCATCATGACCTGGTGGCAGACGCCTTTTCCTTCCCAGAAATCGATGTTGTTTTCCTTCGCGAAGTCGCGCATCTTCTTCTGGGACGCTGCTGTCTTCGGACAGTCAGACGGGACATTGTGGTCTACAATGAATACCATCTTTTTTGTGTCCGCGATGTGCGGATGTTTTAATTTATTGCGGTACATGTCAACGGTCAGATGTGTGGTTCCGTCGTTGCTCATCATACGGTCTAATGTTACGGTATGGATATCTCCCGGTTTTACGTAGTCAACACCGGCTGCCGCTGCGATGATCTTTTCTGCGATTGTCATTCCCATTGTCCTACTCCTCCTCACGGTTTAAAGAAGCGATCAGTCCGCCCTGATTTAAGATGTTCTGCATGTATTCCGGTAGCTTTGTGCAGGAATATGTCTTTCCATTTGCATGAGCAGTTCCGTCGGACATGGAAAGTTCCATGGTGTCGCCGGTCTTTACATCATCCGGCAGGTCCTTACAGACGATGACCGGAAGTCCGATGTTGATGGCATTTCTATAGAAGATCCTCGCGAAGGATTTCGCAACAACAGCCTGTACGCCGAGAGCCTTTAAGACACCCGGTGCCTGTTCTCTGGAAGAACCGCAGCCGAAGTTCTCACCGCCTACTACGAAATCACCAGGTTTTACTTTTTTCGGAAAATCCGGGTCAAGAGACTCGAATGTGTGCTCTTTCATCTCTTCCAGATTTGGTAAGAGCAGATACTGGGATGCAATGATCTGATCGGTATCAAGGTCATTATGAAATTTAAAGATCGTTCCTTCTGCCATGACTTTATATGTTCCTTTCTTATCTAAGAAATATTAAAAGACAGCTGCGAAGATCTAGACCGTCAGCCGCCGTAACAGTTCATGAATTCTTTCATTTCTTTATTATAACATAGGATCAGGCATAAATAAAATGGCACGTATTGATATGGCACATAACTTAAAGTTATAAAATTATAGTACTCTCCAGCGCCGGGAAAAGGACATAAAAATTGCTGCAGTTAAACTCTGTATTTGAGCGGACATGACAGCTGTATTTTTACACCGCCGGTCGGATCATCACGGAAAACTGCAGCAAAAATGGAACTTATCTGGTTATTTCAGCTTCAAAACCGCCGTTTGCGGTCTCGTCTCAGCCGTCAGCACCAGTGTGTTGGAGTCGTACTCCACCACATTCCGGCAGAGTCCTGTAAATTCCTCAAGACGTCCGATCACCGGATAGCCGAAACGGTCAGAGCGGTAGTGCATCGGGATCACAACGCGGGGCGCGAGGTCATCCACCACAGCCTTCGCCTGGACCGCATCGATCGTATAATAACCGCCCACAGGGATCAGGATCGCGTCGAGATGCTTTAACAGATCCTTTTGTTCTCTGGTAAGAGGACATCCGATGTCACCCATATGGGCAATTTTAAGTCCATCTGATTCTAAAATGTGGATCCGGTTCGGTCCACGGAGGGCTCCCTGTTCCGGGTCATGCCAGGTGTCAATCTTCGTGATGGAAAACGGGTTCTTTGTCCCGCTGTGCTTTAAGGTTACTGCGTCTGTGTATCCGTGGTCACCGTGCTCGTGGCTGCAGAGTACCATGTCCGCGGTGAGGGAAAGCGGAGCGAGTCCCGGTACTGTATTCGGGCCATATGGATCAAAAACAATGGAAAAACCATCTTTTTCAACGGTAAAACAGGAATGACCATTCCAGGTGATAGAAATAGAATTCATAATTATGTCCTCCTCTCGAGCAGTTAGAAATGATTGGGCAGATGACTATATTTTATCATGAAACGCAGGGAGATTCAATGGACGAAAAGCAAGGTCCCATCTGTGCCAGAGTGGGAAATTTATGTGATCAGTGCTTGAGAAATCAGGAGCAGCCGCGGTATAATAGTGGATATAATATCGGGAATAACAGGAGGAAATGACGATGGATCTTACACAGGTAAAGCACGAGATCGAAACATTGGCGGAGAAACACCGGGATGAGTTTGAGGCGGTCAGTGCATACATATTTGCTCATCCGGAGCTGGCATACCATGAAACGCTGGCGCAGGATCAGCTATGCGGGCTGTTGGAAAAGCATGGCTTTAAAGTACAGCGGGGAGCCGGCTCTCTGGAGACCGCATTTGTGGCAGAATACCGGAGCGGAAAGCCGGGAATGACTTTTGCCTTTATGTGCGAGTACGACGCACTCCCTGAAATTGGACATGCATGCGGACACAATCTGATCGGCACCAGCGGAGCCGGCGCCGGTGTGATATTAAAAGAAATCATGGAAAAATACGGGATCGGCGGAACCCTGAAGGTTCTTGGAACACCGGCAGAGGAAAACGGAAGCGGAAAGATCACGATGCTGGACGAAGGAATCTTCGATGGTGTGGATATGGCGCTGATCATGCATCCGAGTGATATGTCCATGGCAGATGATATCTCATTTGCAGCCGTAAATAAGACCTATACCTTCACCGGAAAACCGGCACATACCGCAGCGTGCCCGTGGATGGGTGCCAGTGCGTTAAACGGAGTTCTCCAGATGTTCCATGCGGTAGATTCCCAGAGACTTCATTTTAAAGATTATACGAGGGTTCACGGAATTATCGTGGAAGGCGGAACCGTTGTGAATATTGTTCCGGAGAGAGCGGTCTGCAGATTCAATATCAGGGCGCTGGATGCGGAGTACCTGAAAGATGTGATCTCCGTGATAGACCGGTGTGCGAAAGGCGCAGCTATCTGCGCCGGTGTAGATGTGGAAATTCAGCAGAATGGCTATCTGATAAAAGATGTCCGCAACAACAGGGAACTTGTGACAGCAGTGGAAAAGAACATGGATTTCATTGGAGAACATCATATCCCCCGTGATCTGACTCAGGGGATCGGTTCCACGGATGTGGGAAATGTGACTCAGGCACTTCCGGCTGCCCAGTTTTATATCGGTGTGGGCGAAGGCTTGGGAACCCATACAGCAGCATTTGCGGACGCTGCAGGAGGAGAAGCAGGAAGACGTGCTCTCACTGCCGCGGTAAAGGTGCTGGCAATGACAGGACTTGATATGATGTCCGGCCGATCATAAAAATAACAAAGCATGAAGGTGGTTGTTCATGCGATCGGGACGAAGATGAAAGAAATCTAAGAAAACGGAAGAATCGACAGAAATAAAAATCTCTGCCCGGACACGCCGAGGTGCGTCCAGACAGAGATTTTTTGTGCACTGTGGGAAAATATAGATTGTCGCAAACGACCGCGCGAGGGGCGAGCAACAAAAAACGGACACAGAATAGAGACTTCTGTGTCCGGATATTTGGCTGTATTACAGTGCTGTCGCCTTCGGCAGCGTAAAGATAAATTCCGACCCGACCCCCTGGGTGCTGATCACATCAATATTTTCCCCGTGTGCCTGTATGATCTCTTTTACGATCGCCAGTCCGAGTCCTGTTCCCTTCTTATCTTTTCCTCTGGAGAGATCCGACTTATAGAAGCGGTCCCAGATCTTCTTGATACTTTCCTTCGGAATACCGATTCCCGTATCCTTCACGGAAACAAAGACTTTCTCGTATTTCAGCGAAGTCTGGATATAGATCACAGAATTCTCACGGCTGAATTTAATGGCATTGTCGATCAGATTGTAGAGTACCTGCTGGATCTTACCGAGATCCGCATACACCATCTGGATATCCGCAGCGAAGGTGAGATCCAGAACGATATCCTTGGCATTGCAGGTTCCTTCAAAGGTTGCCGCAGTATCTTTAATAACGCGATTGATATCAAAGTTGCTCCGTGTCAGGAATCCCTTGCTGTCGAGAGAGTTCAGCGTCAGCATGCCCTGAGTGAGTTTGTTTAAGCGCTCTGTCTCGGAAATCAGGATGCCGAGATACTTATCGTATAATTCCGGCGGGATCGTTCCGTCTTTGATCGCTTCCAGATACCCCTTGATGGATGTCAGCGGGGAGCGGAAGTCGTGGGAGACGTTGGCGATAAAGGAATGCTGATATTCCTCCATCTTATTTAATTCACTGGACATATAATTTAAGGTGTTGGCAAGATATCCCATCTCATCGGCAGAAGTTACATTGATCGTATGACTTAAGTTTCCAGCCGCGTATTCCTTCGCACCCGCGGTGATCTTCTTTAACGGGACATATACGGTCTTTGTGAACACGAGAAGAATGATCAGGGACAGGATGAAAACCACCAGCGCTGTAATGTATACAATGTTCAGGATACGGTCTTTCCCATGTACGATCTGTTCGATGGGCATATGAATCACCACGTATCCATACGTATTGAAATTTCCTGTGATCGGCGCAATGACGGACAGCATGTCTTTATCAAACATGCCGAAAAATCTGCCGGTCATATACGAGCGGTTTCCCGCCACGGTGGGATCAAAACCATCGATGGCGGTGCCGATATGGGAGGCTGGGGCAGTCTCCGCAACGACGCTGCCTTTCTGGTTGATGACCCAGGCCTGCGCCTTTAAGTAGGTGGCAACGGCCTGCAGCTGCGGGTTTGCCGTGGACAGACTGATATTTTTGCCCTGATAGATATCGCTGTAGGTGGAGGCGAGAAGATTCGCCTCATCGTAGAGCGATTCAGACTTTTCTTCTAAGAGATACTGGTAGGTGATCTTCGAGGACATGGTCGCGATGAAAATGAAACCAAGAAGACCAAACACCAGATATCCGAGAAGAAACTTGGTATAAAGAGAACGGGTCATCGTCTTACCTCAAATTTATAACCGATTCCCCAGACAGTGGACAGCGCCCAGTTCTCGTCGTCGCGGATCTTCTCGCGAAGACGTTTGATGTGGACATCAACAGTCCGGGTGTCACCGATATACTCATAGCCCCAGATATGATCCAACAGCTGTTCTCGGGTAAAGACCTGATTCGGAGAGGAGGCAAGGAAGTATAAAAGTTCCAGCTCCTTCGGCGGCATATCCACAGAGTGACCTTTGTAGAGGACGGAATAGTTCGTCAGGTTGACGATGAGATTCGGATACTCCACATATTCTCCCTGCTGTTTTGTCGCAGCGGACATACTGACCGGGGCCGCCTGATAGCGGCGGAGAACAGCCTTGACTCTGGCGACAAGTTCTTTTGAATCGAAGGGCTTGATCATATAGTCATCGGCACCGAGCTCCAGACCTAAAACTTTGTCGAAGACCTCGCCCTTTGCGGACAGCATGATGATCGGTACCTGAGAGGTCGTGCGGATCTCCCGGCAGACCTGATAGCCATCCATGCCCGGCAGCATCAGGTCGAGAAGGATCAGGTTCGGCTTAAAGACCGGAACCTCCTTCAATGCGGATTCTCCGTCCCCGACGATCTTTGTATCATAACATTCTTTCATCAGGTACAGGGAAATTAACTCTGCAATATTCTCGTCATCGTCGACGATGAGAATTCTCTGTTTATCGACCATGGAGGTCTCCTCCTTCTAAAATTTATCGTAAAAATTTCGTTTTTTGCCTGTAAATCAGGGCAGGTTTCTATTTCCTATAGGATGATGGGTAAAATTGAAACCCTTGCGGTTAACATAACTTTAAAATAGTACTGTTCAGACAAAATCCGACGCAGTTCCTAATTGAAAGTTACTTGAAGGTTACGATCGTAACTCCCGTATCGCCTTCCCCAAACTCACCAAGTCGGAATTCCTTCACATATTTAAGCTTCTTCAAATGCTTATGAACCGCAGCCCGCAGCGCACCTGTTCCGCGTCCATGCACGACACGGACCTGCGGAAGATGGGCGAGATAAGCATCGTCCAGATACTTGTCAAGGACAGGCATTGCCTCGTCCGTTGTCATTCCGATGAGATTGACCTCCGGGGAGACGGAGAAGGATTTTGCCATTTTGATCTTTCCGCTTCCGGTGTTGTTCCGCTTCAGGGCAGCCGGATCGAGGCCCGGTCCGGATACGGACGCCTCGTCTAAAAGTTCCAGATCTTTGATATTTACAAGGGAGCGCAGGATTCCCATCTGTACATAGAGATCACCCTTTGCGTTCGGCAGTGTGCTGACCGTTCCCTTTAAGTTCATTGTGAGGACCTTAACACCGTCACCGATCTTTAATTTCTTCGGTGAGATTGTCTTTTTCGGCCCCTTATTGTTCTTCAGACTTAAGCTTTTATCGACTTTATCCAGCTTTTCGCGGAGCTTTGTTCTCTCAGCTTCCAGCTCTTTTCCGACACCGGAGCTTGCGGCAAGCTTGTTGATATTCCGGATCGTCTGGTCCGCGGTCTCCTTCGCCTCGCGTAAGATCCGCTGGGCTTCCTCGTTGGCGTTCTTTAAGAGCTTTTCTTTCCGCTCATCAAGCCGCTCTTCCTTCTGCTCGATATTCTTCTTTAAACGGGAGATCTCTTCCTTGTAGCTTGCGATCTCCTCCCGCTCTTTTTCGATGGTCACGCGGCTCTGCTCTAAGTTCGCAAGCAGATCCTCAAATGCCTCATCATTGGATTCCAGATGGGTCTTCGCATCATCGATGATGTAATCCGGCAGACCTAACTGTCTGGAGATCGCGAATGCGTTGCTCTTTCCGGGAATACCGATCAAAAGCTTATAAGTCGGACGCAGTGTTTCAACATTAAACTCACAGCAGGCGTTCTCAACACCCGGCGTTGACAGGGCGAATACTTTCAATTCGCTGTAGTGGGTGGTCGCCATGGTCCGGCACTTCATATTGTGAAGGAAGGACAGGATAGAGATCGCTAAAGCAGCGCCCTCGGTGGGGTCCGTTCCGGCGCAAAGCTCATCGAAAAGGCAGAGAGACCGGCTGTCTGCCTGATTTAGGATCTTAACGATATTTGTCATGTGGGCGGAGAAGGTACTTAAGCTCTGCTCGATGCTCTGCTCATCGCCGATATCCGCGAATACCTCGTCAAAAACGGAAAGCTCGGATCCGTCAAACGCCGGGATCTGCAGACCGGATTGTCCCATCAGGGTAAACAGACCGACCGTCTTTAAGGATACGGTCTTACCGCCGGTATTCGGTCCTGTTACGATCAGCAGGTCGAAATCTCTTCCCATCCAGATATTGATCGGAACGACCTTTTTTGGGTCAAGGAGCGGATGGCGGCCATCCTTGATATGGATATAACCTTTTCGGTTAAACTTCGGCATGGAACAGTTATAGATTCTTGAGAGAGCAGCCTTCGCGAAGATGAAATCCAGCTTTGTGAGGATCTCAAAATCCGTTGTGATCGGCTCGATATACGGGACGAGCTCGGTGCTTAAGGCAGCTAAGATCATCTCGATCTCTTTCTGCTCCTTTAATTCCAGTTCACGGAGTTCGTTGTTTAGCTTGATGATCGCCATCGGCTCGATAAAGAGTGTGGATCCGGTGGCCGACTGGTCATGGACCATTCCGGCGAACTGGCTCTTATACTCGGCGCGGACCGGGAGGCAGTAACGTCCGTCACGCATGGTGATAACGGCATCCTGCAGCATGGTCCGGCTGGAGTTTAAGATGGAGTTCAGCTGGGTGTGGACTTTATCTGCTGTGATCTTCATTTGACGGCGGACATGATGGAGTCCCGGGCTTGCATCATCGGCGATCTCATCCTCACCGAGAATACAGCGGGTGATCTCACTGTTCACATTCGTCAGTGGTTCCAGAGTGCGGAACATCTCATCGAGAGAGTCATCAGGAAGTTCCATATTTTCCGGATGGCGTCCATAATTCTTTGCGCGGGCCGCACAGGTCAAAAGTCCGCTGACGGAGAGAAGCTCCGTGATGCTTAAGGAGCTGCCGATCTCCAGACGTTTTAAGGAATCCCGTACATCACGGACTCCGGCTAAGGAGAGACTTCCTTTCTGGCGCACACGGGTCACCGCATCGGCGGTCTCGGTCTGGGTCTGGACAATCTCGTTGAAATTCGAGGACGGTGTCAGCTCCCGGCACATCTTCTTTCCCGGTTCGGACGCCGCACAGTCGGTCAGGCGGTCAATAATTTTATAATATTCAAGTGTTTTTAATACTTTCTGATTCATAGGTCGATCCTTTTTTCCTTTCAATACGCAGACATTCCGCAGTATGAAACATGCGGAGATTTTCAGTAAAGATGCCTGCCTGCACAGAAAAAGTATAACACAAACGTGTTAAATATCATAGAGATTTTTTCTTACGGTGGAGGTGTCCGATTTGGGAGGGAGAGCCTGTGGAAAAGGTTATCGAATGGTACGGAGAAACTTGTATACACCATTTTTTTGTTGCATAATAAGAAGAAAAAAATTATAATGAAAAGAAAATAGGCTAAACGCAAAGAATCCGCAAATGGAATCATATTTTGATGGATATTTGCCTGTAGCAGCAGGAGTAAGGGCTGCTGTAAGATATGAAAAGGAGACTTTTTTCATGTCAGATACACCTAACGAGAAAAAATTTATGAGGGAAAAGGTCGTAAAACCTCCGATCGATAAGCGCAGGGCCGCGGGCCGGATCCTGTGCTATGTTCTTTTTGCGGCCGTTTTCGGTGGAGTTGCTGCGGTGAGCTTTGTGGCATCACTGCCGACAGCGAAAAAGCTTTTGGGTAAAGAGCAGCCAGTGACCTCCGCACCGATCACGATCGAACGGGACCAGGATCCATCCGGCGAGCCGACACCGGTGGAGACCATGGCGGAGACCACAGGAGAGGGGATCCGCGCGGAAGATCTGAAGGATGAGGTGGATAAGATCGTTGGGGACGCCATGGAAAAGTTCCCATGGACGACGAAAAACCTCACCGAGTTAAACGACGCGTTCCGGAACATCTACCTGGAATCCGAGAAGAGTATCGTGACAGTTTCCGCAGTGAAAAACGACGTGGACTGGTTTGATAACCCTATTGAGACGACAGGACAGTATGCGGGAATCATCATCGCGGTGAATTCCAGCGAGGCGCTGATTCTGACAGGACAAAGCGCGGTGGCTGGAGCCGACTCCCTGCGGGTGACCTTTGGGGACGGATCCACGGCGGCAGTAGAACTGAAATCCCAGGACATCACCTCCAAGATGGCAGTTGTCAGTGCGAAGATCTCTGATATTGAAGAGCAGACCGTAAACTGGATGAAGGCGGTGGAACTCGGAAACTCCTATTCCGTCCGTACCGGGGACATGGTCCTCGCGGTGGGAAGTCCCTCCGGACATGTCCATTCCGTCAAGCAGGGGCTGATTGCCTATGTGGCAAAGGGAGTCCAGGCAGTGGATGGTCAGACGCGTATCCTGTATACCGAGTTTGAGAGCCATGCAGACGAGGGAACATTCCTCTTAAATCTTTCCGGCCAGCTGGTGGGCTGGGCAACCGACACTTATCAGTCCGGTGATAATGGACAGACGGAAGATAAGACGATGGCGATACCGATCTCGGAGTACAAGGGCGTGCTCCAGAAGCTCACAAACGGACAGTCCGCCCCGTATTTCGGAATCCGAGGACAGGATGTGACCTCCGTGATGATGGAGAGCGGAATCCCCAGCGGAGTATATATAACAGATTCCATTGCAGATGGACCTGCCTACAACGTGGGGATCCAGAACGGTGATATCCTGACAAAGATCAGGGACACGGAGATCCAGACGATCCGGGACTTCCAGAACCGGCTGGAGGACACGAAGACCGGAGATTCTGTAAAAGTTACGGTAAAACGGAAGTCTATTGATGAATATAAAGAAATAGAGTATCAAGTGACGATTGGAGCCAGGTAGTTATTACTGCCTGGCTTGTAACTGCTCAGACTTACTGAACAGTTATCTAGTCCAATAATAACGTTTCAGCCTTAAAACTGAAACGCTAGATGTAAAGACAGAAAACGTCTGTCGACGCAATGAATAGAAGGAGAGATTATGAGATTTATTGAAACATTCCGGGAAGGAAACCACATTTCGGATGTATACCTGTGCAAGACAAAACAGATCGCGCTCACAAAGAATGGAAAAGAGTACGGTTCTCTTGTACTGCAGGATAAAACAGGAACTGTTGACGCGAAGATCTGGGAGTTAAACTCTCCGGGAATCAATGAGTTTTGCGCACTGGATTACGTGTATGTTGACGCGGACGTGACTCTGTTCCAGGGACAGAACCAGTTAAATGTAAAGCGGATCCGCAAGGCGGATGAGGGCGAGTACCATCCGGCAGATTATCTCCCGGTGACCACAAAGGACATCCCGACGATGCAGCATGAGCTCACCCAGTACATCACAACCATCAAGAACGAGTACTTAAGAAAGCTGGCATCCGGCTATTTCAACGACCCGGAGTTCATGAAGGCGTTCTCCTTCCATTCCGCGGCAAAGAGCGTTCATCACGGCTTCGTCGGCGGACTTTTAGAACATACCTTAAGTGTTGTAAAAATGTGCGATTACTTCAGTAAACAGTACCCGGTGCTGAACCGCGACCTGCTCTTGACGGCAGCGATGTTCCATGATATCGGAAAGACAAAAGAACTTTCCGCGTTCCCGGAGAATGACTACACAGATGACGGACAGCTTCTCGGTCACATCATCATCGGCTCCCAGATGGTAAAAGAGCGGATCGACACGATGCCGGGATTCCCGAAAAAGCTGGAGAGTGAGCTGATCCACTGCATTCTTGCACATCACGGTGAGCTTGAGTACGGTTCCCCGAAGAAACCAGCCCTGATCGAGGCGATGGCATTAAATCTTGCGGACAACGCGGACGCGAAAATGGAGACCATGACAGAGATCTTAAGAGGTGCCGGGGACAACATGGGCTGGCTCGGCTACAACCGCTTCATGGAGACGAATGTCCGCCGGACGAGTGAAAACTAGTATGTAGAAAAATTGACCCGCGACGGATCATAAATCGTGCATAATTTTGATAATAATTTGTCATGGAAAGACAGATGACACAAAATGTCCGTGTGCAAAAGATATATGTGCGCTTTGCACTGATAAGAAACCGCAAAGATCAAAAAATAACGGTTGACAAAATCACTTTTGTGACTAAAATGAGTGTTGTTCATATTCAAATGCGATGAACGGGACAGGACTTTCTAACAGGATCTTATTCAGAGAGCTGCCGGTCGGTGCGAGGCAGATAAGAAATTAGAAGGTTATCACCTGGAAGCAGCCGGGATGAACAGCTCATTTTAGTAATTCCGGACGGAAACCTCACCGTTAAAAGGGGACCGATTCATCTGAGAGTACAGCAGATACTTGAGGAGGATGGGACTGAGAGGCCGGTTTTCCGGCAACAGAAGTGGTAACGCGGAGAATGTTAGATCCTTCGTCTTCTAAGGGAGCGATCCCTATGGAGACGAAGGATTTTTTGCTTTATACGTATATTCCACAGCAATTCCTGCCGTATTTTCAGGATCGTTTGAATATGGATGGACTACAGGGACCGGAATTCGCGACATTCCGGTATGACGAAATGAATTTACAAAGGAGCGAAATGACATGAACACATTAGTAATCGTTCTCATCTCAGCTGTGTGTCTGTTATGCGGATATATGGTATACGGACGCTGGCTGGCAAAGACCTGGGGTATCGACCCGAAGGCAAAGACACCTGCCTATACACATGAAGATGGACAGGATTATGTACCTACAAACGGCTGGATCGTTTTCTCACACCAGTTTTCCTCTATCGCAGGTGCCGGCCCTGTAACGGGCGCTATCCAGGCGGCTGCATTCGGCTGGGTTCCGGTTCTTCTCTGGATCCTTGTCGGCGGTATCTTCTTCGGAGCTGTCACAGACTTCGGCGCTCTTTACGCAAGCGTAAAGAACGAAGGTAAGTCCATGGGACTTCTGATCGAAAAGTACATCGGCAAGACAGGTAAGCGGTTATTCCTGATCTTCTGTTGGTTATTTACACTGATCGTTATCGCAGCCTTTGCTGACATGGTTGCAGGCACATTCAATGCTTATACGGTTAAGGATGGTGTTACAGAGATGGCCGCAGCGGCTCAGACAAACGGCGCCGCAGGCTCCATCTCCATCGCATTTATCGTATTCGCGATGGTTTTCGGTGTTCTTCAGAAGAAGCTCAACCTTGAAGGCAAGGGCGAGTTCTTCGTAGGACTTGCATGCACGGTTGCATCTCTTGCAATCGGTATGGCATTTCCGTTAATCGGCGGTAAGAACGCATGGACAGGATTCACATTTGCGTATATCTTCTTTGCATCTGTTCTTCCGATGTGGCTCTTAAAGCAGCCGCGTGACTACATGACAACATTCATGTTTGCAGGAATGATCCTCGGCGCTGTTGTCGGTATTGTTGTTGCGCATCCGAACATGAACCTTCCGATGTACACAGGCTTCACAAATGAGAAGCTCGGAAACATGTTCCCGATCCTTTTCGTAACCGTAGCCTGCGGAGCTGTTTCCGGTTTCCACAGCCTCGTTTCCTCCGGTACTTCCTCCAAGACCGTTGAGAACGAGAAAGATATGTTAAAAGTTGGTTACGGCGCAATGGTTCTCGAGAGCCTCTTAGCCGTACTTGCACTCTGTGTAGCAGGCGCCGCCGCAGCCGCTGACGGTACCGCAGCAGTAGGAACTCCGTTCCAGATCTTCTCCTCCGGCGTTGCTGGACTTCTTGAGATGTTCGGTCTTCCGATCTATGTTGCACAGTGCTTCATGACCATGTGTGTATCCGCTCTTGCTCTTACAAGCCTTGATGCAGTAGCACGTATCGGACGTATGTCCTTCCAGGAGCTTTTCTCCGTAGACGATATGGAGAATGCGGAGGGTTGGAGAAAATTCCTCTGCAACAAATATGTATCCACGATCATTACACTTGCATTCGGCTATATCCTTACAAGAGTCGGTTACTCCAACATCTGGCCGTTATTCGGAAGCGCAAACCAGCTGTTAAGTGCACTTGTTCTGATCACACTCTGCGTATTCTTAAAGGTAACAGGCAGACAGAACAAGACCCTGATCGTACCGTGCGTGATCATGCTCTGCGTAACCTTCACAGCACTGGTTCAGAGAACGCTTGCTCTTGTAAACGCATTCAGCGCAGGTACCGCAGTATTTATGGTTGAAGGACTTCAGCTGATCGTTGCGATCCTTCTTATGGTTCTCGGTGTGATCATTGTTGTCACATCCGGTAAGGAACTGCTCAATAAGAAGGCGGGTTCTGAGGCGAGAGTATAATCGAATCAGGTAAGCAGCAAAGTGGATTGCGAATACCCACTGGACATTGCGATTTACATAATGCTTAACTTATAGGGTTGATATTCGAAAACCGGTTTTCCGGTTCCGGAGACTTCTGAATGGGAGTTTTCGGGGCGCGGGGAGCCGGTTTTTGTATTGACGTAAAAACGTGACTCATTTGAAAATGCGGATCGGATTCTTTTGCCTGTATGCGGTATAGGGCAGAGATTTTCACGTTCGTTTATGTGATGGGGGTTGCAAATGCGGGAGTAATTCTTGTATACTTAAGAAAAACTGAGCATTGAGTCTTGTTTTTAGGTCTGTTCTGCATTTTGTGTATTCGGTATATTCTCAGTACGGGATATACGCTATTAGTTTGGGTTAGTGAGGTGAAAGGACAGAGTGGGCTCAGCGATAAAAATGTACAACAAGAATATTTATATAGAAGGAACGAATTATGGAAATCAAGAAGAACGATAAATTTACAGTGACCATCGAGGATATGGGGGAGGACGGCGCAGGTATCGGCCGCGTGGACGGATATATCTGGTTCGTGAAGGATGCCCTGATCGGGGATACGATCGAGGCGTCAGCCATGAAAATGAAAAAAAATTACGGCTTTGCCCGTCTTGTGCGCGTCATCACCCCGGCAAAAGGCCGCGTGGAGGCGAAATGTCCGGTGGCGAGAGCCTGCGGCGGATGCCAGCTTCAGGAACTGGACTATAAAGAGCAGTTAAAATTCAAGGAAAAGAAAGTGTACAATCATTTAAAACGCATCGGCGGCATGGAAAACCTGTTCCTGTCGGAAGAGGCGGAACAGGCAGCGGGAGTGCCGGACGCGGTCGTCATGGAACCGATCATTGGAATGGAAGACCCGTGGAGATACCGCAACAAAGCGCAGTACCCGATCGGCCGCGGAAAAGACGGAAAACCGACGGCTGGATTCTTTGCCGGACGGACCCACTCCCTGATCCCGGTGCCGGAGCTGGACTGCCTGCTTGGATGTGCGGAAAATAAAGATTATCTGGCGGCAGTGTTAAAATTCATGGAAGATTTCGGCGTGGAGCCATACGACGAGGCGAATCATAAAGGACTCGTCCGCCATGTCCTTTTAAGAAAAGGTTTCGCCAGCGGCGAGCACATGGTATGTCTCGTGATCAACGGAAAGAAGCTTCCTCACGAGAAGGAGTTCATCGAGCGGTTGCACGAAACCGGCGCAGACAGTATCTCCCTGTCCTTCAATATGGAAAAGACAAACGTGATCCTGGGAACCGAGATCAAAAACCTCTACGGACCGGGTTATATCACGGATAAGATCGGAAACATCGAATATCGGATCTCCCCATTATCCTTTTACCAGGTGAATCCGGTTCAGACCGAACGTCTCTACGGAACAGCTCTGGAATTCGCTGATTTAAACGGCGGTGAGACTGTCTGGGATCTCTACTGCGGAATCGGAACCATCTCTTCTTTCCTCGCCCGGAAAGCCGGAAAAGTCTGCGGTGTCGAGATCATTCCGGCAGCGATCGAGGATGCCAGAGAGAATGCGAAGCGCAACGGCCTCGCCAACGTAGAATTCTTCGTTGGCAAAGCCGAAGAAGTCCTCCCGGAACAGTACGAAAAGAACCACATCAAAGCCGACGTGATCGTCGTCGACCCGCCAAGAAAAGGCTGTGATGAGCTCTGCCTTGAGACGATCGTAAAGATGGCACCGGAGAAAGTCGTTTATGTGAGCTGTGATTCCTCGACGTTGGCGAGAGATGTGAAGTATCTCGGGGAGAACGGATATGAGGTAAAACGCGTCAGAACCGTTGACATGTTCGGAATGTCAGGGCATGTGGAGACGGTAGCGTTATTAACGAAAAAATGCCTACACTGTAATTAGTTGGGAGATGAAAATGAATCAGGATCCTTTCAAAGAATATATAAGAGAATCAGAGCCGAATAAACGTGAAAAAGGCTATGCATGGCAGACAGCAATTGGGCTGCAGGCAGTAGATGGGCTGAAAACGTCAAAATATCTGATCAATACTGCGATTCGGAATATCGAAGGTGATATTTCAATTGATGAGGCAAATTCGCTTTTAAATAGCTACTATGAAAAAAAACCAAAACAGGATCCTGGAGACAGAACGGAGGAAGCGGATAAGGTTTCTGTCCGGATCGTAAAGGTCTTGTCAGAAACGGGTTTTAGTTTTACTCCAAATGAGTATATCTCGATTCATAAAAAACTATTTACTGGAATTTACAGACACGCTGGAAAGATCAGGGATTATAACATCACAAAAAAAGAGTGGGTATTAGACGGAGAAACAGTTTTTTATGGAAATGCATCTGAACTCCGTGACACGTTGGAATATGACTTCTCCGAAGAAAGATCATTCAGCTATAAAGGTCTGTCGATCAATGAAATAATTCATCATCTGGCAGTGTTTGTCTCAAGGTTATGGCAAATCCATATTTTTGAGGAAGGAAATACCAGAACAACGGCAGTATTTTTTATCAAGTATTTAAGAACGCTGGGATTTGATGCCATCAATGATATATTTGCCGAGAATGCATGGTATTTTAGAAATGCATTGGTGCGGGCAAATTATAATAATTTTAAAATTGGGATTCATGAAACAACAGAGTATTTAGAGCTATTTCTGCGAAATCTGTTATTGAATGAAGAAAATGAACTGCATAATCGGGTCATGCATATCAGCGGAAAGTTTGTGATTCCTCCAAAAGCGAACGATGAGAGTATAAAAGCGAACATTGAAATGCAAAAAGTGAACGATAAGAGTATAAAAGCGAACATTCGTAAACAGATTGGAAAAATAATTCCTGGATTATCAGATAAAACAGTGGACCATATTCTGCGTATATATGAAGCATACGGAACAGCAGAAGCGTTTGGAAGAAAAGATATAATGCTTTTGACAGGATTAAAAGCAACCAGAGCATCAGAAGTAATAAAGTTATTGATAAGCGCAGAGATCATTGAAACGGTCAAAGGGCATGGAAAAGGAAAATATTGTTTTATAAAAAAGTTAAGTGAAAAGCCAGATTATGAGGGGAGTGTGTAAAATGAAAAACGAACAGGAATACATCATTCTCCAGATTCAGGAGGATGACTATGGCTGTGAGGAACGCCCTGTAGGGGCAAAGAAAACAGTTTTCGTCCGGCTGAAAGACGCTAAGGAAAACGAGAGGATGATCCGCCAGGAAGATGACTGGCTTTATGAGCAGGGGATTGATGAAGGTGATCTGGTAGTATTAACGGAGAATCACCTGTATAAGAAAACGGAGGAGAGATAAATAAAGATGGAATTACAGACAGAACGCCTGATTTTAAGACCATGGCAGGAGAGCGATGCGGAGAGCTGCTACGAATATGCGAAAGACCCGCAGGTCGGTCCGGAAGCAGGATGGCCGATGCATACGAGTGTGGAGAACAGCAGAGAGATCATCCGGGAAGTTTTATCGGCGGATGGAACGTATGCGGTGGTTTTAAAAAGTACCGGAAAGCCGGTAGGCTGTGCAGGTCTCACAGTGGGCGAGGCATGCAATATGCCGGTACCAGAAGATGAGGGAGAGATCGGCTGCTGGCTGGGAACTCCGTACTGGGGGCAGGGAATCATCCCGGAGGCGGTAAAGGAGCTGATTCGGTACGGTTTTGAAGATCTGGGGCTGAAACGAATCTGGTACGCATATTTTGACGGGAATGAGAAATCGAAGCGCGTGGCAGAAAAATGCGGCTTCCGGTATCATCATACGAACAAGGATCTGGAGTGGAAATTGTTAAATAAAACAGTGACAGAACATGTCCATGTGCTTGAAAAAAACGACAGGAACGATGAAATCTAAAGAAGGCAAGAGCAGCATGGAGATAGATGCGCTGATCTGTAAAAGGAAAGGAATCTGCTGAAATGATAAAACTCATGATCGCGTCCGACATCCACGGCTCCGCGTACTACTGCAAAAAGATGCTGGAGGCATTCGACCGGGAGCAGGCGGAACGTCTCCTGCTTCTGGGCGATATTTTATACCACGGACCGAGAAACAACCTCCCGAAAGAGTACGACCCAAAGGAAGTCATCAAAATGTTAAATGAGCGGAAAAACAGGATTTTCTGCGTTCGCGGAAACTGTGATACAGAGGTAGACCAGATGGTTCTGGAATTTCCGATCCTCGCGGATTACGCGATAATCCCGACGGCAGACCGCCTGATCTACGCCACCCATGGACACCACTTTAACTTAAAACAGCTCCCTCCGCTTCAACCGGGGGACATTCTTCTTCATGGCCACACCCACATCCCGGCCTGGGAATCGTTCGGCGACGGCAACCTGTACCTGAATCCGGGTTCCGTGTCGATTCCGAAAGCGGAGAGCGAGCACAGTTACATGATCCTACAGGATGGGGTAGTTGTCTGGAAAGATCTGGACGGTGAGATCTACCATAGTCAGAAACTGTAGTTTCTGTGGGTGAAAAACCGGCTAAAAATCTTATAAATACTGTTATTACGGATAAAACGGGAACGGATCAAAAAATCTGTCCCCGTTTTTTATAGAGCCTATTGCATAATAATTTCTGTAATGCTAAAATATCTCCTATAACAATCGAAGAGGCATCCGGTGCTGCTGCCGCTGTGAAAAAGTTCATGAGAACAGGCGGACAGCAGGTAAAAGGGAAACAGGTGGAAGACCTGTACGATCTCGTCACTGTGAGCAGGGAATACAAGACCATGCGCGAATGCGCGGTCACTGAGGAAGAAGGACAGTTGGATAAACTGTCGCGAAAGCTTTGGGAAGGCGGTTTTGCGTGATGATCTGTAAGTCAGGAAACCTGCCGGACTGCTGGTACAGGAAGAAAATTTCCAGATCACGAGGCATTGATCGTACCGTTTATATGTCGGCTGATTCCAGCGGACATCTTTTTCTGATGCATATGCATTTCGGTATTTGAAAATTCTCAGATGGAACATCTCCATACCAACTCCGAAGTTATAAATAAAATACAGCTATCCATCAGCCCTGTACAATTACCGGGTCCGTTACAGATAAGGATAGGCCGGGAGGCAAAACAATTCAATATTTACACAACCTGGAGGAGAACATGAAGAAGAAACATGCAAGTCTGCTCTTAGCGGCAGCAATGGCGGCATCCGTAATCTCAGGATGCGGAAATAGCGCGAACAACAGTGCGGCAGAGACAGAAAAGACAGAGACAATTGCAGCGGCAGCGACAAGTGCAGCGGAGGAAACAACAGCAGCCGAGGCAGCGGAAGACACAGAGAAAAACGAGACAGATGAGGTCGTTATTGCGACTCCGCGTGACGCTGTACAGGGAAGCGGAGACGCTTACTACTGTTGGGAAGGCGCTTATGTATGGGAAGCGCTCACGGCAAACAACGGCGGCGTGATCGATCCGTGGCTCGCAAAATCCTGGGAACACAACGATGACTGTACCGAGTGGACATTCAACCTGCGGGATGACGCGTATTTTACAGACGGTGTCCAGTTCAATGCTGACGTATGCTTAAAGAATATCGAGCGTTGGGGTCATGGAATTACCTCCACATATACGACACTCAGTATCGAGAAATCTCTCCCGAACCTCGATAAGATGGAAAAAGTCGATGATTTCACCGTAAAATTCACCTTCACACAGCCGATCACAACGCTTGAGTATGTCCTTTCCGACTATGGCAGCCCGATGTACAGCCCGAACTGCTTCGACGAGGAGACAGGCGTGATCTCCGACTACGCGATCGGTACAGGCCCATACAAGATCGTTGACCATGTAGAGTCCGAGTATGTGACACTTGAGAGAAACGACAATTACTACGGCGAGAACGGCAAGGTAAAGACCTTCAAGATCCGCTGCATCCCGGATGCAGAGACACGTGTATCTGCATTAAAATCCGGTGAAGTTATGGGACTTGCGGACAACGGCGCGATCACCATGGACGCTGCGAAGAACCTCTGCGACACAGACTCCAGCTTCGAGATGGACAGCACTCCGAGCCATATGACCGAGTATATCATGTTCAACGATAAAAATGAGTACCTTGCGGACAAGCGCATGAGAGCGGCTTTCAACCTCGCAACAGACCGCGACAGCATCTGCAGCGTGATCTATGGCGGACTTTTACAGCCGGCATACTCTTTCTTGAGCACCCAGTCTACATTCCATCTGGATATTCAGGGAACTTATGACATGGAGCAGGCAAAAGCCCTCGCAAAAGAGGTTCTCGGCGACAAAACTGTGGACATGACCATGATCATCCGTTCCAGCACTGCATCTGACTACAACTGCAAGGCGGTTGCAGAGTACTTAAAGCAGGTTTACGCTGAACTCGGCGTGAACATCAACATCGAGATCGTAGATTCGTCCCTCTACAAAGAGAGACAGCAGGAGGGCAGCTACGATATGACACTCACCGTATTTGGAATCAACAATGCGGATCCGACATCAACATTTAAGCAGTACTTCGCAAGCGAAGGAAACAGCAACAAGACATTAAATTACAACTATTATAACGAGAAGATCGATGAGCTCGTTGCAAAAGCTCCGACGATCGCTGACGTGGAAGAGCGCAGCAAGATCTATGATGAGATCCAGCAGGAACTCTTCGATGACAGCGCATGCGTTCCGATCTGCTACCAGATCAACGTTAACATCCATAACAAAGCGATCACACACTACGCAGGAAAGACCTTCGGTGTCGGCCTTCCGACAATTTCCTGGGTAAAATAATATCTGAGAGCGATCCGGCGGGTCAGATATCCGCCGGTCAGGCAGATAAGACATGAATTTGGCAGGACTGTCTGAAAAAGGCAGTTCTGCTGTTTTTGAAAGGAACACATATGGCACTTTTAAAGTACATTCTGAAAAAAATGCTGATGCTCTTGCCGGTACTCGTCGGGATCAGTATCATTGCCTTTGCGCTTGGGATCATGTCGCCGGGGGATCCGGTGGACCAGGTGCTGAATCCAAATGGAAATGAATCCTACACGCAGGCGGAGTATGATGCCATGGCGGCAAAAATGGGCCTGGACCAGCCGGCGGTAGTCCAGTATTTCAACTGGGTCGACGGTCTGGTGCACGGCGACCTGGGCCGCTCATTTTTCACGAATAAAAGTGTCATGGACCAGCTCGCGAAGCGGATCCCGATCTCGTTAAAGCTGGCCGGTTTCAGCATGATCTTAACGATCGTCTTCGGCGTGGGATCTGGTGTCCTGATGGCGGTGAAAAAAGATCGGCTGCTGGACCATGTTCTGGGGACATTTTCCACAGTGGCCCTGTCCGTCCCCGGCTTCTGGATCGCCATTGTCCTGATCTTTATCTTTGCCGAACAGTGGAAGATCCTGCCCAGCAGCGGAATCTCTGACGGCTCCGGATTTATTCTCCCGGCAATCACGCTGGCACTCCCGAGTATCGGAGTCTGCGCGAGACTGACACGGAGCGCGATCCTTGATGAGATCGGACGCCAGTATATGACCGTGGCTGACGCGAAAGGCATGAGCCGCCGCCGCGCGGTGATCCGCCACGCCTTCGGAAACGCCCTGATCCCGATCATCACCTACCTGGGAAACCATATGGCGGGCATTATTGGCGGCGCGTCCATCGTGGAGACGATCTTCGCGATCCCCGGAATCGGAAGCTACGCTATCGCGGGCGTGCAGTCGAAAGACTACTATGTGGTGCAGGCCTACGTTCTGTTCTCCGGATGCATCTATGTGCTGACAAATATCCTGATCGATCTGATCTACATCGCGCTGGATCCAAAGATCCGTGCGGGAGAGGCGGTGGAATCATGAGAAAATTAAAAGCCCCCCGTCTGACCGTGAAGGCGAAGACCGGTCTTGTGCTCTTATTTATCATTCTTCTCACCAGCGTCCTGGCACCGGTTCTCGCGCCTTATGATCCGTTGGTATCGAACCTGTCAGAGGCGCTTCAGAAACCGTCGGCTGCGCACCTTTTAGGCACCGATAATATCGGCAGGGATACCCTGAGCCGTGTTCTCTACGGCGGAAGACAGTCCATTCTTCTCGCACTGGCTGCGACGGTGCTCTCCATGCTGCTCGGCTTTGCTCTTGGACTCTTCGCGGGATATTTCGGCGGCTGGATCGACGGAGTCATCACGACGATCTCCAGCATCTTCCAGGGACTTCCGGGCCTGACACTTATGATCGCTGTGGCAGGTCTCCTGGGACAGGGCGTAAAGAGCATGCTGATCGCCATCGTGATCAACTCCTGGGTAGGTTTTTCCAGGATCGCCCGTGGCGAGGTCATGAAATTAAAGCAGGAGAGCTTTATCAAGGGACTTAAGACCATCGGAGCCAGTGATCTCAGGATCCTGTTTCTCCACATTTCGCCCAATATCCTTGGAACCTTATGTGTGCTCTTTGCCACAAGAATTGCCGGAAACGTGATCTCCGTGGCATCCATGAGCTATCTGGGTCTGGGACTCCAGCCGCCGACACCGGACTGGGGCGTTATGATCAACGACGCGAGGCAGTATTTCCGCCAGGAACCGCTGCTCGTCGTCGCGCCGGGGCTCTGTATTTTACTGCTTTCCCTAAGCATCAACCTTCTCGCGGATGAGCTGCGTGACCGGCTGGATGTGAGGAAAGATGTCATGAAGAACATGTAGTGCCAGGGAAATGATCCGCTGTAAGCCCGCCTGAGAAATTTAACGCTTAACGTTGTTGAAGGAAGCTCGGATCACGAAAATTTATGAGCAGCGTGAGCGTGCAAAGTACAGGGGCTGATAGCAGATACAGAGCACAGAGAATGGGGAAGATTAAATGGAAGATAGAAAAGAATGGAAAACAGGAGAAAAAAGCGACATTGAGATCCGGAATCTCTCCGTCTCCTTCCAGGACGGCGGCGAGACGGTACATGCCATGGAGGGCGTCAACGCGTACTTCCCGGCGGGCAGTGTCACCGGTCTCATCGGGGAGAGCGGCAGCGGAAAATCACTTCTCGGCATGTCCATTTTAGGACTTCTCTCCGGTCAGGCGAAGGTGGAAGGAACCTGCATGTATAAGGGCATGGATCTGTACCGGCTGCCGGAAAAGGAGATGCAGGAGATCCGCGGAAAAGAGATCTCCCTGATCCCACAGAATCCCACGGAGTCGTTAAACCCGATCCGGAGAATCGGAAAACAGCTCACGGAGTGCATGACTGTCCATGGAAACAAGGATAAAGAACTCGCAAATTCCCGGCGGGATGAGTTCCTGCGCCGGTTTGGATTCGCTGACCCGGACCGGATCAGCCGCGCCTACTCCTTTCAGCTCAGCGGCGGCATGAACCAGCGTGTGATTTCCGCCATGGGACTCATGAACCGGCCGAAGTGGGCCATCGCCGATGAGCCGACAAAAGGTCTGGACGCCATCTTAAGGCGGCAGGTCTACCAGGTACTGAAGGAGATCTCCGAGACGGACACCGAAGGAATGATCGTGATCACCCACGATATCGCCCTGGCGGGCGTGCTCTGCGACCGGCTGATGGTGCTCTATAAAGGAAGTATCATGGAGGTCGGGGACACGAGGACGATCCTGGAACATCCGGCTCACCCGTACACGAAAGGACTGGTCGCGTCGCTTCCGGCGAAAGGAATGAACCCCATCGGGCGCGCGGTGAGAAAGAATGAAGGAAACTCCGGCTGCAGTTTTTATCCGCGATGTCCGTATGCGGCGGACGCCTGCAAAAACGGGCCGGTCCCGGAGGCGGAGCTTCCGGATGGACGGAAAGTGAGGTGTGTCCTGTATGCTTAAGGTCAGCCATATCTGCAAGACATTTACGGGCGGAATCATCAGGAAGACCCGTGTGGATGCGGTAAAAGATGTGTCCTTTACGATTTGCAACGGGGAGACATTCGGAATTGTCGGGAATTCCGGCTGTGGAAAGTCCACGATCGCCAACATGCTGCTCTCCCTGATCAAGCCGGATTCCGGCACTATCGAGATCGACGGAACGATCCAGATCATCTTCCAACACCCGGAAACATCCTTAGATCCGGCAAAAAAGATCGGTTACAGTTTGGAAGAACCGATGCTCATCCATAAGATGTATGACAAAGCCGGGAGAAAGAAACGTGTAAAAGAACTTTTGGACCTGGTAGACCTCGGGGAAGAACTTCTGGATCGCTATCCGCACCAGATCAGCGGAGGCGAGGCACAGCGCATCATGATCGCCAGGGCTCTCTCCCTGGATCCAAAGATCCTAATCCTGGACGAGCCTACCAGCATGCTGGATGTCTCCGTGCAAGCCCAGATCATGACACTTTTAAAGGAGCTCCAGGAAAAACTGGGTCTCAGCTACCTGTTCATCTCCCACGACCTCGATGTGGTCCGCTGGTTCTGCGATGAGATCGCGGTCATGGAAGAAGGAAAATTCGTGGAGACCGGCCGGACGGAGGATGTGATCGGGCATCCGAAGGCGGAATTTACGAAGAGGCTGGTGGAGAATTTTATATTAGAGTAGAAGCTGCGGTGCGGGAAAAAGTTCCTGCACCGTTTTTGTATGACGAGACAAAGCAGAAGATCATGAAAAGTCTGCCTGTGACATGAAAATATGTTGGGGCACATTATCTTTTTACAGATTGACATTTAATACGTTAAAGTGGTACGATTTCGACATATAGATCTATAATCCACGCAGTTGGAACAGGCGATGACCTGTTTGCAGAAAATAATAGACCTGGAGGAGAAAACTATGCTGAAATTTGACACGCTGAAAAACGACTATCCATCGCGAAGAAGCGTGATATACGGCCGGAAAGGCATGGTCTGCACGAGCCAGCCGCTGGCGGCACAGGCGGGGCTTGATATCATAAAACAGGGAGGAAATGCCATTGACGCGGCGATCGCCACAGCGGCCTGCATGACCGTGCTGGAGCCGACCTCCAACGGGATCGGAAGCGATGCCTTTGCCCTAGTCTGGACGAAAGGGGAGCTTCACGGTCTCAATGCCAGTGGAAGAGCACCCATGGCGATCACGGCAGAGAAGGTAAAAAAGCAGGGATACACCGCGATGCCGAAGCGTGGCTGGATTCCGGTGATGGTCCCAGGCGCTCCTTCGGCCTGGGCAGAGCTCTCGGAAAAGTTTGGAAGACTGACGCTTGAGAAGGTGATGGAGCCGGCAGTTACATACGCGAGAGAGGGATATCCGGTGAGTCCGGTAATCTCGAAGATCTGGAATAACGCATACAAAGAATTTATTGATACACTCAAGGACGAGAGCTTTAAGCCCTGGTTCGACACGTTCGCCCGGGACGGACATGCCCCACAGCCGGGAGAGATCTGGAAATCGGAAGCTCATGCGAAGACGTTAGAAAAGATCGCGAAAACTCACGCAAAGGCGTTCTATCAGGGAGAACTTGGGGATCAGATCGACGCATATTCGAGAAAGACCGGCGGTTATCTCCGAAAATCGGACTTGGAGAACTACTGGTGTGAGTGGGTAAAGCCGATCCATGTCAATTACCGGGGATATGATATCTGCGAGATCCCGCCGAACGGGGACGGAATCATCGCGCTGATGGCGTTAAATATCCTGAAGGGATATTCCTTCACGGACCGAAGCTGTGTGGACACGGTGCACAAGCAGCTGGAGGCGATGAAGCTGGCATTCGCGGACGGCAACCGGTATGTGGCGGATCCGGGGTATATGCGCGCGCCGGTGGAGACGCTTCTGTCGGATGAATACGCGGCAGAGCGGAGATCCCTGATCGGGGAAATGGCGCAAGATCCGGAGCCAGGCGATCCGTTCCGCGGCGGAACGATCTATCTCTGCACGGCGGACGGGGAAGGAAACATGGTCTCCTACATCCAGAGCAACTATATGGGATTTGGCTCCGGCATCGTGATCCCGGGGACAGGAATCGCGCTGCAGAACCGCGGGGCAAATTTTACTCTGGACGAGGACATGGAAAACTGCCTGGGACCGGGAAAGAAGTCCCTTCACACGATCATTCCGGGATTTCTGATGAAGGATGGAAAAGCTGTGGGGCCGTTCGGCGTCATGGGTGGTTTCATGCAGCCCCAGGGACATGTGCAGGTAATCATGAACACGCTGGATTTCATGATGAATCCGCAAGAGACTTTAGATGTGCCCAGATGGCAGTGGGTCGGCGGAAAGAAGATCCAGGTGGAGAAAACATTTCCGGCGGAGATCGTGGAAGAACTGAAGCGCCGCGGACATGAGATGGAAGTTCTGGAGAGTTCCCTGACCTTTGGCCGTGGACAGATTATCTGGCGGGATGAGAACGGCGTGCTCTGTGGGGCGACGGAGCCGCGGGCGGACGGTTCGGTGGCGGTGTGGTAATACAGCATCTCTGCCAAGAAAGAGCGAGTGGGAAAACACAGTAAAAAGCAGTTTCCTTTTTAAAGTGATTGTGGTAAACTCGAAATTAAGCAGATAAAGAACTGTTAGGAAAAGATACATTGAAATAGCATGAAAGAATATGGCTGTCAGAAATGGCAAAATGTAAGCCATTCTGGATATGAAACGGAAAGACAGTTCAGCAACGAAAACGAATTCGCAGGAGGAAGCGCAATGAATTTCAATGAAGCAGCGTTAAAGCTCCATGAGGAACATCATGGAAAGATCGAAGTTGTCAGCAAGGTTCCGGTAAAGACGAGAGATGACTTAAGCACAGCCTATACACCAGGCGTTGCGGAGCCGTGCAGAAAGATCCATGATAATAAGAAAGACGTTTACAAATACACCGCAAAGGGCAATCTGGTAGCGGTTGTCTCCGACGGAACCGCAGTTTTAGGCCTCGGAAACATCGGACCGGAAGCCGCTATGCCGGTTATGGAAGGAAAGGCAGTCCTCTTTAAAGAGTTCGGCGGCGTTGACGCGTTCCCGATCTGCCTTGACACCACAGACACAGAAGAGATCATCAAAGCAGTAAAATACATCGCTCCGTGCTTCGGCGGAATCAACCTGGAAGACATTGCTTCCCCGAAGTGCTTCGAGGTAGAGGCGCGCCTGGAGAAAGAGCTCGATATCCCGGTATTCCACGATGACCAGCACGGTACCGCTGTTGTCGTTACGGCAGCCCTCTTAAATGCATTAAAAGTTGTCGGAAAGAAGATCGATGAGATCCATGTCGTATTAAACGGACCGGGATCTGCCGGAACCGCGATCATCAAGATGCTGCTTGCGACAGGCGTAAAGAACATCATCGCATGTGATGAGAACGGAATCCTCTACAAAGACCGCGGAGTCGGCATTAAAGATCACAAGAAGATGCTCTGCGATATCACAAACCTTGAGGATAAGCGCGGAACACTGGCTGATGCCCTCGTCGGTGCGGACGTATTTATCGGTGTGTCTGTAGCAGGCGCACTGAAACCGGAAATGATCAAAACGATGGCGAAGGATCCGATCGTATTCGCAATGGCAAACCCGAACCCGGAGATCATGTACGATGAGGCGATGGCAGCAGGTGTAAAAGTTATGGGAACCGGCCGTTCCGATTTCCCGAACCAGATCAACAACGTCCTCGCGTTCCCGGGAATCTTCCGCGGCGCGTTAGACTGCGGCGCAAGAGACATCAACTATGATATGAAAGTAGCTGCAGCCCAGGCCATCGCAGAACTCGTAACACCGGATAAACTCTCCGCAGAGTACATTATCCCAGGTGCCCTCGAAGAAGGCGTTGCGGAGCATGTCGCAAAGCGTGTGGCTGAGGCGGCTGTGAAGTCCGGAGCGATCCGTAAGTAATAAAAATTATCAAATGATAAATTTCATAGAATGATCATGAAGAATACTCCTTCCGCATATACATAAGTGCAGAAGGAGTGTTTTTGATTATGACAGATTATCGCAGACTGATTTCTTATATTTACGAGTACGAAGGAAAACAAAAAGGAAAAAATGTGGGATTCGCGAAGCTGGAGGCGCGGAACGGGCAGTGCAGGATCAATGTGAACGTGAAGAGGATCTATATGAGCGGAAACGCCATCGGAGCCTACCTTTTAGGGACAGGCGGTCGTGAGACATTTCTCGGGAACGTGTTCGTGCGGGGCGGAAACGGGGAATTCCGTGCGAATGTGGACACGAAGAACGTGGAAGGAACCGGAACAGGTCTTGATACATATTTCGGACTCTCGGTCCATGACGTGAAAAATTCCTGGCGGTGCTACAAGACGATCTGGGAGGACGCGCTGGCGGCGGAAGAGGGAAATACCGGGGAGAATCCAGTTCTTTCTGTGCCGAAATTTACTGCGGAGATGTTGCCGGAAGCAGAAAAAGAGATGACACCGCAGGCAGTCTCAAAAGTAGTAAAAGAGATCGAGGCTGAGATCGCCAAAGAGGAGGAACGCCGGGAACAGGAGGAAAAGACTGCGCATGCGGCGGAGCTGCGGGATGAAGCGCAGGAGACGGAAGAAGCTTCATCGGTACAGGGTGAGACAACGGTGCAGGATGATGCAGAAAAGGATGAGAAGCCGAAGCAGGAAGAGAATAGTGAAGAGCATGGGATGGTATACCTGTCGGAGGAAACCGAAGAGATCGACCAGGCAGAGGAAAAGACAGATCGGTCAGAAATAACAGAACAACCAGAAGAATCGCGTCAGGATCCGATGCGGTCGATGAAGAATGCGACGCAAAATCCTGTGGGTGGGCAGCCGGTAATGTCCAAGTCTGCTTCATCAGCGGAGACTCAAACTCAGATAACTGCCCCTGCATCGGCTGCACCATGTCCCTCCCGGCCGCAAAACAGCCAGACAGCGCGGACAAATGCCGCCCCAGCCCCCATGGTCTCCCCGGAACTCGAAAATCCGGAAGTCCTGCGCTATTTACAGGAGACTGAGGACCTTGCAGCGGACCCGGAAAAACTCTGGGAAGAATTAAAAAAATCATACCCGAAGATCCAGCCATTCGAGTATGAGGACGGATGCGATATCTTAACGATCCGCCCCCAGGACATCGGAAAACTTCCGCGGGAGTGCTGGATCCACGGAAACAACAGCTTTCTTCTCCACGGTTACTACAATTTCCGCTACCTGATCCTCGTAAAACTCGGCGGAAACAAAAAGAAAGCCCGATACCTCTTAGGGGTTCCGGGCCACTATTACAGCAGTGAAAAATATATGGCAACGATGTTCGGCTTCCCGAATTTCGTCCTCTCCAGACGCCAGCCCGTGGGAGACGGACGGTTTGGGTATTGGTATACAGACCTTAGAATACGCTGACGATCAGGGAAACGACGGTCTTTATGACTCCGGCCAGCACCATCACCCAGATCGGGTTCATTTTAAACTTCTGAAGCAGGACAACGCAGACAGCGAAGATCGCCACAAGAAGCCAGTTTGTGTTCGCAAGAGCGACCGCTGCCTGACTGCCCCAGAACGCGGTGATGAGGATCGAGATCCCGGCAGAGGCGATCAAAGCGACGACCGCGGGACGCAGGGAGTTTAAGATCCCCTGTAAGAGTGCCAGATTTCTGTATTTTAAGTATAGTCTGGCGATACAGGTCACGATGATGCAGGACGGCAGGATGCATCCGAAGGTGGCCGCGAGGGCGCCCCCGGTTCCCGCAATCTTTGTTCCGACAAAGGTTGCGGAATTGATGGCGATGGGTCCCGGTGTCATCTGGGAGATCGTGATCAGATCCGTGAATTCCTCCATCGAAAGCCAGTGATGGGCAGTCACGACCTGTCCCTGGATCAGCGGCATTGCCGCATACCCGCCGCCGAAGCTGAACATGCCGATCTGCAGAAAACTCAAGAAAAGCTGTAGATAGATCATTTTTGTGCTCTCCTTTCCGCCGCAAGTGTCCGCAGTGCGCCGATCAGCCCGCAGGCGATGACAACGAAGACGACGTTGACATGAAAAACGCAGGAAGCAAGAAAAGCGGCAGCCATGATGCACATGGAGACGGCATTCTTCCCGTGGACAATTCCCGCCCCCATCTCATATGTCACAGAGGCGATCACAGCCCCGACACCGGCCTGCATGCCGGAAAGCATCTGGCTGACGATAAAGTTGTCACGGAACGCGTTGTAGCAGACCGAGATCAGGGAGATAACGAGGAACGGAGGGATGATCGTGCCGATGATCGCTGTGACCACGCCGGTCATCCCGGCCAGTTTATAACCGACCACGATCGCCCCATTGACGGCGATTGGCCCCGGAGCTGACTGCGCGATCGCAACGAGGTCCAGCATCTCGTTCTCCTCGATCCAGTGGTATTCATCTACAAATTTTTTCTTCATCAAGGTCACGATCACATATCCCCCGCCGAACGTAAAAGCGCTGAGATACAGGGTCGAGACGAAAAGCTTCATAAGAATTTTCTTTCTATTTTCCATAATCCTTCCTTTTAGCCGGGTATTCCGGCAGCAATCTGCATGAGCGGGCGGAGCGCGTGGTCCAGGAACGCCTGATAACCACAGAATGTATCACCAGGCATACATGCAGTTTCCCGCTGCATGCGTTTACATCCGCCGCCACAAAATTTTCGATACTGACAGGCGGAACATAATTCCGGAAGCAGATCTCTGACCTTACATGGAGACACTGCGGACTTTTCATAGATCGTCCGCAGAGAGTCAGAAACCAGGCTGCCGAGCCGGAACTGGTCGAGACAGTAGAAATCGCAGGGATAAGCGCTTCCGTCCGCTTCCACGACGATCTGGGGCTGGCAGTACCCGCTGATTCCGCAGGAAGTCACGAGCCCCTTTGCAAGCAACTGAAGAAGATCGTCAAATAGCTTGATGCTCCGGTAATTTCCCGTGGCGAAATCCCGGTACCAGAGATCAAAAAGATCAGAATAAAAGTGAAAAAAGCGTTCCGGGGTCAGGGCATATGCGGAAGAGCCGGGAGAATTGAGATCTCCAAGGCAGGGGGTAAACTGGATATAAGACAGATCCAGCTTTTTGATTTGTGCCCAGACCTTCGCGGGATGTCTTGCTGTCTGCCGCGTCAAGGTGCAGAGCACGTTATGCTCGATGTGATATTTCTTCAACAGGGAGATGGAACGAAGAACCTGTTCGTACGTTCCCTGTCCGGCTGTGTCGACCCGGACCGCGTCGTGGCTTTCCGGGAGAATATCCAGGGAGATTCCGATGAGAAACCCGTATTTGGCAAGAAACTTGCACCAGTCATCATCCAGAAGAATTCCGTTGGTCTGAAGGGTATAGTTTATATGGATATTTCGTTTTTTTCCCGCAATATACTGTACCAGATTCCGGTAAAAAGGAAGTTCCGCAAGCATCGGTTCACCGCCCTGAAATGACAGTGTTAGATAGTCCCCATCATCAAGATCTATAAATATATGATCCATGACAGCGGTTATTGCGGACTCTTTCATGACTCCGAAAGAGGAAACCTCTCTGAGACTCGTAATATCCGCATAAAAACAGTATTTACAGCGTAGATTGCAGAGTGAAGATGCCGGTTTCAGCATGATGGTCAGGTGTTTCATGGTTTTGCTCTCCTCAAAAACATTTTCCTTTTGGGCTCATTATGTCATAATTTCCGGATGGAACGTCCCTCATAGATCCGCAGATCCATGAGATATGAGTATCCGTTTCCGCAGTATTCATGATTCTGAATCATCTTTAGCAGGCGTTTGCCAACCTGAATTCCCATATCATAACCCGGATGAATGGAACAGGTAATTCCACTGCGTTCCCAGTCTTGACCGGAATAGTCAAAGCAGACCAGAGAATAATCGTTTGGGACGGATTTACCGTTTTCCTGAAGAAAATGCAGGACAGACTGCAGGATCATGTAGTTGCAGCAGACAATGGCGGTACACTTCGGAAGTCCCTTTAAGAACTTGCCGATTTCCTTGTAGAATCCATCGGCATGGGCTTCGTTGGAAATACACCATTTGATGTAATCATCCTCGAATATCAGTCCTGCGCTGCGGAGAGAGCCTACATAACCACGGAACTTTTCAATGCTCTGATAATTGTCGTAGACGAAGATCCCGGCAATTTTTTTGTGCCCCGCTCTGGTTAAAAGACCGATCAATTCTCTGGCGCATTTGTAGTCATTGTTAATCACGCGGGGATAATTTAATTCTTTATAGTAGTTGTTGTAAAAGATGACCGGGATCTTTTTCGCAAAGATGTTCCGATAGCAGTCAAGATTGGGATTTAAGAGACTTGCCTTTACCCCGTCCACAATAAACCCGTCGAATCCCTGATGTGCTACCACATCGAGACAGTTTCTCTCGTTGGAAAATTTATTGTCTGTAAAAAAGATCTGAAGATCTACGTCTGTGTCAGACATCACATCACGGATCCCATCGATCAGGCGGGAATTTGCGTGAGAGTCCTGCCCTTGAAGGATCAGTCCGATCTTATATTCAGCGTTTAAACTTCTGGCGGGTCCGGAAACGGCGGCATCTTTATTGATGTAGGTTCCACTTCCCTTGACACGGGTAACGAGATTTTCCTCGACGAGCCGTGCCATGGCGGCACGTACTGTTTCGCGGCTTACATCCAGTCTGCGGCAGAGTTCATTTTCAGATGGAAGCCTCTGGTTGGAAGAAAATTTATTTTCATCGATGTAAGCCCGAAGCCAGTTGTAAATTTTATCGGCCTTTTTCCGGCCTGGCTGTATACCAGAATCAAGCATATGGAGTCCCCCCTGACAAAAATCCGGCAAAACACACTGACAGCATGTCCTGCCGGATGATACATCCCAGTTGTTTTGCGGCATTACGCCTGATCAACGATTACTGGCCGCGTATGCTCCGCTTTTTCGATCCATGCGAGCAGCTTCTCTCTCATTTTCAGACGAACAGAGTCATAAGCATGGTCATGGATCAGATTTGTAAGTTCATATGGATCCTTTTTCAGATCGTAGAGAAAATCGTCTGCGTAGAGGTCTGCGGACGCGTATTCCCCGCCGTTCTTTCCCGGCGCATATACCGCGTACATGTAGTCCTCGGTGCGAATCGAACGGCCGACACGGCTTTCGGAGATCTGTGAATAAACTTCGTTAGCTCTATTATCGGTCTTTCCCTGAACTACGTCAAGAAGATTCTCACCGATCATGGCATCGCCGACATCGACCCCGGCGATGGCTAAGATCGTTTTTGGAAGACTTTCCGTGCTGACGAGTTCCGTGATTTCTTTTCCGCCTTTGAACGCACCGCCGGCGATCACGAGTGGGACATGGGTGGCGGCATCGTGACAGCTCCGCTTATAATCGTCATAGCCGTTTAAATGCTCATCGGTGTTTCTGGTCTTAAAGTGGGAACCATGATCGGAGGCAAAGATGATCACTGTATTATCGTAAAGTCCCTCTTCTTTCAGGCGATTTACAAGTCTCCCGAGATTTTCATCAAGACTTGCGCATTGACCGAGGTAATCAGGATATTCTTCGGCAGCATTTCCCTTTAAAGCGGCGAGATCGCCCGGAAGAACGAAATCCTTATATTTTTCTTTGGAACCGGCAGGTCCTTCGTAATGATTGTGGTCGTTCTGATGATGCGGTTCAATCTGGGAAACCGTCATGAAAAATGGTTTTTTCCGGTCATACTGATCAAAGAACTGAAGAGCCAGATCTGTGATGCAGTCCGGACGATAGCCCTTAAAATCGATCTGGTTATTGTTCTCATCAAACACATATCCATCATATCCGTGGGAGGTGAATTCCAGCACATCGGCCGCCCGCCAGAATCCGGTATATCCGCCGCGGAGTTCCTTCGGCACAGCGGTGATCGTGTGATCGATGGTCGGCGGTTTTTCAAGCTCACCGTCGCTTGCGAGATGCCATTTTCCGATGTAAGCTGTCTCGTAACCGGCTTCCTCGATATAATTCGCGAGAGTTTTTACGTTCTTCGGAAGCATGATATTGTTGCGGAAACAGCCTGTTTCTGTCGGATACTTTCCGGTCTGGAATAATGCCCGGCAGGGACCGCATACCGGCTGCGGGGAAAAGGCGTTGTCGAATTTTACACCGCCCGCAGCCAGTGTGTCGAGATTCGGAGTGATATCTAACGGCTGTCCAAAACAGCCGCAGGTATCTGCCCTCTGCTGGTCAGTAAAATAGAAGATGATGTTTTCTCTCATGGTTAAGCCCCTTTCTGAACGTTCCGGTCCCGTAATTTGCTTCGGATGATCATTGCTACAGCGCCGATGATCAGGATGATAAATGCGATGCAGTATGGACTGCTGACAAAAATGGAAGGATTTCCTTCTGAGATCAGGAGTGCCCGGCGGAAGTTTGTTTCTGTCATGTTTCCGAGTACAAGACCGAGCAGGATCGGAACAGTCGGAAAATCGAGCTTATAGAGAAGCCACGCGATGACTGCGAACGTCAGGGTAACGGCAACGTCAAAGTAAGATTTATTGACAGAGTAAGCGCCTGCAAAGCAGAAGATCACGATGATCGGAGTCAGGATCTCCTGCGGGATCGATACGACTTTGGCAAAAAGCTTTGTCAGATATTTGCCCTGTAAAAGCATGAACAGGTTGACGAAGAGCAGTCCGAGCATGATGGCGTACATGATATCGCCCTGGGTCGTGAACAGGCTCAAACCAGGATTCAGTCCATTGATCATAAGCGCGGAAAGCATGATCGCGACACAGCCGTCGCCCGGGATACCGAGTGTAAGAAGCGGGATCAGTGTAGCGCCGGTAACCGCGTTGTTGGCGCTTTCTGCCGCTGCGATTCCCTCAACAGAGCCGTGACCGAATTCTTCTTTATGTCTGGACATATTTTTCGCTACATCATAGCTGAACCAGGATGCCATGGAAGCGCCGGTACCCGGAATGATTCCGATGATGACACCGATGATGGAAGAGAGCAGCGCCGGGCGGGCCATGCGCTTGTACTCGTCCTTTGTGATCTTTCCGTCATCCATGATCTTTGAGGTGTCAAGCTTCAGACGGTCCGGTTTTAACTCCGCCTTTTTCAGGATCTCGATCAGGGCAAAGAGACCGATGAGGCAGATCGCCAGATCAAGTCCGAGATAAAGTCTGGAAATTCCGAAGGTAAACCGGTCATAGCTTGTCTGCGGGTCAGCGCCGATGCAGGAGATAAATAAGCCCAGGCAGGCTGAGATGATCCCTTTGATCATGCTTTTACCGGAGATTCCGGCGATGATCGTGAGCCCAAAGACACAGACAAGGAAGTACTCGGCAGTTCCGATGTTTGCTGCGACCTTTGCAACCTGGGGAGCCAGAAATAAAAGAGTCAGTGCGGAGAAGATCCCGCCGAAGGTGGACGCGTAAAGGGCAATCTTCAACGCTGCCTTGGTACGGCCTTTTTCTGACATGGGATGACCATCCAGCATGGTGGTCGCCGCGTGGGGAGTACCCGGTGTATTGATCAGAATTGCAGATACACTGCCGCCGTATCCGCCGGCACAGTAGATTCCAAGAAGAAACATCATGCCGGGGATCGCCGTCATCTTGTAGGTAAACGGCAGGAACAGGATGATGCAGAGAATAACGGTCAGACCGGGAATCGCCGCGAAGACGGAACCGATGAAGACACCCAGGTTGATCCAGATGAAATTCTCAACGGTAAACAGCATTTTCATAGCAGGGATGATATATTGGAGCATATTCTGTTCCTCCTTTCTAAAATTTTACGTTCAGACCGAAACGGAATGCCGCCCAGATGAGCACGGCCATTCCGATGGTGATCGCATAGTAGGACCGTTTTTTGCAGCGGAAATAGACAAGGAACGCAATGGAGCAGAAAATTGCTCCCAGAACAAACAGATCCGTGATCCGGCAGATGAAATAAGTGATAAAAAGGATCGTCAGGATCATGAGTGCCTTCACCTCAGTCAGAAGATTAAAGGTGCTGACTTGAACCGGCTGTTTTTTTGAAATTTTAATGATATTCTGGATGATGAGGACTGCACTGCAGATCATCATGAGTGAAAAAAGAAGCTTTGGGAAGACGCGCCCGTTTATGACATCATTTTCGGAAATCGGCACCTGAGATGGCAGCATGAAAAACAGGACAGTGCCCAGGAGAAAGAACAGGATGGATCCGGCGAGGTCGGTTGGGATCGAAATCTCTTTTTCCTTCATGCGTGTTGCGAGCTCATCTAATTTTTTCTCGTTAAACATAAGATTTTCTCCTTTCCGCGGAACGTGCCGCAGGATATCCGGAATCATAGAATAAAAGCGGGATGCCGCTTTTGCAGCATCCCGGTTTTGAAAAGTTACTTACTGGACAACCAGGTCTTTGTACTCATTTACGATATCCTGTACATTCTGGATATGTTCAAGAACCTGATCATTTGTCATCGTATCAACTTCAAGAAGCATCGTGTCGGAAAGCCACTCGGTAACGCTCTTATCTGCGAGAATCTTGTCATAGAGTTCTTTTAACTCGGCAACTTTCTTCGCGTCAGTACCTTTTCTCGCGAGGATCAGGCAGCGGTTTCTGAAGTATGGATAACCGTATTTGCCAACACCCTCAACTCCTGCGAACGGACCATCGGCAATGTCTTCACCGTCGAACGCGCACACGATGGTAACGCCGCCCTGCTGATAGGTTTCAAGGATCTGGGACTGGTGGGAGACTGCGAAGTTTGTCTCGCCCTTTGCAACTGCCTGTGCAGCCTCAGCAGCAGAGCTATAGGCAACGATCTTGATCTGGTCACCGTATCCCATTGAGCCGAATAATGCGGCTGCGAGGAATGCTTCAGAACCGGTTGCGCCGTTTGCGGCGATGGAGATCTGATTTCCTGTCTCCATGTATGTCTTCAAATCATCAATATTCTTGATATTGAGCTTGGAATCAGCAGACATAACGAAAACGGAAGAATACAGGTTTTCAACAAACTCGAAATCATCGTAAGTGAACTGCATCTTTGCCGGATCAAGAATGGAGGTGATGGAGAAAAGTCCCTCACCTGCGAAAACGAGTTCCGGATCGTTTGCTTTCGTTTCAGCAACCCAGCTATTTACCGTTGCCGCGTCACCCTTTACTGCGTCAGCGACGAGAATGATCTTATCAGAATAAGTATTTGAAAGACTTGCTGCCTTCTGGCTTACCATAGCAGCGACTCCGGAAGGAGCCCAGGGACATGTGACCGTCCATGTAACCGCCTTTTCCGAACATCCCACGAGTGACATAGCCACCGTCATAACGGCGAGACCGAGTGCTAATAATTTTTTCTTCATACTACCTCTCCTTTGTTAAAAATTGATGATTCATGAGTGCTTTTCTCGTATCTTGTGATACAAGATTAACATACTGGAAATGTGATTTTCAACAACTTTTGCCATTTTCTGGACAAAGTTGTATGTTTGTTGACGAATCAAACAGAAGCTGTAATCGAGATTGATATTTATTAGACATTCTGCACATGAAAAAGGGAAGAAGACCGGACATCGGGTGATTTTCTCTTGCCAGAAATCAAAAATACGGTACAATAAGAGGCAGGAGATAAAGCGACAGGAACTGGAGAAACATATGAGAAAGATGACGATAGAAGAACACTATATGAAAGAAGCGATCCGGCAGGCGAAAAAGGCGGCTGCGCTTAAGGAAGTGCCCATCGGCTGCGTGATCGTTTATGACGGAAGGATCATCGCGAGAGGATATAACCGCCGGACGGTAGATAAAAACGTACTGGCCCACGCGGAGATCATCGCGATGCGGAAGGCCTGCCGCATTCTCGGCGATTGGAGACTAGAGGACTGTACGATGTACGTGACCTTGGAGCCATGTCCGATGTGCGCCGGAGCCATCGTTCAGGCGAGAATTCCGAAGGTGGTGATCGGCTGCATGAACCCAAAAGCCGGTTGTGCCGGATCTGTGCTCGACATGCTCCACGAGGACGGATTCAACCACCAGGTGGAGACGAAAGTAGGACTGTTGGGAGAGGAATGCTCACAGATGCTGAAGGATTTCTTTAAGGCACTGCGGGAGGAAGGAAAGCGGAAGAAGCTGGAACAGGTGCAGAAAGAAGCAAATAAAGAAGAAGCTGAAGACAAGCAGGGTCTTAATTCTTAAATAATATTTGGAGTGCTTACGTTTATCAAAACCATGACAGCCCACAACAGCAAATTCATATAACAATGAAAATTACGGAAGAAAAATAAAATAAGTGTAACTATTCAGTACCTTCATAGTTACGTGCAAAAATCCATTCCAGATCAGCTTCACTGATGGGATTTTTGCCTTCCAGCCTATGTTTTCTTACGGTCAGCGCGGCAAGTGCGCAGACCTACTGAACAGTTACAAATAAGTTTACATAACAAAACCACCAACAGAAATGAATCTGTGAGGTGGTTTTATCTATGCAGACGATTATTCAAAATCAAATTGATTCAAAAAGACGATAGAAGTGTCCAAGGCCAAGAAGAGTGCTGATTCTATCACGCACTGATCTTCTTCGGCCGGTACCGGATATCCGAAACCTTATACACCGTGATAAATGCCTCCGGATCACTGGAACTGATATAGTTCATGAGTGCCTGATACTCACGCTTGTCCACGATCGTAATGATCTCATTGTGCTTCTCAAAATTGTAAGCACCGATCGCTTCATAGATCGTTGCGCCGCTGTGCAGATTGTTAATAATGAACTCGCGGAGTTCTTCCTCTTTCTTCGTGATAATGCAGACACGTCTCTTGACATTCTGGTCAAAAATAAAGTAATCGAGGATGATTCCGTTCACATATGTACCGAGCACACTGAGCACGACGGTCTTCTTGTCATAAACGAACGCGGAAGAAAGCGCCACGCACATGCCGGAGAGAGACATTGCCTTTCCGAGATCCACATGCAGGTACTTGTTCATGATCTTTGCAACGATGTCCAGTCCACCGGATGATGCATTCATGTTAAAGAGCATCGCGAGACCGATGCTGACTACCAGCACATAGCAGACCGCATCCAGCTCCTGACTTCCGGTGAGGGATGTAAAATCCGGAAAGATTTTCTCGAAAATACCTAAGAAGACCGGCAGCATGACACTCGTGTACACAGTTTTTGCGCCGAACTCCTTACCGCAGAAAATAAATCCGATGATCAGCAGGAGGATGTTGAGCGCCATCGTGATCACAGAAAGCGGAAGCGGGATAAAGTGGGTCAGAATAATTCCGAGACCGGAAATACTGCTGATCGATGTGTGGCTTGGTACCAGAAAAAAGAAAACCGCTATGGCTGTGATTGCGTCAGCCAGGGTCATGACAAAAATTTCTTTGATCAATCCCTTGTTGTTCATAATACAGAACCCTTTCCCATTTGTGATTTGGTGATCTGCTGTGAGCATTATGCGTTATGTCTTTTCCACAGCTACAATTATCGGTTCAAGTATATACTGGATGGACATGATATGCAAGAGAACGTGGTGAAGTGTGACTATGATAAAAGAATATGAAAGCAAGAAGACGATGTGGCTGGACAGTAATACTGCCTGAAAAAGGACAGAAAAAGTTAAGGAAATTTACAGGCGGAGGTAATAACTGTATAGTATTATAAATAATACAGACAGCTTTGCTTCATGCCGGATATGGCAACATCACGATCAAAACAGAAAGAGGGGAGATCATGAACGACAAAAAGAAGATCCTGGCGGCAGCAGGCATCCTTGTCCTTGCGGGAGCCGCTGCGACGGCATTTTATATATGGAAGAAAAATAAAACTCAGGTGGCGACATCAGTAAGCATTATCGGCGGTGCGGACGGACCGACATCGATTTTTCTTGCCGGTAAACTTGACAATTCCGCCGATGAAGGAACAAAAGCCGCAATTTTGGACCTCGAGACCGCAAAAAAACAGCCCTATGGTCAGGTAGTGGAGCTCGACTATGTGAGTATCGACAGGATCTCCCTCCACGGCTCCTTCGGATACATTGCTTTCGACATAAATGGCTCCGATGATTCTGCGACAATGGAGCCGGTGGCAGCCTACACCCTGGAAGAGGCTGGTCCCATCGTGACACAGGGCGATGAGTATACGGAAGTTCTCGGAAGCGCGGATGGCTGCGTGGTGGCACCGAAGGCGTATATGAAGGAAAAGAATCCGATGTACCTCTACTCCAACACCTATGGAGATGTGACGGAGCTTCCGGAAAAAGTCTGCAAGATCCTCAGAGAGAATAAAGAAAACGGCAGCTTCAAGGATGCATATCTGACGGACGACCGTCTGAATCAGATGGCATCGGATATCTACAACGAATATGGCAGCACACTGCTATACGGTCCGGTGGCGATCCCGGAGTTTGACAGCGAGGTCTACGGCTTCCTGGCAGCGGACGGTGACAATCTGGAAGATGTCTGGTACGGAATCTGGCATGCGCCGCTGGAGGACCAGACATTCCCAATCACAAAGATAACACTGTTTGATTAAAAATAGATATTTTATATTTAATATATACAATTTAAAGTCAGGAACGGATCAGGGAATTTTATAAAAATGAGAGCTTCAACGAGAGGATTTTCTAATGCTCAGACTTGATAAAAACTTGTTGGTATCATGCATATAACATGATGCGGACAAGTTTTACTAACTTGACAAATTGTTGTCATCCATGTATACTTAACTGGTCCGCACAGCCGGGGAGATAGCGGTGCCCTGTACCTGCAATCCGCTACAGCAGGGGTGTTGTTCTGCCTCGGGTACTTCCTTGTGAAGCTGCCCCGGGTAAGCGGCGTTGACGTTTTGGTCTCGCGCAATGGGACTCTCTGAACCATGTCAGGGCAGGAATGCAGCAGCATTAAGGAGAACCTTCCATGTGCCGCGAGGGAGCCGGGACCGAGCTGGCTGCCAGGGTAACGTTCATGAGACGTATTCAAAGCAGAACGTGCGGACAAAAAAGGAAAGTTTAAGAGGTGACAGCTAATGAGAAAGAAATTTCTGTTATTGCTGGCGCTTCTTTTTTTATTGGTCGGAGTCATCTTTATCCTGCCCGCGGTGCGGGACCATGCCCCGGACCAGACGAAAGAGAGTGCCACAGAAGAGACAGAATCAACAACGGAGACAGAATCAGAAACGCCCACAGAGACGGAAACAGAATCAGAGACCGAGACAGAAGAAACGACTGAGGAGGAGACGGAAGGTCCCGGAGACCCGGTGGACCGTGAAAAGGTGGAGACTCATCTTATTATTGCCTCTGACACGCACTATATGTCACCGTCCATGACGGATTACGGCGCGGCGTTTGACAGTCTCGTAAATAGCAATGATGGAAAAGTGATCCGCTATCAGCCACAGTTATGGCAGGCGTTTAAATCGGAAGTCCTCGCGGCTAACCCTGACGCCCTGATCTTAAGCGGAGACCTGAGCTTAAACGGTGAAAAGGCAAACCACCTGGAATTTGCCGAAAAGCTCCGGGAGATCGAGGAAGCGGGAGTTCCGGTCTATGTGATTCCCGGAAACCACGATATCAATAAGCCGGACGCCGGAGAATACTTCGGGGATCAGAGAACCGATGTGGAGAGTGTGACATCGGAAGAATTCCGTGAGATCTACGCGGACTTCGGCTATAACGAGGCGAAGAGCGAGGCACCGGATTCCTTGAGTTACCTGGTGGAGTTAAACGACACCACATGGCTCATGATGCTGGACACGACAGTCTGCGAGCCGGAAAACGAAGTCTATGGCGAGATCAAAGAGGAAACACTTGAGTGGATGGAGGAATGCCTGAAGGAGGCGTACGCCGAGGGAATCACGGTGATCCCTGTAGGACATCACAACCTCCAGCGCCTTAGCCGTGTCTATGTGGAAGAATGCGTGATCGAAAACTGTGACGAGGTTCTGGAACTCTTTGAGCGCTATCTGACACCGGTGTACTTCAGCGGCCATCTTCATACACAGAAGGTCATGAAACACCTGACGGAGCCGGGAATGGGTTCAGATACATACGGAATCTGGGAGATCGTCAGCAATTCCCTGATTTTGCCGCCGTGTCAGTACGGAACTGTGACCTTGAATGTGGACGGCAGTATCGACTACATGGCAAAGACTGTGGATGTATCCAGCAGGGCGGCTGCGAATGGGGAGACCGATGAGAATCTTCTCGACTTCTCGTCCTACACAGAAAATTATCTGCAGACAGTCCTCAAAAACCAGATAGCGCGGAAGCTGGAAGATGTTCCGAAAGAATTAAGGGAAGTCATGGTCGATTTTTATACTGACCTGTATAAAGACTATTATGCCGGAGTACCGATCAGCTACTCGGAGAAGAAAAATGAGTTTGGCTACGGCCTCTGGGTCCGCTATATGGACCCCAGCACCGAGTTCCGCCAGCTCGATGGAATGATGCGCGACTCAATCTCGGCGAACAATCACGCGGAGATCCCGAATCCGATCCACTTGAAGCGGCCATAATATTACCGTAAGAAAAGAGAGATATAGCAAGTTATTCCTACCCGTGTACAGTAACATTTTCTGAACTGAAAATTCCGTACAAAGATTTTTTCCTTGCCCCTCTCTTTTCTTTGTATTATAATCTTATCTTGGATACATGCATTCATATTTCGACTGAAAGAAATCGGAGAAAGGACAAGACGATGAAGAGAGTTGGATTCCTTACGAGCGGCGGCGACTGCCAGGCGTTAAACGCAACGATGCGCGGAGTCGCGAAAGGTCTGTACCAGATCTACAAAGATGAAGTGGAAATTATCGGATTTGAAGACGGCTATAAAGGTCTGATGTACGCAAACTACCTGATGATGAAACAGTCAGATTTTTCAGGTGTCCTCACAAAAGGCGGAACGATGCTCGGTACCTCCAGACAGCCGTTCAAGCTGATGCGTGTGCCGGACGAGAACGGACTCGACAAGGTGGAGCTTATGAAGCACACCTACTATAAATTGAAACTGGATGCGCTTGTGGTCCTCGGCGGAAATGGAAGCCAGAAAACGGCGAACCTCTTAAGCCAGGAAGGACTCAATGTGATCGGTCTCCCGAAGACCATCGATAACGACCTCTGGGGAACGGACATGACTTTCGGATTCCAGAGCGCTGTGGATATCGCCACAAACGCCATCGACTGCATTCACACCACCGCGTCCTCCCATGGACGTGTTTTCATCGTGGAAGTCATGGGACATAAGGTCGGCTGGCTCACCCTTCACGCGGGAATTGCCGGTGGCGCGGATATCATCCTGATCCCGGAGATCCCGTATGACTTAAACAAGGTCGTAAAGAAGATCAAAGAGCGCACAAAAAATGGAAGCCGCTTCTCGATCCTCGCGGTGGCAGAGGGCGCAATCTCAAAAGAGCAGGCAGCCCTTTCCAAGAAAGAATATAAGAAATATCTGGAAGAACGCGCCACAAAATACCAATCCGTTGCATATGAGATCGGCGCGAAGATCCAGGAGATGACAGGCCAGGAGATCCGCGTGACGGTTCCGGGCCATATGCAGCGCGGTGGAACCCCGGTCCCATATGACCGCGTGCTCTCGACAAGAATCGGCGCGCATGCGGCCGACATGATCAAAAATAATGAATTCGGCAAGCTGGTCGTTGTAAAAAACAATGTGATCACGGATATCCCGCTGGCAGAATCTGCCGGAAAACTGAAATATGTGGATCCGCAGTCTGATATTGTAAAAGAGGCTAAGCTTATCGGAATCAGTTTCGGAGACTGATAGAGAATGTCATATCAAGCGTTATACAGGAAATGGCGTCCGCAGGTATTCGCGGATGTAAAAGGCCAGGACCATATCGTTAAAACCTTACAGAATCAGATCGGTTCCGGCAGGATCGGTCACGCCTATCTCTTCTGCGGAACCCGCGGAACAGGTAAAACGACGGTGGCAAAGATCCTGGCCCGGGCGGTAAACTGTGAACACCCGGTGGACGGAAGCCCCTGTGGGGAATGTCCAAGCTGTAAGCAGATCTTAGCTGGAACATCTTTAAATGTGGTAGAGATCGATGCTGCGTCCAACAACGGCGTTGAGAATATCCGTGAGATCCGGGAACAGGTCCAGTACCCGCCGACGGAAGGAAAATATCGTGTATACATCATCGACGAGGTTCATATGCTGTCCACAGGCGCGTTCAATGCCCTGTTAAAGACGCTTGAGGAGCCGCCGTCCTATGTGATCTTTATCCTTGCGACCACGGAGGTTCATAAGATCCCGATCACGGTGCTTTCCAGATGCCAGAGATATGATTTCCGGCGCATCACGCTGGACACGATCACGGCCCGGTTAAAAGAACTTACGGAAGCGGAAAACATGCCGGTGGAGGACAAAGCGCTCCGCTATGTGGCAAAAGCCGGAGACGGCTCCATGCGAGACGCATTGAGTCTCCTGGACCAGTGCGCGGCGTTCCACTTCGGTGAGACACTGACCTATGAGCATGTGCTGGATGTTCTCGGCGCTGTGGACAACAGCGTATTCCGGGACCTGTTCCATGCGATCCGGGAGAACCGGACAAAGGACTGCATCCTGAAACTCGAGGAGATGGTAGTCCAGGGCCGGGAACTGTCCCAGTTTGTAGTGGATTTTATCTGGTTCCTCCGCAATCTGCTGCTTTTAAGGACAGCAGATGACGCGGAAGACCTTTTAGATATGTCAGAGGATAATCTGACACAGCTGCGGGAAGATGCGGCGCTTGTAGATGAGAATACATTGATGCGGTATATCCGCGTGTTCTCAGAATTGTCGAACCAGATCCGCTTCGCGAACCAGAAACGTGTGCTGATCGAACTCGCGTTCATCAAACTCACAAAGCCGGAGATGGAACAGAGCATGGATTCTGTTCTGGAACGGCTGGAGAAGCTGGAGCGCATGGTGGAGGAAATGTCCGCGGGCGGTTATGTTCCGGTACAGACTGCCGGAATGGACGGCGAGCCCATGATAAATGCCGGGCAGCAGATCCCGCCGCAGGCATACGCGCAGCCGGTCTACAGCGGCGCTGGTGCGCCGGGAAACGGCATGGTCCCCTCAGGGCAGCCGGCACAGAATCCGGCAGATATGCAGAACCAGCAAGGTGCGGGCCAGAATTATGAGCCGAGGACCGTATCCCTGCCGAAAGCCCAGCTGGAAGATCTCAACATGATCCGCAACGAGTGGGGAAAGATCGTCCGTGATATGGGCATGTCCATCCGCCCCAGTTTCCGGGAGACGGTTGTGGAACCGGCGGGCGACAGCTGTCTCTGCATCGTATTCAATGATCCGATGAACTTTGCCATCGGAAGCCGCCCGAGTGTTCTCGGGGACCTGGAACGGTATGTGGAACAGAAATACGGAAAATCCCTGTATTTTAAATCCCGTGTCCGGGAGAGCGGGGAACGGATGGATACACGCTACATCAGCGATGATGAGCTGAGGGAAAACATCCATATGGATATCACGATCGAAGATTAGCCGCAGCAGCATGCTGCGATTAATAATAAAATATCCGGGTCGAAAGCTGAAAGCAGGACCCGTTACTCCCGCCTGACGGGAGTGAAAAATGGCTGTAAGACAGCCACATAGAAAATAATGAATATTCAGGAGGAATTACACCATGGCAAGACGTGGCGGTTTCCCGGGCGGTATGCCGGGCAATATGACAAATCTTATGAAACAGGCGCAGAGAATGCAGCGCCAGATGGAAGAGAAGACAAAAGAGCTTGAGGAGAAGCAGTACACAGCAACAGCAGGCGGCGGAGCTGTATCCGTTACCGTATCCGGTAAAAAAGAAGTTGTCGCTGTAAAGATCTCACCGGAGGCGGTAGATCCGGATGACGTTGAGATGCTTGAGGACCTTATCGTTGCCGCTACAAACGAGGCCTTCCACCAGATGGAAGCTGAATCCAGCGCAGTGATGTCTGAGCTCACAGGCGGTCTCGGAAACCTGGGAGGACTTTCCTTCTAATTATGGATTACTACAGCAGTCAGATATCAAAATTGATCGAGGAGCTGTCGAAGCTTCCGGGGATCGGAAACAAGACAGCCCAGCGTCTGGCATTCCATATCATCAACATGCCGGAGGAACAGGTAGAACGTCTCTCCAGCTCGATCCGCGACGCGAAGCACAATGTTCATTACTGTAAGGAGTGCTTTACCTTGACGGATCAGGAACTCTGCCCGATCTGCCGGAGTCAGACGAGGGACCACAGCGTGATCATGGTCGTGGAGAACCCGCGCGATCTGGCGGCGTACGAGAAAACGGGCAAATTCGACGGGGTGTACCATGTGCTTCACGGCGCGATCTCCCCGATGCTTGGAATCGGCCCGGGAGATATCAAATTAAAAGAGTTGATGATGCGTCTTCAGACAGAGGAAGTAAAGGAAGTCATTATCGCCACAAACTCAAGCCTTGAGGGTGAGACGACCGCAATGTACATAAGTAAACTGATCAAACCGACAGGGATCAAGGTGACGAGGATCGCCAGCGGCGTTCCGGTCGGCGGCGATCTGGAATATATTGACGAAGTCACACTTCTTCGGGCGTTAGAAGGCCGGGTGGAGTTATAAAACCGGCAGCTGGACAGCTGGGCGGTTTCAGGAGATGCGAAAGAAATGGATAAATACGAGTTTAATATTAAAGTTGAGCAGATCAAAAAGATGGTCAGCCGCGGAGACTACGGAACTGCGATGAAGATCGCAGATACCATTGACTGGCACCGTGTCCGCAACGCAAGCCTGCTGTCCATGATCGCTCAGATCTATGAGAAAAATGAAGAGTACCAGGAGGCGAAGGATATTCTGCTCCTGGCATTCGAGCGCGCGCCGGTAGGAAAGCGCCTGCTCTATAAGTTGGCGGATCTCGCCTTAAAGGACGGAAGTACCGCCGAAGCGGAGGCATACTACAGAGAATTTTGTGATCTCGCGCAGGATGATCCGCGCCAGTATCTGCTCCGCTACAAGATCTTAAAAGCGAAGAAAGCGCCGGTGGATCAGCTGATCCGCGCGTTGGAAGTGTATACAGCATCCGAGGTGGATGAAAAATGGCTCTACGAACTGGCTGACCTCTACCACAAAGCCGGGATCGAGGACAAGTGTGTAGCCACATGTGACCGCATCATGCTCTTATTTGGTCTCGGCAAATATGTGGATAAGGCAATGGATCTGAAGCTCCAGTACGCGCCGCTGAACAAATACCAGATGGACCTTGTGGAAAACAGGGACAAATACGAGGCAAAGCTGCGCGCTGTTGAGGAAGAGTACAGCGGAAATGCCCCGGAGCTGGATGATTATGATGAGGGAATCCCGGATTCCGAAGCTTCCAAGCAGGTTGCCATGCAGATTCATGAGGATGCCCAGGCGAAAAAGCTGGCAGACGAGATGTCCAGACTCTCTGAGGAAGAGGGACGGACTGCTGTTGTCGAGGAAGACGATGACATGGGTGCCACAAGAACCATCGCTGACTTAAGCCAGGTCCGCAGAGGCGGACAGGCGGCTGCACCGGAAGTACAGGAGGAAGAAAACACGATCCCGACCGGGGAAGAGCGTGAGATCGAGCGCCAGAAGCTGGCGATCCGCGCCGCAAAAGAGCGGGAAGAGATGGAAGAGGAAGCTCTCCGCCGTGCTGAGGAAGAGCGGGAAGCTGCGAGACGCGAGGAAGAAGAACGCCGTGCGAAAAAACAGGCGGAGATCGACAGAGAGCGCGCACGCAGAAACCAGGTCCGCAATATTCCGGCTCCGGAAGAGGATGACAACGAGGAAGATCTGGAACTGGAATCCCTGGATGATATGCTCGATACCAACAACCTGATGATCGAGGCGGAGACGGACGAGGAAGGGCTTTCCATGGCTGTCAACTCCTTAAAGGAGATCCACCGTGAGCTCGGCATCAAGAATCCGGTTGCAAAGATCAGCAGTGAAAAGTTAAATAAACGAGGAATCAGCGCGGTAGCCGATATGCTGGCAGGAAAAGACCTGATCATCCAGCATGCGGCAGGACTCACTGATGCTGTCCAGAACGAACTGGATGATCTGATGGAGAAAGACCGCTCCGGAATGATCGTTGTCCTGATCGATACACCGGAAAACCTTGAGGCACTCCATGCCCATAATACATCCCTTGCAAGCAAGTTCCAGTATATCGGAAGCGATGAGAACGCGTCTGCGCAGAAAGAGGCAGATACCGAGATGGAAGCTGCGCTGAAGCGCTCCACAGAAAAGCAGGAACAGATCGCCCGTGATGTGGTAAACGCGGAGCAGGAGACAGAAGAGGAGCCGGAACAGGAAGACGCTGAAGCACTGCAGGAAGAACCGGAGTACGAGAAAGAGGAAACGGACATCCTGGAAGAATCATCCGAGCCGGAAACAGATGAAGAGGACGAGGAAGAACCGGAGCCAGAGGAATACGTACCGCCGAAGAAGGCAAAACTCTTCGCAAAGCAGGAGAAACCTCAGAAAAAGGCGCCAGTGACTGAAGAAGAGCCGGAACTCCCGGAGGAGGCTGCGTCCGCAGCGGAAGAGGAAGTTGTTCCGGAAGACTACGATGACAAAGAAGAGATGGATCCGGATGAGTTCGCCCAGTACGCGTGCAAGTATGCGACGGAGATCGATTGCAGCATCACCGGAAAGAGCCTTCTCGCCCTCTATGAGCGCATCGAGATGATGGAGGAGGATGAAGTCCACCTGACAAAGGCAGCAGCCGTAGATCTGATCGAGGAAGCTGCTGATAAGGCAGAGAAAAAGTCTCTTGGAAAGAAGATCTCGGGACTTTTCTCTCCGACTTATACAAAAGAAGGTCTTCTGATCCTTCATGAAAAGGATTTCTTTGACTGATAAAGAGTGTGATGGGATCCCTGCGCACTGTTCTGGGCAAGCTCAGACGGCACACAGGAATTCCGTGACATGCTTATAGGAACTGAATATATGCGCACCATAAGCTCATTGTTTTTGCGATGAGTGGGTGCGCAAATTTTTCACCAATACACACGAACTAATGTTTGCTGAACACAGACAAAACTAATGCGCATGCGGCCCTTTTGCAATAGATATTTTCAATTCCGGAGTATCGCCGTAAACAATGTTTTGCATGTGCGCTAGATTTCTTATAGGAGAAAAGATATGGAGATCAGGCTGATCGCGGCGGACATGGATGGAACGCTGCTTGATGACGAAAAAGGGATCCCGGAGGAGAACCTGCGCGCTTTCCGCGCATGCGCGGCACAGGGGATCGAGATCGTCCCGGCGACAGGCCGCACGATGCGCGGACTGCCGGATGAGCTTCGGAATCTGCCGGGCGTACACTATGCGATCCTCACGAACGGGGCACAGGTGGTAGACCTTGCGAAAAACGAGATCATCGACTCCTGCCGGATCCCGGTGGCTCTGGCAGAAAAGATCATGATGATGGCCCGGACAAGTCCGGATGAGATCATGTATGATGTATATGTGGGCGGAATCGGCTACACCATGCCGGAGTTCTACAATGATGTATATAAATATGTCTCATCGGAGGGACTGGCGGAGCTGGTGCGCAGAACCAGGGACACGGTTCCCGATAATATCGCTTACTTAAAAGAGCGGGGACAGGACGCGGAGAAGATCAACATGTTCTTCCGTGACATGGATGCCAGAAAGCGGATGAGAGAGGAACTCTCGAAGCTCCCGGGGATCCTTGTGTCCTCATCGATCCCGAATAACCTCGAGATCAACGCGGAGGGAGCTGATAAGGGCGGAGCGCTGCTCCGTCTTGCCGCACGTCTGGGAATCGCCAGAGAGTCCACCATGGGCTTTGGAGACGGGGAGAATGACCTCAGCATGATCCGCATGGCTGGAATTGGCGTTGCCATGGAAAATGGCCATGAATCCGTAAAGGAGGCAGCAGATTATATCACGAAGACCAACAATGAGGCAGGTGTCGCGAAGGCGCTCTGCCATTTTACAGGAATTCAGATATAACAGGAATGATGGGCATATGAGGACTTTCAGGTAATAGACGCGGCGGGGTATCTGGATCATCCAGGCTTTGTCTGTTTTACGGAAGAACTATGCACATATGTGACAGGAGTAATAATGGAAATAATGGAGATTCTATCCAGCCGCTGGCTGGAAGTGGCTGTAGCGGTATATCTCATCGGGATGATGCTCTACGGTCATTACAGAGGTTTTATAAAAATAGCAGTTTCCGCAATGTCCCTTTTCATCACGCTGTTTGCAGCGCGTGTAGCGATTCCACAGGCGGCAGCCTGGCTGGAACATAATACGGCTGTATACGAAACGATGAAGGAGAGTGCTTTGAAGGCCAGCGGCCTTGATGAGAAGATGGAAGAGATGGCTCAGACAGCCGGTCTCGCGGGAAAAGCCGGGGAACGCGCGGTCATAGAGAGCCTGGAGATCCCGGACCAGATCAAAAAGCTTCTGATCGAGAATAACAACGGAGAAATATATCAGGAAATGGGCGTCCAGATCTTTGAGGACTATGTGGGAAAATACCTTGCAGACCGTGTGATCCGCGTGATCATATTTACGGTGCTGTTTATAGTATTCTATGCGTTCCTTCATATCATCATAGTCTGGCTGAACCTGATCTCCAGACTGCCGATCCTGTATGGGCTTAACAAGATCGCCGGTGCGGTTCTGGGACTCGCGGAAGCATTGATCTTTATATGGGTGGGCGCCCTGGTCCTTACCCTGTTTTCAGGCAGTGAGATCGGAAAGAGCATGATCACCCAGATCAATGGAAGTATCTGGCTGACGTGGCTGTATGACCACAATATGCTTTCCTACCTTGTAGTCGGTCTGGTAAAGTCTGTCCTGTAACGGGAGTAGATTAAACGGAGGAATGCCATGAAAAAAGGAGAAAAAACCAAACGGCATATTTATGAATGTGCGATTGAATTATTCCGAACCAAAGGATATGACAAGGTTTCTGTAGATGAGATTGTTAAGTGTGCAGGAACGGCAAAAGGAACCTTTTATATCTATTTTGAGACAAAAGCGGATGTTCTCATTTACATGCTGAAAGCATATGATGATTACTATGACAAAGTTGCTTCAGGTTTCTTGCCGGAGATGGGAGTTGAAGAGCGACTTCTCGTCATTACCCAAAGTTCCAGTGAGTTTACGGAAAATGTGATGGGGCGGGATGTTATACGGGTCTTGTATAGTAACCAGCTGATGGAACAGGGAAATGGAGATCTTTATACAAAGCGTGCATTGTACCGGGTTGTGCACGAATTAATTGAAGAAGGACAGAATGTGGGAATTTTTTCGGCAGAGGAAAACAGTATTGTGCTGACAAATCGATTTGTCACCTGTATCAGGGGAATCTTTTTTGAGTGGTGTATACAGGGAGATGAGTTTGTTCTAAAACAAGAATGTGAAAACTTTGCGAGGATGTTTTGCCGCGCAATCCGCAGGGAAAGTAAGAATATCGAGTCTAAATAATGAATAACAAGAGGAGCTGGGTATAGAAAGAGATTCTGTACTCAGCTTTTTTTGTAAATATGAGCAAAATATAAAATGACCAAAGTCATAAAATAGTTGACAAGCGCAAGCGGGAGGGGTATCATAGATAAAAAATGACTATAGTCATTTTTTAAAAATACGAGGAGGATGTTTGTATGAACAACACTGTGGAGAAGAAAAAAGGAGGAAAGATCCTGGATGTGATCGAAACGGTCGGCAATAAGCTGCCGCATCCGTATATTATGTTCCTGTGGCTCTGCCTGATTCTTGCTGGAATCAGTACGGTGTGCAGCCTGGCAGGAGTTCAGGTGATCAATCCGACAACTGGAGAAACTGTTCTGGCAAAAGCAATTTTCAGCAGAGATGGAATTGTATGGCTGCTCGAAAATTTACTAAAAAATTTTCAGGGCTTCTCAGCACTTGGTCTGGTACTTGCCATGCAGATGGCAATTGGATTTGCTGAAGGAGTCGGATTACTGACTGCAGCTATGAGAAAAGCGATTCTTGGAGTACCACTCTGGGCATTAACTGCAACCGTGTTATTCCTTGGAATTAATGGAAGTATTGCTTCGGAGGCAGCAATCATTGTTGTTCCGGCACTGGCAGCCGCAGCATTCCAGGCGGTTGGAATGCACCCGATCGCAGGACTTCTGGCTGGTTATGCGGCAACAAATGCAGGATTCACAGCCTGCCTGATCGTATCAGGAACAGACGTACTCCTTTGCGGCGTTACTGAACTGGCAGCGCAGCTTGTAGATCCGTCGATTACAGTTAATGCAACTGCCAACTGGTATTTTATGATCGTTTCCGTGTTCATGCTTACCGCAGTTGGTGTTGTTGTAAACAAATATTTCATTGTTCCGCGTCTTGGCAAATATGATCCGGCAAATGGAGAGACTGGGACAGCCGATGCATCGGGGGAGATCACACCGATTCAGGCTGGCGCGCTGAGAGCGGCTGGCATTTTCAGCATCGCCTATATTGCTCTCCTTGCCATACTTACAGTTCCGAAAAACGGCTTTTTCAGGGGTGAAGACGGCTCTGTTTTAAATGGACCTTTGATTACGGGACTGGTAGCGATCCTGATCATCTATTTTATTCTGGTAGGTATTATCTACGGATTAAAAGCAGGAACGATCAAAAGCAGCAGTGATGTGCCAACGATCATGGCGAAGTCGCTGGAGGGAACCACAGGATATATTGTGCTGGTATTTGTAATCGCACAGTTTATCAACATGTTCAATTACACGAATCTGGGAATGATCATTGCGGTCAAGAGTGCGGGTGCATTGCAGGCGGCAGGATTCACAGGGATCCCGTTAATGATCTTCTTTATTCTCCTGTGCTGTGTGGTTAACCTGTTTATGACAAGTGGTACAGCAAAATGGTATATCTTTGCGCCGATTCTTGTACCAATGATGATGATGCTTGGATATAGCCCGGAATTTGCCCAGGTTGTATACAGAATCGGAGATTCCACAACGAATGCGATCACTCCGATCTATCCATATATTCCGATTGCGATCGCAATGGCTAAGAAATATGATAAAAACTTTGGAATGGGATCCTTGATTTCCATGATGCTCCCGTATTCAGTTGCATTCTTGCTGGGATGGATCGTTCAGCTGGTGATTTGGGTAACATTAAATCTTCCAATTGGACCAGGGGCATATGTATTTATGTAGGAAAGGAATGTTGCAAGTTACGCAATAGATTTTGAAATGAAATATACAGAGATATGTAATGATAAATGGCTGTTTATATGGGTCGGACTGTTGCTCTTTGCGGTAATAGCTCAATGTATGCTCTTCATGAGCAAAGCATGGAAACACGGCATGGAGATCGGTCTGAAACAATCGCAGCTAAAAAAGGGTTTAAAGACAGGGATCACGATCAGTATCATGCCAACACTTCCGGTTTTACTGGTGTTGTTTTCGCTCACACCACTCCTGGGAATCCCGCTTCCGTGGCTGCGTCTTTCGGTTATCGGCTCTGCTTATTATGAAACATATGCAGCAACAACTGCGTTATCGTGCCTGGGAGAGACATTCCAGATCAACGGGTACAGCGCGAATGGATGGATCGCGGCCTTGTGGGTAATGACGATTGGAGGAAGCGTATGTATTTTATGGTCGGCATTTGCTATTAAACCGATTTCGATGCTTTATGAAAAAGCAGAAAAGATCAATATTAAACTTGTTCTGGCAGTTGGAAGCGGATGCCTGGTAGGTGTTATGGCCTATGTATCAGTGTCATATGGTTTCAGCGCCATGTCGACGAAAGGCGTTGTATTCTGCATCAGCTTTGCTGTAGGAGCATTTCTTATGCTCGTTGCGAACAAAGTAGAAAAGGCAAAATGGCTCACAGATTATATTATGACGATCAGCATGCTTGCGGCAATGGCGGCAGCCTGTGTTATTTTTTAGGGGGGCTGGAAAAATGAAAAGCAATTATCAAAAATGGATCCATAAGTTCGGAATTTCGACAAGCCTCCTTCTTCTTGCGGCAATGATAGGGCTTCCGGTAGCAGCCAGTCTTATTTACGGAATTTGGCCGGACTTTGGAGAACTATGGCCTGGATTTGTTGCAGTTGTTTTATTTATGGCACCATATCTTCCATCAGAAACGATCGGCTATATGTCGGTTATGGGACCAGGAGCATTATACCTTTCTTACATTACCGGCAATGTCACCAATCTTAGAATGCCTGCTACGATTGGCACAATCAATGCACTGGGAATCAAACCGAATACGGATGAGTGTCATACGCTGGCAATTATTGCCTGCGGCGCTTCTGTGATCACATCTATAGTGATTGTTGCACTCGGAGTCGTTGTATCAGGACCGCTTACCCCGATTATCCAGGCACCTGTTCTCCAACCTGCATTTGACTATGTAGTTCCGGCGCTATTTGGAGGACTTGTGGCTCAGACTGTGATAAAAGGGAAAAAAGAAATCTTTCACTATCTGATTCCACTGGCAGTCTGCCTGTTCTTCTGCTACTGTACAAAAGTGGCAAGTGCATATTATATGTTGATTGTGATTGCCGTGTCAGCAGCGGTCGCGGTAATGGATTATCTGAAAACAGAGAAAAAAGAGGAAAGGGGAGAGTAGATATGCGATATCAGGAATATATGGATATAATCCGGACGGTAAATGACCGCTTTCGCTATTATAAAAGTATAGAATCCCTGTTTGAACTGGATCAATGGTCCGGTCTTCCGGAGCTTGGAGGCGCGTATCGCCAGCAGATGAGCGCTTTTGTTGGGACACAGAAGGCGGGGCTGTTTCAAACAGAAGATGCGAAAAAGGCCTTTGAATATTTTGCAAATGTAGATGAAGGACAAATAGAGGACCCAATAGAACATGGACTGATCCGGACATTTAAAAGCAGGTACCGGAATGCTGTCCGTGTGCCGGAAGAAACGATGAAACAGTATAATCTTCTGCGTGCGGATGTGATGTCGGCATGGAAACATGCACGGGAGCGGAAAGATTATCATGTGTTTGAACCGTGGCTGAAACAGGTATTTGATCTGAAAAAGAAGATTGCCCTGGCGATAGATCCGGATGCCCCTGCGTTTGACACGATGATCGGAGCTGTGGATGAAGGCTTGAAAAGTGCAGACGTAAGCAGAGAATTCGATGTATTAAAACGGGGAATTGGAGAAATTCTTGACAAGATTACAAAAGCAGATCTTGGAGTAAATGAAGAAATATTTCTCAGAGAAGAGGATCCGGATGAAATGTCTGCATTTGGAAGACGATTAGCAGCGGAAGCCGGATATGATCAGCGAAAGGGTGGATTTAATGACAAGGTTATTCACGGATTTACGTCATTTCTTGGACCGCAGGATGCCCGCGTATCAACACAGAGAAGCGGAAGTCCACATCTGATCTTCACCTGTCTTCATGAAGCGGGACATGCAATGTTTTCCAGCGGCGGAAACGACCAGGTCAATGCAGCAAACATGTGGGGAGGAATAGAAGGCAGCTTTCACGAAGCAAATGCCAGATTCTATGAAAATATCGTGGGAAGAAGTAGGGAATACTGGGAGTTTTATTATCCACAATTTCAGAAAGCATTCCCATTCTTCAAAGATATAAAAATGGATGAATTTTATCGTGCCATGAATACAGTCCGTCCAAGTCTGCGCAGAATTGGAGCAGATGAAGTTACATATAGCCTTCATGTTATCTTGCGATATGAGCTGGAACGCGATTATTTCAGCGGAAAAATAGGAACGGAAGATCTGAACATTGCATGGAATGATAAATATAAAAAATATCTGGGAGTTTGTCCTGAAAACGATACTGAAGGAATTTTACAGGATATGCATTGGGCTGGAGACTATATTGGATATTTCCAAAGTTATGCTTTGGGAAATATTTATGATGGACAGATTCGAAAGGCATTGTTATCAGAGATTCCGGATTTGTATGAGCAGATACGCCACGGAGAGTTTGACAGGCTGAACATGTGGATGAAGGAACATATCTGGCAGTATGGGTGCTGTTATACATCGGGAGAAATGTTGAAGCGATTGACAGGAAAAACATTGGACGCTGTGCCATTTCTTGACTACATGAAAGAGAAGTATGCGGACTTATATGGTATTCATATTTAAAAAAGACAAGTTAGTTTGATAATAGGGATTGCAGCAGGAGAAAACGTTGAGCTGCAATCCCTGTTTTTATAGTGTAAAAGAGCAATTTGAAATTGCTCAAATGATGGCTTGGATACCGAATTGCATATATTGTATGCAAAACAATTATGAACCGCAATATGTTGTAATTGCACAAACAAAAGAAAAAACTTTAAAAAAACTGGAAAAAAGTGTTGACTTTTTCGTGGGGATTTGTTATTATAATACTCGCCTTGAGCGACAGGGCAAAACTTATTAAGAGTCATTAAGAAAACTTCTTAATCTCTCAAAAAAAGTTTTAAAAAGTTCTTGACAAACCGGAAACGGTATGATAGAATAAACGAGTTGCCGCTGAGAACGAAAGCGACAACAAAACAAAGTTCCTTGAAAACTGAACAGTATGTAAAACCCTGAAAATTCTTATAAAAATGGTCTTTGGTTTAGACCATGAATGAGAACATTCAGAACAAAACCTAACAAAACAGTAGAACGGTTTAAAAATTAGCCAAGCTAAGTTTTGAACCTGGATACAAACACTTTAACATGAGAGTTTGATCCTGGCTCAGGATGAACGCTGGCGGCGTGCCTAACA
>ENA-OVFS01000027-OVFS01000027.1-human-gut-metagenome-genome-assembly--contig:-NODE-27-length-177784-cov-12.991870_pt1 | contig 177784 bp, 146 predicted proteins | sample MGYA00237763_ERZ505405 | MGnify/ENA primary metagenome ERZ505405 (study PRJEB26158, sample SAMN06016401) | human gut metagenome | biome: human gut; feature: ankylosing spondylitis patient; material... | reverse complement strand
GGAAAAGGAAGAAAAAATCCAGCATGACTTGGCAGAGGGCATCCGCATCCCGGAGTGCAGCCTGACCCTGAATGACTTGTTTGAACTGTGGCGTAAGAACAAGGTGGGCTTGAAAGAGCATACCTTCGCCAATTACGTTTATATGTACAATCGGTTCGTCCGGGATGAAATCGGCATGATGAAGCTCAAGGATATTCGCAAGTCGGATATCCGCAGCTACTACAATGGCATCGTCCGCAATGGCAAGATGGCGTTGAACACGCTGGAAACCATCCAGAATGTTCTGCATCAGGTCTTTGCGGTGGCGGTGGACGATGAGTACATCCGTGTGAATCCCACGGATGGTGTCCTGACGGCAATCAAAGCCGCCCACCAGTACGAAACGCCCAAGCGTCACGCACTGACCCTGCCGCAGCAGCAGGCATTTTTGGCCTTCATCAAGAAAACGCCAAAATTCCAGCACTGGCTTCCGATGTTCACTTTCATGTTGGGTACGGGATGCCGAATCTCGGAAACGGTGGGTCTGTGCTGGAGTGACATCGACTTTGAGAGTGGGTTTATTACCATTCAGCACAATCTGGTGTACCATGACCACGAGGTGGGCGGCTGCTATTTCACCATGTCCACCCCCAAGACTTCCGCCGGCAAGCGGGCAATTCCGATCTTGCCCGAAGTGCGGAAGGCACTGGAGCAGGAGCGCACCAACCAGCAGGAGCTGGAACTGGTATGCGAATACGAAATCGACGGAATCTCAGATTTCGTATTCCTGAACCGCTTCGGCCAGCCGCAGAACCCGCAGACGGTCAATCGTGCAATTAAGCGCATCAGTGTGGCATACAACGAAGCCGAACTGGAAAAGGCCGAAAAGGAAAAACGGGAGCCGCAGCTGTTGCCGCCCTTCTCCTGCCATAATCTCCGGCACACATTCTGCACCCGGCTGTGCGAAAATGAGACCAACCTGAAGATTATTCAGGACATCATGGGACACCGGGACATTAGCACTACGATGGAGATTTACGCGGAAGCCACCAAGGAAGCCAAAGCCCATTCCTTTGCAAATCTGAACGGTAAACTGGGCATTTCGGTCTGAAATCCACTACACCAACCGCTACACCACTTTTACACCAAATCCTCGGTAACTTGTGGAGAGTTGCGTAGGGTAACGTACGGACGGGACAAAAAGGAAGCCGCATGAGTAGGCTTATAACGGAATATAAAGCTTTTCATGCGTGTTCCTTGACCTGTCCCCACGATGAAGCCCATTGACCAGTGATTTTAAAGAAAACAAACGATAAAACGAAATATTTTATTGTTGAATTTTTTGGAAAAGCTGTGTCATCCCCGTTTTGACATCAATTTGACAGCAAAATCCTGAAGAATCACGTCCCGTTATGAAGCGTGACGGATTTCAGGTAAAAACGCACAAGGCTTGAACAAAGCTGTAAGAGCACTTCTTGGAATCATCTGAGAAGTGCTCTTTTTGTTTGCTCCTGCGGCCAACTTCTGTCAGACAGTTACAAAAAACGGAGGATAAGATTATGAAAAACGACTACAAGCCCATCAAACCCATGAAAGAAATCCCTGACCAGCTTCGCAAGCTGCGCCGCCAGTTCCTGCGCTACCAGCAGGCAGAAATCGTGTACAGCTTATCCCACAAGAAGCTGCTGGAGCTTGCCAGAGATGCCGGGGCAATCTACCGCTTCGACAGCACGGTGCTTATCAACCGGGAGATTTTTGATGCCTATTTGGAACGCTTCCATGAACCTGCAAGAAAAATTACCGTGGAGGAGGTCGAGGACGAGTGAGCGGCAGTGTGTGGATGTTCTCCGACCAGATTGACGATGAAGATATGGATTTTATGCGGCATGAGTTCGTGACTTACAGCATGGCAAGCGATTATTATGGGCTGGGACTGAAACCTGTCACCCGGATGGCACATGAATGTGGGGCTATCTATAAGATTGGCCGGAAGATTCTAATTCGGAGAAGCATTTTTGAAGAGTACCTGCGCCAGCAGAGAAAGATTTGAGGTGTGCAATGGAAAAGCCGAACACTAGATTGCATGATGAAAATAATGGGCTGGACTATGTGCTGGTCGGAGATTACTACTTTCCTGCCTTGATTTTGGCAGAGGATTCTCGCCCTGTTGGTCGTTGGGGTAGAATGTACAAACGGTATCTTAAAGAACATCATCCAGTACGGTATCAGGTTCTTCTGCTGTCCGGCAGACTGAACACCTATTTGGCGTACACTGATGCACAAGCAGAGGAACAGCTGGAGTTGCTTACCCAGCAGATGGCAGAACGTGAGGGCGTGAACGAAGAACTGAAAGCTGTAAATCAAATGGAATGGGTGCAGAGGATGAACAGCATCCAGAACCGAGCGGAGGAAGTTATTAAGAACGAATTGATTTTTGTGTAATGCCTAAAGGGGAAGATGCTGAGTTATGCGGTGTTTTCCCCTTTTATGTTTATAAGTTATGATTGCAAATTGATACAGAAGCATAAATTTCAAAATATTTTGAATGTAAAATGGAATATATTTGCATTCTCATTGACGCTCTATTGTAAAAGCATTATAATTGTTACATAAAATTCACACAAACTACGCCCTTACAATTGAGCAATAAGGAAAAGTTATGACGAATGACATCGAAGCAACCGTTGCCCTTTGCAAATGCGGAAAAACTCATAAAGTCTACGGCGTCCGCTTTGAAAAGGCAGGCAAGAAGCATTGGAAGTACACATGGGCATTTCCAATCAAAGAATCAACCGCAAAACACGAAGGTTACGATAAGACTTCAATTGTTGGTGTAATTGAGCCGACAAACGATTATCCGGGTTGTCCTTATTGTAAGGCTCAGTCATTCGTAATATGCAGCTGCGGAAGACTGAATTGCGATAATACTTCTGGTCTGGGCGGTCTTTTCACCTGTGAATGGTGCGGAACGACTGGTAAACTCGGTATTTATGATGGTTCTGGTTTTGACAGCAGCGGAGATCGGTAAAAGATTATGAGTATCTTCAACAAACCACAACAGAAACCCATGCCGACTTTTTCTACCAGTCAGACGGTTCTGCCTTCTGCTGCAATCTCCCGGATTGAAAGCGGCAGTCTGGCGGAATTAAACGTTCCCAACCTGATGCTTAAAAAAGGCGAAAAATGCTGCTTTGTAGACAAGAGCTATGAAATGGTTGAAACGACCACAACACGAAATATCCGGAAATCCGGCGGCACCAGTATGCCAAGCGTCTTTTTCAAAGGAGTACGGTATCACATGGGCAGCAGCGAATCTGTCCCTGTGACAGAGACCAAGGTGGATTACATACCGGGATACCTTTATATTACCAACAAACGTATTATTTTCACCTCACAGAAAGGCGGCTTAGAAAAGTCCATTGGTTCTCTTTCCGCATTCCATCCCTATTCCAACGCAATCGGGTTTCAATTTGGACAAAAGGTCATAAACTTTATTCTGCCTCGTGCGGATCTGGCAGTACAGACACTTCAAATTATGACGTAAATCATCGAAAGGGTATTGCAATATGGGAAATCTAAAAGTACATGATAAGCTGGATATTCAAGCTGGTGGACAGGTTGAGGTTCTGGATGAATTTGGTTCTGGTGGTCAGGGTACGGTCTACAAGGTATCGTACAACTGCAAAACCTATGCTCTGAAATGGTATCATCCGGGAGTTTTCAAGGGAAAGAAAAATGACTTCTATAAGAACCTCGAAAACAATATTAGCAATGGTGCGCCAACGGATGCTTTTCTCTGGCCAAAGGCAATCACCAAAGTTTACAATGACCAGTTTGGCTACCTGATGGATGTTCGTCCGTCTGGTTATGAAGAACTGACCAACTTCTTTGTGGGTGGCCGAAAGCAGACACAGGCACGTTTCAAAAGTTTTTATGCCCTCTGTACAGCGGCAATCAATATCATTGAAGCCTTCCGTGCCCTGCACAATAATGGGTACAGTTATCAGGATATCAACAACGGCAACTTCTTTATCAATCCGGAAAATGGCGATGTGCTGATCTGCGATAATGATAATGTCAGTCCATTCGGAACCAATCTTGGCATTATGGGTAAGCAGCGCTGGATGGCTCCGGAAATTGTTATGGGCAAGAATGACCCGGACAAGAACAGCGACCGGTTCAGTCTGGCAGTGGTATTGTTCCGGCTGTTGTTTATCAATCACCCGTTGGAAGGCCGTTATAGTACACCTCCTTGTATGACAAAAGAATTAGAGCAGAAATATTATGGCAGTGCTCCAATTTTTGTCTATGACCCGACCACTTCGGAAAATCGTCCGATTCCGGGAACCGACCACAATCTGAAGCTGTTCTGGAACGTTTATCCGGACTATGTAAAAGATGCTTTTATCCGTGCATTCAGTCATGATGTGATGATGAAGCAAAAGCCACGCATTCTGGAAAAAGAGTGGATGGATATTTTTATCCGCCTGCGCACGGAAATTGGCCGCTGCCCATACTGCGGTCAGGAAACATTTTATACATTCAAGGGCAGCCACGATATTCCCTGCATGGAATGCGGCAAAAAGATTCCCATTACAAATGCTCTGCAAATTAAAAATCAGATTCTGCCTATCTTCCCCGGATTAAAAATCAGTTTGTGGACGGTGGATAGTTCTCTGGAAGATATCCGCACACAGGTAGCCGAAGTAGTGAAGAATCCGAAAGATCCGAAACTACTCGGATTCCGAAACCTCAGCCAGCGCACTTGGAGCGTAAATCTGCCGGATGGTTCTCAGCGTCCCCTGCCGCCACAGCAAGTTGTACCCGTTCGCGCTGGATTTGAAATCCATTTCCTTGGTGGAACGAATGATTCTGGAATTATCAAGTAAAAGAGAAAGGTGAAGAAAAATGTCTCTGTTGGATAACGTAGCACCTGCCCCTCGAAAAGTCATGACGCTGTTTTATGTGGTCGATACCTCCGGCAGTATGTGCGGAAGCAAAATCGGCAGCGTCAACAGCGCAATGGAAGAAGCCATTACCAGTGATTTGCCGGAGATCAGCGCAGCAAACGATGATGCTGAAATCAAAGTGGCCATCATGCAGTTCAGCAGTGGTTGTTCGTGGATCACTCCGCAGAGTGGACCTATTGCTATCGGAGATGTGATATGGAATGATCTGAACGCAGGCGGCGTGACCGATTTGGGCGCAGCCTGTAAGGAGCTGGATAAAAAACTCTCTCGCAATGAGTATTTGAACAGCCAGACAGGAGCGTATGCTCCGGTTATTCTGCTGTTCAGCGATGGCGGCCCCACGGACAACTGGGAAAAGGAACTGAAGCAGCTGAAGCTGAATAACTGGTTCAAACACGCTATTAAAATCGCCATTGCAATCGGTGACGATGCAGATAAGGCAGTTCTGGCCGAGTTTACCGGAACGATCGAATCCGTCATTACGGTCAATGATAAGCACACGCTGAAAGCTCTGATTCGCAAGGTCAGTGTCCGCGCATCGGAGTTCCAGAGTCACAGCAAGCAATCCGGCGATACGACCTCCAGTGCCGAGGATGATAGTGCCCAAATTGCACAGGATGCCGTCAATGAGATCAAGCAGGATGCTTCTCAGAACAGCCCTGTTTCTGGTGGTGACTCTGGTGCCATTGATGTTTCACTGGATCAGGATTGGGGCAACTGGTAAAAGCTGATTCTCGGTGGGAGGTCAAATTATGGCTGAATATTACCAGTTTGCTCATTCTGTACAAGGCTATAACCATATTAAAGCAAACAAGGTTTGTCAGGATGCATCCGGTGAGTGCCACTTTGAAGATGTAAGCATTATTGCTGTGGCAGACGGTCACGGCAGCGATAACTATATTCGCACAGATCGTGGCAGTAAATTTGCGGTTTCTGCGGCTCTGACAGCTATCAAGGCCTTTGTACAGGAAGCACGGGAAAATCATCTGTCCGCTGTTCCGGATTCTGAAACTGAATTAATTCAGATTTCCAAAAATATTCTTGCTCGGTGGTATACGCAGGTAGAAAATGATGTTGCCTGTGAGCCGTTCCAGCCGGAAGAAATGGCAAAAGTGTCGGAAAAATATAAGCAGCGATACGCATCCGGGCAGTATAATGCCAAGGCTTATGGAACGACACTGATTGCAGTATGCACGACCAATGAGGGGTGGTTTGGTATCCACATTGGTGATGGAAAATGCGTTGAACTGCTGGGAAATGGTACGCTTTGCGAGCCTATTCCGTGGGATGAGACCTGTGAGCAGAATATCACCACCAGCATCTGTGACGGTGATGCAATTGAGGAATTTCGTTATGTAATTCAAAAGGATTTCCCTGCTGCAATTTTTATCGGAAGTGATGGCATTGATGACAGCTATTCTTCTGAGATGGAATTGCATGAACTGTATCGCAATATTTTCATTGTCTTTGCAGAACACGGTGCAGAAGTCGGCAGCAATGAAGTCCGTGACTACTTGCCTAAAATCACCAGACGGGGCAGCGGTGATGATGTTTCCATTGCAGGTATCATTCGCACGGTTCTTTCTGAAGATGCAGTTGCTAAAATTAAGCTGTGCGGCGAAGAAATCCGGCTGAAAGCCCAATTGGAAAAAGCAGAGCGCACACATCAATCCGCCATTGAGAAGAAAAACTATATCGAAAACAACATGGAGCGAAACCGGGCGGAACTTCAGAAACTGACGGAACGTCTGCTAGATGCGGAAGCTGGTCTAAAAGCATCGGAGGTCGCTCTTTATAAGGCGCAGGCTGAATGGAACTCACTGCAGGCCAGATTGAACGCACTGGAACGCGATGCCGTGGGAAATGTTGCGATACAGACTGAAGATGTAGCTGAACTTGCTTCCAATACTGAGGAGTCAGAACCAACGAAATGTGATAATAATGCAAATTTAGAAGAGGAACAAAAATGTCCTACTATTATCTAAAAAATGAAGAAAAGAACGGCTTGGAAATCTATTTCGGTGGAAAGCCATCAGAAGATATTCTCAGTCGTTTGAAAGAAGCACACTGGCGATGGTATCCCACAAAAGGATGCTGGTACACCAAATATTCCAAAGAAAAAGAGAATTTTGCCAAAGAAATTTGCAATTCACCACAGCCTACCGCGCCCGAAAGTTCTTCTTCGGAAAATATTTCATCAAATGAATCTTCAAATCCGCAACCTATTTCTGCACCTATTGTACCACCGAAATTAAAATGTAAATATAAAGTTTCTTCTCTATGCCGCGATAGTTCTATTATCGAACGAAATCGAGTACAGGAAAAGAAACTTGGCATTAAGGATTTAGATTTGTACTATTATGTTACAGGGGGAAATACTTTTAGGATAATTGGAGCAGTCCATGCAATAGACTCACTTAAGAAAAAAATTCGATTCTTTTGTACGTTTTATGATAACGATGGTGACGTTATAGCGACAGAATCGAGTGACATCTGGTATGTTCCTATTACACCCGAAAATTTTTTTGATGGTTTTCCTTTTTCCATTGAAATTTGCACACAAGTACCCGTTTGCCGTATAAAATTAGTTCCTAAAGAAGAAAGCTGATTAGCAGGTGAGCCGATGGATGCTATTAATAATATATTTCAGAAATTTCCCCAATGCCTTTCCAATAGAGTGAATTTTCGCGGCATTCTTCTTGACTATTTTCCTGCACAAAAAGTCAAAGTCAATCTTATCCTAAACGCATACGACGAAGGAATTATAGAGGCCATAAAATCCGCTTCCGAACTTGATAGCGTCTTCTTCATTTCATGGAAAAAGAGATTGATTGATTCCTATGGTATTAGCGAAGAAAATGCAGACTGGACTGTTGATTATTGGTGTACATGCTACGGAACCGCCGTTTGTAGGAAACATTACAATAAATTAAAAGACGGAAATAATGCACAATGTCATCTTCCACCTACTTCTTCTAATTCGTTTATCGACGTTTCAAAATTAACTGATAACGAAAAGTTTCCTAAAAGTATATTTACAGTTGATATTGCAGCTACTGAGTATGTGAAATTATCAAGTTTTATCTACGCAGTTAGAAAAGGTTATACTAACAATGATAACGGAACAACGTGGCTTGACTTTACTGGAGAATATACTGGGACTTGTAAGCGGTATACCCTTATTTTAATGATGATATATAACGCAAACAATAATTTAATAGGATTCAATGAACGCCCCAGTATACCTAAAGATTTTAAGGGGACAGCTGCGTTTTCTGAATCGATTTATATTCCAAGCGATGAGTATATTTCAAAAATTTGCATAAAGCTGCTTCCCGACTCATAAATACTCACGGAAATGATATTTGCATTTTTAGATATTATAAAAATGGAGGGTCTTCGCCGGGTGTGGCGTGGGCCTTTTTGTGTTGTGTGTGAGGAAAGATCATGACCGAATTTGGAAGATATCTGAAACGGTGTCCAGCGGCACTCAAAGATAAAACCCGAACATTAAGTTTGCTAAAAGATGCTCTGAACAACGATTTGCCGAAATTTCGCGTATTGCAAGCGGCCTATGAACTTGGAATACTAGAAACTATCCAGCGCAGCAACCCGATTTCAACAGATGACAGACTGAAAATCACGACAGGTCTTGTCAGCCAGTATGCCATGCTGGAAAACGCAGCTAAGAATGCTATTGATTATTGGCAAGACAGCATTGATGTAGATATTCTTTATCGTGCATTTAATGATGCTGACGAGTGCAGAGAATCTCGCATAAATTCCGCTGAATCTACTGCACAACCTGCAACGCCGATAAAGCCACAACAGAATCCAGCCGAAAATTTGCTCAAGATTGAATCAATTTCGCAGGATTCTATTCGCATGGGCATTCGGCTTCAATGGAAAAAACAATCGGAAATCGAATGCTATGAAATCTGGCGGGCAAAAGAATCAGAGCAACCTGTCAAAATCAAGGAAGGTTCTTTCCCTATTCCACGGTATCAGGATTACGATGTGGAAGCTAACTGCTGCTATACTTATGCAATCCGGGGATTGAATGAATCTGGAAAAGATATTGCACATTCCGCAGATATTCAGCTGATTGCCCCAAGCAAGCCACCTGTATTTCAAATTCGAGAGTTGCAGTTTACCTTTTCTGGTCTCCAACTCAAATGGAGTATGCTTTTTGAAGCAGAAAAATATATTGTCCAGAAATACTCGGATGTCTATGGATGGACAAATCTTGCGGAGCTTCCTGTGGAACAGACCGTGTATCTGGATGCTGCCGCTCAGGGTGGAAAGACAATTAAATATAAAATCCGGTGTGTCTGTAAAAATAGCACCACGCTAGAAACCACTGAAATCGAAGTGAATTTATAAAGGAGCGATTATCTTGTTAAAAATGATAGAACAGTCCATTGCGTCATCGTGGTATATCTATATCTGTATGCTCGGTGTAATTTTGATGGGCGGGTATTTCATCTATAAGCTAACGAAATACCAAAAAGATTTTGAGAGCGCAGCATTTAAAATCAAACGTACTGATGAGTATGTTGAACACTTGCGCGCTTATCTTGACGGAACAACTGACGAACAAGAGCATCTATTCCAAACGGAAAATCTACAGAACATATTTGCTGAATATCGGGATACCTACCGCAAAACACTTAAAACAAAAGGTGCGGCACCTTTTGTAGATATCTCGGATTTTTACAACAGTGATTATCTGGATGAAATCGGCTCTACTGGAATCTGCGATTTGATTTCTGGCACCATGACAGGTCTTGGCATCTTAGGTACCTTTTTAGGTTTGGTGTTGGGTATCAGTGGATTTGATACAACTACCACGGATGCTATCACGTCCAGCATTTCTGGACTTCTTGGCGGTATGGGCACGGCATTCTTCACCAGTATCGTTGGTGTTTTACTTTCTCTGCTGTTCTCTTACGTCCATAAAATTGTTTACAATCGCACAAATAAGGGTCTTGAAGATTTTGTAACTGCATTCCATGACAACAATCTGGACGGTTCTTCCAACAACGCAGAAAACCAGCTTTTGGGCTATCAGCAGCAACAGACCGAGTTAATGAAAAACTTTGCTACCGTCGTTTCGGAAGCTGTCAGCACCTCTATCGCTAATACCATGCGTACCGAGTTGGTTCCGATTTTCGATGAAATGAAGTCTACTGTTAAAGAGTTCAGCGAAATTGCAAGCCAGCAGCAGAAAGATGGTCTGAATCAGGTTGTGCAGGAATTTATTCGCTGCATGAACGAATCCCTACGTGGGCAGTTTGATGAACTGGCGGCAACGATTCAAAAAACCTGTGAATGGCAGAAAGCATCTACTGAGCAGATGCAAAAAATTGTGGATGGCATTTGCGATACATCGAATGAAATTGAAAAGGTCAATGCCGTTTCTCATCAGACCGTTGAAGAAATGAACGGTTTTGTCACGCTTCTGAAAGAGTATCAGGAAAAACTCCATTCTGAAGCAGAACTCATTCAGCAGCAGATTGCAAACAGCAATGAAATCAGCGAACGGCAAGCCAATTATCTGGACAAACTGGTGGAAAGCGAAAGCCGCGTTGCTGATTTGGCAGACAGCGTGAAAAAAGAAGCAGAGGCTGCACAGCAGGCCGTTGATATGCTGTCGGACCACTGCAAAGACCAGATCAGTGGTATTGTGGATGCTGCCAAGCAGGATATGGATGCTCTGGCCGCATCTACAAAGGTTTTGACAGAGGCTAGCCATTCGCAGATGGAAACGCTGGCACAGACTGCTGAAAGCGAAATGCAGTTGCTGTCCAACACTGCCGCCCAACTGAGCGAAGAAAACCACAAACAGCTGATGGAACTGACGAAGGCATCCTCTGAGCAGATGTCCGTGATTTCTGAGGCTGCAAATAATGTGATGCAAAATAGCAAGCAGCAGATTGAGGAAGCAATCAAGGCAACACAGGCACAGTCGGATGCTTTGATGCAGGCTACCAATGACCTCTCCGACTTTGTACAGCAGGAGCACAAAAAATTGGTGGAAGCTGTGGATAAAGAGGTGTCTGGTCTGTCCAATTTTGCAGGTCAGACTACAAGCGAAATTCAGTCTGCGACTGCTGGCATGGAGAACGCGGCAAGGCTGCTGGATAAGAATCTGGATGATGTACTTGATCGCACCTTTACGTCGTTCGACAGCAGCCTGACCGATATTTCGCAGCACTTGAGCGGCACCATTGCAGATGTGCGCGATACTACCGAGGCCCTGCCGCATGTTATCCGTGAATCTCAGAAGCAGTATGAAGCGGTTCTCGCTAAACTGACAAGCCAGACCCAGACCTATCTGGATGCAATGGAAAAGCTGACCGCACTGGTTGAGCAAAAGGCTCCTGCTGTGGCTGATGAAGAAGGGAATCGTCAATGAGACGCTATACCAAACGAAATAAAAACGGCGAAAAGCTGAATTTCTGGCTTTCCTACTCTGACATGATGGCGGCATTGCTGCTGGTCTTTATTCTGATTCTGTCCTGTACCCTGCTGGAAACCCGCGCAACCTATGAAGCGAAGCAGGCCGAGCTGGAAGAAAAAGAACAGATTATTCTGAGTCAGCAGTCGCAAATCGACACCATTGTAGGTGTTCGCGGAGATTTGATTGACGCCCTGAGCAAGGAGTTTTCTGGCAACGATCTTTCCGTCAAGGTAGATGCACAGTCTGGTGCAATCACCTTTGATTCAACGCTACTTTTTGGCTACAACGATGACAAACTTCAGGATTCCGGCAAGGCTTTTCTAGCGGAATTTTTGCCAAAATACTTCTCGGTTCTGTTGGTCAAGGATTTTTCGCCGTATGTCGCTGAAATTATTATTGAAGGTCATACCGACACGGATGGCGGTTATATGTATAACCTGCAATTATCACAGAACCGCGCATTTGCAGTCGTATCTTACTGTCTGGATGAAAACAACCATTTTCTTTCGGACAGCCAGCTGGAAGAACTGCGCGTTTTGCTGACTGCGAACGGCCGTTCATGGAGTGCACCTGTTTATGCAGCTGATGGAACGGTTGATATGCAGGCATCCCGCCGTGTGGAAATTAAATTCCGCTTAAAGGATGAAGAGATGATGAATCAGATTGCTGAAATGCTTGAGGAAACAAAATGAAAACAAGCTATAAGCCTTCTAAACTTCCGGCTATTGCTGCGCAGGTACGAAAGGAACATCCTACAAGTTCTGAAATCAAAAATTATCAGCTTGATATTGGCTTCTTAAACGAAGTGCGCCAGTGGGCCAAATTACCTAAGGAAGGTGTAGATGGAGAAGCCATCACCATTCCGATTCGCAAGGTAAGGCTGCTGGCAAATTATGTGCCAGCAAACTCTCTGCATCTTCCACTCCTCAATTTGACGAGAATCCTATTTTTGCGTGCAAATGAAGAAATTGCACGTTCGCTCTTTATTCTCTGGCAGGATTATTTCACGAATCAAGATCTATGCTATCTTCTTTATCGCATCGTACAGGACAAGCCTGAACTGGTAAAGAAAATCGTTTCCAATACCAAACTGGAAAACGCCACTATGATGCAGTGGTTCCCCAGTAAAAACATCCCCTATGCGGTCGGCAGAGAGTGTATGCGTTGGCAGAAATTTGACCGCATCCGTTTTTCTGAACGCCTGATGACGTTGGGGATTATGCCATCCACTCGGCTAGGACAGCGTTGTATTCAGGAATACCTTACTTTCTGTGATCGAACAGGCTATCTTGAAATTTCTGATCGGGAGATGCTGCCTACTTTGAAGAAGTATTCTCCGGATTCTATAAAGCTGTTCCTGAAGAACATCTTGACAGAACTGAAAGTTGAGGACTTCCAGAGATACTACCAGTGCGGCTCTTATCTTCGCAATACTTATACCAGCGACGCCGGAACACTAAAGTATAAGAACTTCTTTTCCGGTTTTACACTTGAGCAGGAACTCAAGTATCACCGCTGGCTAAACTATATTCTGATTAGAGAGAGTTTCTCCAAAAACAGCAATGATGAACGACTTCAATTCTGGAGCCAATATGTTCCGTACAGTACAGATGCTTATCGTGTATCTGCAAGCGAATGCCTTGTAATCGAATTTGAAATGTACAGCATCATTGAGTTTACTACGAAAACCATGGGACCCTTGTATATTTATCGCAAAGATATTTTTGAAAAATTTGTCAAGAAGTATCTTAAACGCATGAATAATACGGAACTGCGGCATAGCTTGTACAATGAGCTGTTGCAGTACGCCACGGAAAGAATTATCCATCACGACAATTGGCAGTATAAGACCAGTCGTTATCTGATGGCACACAGCATTATATGACTTTTCAATGAAAATCACATGGGCGAATAAATTCGCACTCTTTGTGGAAAACTACATTGATCATTCAGAAAGGTTGTGATGCTGTGGTTGACCGTATTATTAAAGAAATCAACACCTGTCTAGAAAACAAATGTTATATTTCCGCGCTGGGAATGGCACTAACCCTTCCGGATATTTGTGGAAGAGCTAAATATCCCCAATGGGAAAAGCACGATGTTGGGCTGCGGTATAAAAAATGGTACGATGAGTATATTGGCTTCCGTGAAATTCCAAGTGGGCCGCACAGTGAAAAAATGCCATATTTAAACGGTGATGTTGTCTACAGTCTTCGAAACTGTCAGGGACACCCGGAGTTGAAAGTGAAAAGATTCGTGAAGAACGCTGCAAGGTTGATAAGTTTATACTTGTCATTAATGACGGTATAACTTCATCTGGCGTTTCATTGAATGAAGACGGTTCGATTTCCTCTCGTGAACTGGAAGTCGATGTTCGTAGTCTTTGCGGAAAGCTCACTCGCGCTGCAGAACGATACTACCATGAAAATGCAGAACGTTTTGATTTTATCAACTTCAAAATTATGGGTTTGTAATTGATCTATTAACAAAAAACTTTTAAACAATACCGCCAGTTTCATTTCAACTTGAAGCTGGCGGCTCTTTTTATTTAGCGATGCAATTGCGCAGCCTGCACCGGAACGGTGCAGAACCAAAAGGGTTTGGGAATTCCCAACAAGCATTTTGCAACGCAAAATAAGCATTTGTATAGACAAATGCACTGCTTGCAGAAACTATGGACTATCACATTTTGCTTTTGGAGTTTTCAATTTCATCTCATAATTACATTGAAGCAATTTCAATTTAAGGTTCAAACTGATAGACATAGATTAAATCTTAGATCTACAGATTCGTTCTATGTTTTCAAAAAATTTTCATTGATTTTAGGAAAATATGGTAAAAGTAGGCCTAACAGGTTTACTTTGTAGGCCTACAAAGCCCACGACTTTCACAATTTGATGTGTTACAATATATGCAGAGCTGCAGCATCTCAAGCGGGAAAGGGCGGCGATGTTACGAGAAATAGGAACAGTTGTTCCTATTTTTTCTGAAAATTGTGAACTGTCAGTTCCTGTTCAACGTAAAACTCTTTTGGTATACTTTCTGCAAGGCTTTGAGAAAACAAATCTAGCAAGCACCTCAATTGATATTCGATCGAAATTTTGAATTTCAATTCAACAGTCAAACTTCAAAAAGCTGGGTGGAGTTCTCCACTCCCTTTGCATTATATCATGGCACTGTGGAGGACACACTTTTGAAACAACTTTGGAAATTTTTGTAAAAAGTAGACCTAAGAGGTCCACGCGCTTTGCAAGAAATTCTGTTATACTTTTCTTGCGAAGCAAAATAAATCTGATTTAATACTAGCTACTTCTAAGCGGAAAGCGACAAACGCCATGATCTCCCACTGAGGGAAGGAGCGGTAGGTCACTTTCTTTATAGTATAACAAACACATAACGTCTTTTACAAAAAGACTGTACCTCTCGATACCGAGAGAAGATTCTAAGATTTGATCTTAGGATATGGGAACCCATTGCTTAGAAGATATGCATCATTTCTACAAGGGAGGATTGTCATTTGCATCAATGAATTCAGAAAAAACGGGAATGAAACAGCCATCCGTATACTTGACAGCAAAAACGCCATTGCCACAGTATCTGCCCTATGCACGATTTCTGCTGAACGCCGAGTTGACTCACACGGCAAAATTGCTCTACACACTCCTACTTGACCGCGCGACACTTTCGCAGAAAAACAACTGGGTCGATACTACTGGACGTGTGTATGTGCTCTATCCAATTGCCCACCTTGCACGAGATTTGCATTGTAGCCGTTCAAGCATTACACGCGCATTCACAGAATTGGAGAACTCCGGACTTTTGGAGCGTCTGCACAGCGGATTTTCGAAACCAAGCCGTATTTTACCCAAGGTTCCGCAAAATGTGCAGAAATACCCTTCCATGTTATGCACAGGCGCATCATCTGATGGTGCAAAAGTGACCAGCATGGATGTGCAAAACTGCATACCTAACCACCTTAATAGGAACCAACAAAAATATAACTACAAACAAAAGCAGAAAAATACGCAGGGTTTTCCGGAGTATGTATTTGAAGAAGGTGAAAGTCTGTAACCATGCTTGATGAAATTTTAGAGTCGGCGGCGGCTGTTACTTCAGGCCCTGAAGATTACCGTGGCGAAGACGGTCTGCTCTATTGTGGAAAGTGTCATACGCCGAGAGAAGCCTATTTTCCGAAAGGGATTACATTACTAGGTAGGAATCGTCATCCGACAGAATGCGTCTGCCGCCGCATGGAGCGTGAGCAGCAAGAAGCATTTTTTGTAGAACAGAAACATCTCGGACTGGTACAAAGACTGAAAGCTGCTGGATTTTCGGATTCATCCATGCAGGATTGGAAGTTTGAAAATGATGCCGGATGCAATCCGCAGATGAAACTTGCCCGCCAATATGTAGAGCATTGGGCAGAGATGCAGAAAAAGAACACAGGTATTCTGATCTGGGGTGGTGTCGGTACCGGTAAAAGTTTCTTCGCGGGATGCATCGCCAATGCCTTGATGGAACGAGAAGTTCCTGTATGTATGACCAATTTCGCCCGGATTCTAAACGAACTGAATAATAGCTTTTCCGGCCGAAATGAAGTAGTAGACCGACTATGCCGATATCCGCTGCTCATCATCGATGACTTTGGGATGGAGCGCGATACCGATTACGCTTTGGAACAGGTTTACAATATCATCGACAGTCGTTATAGGAGTAAAAGACCACTGATCATCACCACGAATCTGACACTGGATGAGATTCGGCATCCGCAGGATGTAGCACACGCCCGTATCTATGACCGCGTTCTGGAAATGTGCGTGCCTGTTTCCTGTTTTGGCACAAGCATCCGAAAAAACACTGCGCAAGAAAAGCTAAACAATTTGAAATCGCTGATCGGTTAAAACTGATTATTAGAAAATTCACTCAGGAGGTATTCCCATGGGATTTGCACGCAAAGATGTTGAGCGAACGAAAATGAATGCAAAAAAATTCGTTCGCTATCAGGAAGGGGCTGAAAAATACAGCCTCGGTCTGACAAAATTTCAGGAATTGGCAAAAGAGGCCAAGGCGGTTTACAAAATCGACAAGGTGGCGCTGGTCAACTGCGAGATTTTCGAGCGGTATCTTGAATCCTTTCACCTGTGATAAGAAAAATAGTGTAATTTCACCAGCTACATGATTCTTTTACCATAATTCAACTTGTTCTTGCTATCATGATAGAGTATAATGGCTTTAGATTATACATTTTGAAATGTTATGCGGTTGGAATTAGTTTCTTCGATTCCACTCTGATTTCGTTAATTTAAATCGCTATACTTGGTAGTGGAGGATTAAAACGTTGGATTTAATAGAGCAAGGAAACGTCTATTATGGTTTCAGGTCAGATAAGTATCCGGAAGTTTGTTGTTATGCTGTGATCATTTCAGCAAGGTGCGATATAGCAAACAATAAAATATCCAAGTTGTATTATTTGACTGCGGTTGATGCTAAAGATTGGTTTTGCACAAAAGCAGGATTCGATCTTGTATATGCCGCAGCAATAAAAGAAAACTTAAAGAATCAATTAAGCAATTTTGAAATAAACATCGATATTCTGCTGAAATTTCCTGAAGAAGTGGCTTTGAAAGTTATAACTGGGAATTGTCCTGAAAAAAGACGACGTGATTTGGAAAAAATTATTGAGACATATCAGATGGCACACAAAGCCTTTTCAGATAATACAACTTTTTTCCAAAGGAAAAATATAGCAGCTACAATCAACTCGGGAAAAGGAAAACACGCAGTAACATTTTTGAAAAAAATTTCAAGTGGAGAAACTAATCACTTTCAATTCATTCCCAAATCTGCATATACTGAAAAAAACGATAAAGTCAATGGGCTTATTGTAGATTTACAAGAAATCGGAATATTATCGCTTGATGATGCCAAAAAGATCACGGGTGAAGGAATTGATTATCAATGCCTTCCGGTTAATTGTGAAGAAGAAGCCAACAGGTTAAAAAGATGTTACTGGCTAAATGACGAAAGTGATTTTGTTATGTTAGAAGGCATAGTAAAGTCTCCTTGGTGTGAACTCCTATTGCAACGGTTTGCCCTGGATTACATTAGAGTCGGCGTTGATGGTTCAACTGAGAACGATTATACTAACCTTGTTTCTTTAATTGGAAAGGATTAATTATGGATTACTTGCTATTTGACCAAAGCGCAATTGCAACCTTAATAGGAAAGAGTGTACTACAAAGTATTGAATATCAGCAGGGAATGCATCTCGTCAATCATATTTGTAGACGTGGGCAACCCGAGATTTTTGAAGATGTCTTAGTTGAATATTTGGATAACGGAATAATCTTCTCCGGATTAAAGTCGGAAAATTCAAAAGCTGAACATCATTTGTTTTGCATTGACTTAAAACAGTGTAATATCATGGTGGACAAAACTGATATGGCTGCCATGCTGACAATTATTCAAAAATGTCTTCGAACTACTTTGAAAATTTGGAATCGACAGCCGTTTTCGTCTTCTGAAAGAATTAATGGTTCAAAATCAATCATTTTTCCATTTATGATGTCAGATCATAGGCGCATTGTAATTGAACGAGCAAATAATTTGCCCCGATTAACCAAAAGAATGGTTGATCAACCATTATTAGCTTATAAATATACCGACTCTGATCCGCATGGTGAAGACGATGTAAACACTACAATTTTAGGCAAGGCTTGCGAAGCGTATTTGGATTGTTATATTGATATGCAAAACAAATTAAAAAAAGCTTTTGCCAGTCATGTCCAATCGAGCAATCAGCTAGCTTTGAAACAAATTGAAAGCACCTCCTTATATAAATCTAAAGAGGATTTTATATATTGGGGATATGAAGCACAATATCGAAATCTAACTATCACTCAAAAAAATGTAGTTGATTATCCGGATTTCACGTCTCCTTTGCGAGTTGAAGGTGCTGCAGGGACGGGAAAAACGCTCTCGCTAGTAATGAGGGCATATAAAATTTTAATGGAAAAAAAGAGCGCTAATTGCCCATATCGCTTGATTTTTTTTACACATAGCGAGGAAACCTGCAAACATAGTCGTCAGATATTTGAAAGTTATGAATGCGGAAGCTTGTTTTTGTCTAAGCAAGCCCCTCAGTCAATTGTTTTTATTTCCTTGTTTAGTTTTTGCACGAAGTTCGCTCGAATTCCAGAAACCGCTTTGTTAGAAATGGACGCTGGAGATTCAAAGACATATCAATTAATGGTGATTGATAGTGTGCTTGAAAAAGCCGAGCAGGACAACACCATTTCAACGTATATTCCTCTTTTGACTGATGAATTTAAAAAATTATTTTGTGCTGAAACCCCAAGAAATACTTTATGCTCACTTCTTCAACATGAATTTAGCATTCAGATAAAAGGAAGGACGGATTGTACTTTCGAAAATTATCTGGAACTTCCGTCCATAAAAAATGGACTTCCATGTAAAAATCCGGAGGAAAAACAACTTGTATTCACGCTTTTCAATGCATACCAAACTGAACTCAATAGCATGAATAATTATGACGTTGACGATGTTACGTTAGAAGCCTTATCTAGACTTAACGCTCCCGTTTGGAGAAGAGAACGAAAGGAGTCTGGCTATGACTATATTTTAGTTGATGAAATGCATCTTTTTAGTCTGAATGAGCAAACCGTTTTTCACTTTTTAACAAAAGATGCAACAAAAAAAATCATACCAATTTGTTTCGCACTTGATTACAGTCAAGCAATTGGTGATAGGGGCGACATTGAGAGAGACTATATCGCAACAGCTTTTTCTCATGCAGAAGAAAAGAGATATAATACTGTTTTCAGAAATTCTCCACAAATTGCCACCTTCTGTGCAGGAATTGCTGCATCTGGTGCACTGATGTTTCAAGGCAGTTTTAAGAATCCTTATGGGAAAGAGCAATATGTTTGTTCCGAGTCCAACGCGCAAAAATTCGGAACACCGGTGTTGTATATGTGTAAGGACGATAGTGAAATATTAGATAAACTTTCAGAATGTCTCGACTCTTGCAAAAAAACATTACAATGTAAAAACCGTGAAATTGGAATTATTTCTTTTGTCCCGCAATGGGTAACAGAAGAGGGTGTACAGAATATTCAAAACAGGATATCAAAACCATTGATGTTGTTTGATAATCAGTCGTCCATCACCGAAGATGATTATATTGTTTTATCACCATATTCTGCAAGCGGAATGGAATTTAAAGCGGTTGTTCTTTTGGGGGTTGATGAAGGGAGAATCCCTCAAACCTCTGGAACGAGCGATATTTCTCAAAACTTCACTCGATATGCTGCATATAATCTTCTTTATTTGACAGCGTCAAGAGCAAAATGGGGATTAATTCTATTAAGTAGTAAAGTAAATGGTCGTTCTTCCTGTTTGGATCATGTGATTGAGGCAGGTTATTTGGAGTGTAACGAATAAAATATTCATTTTCCTTTAACAGCGGCTCTTCTCACTGCACGTCACTGCTCAAAAACTAGTATAAAACAACTTACTGCTAGAAATGAACGGAGCTAATAGCTGATAGAAAGGGCGTGCTTTCTAAATTATTCTGTGTTGCATAAAAATAGGCCGGAGGAAAATTCCTCCAGCCACAGACCACCCACAGTATTGCGCTGCATAGCAGCTCGTGGGAGAAGTCACCTTTATTCTATGCAGAATCAGAGCTTTTCTTTCCAATCATCCCGGAAGCCGTAATAATCCATTCGCACAAACGGATATTTTTCCGTCAAAGCAATGACCGCTTCCTTCATTTCTGCAAAATTCTCCGCAGGCAGAAGCCTTCTCATAATAAGGAAGAATCCGAAGAAATGCGCATTGTCCATCGTGCCATCTTCACGGCGAATCAACAACGCCTGTTCTTTCTTGTTAAGGGAAGGCTTTTGCTCAAAGAGGCGGTTATAAATGCGGCTTCCATGTGCACAGAGATTGCGAATGATCGTCATACTGTGCATATACTGCCCCAGAATTTCCGGGCCGCGATTCATGGTAAGCCCAAACCGATGGGCAATCATTTCTTTGAGCGGACGTTCCGAAATGGAGTAAAGAAAAGAAATATCAGAAATCGTCAGCAAATCAACGTATGCCCAGAGCGGAATCTCTTGATGTAAGTCGTTAATAAAATGCTTTAAGTATGCTTCATGAGCCAGCCGCTGCCGTTTTTGCTGGTTGGCCTTGTCGATGATCTCTTTATGTTTTGCTTGGTTGGAGAAATTTGCGGCATCCAGATAACCCAACGGCCCATACACCTTTGTAAATTCATAGGCATAGATAGACTTCATCTGCACCTCAATAGTTTCGATGTGGTGCAGGATGATATGGCGGAACTCATGGTCGAAGTTGTAAATATCTTCGATGTTCTGGAATGTGGCAGACTTCGCAAAAACATCATTCTTGCGGAGCGTTAGGGAATAGCCGCTGACACGATAATAATTGTTCCGCAGGAGAAAATCTTTTGCTTCGGCTTCATCTTCGATGGTAAGGCCGCGTGAACGAAGAATTTCAATCTGCTCGTCTATCGTTTTGAAGTCCTTGTCTGCCATGAAAAATCTCCTTTATAAGCAAAACGCCCCCAAGTGTGCATACGCTATGCGCAGAGGCCTGGGGGAGTTGTTACCATTATAATAGCAAATCAAGGGCTGAATGTCAATGAGCAGACTATGAACTTTCGATTTTTCGCAAAAATTTTCAAGGAGGGCTTTTTACAGCTTGACTTTCTGTCACACGGAAAGTATACTGGTGTTGTGGAGGCATGAGAGCAGCTATGGCAAAGATGGGACGACCGAAATCCGAAAATGCAAAAAAGAAAACCTTGAGCATTCGGGTGGAAGATGCCCTGTATGAGCGTATCTGCGCTTATGCCGAACAACATCAACTGACTGTAACAGAAGTTGTCTTGCAGGGGCTGGACAAAGTTTTGTCTGACCTTAAATAGTATCAAGCCCTTCTTCTTTCGGGAAGGAGAATTGATATGGCAACGACACGAAAAGACTTGCGGGGACGTACCCTGCGAAAAGGCGAGATGCAGCGCAGTTCCGATAAGCGGTATGCGTATTCTTACACAGACCCGCTGGGACGGCGCAAGTACATCTACGCAAATGACCTTGTAACCCTTCGGGAGAAGGAAGCACAGCTCACCAAAGACCAGATGGACGGTCTGGATATTTACGTTGCGGGCAAAGCAACGGTCAACTTTGTATTTGACCGCTACATGAGCCTAAAAACGAATCTACGCCAGACCACCCGGAGCAACTATCTTTATATGTATGACCGCTTCATCCGCGATACTTTTGGCAAGAAGAAAATTGCAGAGATTCGGTATTCGGACGTGTTGCAGTTCTATAATTACCTGCTGGACAAGCAGGGCTTGCAGACGAACACTTTGGAAAGCGTCCATACGTTGCTGCATCCTACCTTTCAACTGGCGGTTCGGGATGAAATCGTCCGCAAGAACCCCACGGATGGTGTGATGGCAGAGATCAAGAAAAGCTCCGAGCAAACCACAGGTGTGCGCCATGCCTTGACAATTCCGCAGCAGCGAGCGTTTATGGAGCATATCGCTAATCACCCGGTCTACTGTCACTGGTGGCCGCTGTTCACAGTATTGCTGGGAACAGGGTGTCGCATCGGTGAAGCGTTGGGCTTGCGCTGGGATGATCTGGACTATGAGCGGCGCACCATCAGCATCAACCATAGTCTGGTCTATTACCCGGTGGGCGAAAGCCGCAATTCGGTTCTGCACATCTCAAAGCCCAAAACGGAAGCAGGAATTCGGACGATTCCAATGTTTGATACCGTAAAGGATGCCTTTGAAATGCTGCATGAAGAACAGAAAGAATCCGGCTGGAACGATGTGGAGATTGATGGCATGACGGGCTTCATCTTCTGCAACCGCTTTGGCAACGTCCCGAATCCGCAGTCTGTGAACCGCGCCATCAAGCGCATCATCGCGGACTACAATGCGGGTGAAGAAGTGGAAGCAAAGAAGCAGCATCGGGAGCCAGTTCTGCTGCCGGACTTTTCGGCACATCACCTGCGGCATACGTTCTGCACAAGGCTTTGCGAAAAAGAAACCAACCTGAAGGTCATCCAATCAGTCATGGGGCATAAGGACATTCAGACCACGATGGACATTTATGCCGAAGCGACTGAGGAGAAAAAACAGGAATCATTTGAGCGTTTGGCTGCTACACTGGATATTTTTTGAAGCAACAAAGAAGGGCTCTTACTGAGCGTTTTGTCTGACAGCAAAATTCTTCCAAGGACAGCAAATTGACAGCAAAACTACGAGAATGGCGGCGAATCACGAAGGATTATGAATACCGGGATTGCAAGTGAAAACGCGATTGTGAAGCATCACGAAGCGTTGTAAACTGATTTCGGAAAGTATCCCCACGATGAAGCCGATTGAGCAGTAAATTTCTAATTTAAACAAAATAAAGCCTGAAACTTCTTGATAAACCGAGAAGTTTCGGGCTTTTTCTTTTGGCGGATTTCCAGCAAAAACTACGCCATACGCCAATTTTACGCCAAATGATGCTATGATTTGTGCAGTGCAAAAAGAGTGTTATTCCGGTTTGGCAGTAGAAACGGCTGTGTGGTAGGCGGGTGTAGACCTGCAAAGGGCTACATCACAAAGCGAATTCATGGGTTTGCAGACGGAATGCCGAAACTTTCCACCGGAAGAGAAGTTGAAGTGAAAAATTGGAGGAAAACGCAATGGTCGAATTAAAAAAGAGATTACATGACGCGCAAAATGGACTGGACTAACCGAAGAGCTGAAGGTTGCCAATCAGATGGAATGGGTGCGGAGAATGAACAGCATCCGAGAGCGGGCAGAAGAAATCGTAAGGTCGGACTTTATTTATAAGTAATAACGAAAGGCGGCAGATACTGGTGAACCATCGTCTGCCGCCTTTCTCCATATAGAGAAGTATTATCTGCATATAAAACTTCAGATTGTATGCACTTGCACTTGTTTCTCTGCATATAGTCTGGTGCAATAATATGCAGAAAGGTGGAATGATGATGAGGACTTTCGATTACTCATTTTTGAATATAGCTCGACCGACAGTCTTGTGATCTCGGCATTCATCAGTACGGTTCAGGTCGGGTATCTGGTGAATTATACAACGATCTCACAGCAGCTCAAAACCCTGATCTCCGGTCTTCTGAATCCGATCACGCCCATGATCGGAAATATTCTGGCGACCGATTCCGAGGGGGAAAGCAAGGAGGGCGCATTTAAACTGTACGCAGTCATGCGCGTCCTGATCGCAATGATGATCGTTGTCCCTTTTTGTGTTTTGATCAACGACTTTATTGCCATGTGGGTCGGCGCAGAGTATATCCTTCCCGCTTCGGTGGTGATGTTGCTTGTAATGGATCTGTACATTCATTTTGTGCACAGTGTAAATGTTGATTTTATCAATGCGGCGGGACTGTTCAGAGAAGACAGGGACAACGAGATCATTGCAGCCGTATTGAACATTACATTATCGATACTGGGAGCGAAAACCATCGGACTGGCAGGCGTATTGCTGGGAACGGTCGTGAGCCAGATGTGGTTCTGGTTCGGGAGGAGTTATGTCGTATTCAAATTGTGCTTGCGGGCAGACAAAGAGGACTATCTGAAGTATTGGCTCAAAAATATCGTTGACGGGTTCGCATTGACGGTTTCGATCGTCTTCTGCGCTTATCTGAACAGTAGGCTGCCGATCGCCAATGGCTATCTTAAATTTGTTTGTTCCGGCATCCTCTGCGAGGCCATATCCGTCGCCTTGTTTGGGGTCTTTCATTTCGGAGACCCGGAAGTCCGGAAAATGCTGAAATATCTGGTGAACCATATCGGAAAGAGATAAAGGCCCCTTGGCGCTTTCTTGCGCGATACGGTCTTTCTTACTTCCGTGCGATCATCTCGGTGTAGGCCAGCACCAGCGGGCCGACGCCTTTGGCATCGTTGCAGACCACAGGCTCACTGAAATAGTAGGCCAGCGAGCCGTCGCGGTGCTCCTTGCCGCCGAGGCCTGCCACGAGGCAGATGCCGCCCAACTGCAGGCTGCCGTCCGGGTTCTTGGAGAGGTACTGGTCGCAGGTGCCATAGAAGGCCTTCTCAGCCCATGCGGCCATCCGCTTGGGCAGATAGCCCAGACGCACGCCCTTGAGCACGGCATAAGCGAAGAGAGCCGTGCCGCTGGTCTCGAGGTAGTTTCCCTCGACGCCGGGATGGTCCATCACCTGCCAGAACATACCGGTCTCCTCGTCCTGAAACTTGTGGACGTCCTCGATGGTCTGCTTCAGCATGGACATGATGCCGCGGTACTCGTTGTAGAGCTGCTCGTCCATCCGCTCCAGCACATCCACCATCGCCACCATGAACCAGCCCATGGCCCGCAGCCAGAAGTTGGGGCTGCATCCGGTGACGGGGTCGGCCCAGTACATCGTCCGGCTCTCATCGTAGCCATGGTAGTACAGGCCGGTCTTCTCGTCCCGCATATGCTTTTTGATGTTCATGAACTGCCTGTAGCTGTCGATGCAGCCCTGCATCTTGTTGTAGCGGGTCTCATATTCCATGTAGAAGGGCTGGGCCATATAGGTGCCGTCCAGCCAGACCTGCCACGGGTAGATGTCCTTGTGCCAGAAGTTGCCCTCCTTGGTGCGGGGCTGGGTCAGCAGCTGGCTGCGGATGGTGTCGATGGCCTTGCGGTACTTCTCATCCCCGAAGATGTCGTAGAGGGTGAACAGGTTCTTGCCCTGATTCACGTTGTCGAGGTTGTATTCCTTCGGGTCGTAGGTCTTGATGGAGCCGTCCTCCTGCACGAAGAAGTCGATGAAGTCCTTGGAAAACTTCAGATACTTCTCGTCGCCGGTGGTCTTGTAGAGGCTCAGGCAGGCAGTGATCATGCAGCCGTCGATGTAGTTCCACTTGTTGGGCTTGCCGCTGCGCACCTTCTCGATATTCCACATGGGGGCCTCAGCGCTGGAATTGGCGATGAGGTAGTCCACATAATCGCCCAGCATGGACAGGATCTCTTCGTGTGTCATGATGTTAGTCCTCCTCAAAATGGCCGACGTTGGCGAAGCGCAGACGCTCGCCCTCGTAGCCCTCGATCTTGACGTTGTGCAGCTGGATGCTCTTCACGTTCTCGGCGTAGATGGCCAGCTTCTTCACATAGGGGCGGTTGTCGGCCATGGCAGCCTGACCTTCCTTGGCGTCGGGGTCGAAGGTGATGGTGACATTCTTCATGGAGACCCCCTCGATGGGCTGCTCGGGCAGGCCGTCGAAGTAGCAGCCCGCGAACTGAGCGTCGGTGGCGACGATGTCCTCCATCGTCAGGGTGCCCAGCCTGGGGGTGTATTCGTCCACCGGCAGGGCCTCACGGCACTGGACGTAGGGGCTGTGGCCGTCCGGGTCACAGAAGTAGAACATATTGATGACGAAGGGTGCCTTGACGCCCCGCATCTCCACATTGCGGAACACCAGACCGTCGATGACGGCGGTGTTGCCGCGGCCCCGGCGGGTCTTGACCCGCAGACCGCGGTCGGTGTGATCCATGAGGCACTGGGTGACGACCATGTCCTTGACGCCGCCGCTCATCTCGCTGCCGATGACGATGCCGCCATGGCCCTTGTCCAGCAGACAGTTGCGGATGACGGTGTGTTCGCAGCTCTTCTTGAGCTTCATGCCGAGGAAGACCTTGCTGGCCTTCATGGCGATGCAGTCGTCGCCGACGTGGATGTTGACGCCGATGATGCGGATGTACTCGCAGCTCTCGGGGTCAATGCCGTCGGTGTTGGGGGCGTTGTAGGGGTTGTTGATATTGAAGTTCAGCAGATCAAGATGCTTGACGAAGATGGGGTGGATGGTCCACGAGTAGCTGTTCTGCACCGTGATGCCGTGGAGGCAGACGTTCTCGCTGTCCACCATCGCCACAGCGCGGGGACGCCATGCGATGCGCTTGACCTTGGGATTCACCCACCAGTCGCCGTTCTGGGCGTCGCAGTCCAGCGTGCCTTCGCCGGTGACGACGACGTCATGCACCTGCGTGATGTTCAGCAGGCCCGCGAAGCTGTTCAGGGGGTTGCCCTCCCAGCCGGTGAGGTAGTATTCGTCCACCTCGTTCTCGCTGGGGAGGACGCCGGGCAGGATGGGGTAGTGGGTGCGGTCGTTGTCGCCCAGCAGCACAGCGCCCTTTTCAAGGTAGAGGGTGGTGCAGCTCTTCAGGAAGAGGCTGGACGTGCGGTAGCGTCCGGCCGGGACGTACACCGTGCCGCCCTTGGGGCAGGTGGAGAGAGCGGCCTGCAGCCGGACGGTATTGTCGGTCTCGCCGTCGGCGACGAGGCCGTAGCGGGACGCATCCACAAAGAAGCTCTCGGCCTCGGTGGTGAAGTCCAGCTTCAGGTGCTCGCCCTCGGCATCCACCTCTACGGTGTAGGCGGTGGAGGGGGTCAGGGAGAAGAGGGAGAAGACGTTGGTGTTGCAGTTTTCATAGATGGTCTTGCCGTTCAGAGCCACGGTGAAGGGGTGCTCCGGACGGAAGCATTTGCCGTTTTCCAGCTCGAAGACAGCGCTGCGGGTCATGGAACGGATGAGAGACAGGTTCATTTTTACAGCCTCCTGAGTTATTTGCGTCGATTTGCGGCTTGCCCACAGAGGGCGGGCATGGTACACTGGGGATAGAAAAGATAGAAGCACTGCCCGGAGCGGGCAGGCAAAGCAGAAGGGAGAAGGACGATGCGGGCTGAACGAGAAAAACTCAATGCAAAGATCACGGCGGGGTCGTTCCGGATGTCCAGCGGGCAGCTCGAACTGCCTGCGGAGTCGTGCCATATCATCCTGTTTTCGGGTGGCAGCTGCACCGTCCGGTGCGGGGACACGGCCCTGCTGGTCAGCCCCGGTTGTGTGCTGCTGCTGGGGCCGGGGGCATGGGTGATGTCGCAGGCCGGTCATGCCACGCCTGAGATGTTGGGATGCGGGTTCCCGCTGACGGCGCTCCACGAGATGAAGAGCGCCACCGGCGAAGATTTTCTCCGCCTCTTTGCACCGGGCAGCCAGATGGCCCTTTACGGCAGCATCCAGTGGGCCAGCCGCCTGCGGACGCTGCTGGAGATGATGCGGAGCGCGATGGGGGAGCCGGAGTATCCGGGCGGGCTGTATCTGGCGCTGACGCTCCACTATGTGGAGCAGGAGCACCGGGCACAGAGCGCCGCCGACGCCCGCCCCCGCAACGAGACGGTGGAGCAGATCTGCGCCTATCTTGCGGCCAACTACCAGCAGAAGCTCTCCCTCACCGAGGTGGCGGCGCGGTTCTACATCTCGCCCTACTACCTGAGCCGGCTGTTCCGGCGGGTGACGGGGCAGTCCATCGTGGACTATATCAATGCCCGCCGCATCGAGGCGGCCCAGAAGCTTCTGGAAACGACGGAGCTGAGCATCGGCAGCGTGGCGGAGCAGACCGGCTTTGCCTCTGCGGCCCACTTCCGCCGCGTCTTCCGGGAGACGATGGGAGTCGGGCCGCTGCAATATAGAAAAAGTAGGAAATGACCGCCTGAAAAGCCTCTCCCCTTGGGAGAGGTGTCACCGAAGGTGACGGAGAGGGCAAGCCAGTTATGATAAAGCCGCTGCGCAGCGATAAGCAGGCTCTTTGTTAAAACGATATTATCGCAGTGCCTGCATATATTTGTCAGCGTCCTTGCCCTCTCAGGCGCTCACGCGCCAGCTCTCCCAAGGGGAGAGCCTTTGACATTAGAAATGCCCCCTGCATCCTCTCTACGGGAAGAGGCACAGGGGGCATTCGTGTTTGTCTGGAGTTATCCGAGCAGCGGGGGCATCAGCTTAGCCTTTGACCGCGCCGGCGGAGATACCTTCGACGAACTGATCCTGTGCGCAGAAGAACACGATGAGCTGCGGCAGGATGGAGATCAGGGACAGGGCCAGAATGCGGTTCCAAGCAAAACCCGTATCACCGTCCATGGACAGCTTGACGAACAGGGACATGGGGTACTTTGCAGGAGTCTGGACATAAAGCAGGGGGCCCATGAAGTCGTTGCAGCTCCACATGAACTGGAACAGTGCGCAGGACACCAGAGCGGGCATCAGCATCGGGACGATGACCTTATACAGGGTCTGGAAGGAGGAGCAGCCGTCGATGGCGGCAGCCTCGTCCAGATCGCGGGGGACGTTGCGCATGAACTGCACCAGCTGGTAGACGAAGTAGGTCTCCGTTGCGAATGCGCAGTGGACCCAGATGGCCAGATAGAACGGGCTGTTGACCCAGCCGAACTTGGTGTACAGCAGGAACTGAGGCACGTTCAGGACGACCTGAGGCAGGAACAGGGTGGCCAGCATGATGCTGAACAGGATCTTCCGGCCCGGGAAATCGAAGCGGCCGAAGCCGTAGGCTGCGATGCAGGCAGAGACCACGGTGCAGACGACCTTGGGCAGGACGTAGCTGTAAGTGTTCAGCATGGCCTGCAGGATGTTGATGGAACCGCCGAAGTTGTTCAGCGCGTTCTTGTAGCCCTCCAGAGTGGGGTTCTTGATCCACAGGCCGATGCCTGCGAAGATCTCGCTGTTGTCCTTAAAGGTGGCGCTGATCATCCACAGCAGGGGATAGATCATGATGAGGCCCACCAGGATCAGGACAAGGTACTTGAAAAACGTCGCAATGGCGTTAGAAGCTTTCATTCCCATACTGTCACACCTTACCTTTCATCCGAGTAGTAGACCCACTTCTTCTGGCTGGTGAAGGCGATGATCGTCAGGATGCAGACGATAACGAACATGATCCATGCCAGTGCGGAAGCCATGCCCATCTGGTTGGATTTGAATGCGTAGTTGTAGACCAGAATGGAGATGAGGGTGGTGGAACCGCGGGGACCACCGTTGGTGATGATGAACGGGCCATTGAACTCCTGAAAAGCCTGGCAGATCTGGGTGACCAGATTGTAGAAGATAATGGGGGTGATCATCGGAACGGTGATGGAGAAGAACTGACGCCACTTGCCTGCGCCGTCGATGGTGGCGGCCTCGTACAGGTCGGCGGGCACGCCCTTCAGGGCGGCGAGGAACAGCACCATGGCGGAGCCGAACTGCCAGATACGCAGGAAGCAGATGATCCACAGTGCGTAGCTGGGGTCACTCAGCCAAGAGGGACCCTGAAAATGACCGAAAGTCAGGATACGGATCAGGGTGTTGACCAGACCGTCATCGCGGAAGACCGCCTTCCACAGCACGGCGATGGCAACAGAGCCGCCGAGGATGGAAGGGATGTAGTAGACGGTGCGGAACAGGTTCACGCAGGCGATCTTGAAGTTCAGGATGTAGGCGATGAACAGTGCGAACACCAGCTTCAGGGGCACCGTGATGAAGCTGTACTTGAAGGTGGTGATGAGCGCCTTGGTGATCTTGGGGGTGGAGAAGGCGTCCACATAGTTCATGATGCCGTACTGATGGATGCCGTTGAAGAAGTCCATATCCGTAAAGCTGTAGTACAGAGACTGGCCGAACGGGATGGCCTTGAAGACGACGAAGCCGATGATCCAGGGGATCAGATAGAACAGGCCCTGCCATTTGTCAATGAACTTCTGGGCCGGGGTACGCCCGATGGAGGGCGCTTTGCTTTCTTTCATCCGGGAATCCTCCTTTTATAGGGATGATCTCTCGTGCACCGCAATCGATCAGACATATTTTTGTCAAAAAAATGTCATCACTGTCTTGCAAAAAAGGGGCATCCATCCGTAGCTGGAAAGGATGCCCCCCGGCAAGACCCTTTCATGCGGGGCGGCCCGTACCAACACCGCGCGTGCGCGGGCCGCGAAAGGTCTGTGAGGCAGAGATCAGACGGTGTAGCCGACAGCGTCCATGCCGTCCAGCAGGGTATCGACCAGATCAGCGCCGGAGACGTTGTCGTAATCCAGAGAGTCGAAGACCTCCTGATAGATGCCGGTGCCGGTAGCCTTCAGGTCGTTGGACTCGAACAGGGGGTCGAGCTGGTTGGAAACGAAGGCCATGACCTTGCCGTTTGCCTCAGCGACCAGCTCCTTGACAGCGCCGGCAGCCTGAGCAGCAGCCAGACCAGCCTTGGAAGCGGGGATGCCGCACTCAGAACCCATGATGGAAGCGCCCTCTTCCTCGTTCAGCAGGAAGTTGATGAGGGTAGCTGCCTCTGCGGGGTGTGCGCAGGTCTTGGTGATGGCCAGACCCATGGAGACCTTGGAGAAGCCGCCGTTGTAATCGCCGAACTTGATCTCGTCGCCGACGACGAAGCCGGCCTTGTTCTCTTCGTCCAGAGCGTCAGCATACTTGGTAGCGGAGGAGTCCCACTCGAAGCAGCCAGCCAGCTTGCCGGTGATCCACTCGTTGGACTGGTGAGCAGCGTTGTCGCCGTTGGAGCCGTAGTAGGTGGGCAGGCTCATGATGACGTGGCCCTCGACGAGGCTCTTGATGAAGTCAATGCCCTCAGCGATCTGGTCAGCGTCGTAGTTCAGGGTAGAGGTGGTGGGGTCTGCCCAGTCCTTGCCGTACTTGGACTCGAGGTAGAAGACCATCAGGATCATACGGTCGTATGCGCCCAGATGCAGGGGATAGTAATCATCGCCCAGCTTCTCCTGGAAGGTCTTGCCGGCAGCCATCAGCTCGTCCAGAGTGGTGGGGTAGGAGATGCCGGCCTTGTCGAAGGTGGTGGTGTTCCAGTAGAAGATACGGCCGGTCATGGAGACGGGCACGCACTGCTGGGCATTTGCCACGTTGCAGGCAGCCAGCTTGGCCTCATCCCACTGGGACAGGTCGAGGTAGTCCGTGACGCTGTTCAGGTCGATGAAGGTCTGGCCGCTCTTGGAGTAGTTGTACAGCCAGTTCCAGTTGATCTGGCAGACATCCTCAGCGACGCCGCCTGCGAACTTGGTGGACATGGTATCCTCCCAGCCGGACCATGCAGCGAAGGTGGGGTTGACGGTGATGGTGCTGTTCTTGGCCATGAAAGCCTTGATGGCCTCCTGATAGGCGTTGTGACGAGACTCGCCGCCCCACCAGCTCATGGTCAGGGTGACGGGGTCAGAAGACAGGCCGGCCACGGATGCTGCGGAAGCAGCAGTGGAAGTGGCGGTAGAGCCAGCGTTGCTGGAGCCGCCGCATGCGGCCAGAAGGCCGGCAGCGCCCACAGCGCCAGAGACCTTCAGAAAGTCACGACGAGAAATTGCCTTGCTCATTTTCGTTCTCCTCCTAATGTAAAAAACATCTGCTTGCACGGACGCCTCTGCAAAGCATCCGTTGTATACAAATATGATACCAAAGTCAAGAAGAAAAAGAAAGATGCAAATTGTAGGGATAGCGACGGAAAACGAACAAATATTGCGCTTATTTTTTGCGCGGTTTTGACGTCATTGCCATAATGAATAAACTTGCGGCCAAAAACTGTGCAACTTGTATACTTCAACGATTTGCATAGAAAACTGGGATGCAACAGGGAAAGAATGGCTGGATTTGCAAGAATTTTGTAACCAAGTCATATTTTGTTGAACGAACGTTGTATACATCAAAAGCGACGATGACAGAAACTTCCGGCCATGAACTGATATATCAATAGCGCAAAAAACGTGCGAATCGAGCCTTGACTGATATATCACGGATGAAGAAAAGATACAAAAAATGCCGCCCGGCGTGCGGACGGCATGAAATCAGGGGAAACGGTCATTGGCGTGCGGCATAGAAAGCGCTGCGCTCCCGGAAATAGCACTGGGGGCACATGCTGACGTACTGGACGTCGTTCTGAAGGTCGATGGCCACCTGCTCGCCCTCAAAGACGAAGCGGCCGTTGACCTTGCGGCAGTTGCAGGTGGCCTTGCGGCCACAGGCGCAGATGGTCTTCATCTCCTCGATGGTGTGGGCCAGCTCCAGCAGACGGGTGGAGCCGGGGAAGCCCTTGAGGGAGAAGTCGGAGCGCAGGCCGTAGCAGATGACGGGGATGTTCAGCTCCACCGTCACCATGAACAGCTGCTCGGCCTGTGCGGCGGTAAAGAACTGGCTCTCGTCGCAGAGCACGCAGGCCAGAGGCTTGCCCTCGCTGCTGGCGGCCCGGACAGCCTCCACAAGGTCCATATCCGGCGGCACCAGCAGGTCGGCAGGGCGGCGGACGCCCAGACGGCTCACGAGGTCGCCGCTGCCCTTGGTGTCCACCTTCGGCTTGAGGATGAACACCCGCATCCCCTGCTCCTCGTAGTTGTGGGCCACCTGCATCAGCGCGGTGCTCTTGCCGCTGTTCATTGCGCCGTAACGGAAATAAAGCTTTGCCATGTCGAAAAAATCTCCTCATGAAGGGACCCTCTCAGCCAGAACCTGACGGAGAGGGTCGGCATTTTGCAGTAAGATGGCTCAGTCCTGATTGCGCAGCCGGTAGCCGAGGCTCATCAGGCTGTCGCCGAGGTGGACGTTCTCCACGACGATATCGGGGTAGGGCACCGACAGGTCATAGTGGGAGAAGTTCCAGAAGCCCTGGATCCCCAGCGCCACCAGACGGCCGCTGATCTCCTCTGCGCCGCTGCGGGGCAGACAGAGGACGGCCACCTCGGGGTGATGCTCGGCGCAGAACGTCTCCAGCTCGTCGATGTGGAGGATCTGGATGCCGTTGATCTCCTTGCCCACCTCGTCGGGGGCGTTGTCGAAGGCAGCGATGAGTTTGTAGCCGTTGGTGTCGGTGGTGATGAAGCGGCTCACGGCCTTGCCCAGACGGCCGCAGCCGATGAGGATAGTGGACAGACGGTCGCCATTGCCAAAGAGCAGGTCCTCAAGGATGCTCAGCAGGTTCTCTACCGAGTAGCCGATGCCCTGACGGCCATTCACATCGCCGATGCAGTTGAAGTCCTGCCGCACCTGCGAGGCGGTGGTGCCCATCTGGGCGGCCAGCTCGCGGGACGAGATGCTGGTGATGCCGTCGTTTTTCAGGGTGCGCAGATAGCGATAGTATTTGGGCAGGCGCTTGATGACGGGCAGGGAAGCTTTGCCGGGAGTATTCATAATAGGGAGTTCTCCTTTCTTTTTGTCCGCAGGATCGCCGGGGGAGAGGTGCGCAGCGGCAGGGCGCTCCGGCAAGGAATAGATGTGTACTTTTTTGTACAATAATGATACTTATTTGACAATCTTATCTCTAGTATAAAGTATACATCGGGAAGCGAGAATGTCAAATCCTTTGGCGCATTTTTTTGCAAAAGCAAAGAAATCTTTGCCGAAGCATAACCGGCCGGAATGGCGGACAAGCTGAAATGAAGCAAAAAGGAGGGCGCAGAGAATGGGACAGGAAGAGAAAAATATCCCCGTGGAGCAGCAGCGATTGGAAAAGGAGCAGATCGAGGACATGGGCAGCGTCTACCGCACCCGGGGCGCTCACGCCATCCACTGCCTGACCGTCATCGGGCAGGTGGAGGGCCATGTGGAAGCCCCGCAGGGCCAGAAGACCACCAAGTATGAGCACGTCATCCCCCAGCTGGTGGCTGTGCAGGAAGACCCTGCCATCGAGGGGCTGCTGGTGCTGCTCAACACCGTGGGCGGAGACGTGGAGGCAGGGCTTGCGCTGGCCGAGCTCATCGCCAGCCTCTCGAAGCCAAGTGCGGCGGTGGTGCTGGGCGGCGGACACTCCATCGGCATCCCGCTGGCCGTCAGCGCCCAGCGGAGCTTCATCGTGCCCACCGCCACCATGACGGTCCACCCCGTCCGCCACTCGGGGATGATCTTGGGCGTACCCCAGACCATGCGCTGGTTCGAGCAGATGCAGGAGCGGATCACCGGCTTTGTCGCGGCCCACAGCGGCATCTCGGAAAAGCGGTACACCGAGCTGATGATGCGCACCGGCGAGCTGGTCATGGATGTGGGCACCGTGCTGGACGGCCGGAAAGCCGTGCGGGAAAAGCTCATCGACGAGCTGGGCGGGCTGTCGGATGCGCTGGCGTGGCTCTACCGAGAAATCGAGGGGAAATAAATTGCCATTTGACTTTTCCCGTGGTACAATGAAAGAATCGAGTAGTATCGGGATTCTTCCATCGTCACCGACAGAGCCGCCTCGGGCGCGCCCTGCTTCTATATATAAGATAAGGAACGGGTTTTAGGGATCATGGCAAAAAGAAAACGCAGAACTTCCGCGCGGGGCAGCGCTCCACGCCGCAAAAAACGGTCGCAGGACCGGATGCCAGCGGGGCTTGTCACCCTGTTCGCAGGGATGGTGCTCATGGCACTGGCCTTCGTGCCGGGCAGCTCGGCATGGCGCACGATGCACGATGTTCTGTTCGGCCTGTTCGGCTGTGGAAGCTTTGTGGTGGGGGCGGCGCTGTGCTATCTGGCCATCCTCTACACCCGGGGCGAAGACCTTCTGCCCCACATCGCCAAGCTTATGCTGGGCCTCATCTTCGCCAGCGGCACGGTCATCGTCTTTTCAGACATCCCCGCCGACCAGACCGCCGCGCAGATGACCGCCGCCTGCTATCAGAATGGGATGAGTGCATGGCTCTCGGGCGGCGCACTGGGCGCTGTGCTGGGCGGGACGCTCCTGCTGCTCTGCGGCAGACCTGCCGCCAATCTGGTCATGGCGGCGCTGGCGGCCTGCGCCAGCCTGTACATCTTTGACATCACCCCCGCCGAGTGCTGGCAGTGGCTCTGCAATGTGGGCGGCAGCGTCCACGAAAAGGGCCTCGCGGTCCACGAGCAGAACGCCGCCCGCCGAGCCGAGCGCCTTGCGGCCCGCACGGCAGAAGAGGCCGAGGCGGAGGAGTACGATGGATATGACGACGACTTCCCCGAGGACGAGGAAGACTGCAGCGAAGAAGAGCCGGAGGCTCCGGCGTTCCACATCCAGCCTCCCGGCTGGCTGGCGGGTGTCTTCCACTGGGGCCATCAGGTGATGCAGGGCGGCGGGCCGGCTGCGCCTGCGCCTGCCGGACCTGTCCCGCCGCAGCCTGAGCCTGCTCCGGTGCAGGTGGAAAAGCCCCGGCCCCGCGCTCCCTTTGACATCGACCTCGGCCCGGATCACACGACCGTCACCGAGGGCGGCAGCGAACCCATCGAGCCGATCATCCTTGGCCCCGGCGGGACCTTCGGGATGGACCCGCTCCGCCGTGCACCCATCCGCGCCACCGTGACCCCCATCGTGCCGGATGCGGTGGACACCGCTGCAGAAGATTTCTTTGCGGCCCAGCCGGAACCGTCTGCCACGCCGACCGTGGCACCCGCTGCCCCGGTGGAAGAGACCGAAACTCCGGAACCGCCGCTCTCCTTTGGCATCCCGCTCTATGAGCCGGTGCCTGCGCCGGAGGCTGCCCCGCAGCCGGTCAGCGCCGAGAATGCGGCGGCCTTCCGCTCGGAGCCGGATGAGGACGGCTGGATCAGCATTACCAGCGAGCCGGTGGAGGAAAAAGACCTCAACACGCTGGTGGCAGCGGCCATGGAAAAGCCCGCCGTCTCGGAGGAGCAGGCCGCGAAAGCCCCCGCAGAGGAGGCCGAGACGGAAGAGAGCTTCCAGTATCAGTATCCCTCCATCGAGCTGTTCGAGCGTGCTCCCGACGAGAGCGACCCCGGCGCGGAGGATGAGCTGAAGGCCAACGCCCAGAAGCTGGTGGACACCCTGGAGAGCTTCGGCGTCCGCACCCGTGTGCTGGATATTTCCCGCGGCCCGTCGGTCACACGGTATGAGGTGCAGCCGATGGCGGGCGTCAAGATCAGCCGCATCACCTCGCTGGCGGACGACATCGCCCTGAACCTCGCAGTGGCCGATGTCCGTATGGAAGCTCCCATCCCCGGCAAGCCCGCCGTGGGCATCGAGGTGCCCAACCACAAGAAAACGCCGGTCTACATCCGCAGTGTCTTTGAGAGCCAGAGCTTCCTGCGGATGACCTCGCCGCTGGGCATCGCGTTGGGCAAGGACATCGCCGGTGTGGCGCAGGTGGCCGACCTGTGCAAGATGCCCCATCTGCTCATCGCAGGCAGCACCGGCAGCGGCAAATCGGTCTGTGTCAACAGCATCATCATGAGCCTGCTCTTCCGTTCCAGCCCCGAGGACGTCAAGCTCCTGCTCATCGACCCCAAGGTGGTCGAGCTGGCGGAGTACAACGGCATCCCCCACCTGCTGATGCCCGTCGTCACCGAGCCGCGCAAGGCGGCAGGCGCACTGGGCGGCGCGGTGCAGGAGATGGAGCGCCGCTACCACCTCTTTGCCGAGAACAATGTCCGCGACATCAAATCCTTCAACAAGCTGGCGGCCAACGACCCGAACCTCGAGAAGATGCCCTACATCGCCATCATCATCGACGAGCTGGCCGATCTGATGATGGTGGTCGGCAAGGATGTGGAGGACTCCATCTGCCGCATTGCCCAGAAGGCCCGAGCGGCCGGCATGCACCTCATCGTGGCGACTCAGCGCCCCAGCGTGGACGTCATCACCGGCCTCATCAAAGCCAATATCCCCAGCCGCATCGCCTTCGCCGTGTCCAGTCAGGTGGACAGCCGCACCATCCTCGACGGTGCCGGTGCCGAAAAGCTGCTGGGCATGGGCGATATGCTCTTCATGCCGGTGGGCGCACCCAAGCCTACCCGCATCCAAGGCACCTTCGTGCGGGATGAGGAGATCAGCCGGGTGCTGGACTTCATCAAGAAGAGCGCCACCGTCCAGTACGACGAGGCCATGATCGAGGCGATGGAAAAACACGCCATTCAGGACGGCAAGAAGGGCAGCGGCTCTGCCGACTCCGATGAGGAGGGCGGCAGCGACCCGATGCTCAAGCAGGCTGTGGAGGTGGTCATCGACGCCGGTCAGGCGTCCACGAGCCTTTTGCAGCGCCGCTGCAAGCTGGGCTACGCCCGCGCCGCCCGCATCATGGACGAAATGGAAGAAAAAGGCATCATCGGCCCTTACGAGGGCGCGAAGCCCCGTGCTGTCCTCATCAGCCGCCAGCAGTGGCTGGAGATGCAGATGAATCAGCCGGATGAATGACCGCTCAGTCAAAGCCTTCCAGTTTTGCCAGCTTCCCTGTTAGAAAAGCTGCTGGCGTGCCGGGCAGGTACTGTTTAACAAAAGAGATAAAGGATAACTATGGAACATTACACCGAATTTCTCCCCATCAGCCGGGCCGACATGGAGGCCCGGGGGTGGGAACAACTGGACTTTGTGGTGGTGGGCGGCGACGCCTATGTGGATCACCCCAGCTTCGGCACCGCCATCATCAGCCGCCTGCTGGAAGCCGAGGGCTACAAGGTGGGCGTGCTGGCCCAGCCCCGCTACAGCGACTGCGAGGACTTCAAGCGGTTCGGCAAGCCGAAGTACGGCTTCTTCATCGGCGGCGGCAACGTAGACAGCATGGTCAGCCATTACTCGGTCGCCAAGATCCCCCGCGCCGAGGACGAGTACTCCCCCGGCGGCAAGGGCGGCGCACGGCCTGACCGAAGCGCCACCGTCTACACCAGACTTGCAAAGCAGGCGTATCCCGACCTGCCCGTCATTCTGGGCGGCCTCGAGGCTTCGCTGCGCCGATTCGCCCATTACGACTACTGGCTGGACACTGTTCTGCCCAGCATCGCCGAGGACTCGGGCGCGGACATCATCAGCTTCGGCATGGGTGAGCACCAGACCGTGGCGATCGCCCGCCGTCTGGCGGCAGGAGAGCCGGTGGAGAGCATCACTGATGTGGATGGCACCTGCTACATGACCGACTTCGACCACCTGCCCGAGCGGTATGTGGAGTGTGCCGGCTTCAAAAAGGTGGCCTCCGATAAGGTGGCCTACGCCAAGGCCTGCCGCATCCAGATGGACAATCAGGATGTCGTCAGCGGCAATATCATCGTCCAGAAGCAGAGTGAAAAGTACCTCGTCCAGAACATCCCCGCCAAGCCCCTCGTCCGCTGGGAGCTGGATAAGGTCTACGCCCTGCCCTACACCCGCCGCTACCACCCCATCTACGAGGCCATGGGCGGTGTGCCCGCCATCCGCGAGGTGCAGTTCTCCATCATCCAGAACCGCGGCTGCTTCGGCGGCTGCAACTTCTGTGCCATCCAGCTGCATCAGGGGCGGCGCGTCACCAGCCGCAGCGCCGACAGCATCGTGGCCGAGGCGGAGCGGATGACTCACGAGCCGGATTTCAAGGGCTACATCCATGACATCGGCGGCCCGACGGCCAACTTCCGCTTCCCGTCCTGCCGGGAGCAGATGCTGCGGGGGATGTGCAGCGGCGGCAAGCATTGTCTCGCCCCCACCACCTGCTCTCATATGATCGTGGACCACAGCGACTATCTGAAAATCCTCCGCCGCGTCCGGGAGCTGCCCGGCGTCAAGAAGGTCTTTATCCGCAGCGGCATCCGCTTTGACTACCTGATGGCCGACCCCGACGACACCTTCTTCAAGGAGCTGGTGGAGTACCACGTTTCCGGCCAGCTGAAGGTCGCGCCCGAGCATTGCGCCCCCAACACCCTCGCCTACATGGGCAAGCCCCCCATCGAGACCTTCAACAAGTTCAAGGACAAGTTCTACGAGCTGAGCAAGAAGGCGGGCAAAAAGCAGTATCTCGTGCCCTACCTCATGTCCAGCCACCCGGGCAGCACCCTCAAGGATGCCGTCTATCTGGCGGAGTACCTTTATAAGAACCATATGCGCCCCGAGCAGGTGCAGGATTTCTACCCCACCCCCGGCACGGTGAGCACCTGTATGTTCTACACCGGCCTCGACCCCTACACCCTCAAGCCTGTGTTCGTGGAAAAGACCGCCGAGGGCAAGGCCCTGCAGCGTGCCCTGCTCCAGTACTATGAGCCGCGCAACGCCGAAAAGGTCATCAAAGCGCTGAAGATGACCCACCGGGAGGATCTCATCCCCCTGCTGGTGCCCGCTGCGGGCCGCATCGCCGTCCAGCGCTCGGCCCGCAGAGCGGAGGCCGCAGATGTGACCATCCACGGCGACGGCACCTATACCGTCCGGCCCAGAGGCAAGGGCAGCAAAAACGCGAAGCCGCAGGGCAGCAACCCGGCGGGCCGCCAGCCCAGCCCCGGCGCACGCTTTGCGCCCCACTCTGCCCCGGCGCACAAACCGAAAAATAATCAACAGAAAGAGAACGCATCGTGGAAAACTTCAAAAAAGAAAAAGTGACCGCCCAGAAGCTCATGAGCCGGCTTGCGGCACTGGCGCTTGCTGCGGCCCTTGTACTGGGCCTTGTGGGCTGTGACACCTCCTCCGCCCTCCCCGGCGGCAGCGCCGACGTCATCCCGAACCCTGCCGCCTCCCAGACCGTCCCGGCCGACGGACAGGACGCCGCCTTCCAGATGCACTTCATCGACGTGGGACAGGCCCTCAGCGTCTTGGTGGAGTGCGATGGACAGTTCATGCTCTATGACGGCGGCAATGTGGACGACGGCAGTCTGGTCGTCTCCTACTTGCAGGATCAGGGCGTCGAGCAGCTGGAATACGTCTTCTGCTCCCACGCCCACGAGGACCATGTGGGCGGTCTGGCCGCAGCGCTGGCCTATTTCCCGGCCTGCCACGTTTACAGCCCTGTGACTGAGGCCTCCACCAAGTGCTTCAAGGATTTCGTCAAGTACACCCAGCAGCAGAACCTTCAGGTCGAGGTGCCCACGGCGGGCACTCAGTGGGCGCTGGGCAGTGCCACCGTGACCATGCTTGGCCCGGTGGCCCAGTATGAGGAAACCAACGACACCTCCATCGTCCTGCGCATCGACTACGGCGCGACCAGCTTTCTGCTGACCGGCGATATGGAGGCTGATGCCGAGCGCGACCTTGTGGCCAGCGGCGCGAACCTCAAGGTGGACGTCTTACAGGTGGGCCACCACGGCTCCAGCACCTCTACGAGCTATGTCTTCCTGAACGCAGTCCTGCCCAAGATGGGCATCATCTCCTGCGGGGTCAACAACAAATACGGCCATCCCCACGAGGAGACCCTGAGCATCCTGCGGGATGCGGGCGTGGACGTCTACCGCACCGACCTTCTGGGTACCATCACGGTGTCCAGCGATGGTCAGAACTACACGGTGGCCACCGAGCACTTTGCAACCGACGCCGAGCTGAATCCCACCGACCCGGCGGCGTCCAGCACTGCCCAGCAGGCCTACATCGGCAATGTGAACAGCAAAAAGTTCCACCTGCCCAGCTGCCCGAATCTCCCGGCGGAAAAGAATCAGATCCTCTTCTCCAGCTATGACGAGGCTGTGGCCGCAGGCTACAGCCCCTGCGCGAGCTGCATCAAATAAAATGACCGCTCAGTCTCACTGTCGCCCGACAAGGCCGGACGGAGAGGTCAAAGCAAAAAGCACCATGTTTCGAATCGAAGCATGGTGCTTTTTGTGCGTCGTTTCAGCAGTGATACAAAACTCCCCGCCGGGAGCACGCAGGATGCTTCTGGCGGGGAGGAGTTAGGAGGAGGCTGAAAAAATTATTTGTTGTTGAAATCGGAGATGCGCTCCACGATGCGGATCAGATCTTCCAGAGTGGTCTTTTCCTTGGGCAGGTAGCTGTTGCCGGTCTTGGCGGTGACAAAGCCGAAGTAGGCGCTGGCACCCACGTTGTCCTCGTACACGGATTCGATCTGGCTGGCGTCGTCGAACTTCGGCTGAGTGCCCAGCGTCTCGTTGTAAGGCACGCCGCAGGACAGCAGAGCGATGTGGCCCATCTCGTCGCGGTCGATGGTGGCATCGGGCAGGAAAGCGGTGCGCTTTGCACCTTCAGAGCTGGTGACACCGGCGTTGTACAGAGTGCCCTGTGCGATGGCGCTGGTGGGGTCTTTCAGCTCGATCATGCCGGCCTCGACCACAGCGGCGATGACGCCGTAATCCGGGTCGCTTGCGGGGACGTCGGAGATCGTGACCGGTGCAGACGGGGCGGTCAGATTCCACAGCTTGCCCAGCATCTTGGCGCACTCGCGCTTGGTGACGGGACGGTTCAGGTCGAGTGCGTCGTTCTCGTCAATGTAACCCTTGGAGGCGGCACGCAGCAGCTCGGCATCATTGGTGGTGCCGGCGATCTCGGCGCTCCGCAGCACCTTGTAGGGGATGCTGGTGTCCTGATTGCCGCTCCGGTCGGTGGAGACGAACTTGATGTACTTTCCGGCCAGATAAGAGGGAACCGCATAGCTGCGGCGGATGCGGAAGAAATGGTAATCGCCGTCGGCGCTGTCCGAGATCAGCCACTTGCTGCTCAGGTCGGTATCTTCGCCGCCCAGCAGGGTGGAGCTGCCCTCAATGCGCTGGCCCGGGACGGGAACGCCGAGGATCTTGGTCTCCACGGGACGGGGGTAGGTCTTGCCGTTGATGGTCACGTTCTCCATAACGGGGTCTTCCCAGTTCAGAGCGCGGATGTCGGTGCCGACATTGGAGATGTTCACATTGCGGAACACCAGACCGGTGATGGGAACTTCCTCAAAGGCCTCCATGAAGATGCCGTACTCGCCGCCGCTGCTGGTCAGGTTCTCGATGGTGATGTTCTTGAACTGAGGCAGATAATTACCATCACGGCCCACATCGTACAGCATGGTGGCGTGGACGACGGCGTTGCCGACGGATTTGACCTTGGAGTTGCGCAGATAGATGTTCTCCACAGCGCCGCCGCGCTCTGCGTTGGTCTTGAAGCGCAGGGCGTAGTTCAGAGTGGGGCTGTCGAAGGTGTTGTTGTCTGCGAACAGGTTCTTGATGCCGCCGCTCATCTCGCTGCCGCAGGCGATACCGCCGTGGCCGTCTGCGAAGGTGTTGTTGCGGATGATGAGGTTCTGGGTGGGATAACCAGCTTCGCCCAGCTCACGGCCATCGCGGTTGCGGCCGGCCTTGACGGCGATGCAGTCGTCGCCGGTGTTGAAGAAGCAGTTCTCGATCAGGACGTAGTTGCAGTTTTCGGGGTCACAGCCGTCGTTGTTGTAGCCGTGGGTGTCGATGGTGACGCCGCGGGCGGTGAAGTTGGTGCAGAGGACGGGGTTCAGCTCCCACATGGGAGAGTTGGCGATGGTGACGCCCTCGACCAGGACGTTGGTGCACTCGATGGGCTGGTAGAAGTTGGGGCGCAGATAGTGGCCTTCGCCGAAGATACGCTCCTCTGCGGGGGTGCCATTGTCGGTCATCTTGCGCAGCAGCTTGGCATCGGCGCTGCTGGGCCTGGTGATGGTGCCGTCCGGGTTGACGGTACGGGACCAGTTCCACCAGTTGTTCTTGTCAGCCTGACCATCGAGGGTGCCCTTGCCGGTCAGAGCGATGTTCTCCTGCTGATAAGCGTAGATCAGCGGGCTCCAGTTGTACAGCTTGGAGCCTTCGTAGTGGGCGAACACCAGCGGGTAGTTGGCCGGGGTGATGTCCCGGGTGAAGCGCAGGATGGTGTCCTTGCTTTCCAGATGCAGGTTGACATTGCTCTTGAGGGTGATGGCGCCGACGTCATACACACCGGAGGGGATGACGACCGTGCCGCCGCCGTGGGCACTGGTCTCGTCGATGGCGCGCTGGATGGCTGTGGTGTCCAGTTTACCGTCGTTGGGGACGGCACCGTAGTCCAGAACATTGACCGTGTAGGCAGGGAATACGGGGTCAGAAATGTGGGTCAGGATCTCTTCGGCCATGTCCCAAGACAGGCCGTTGGAGTTGGTGGCAGCAGGAGTGACCTTGCGCAGGCAATTCTCGTCTGCGGCGGCTGCATGAGGCAGGCTGGAAAGGAGCAGTGCGGCAGAGGTCGCACCGGCAGAGGTGAGAAACTGACGACGAGTGATTTTTTTCATGATACGATACTCCTTACACTTCGTGCGGATTGAAGGACGCATCCCTTCGCAGGCAGTGCGCTCCGTAAGATGGCTAAAGTATAGTAAAGATTTTACAAAATTTCAACAGCAAATAAAAAAAGTCCTAGTTTTTTAAAGAAAGTATTGAAATATATCAGTTATCTTGCATAAAATCCCGAAGGGCATGGTTTCGTAAGGATGGAAGGGCGGGGGAGGAAAAGGCAAAAAATAACACCAGCGCGGCAGATGTGATACGAGATCGCATCTGCCGCGCTGGTGGCTCGATTCAAAATCAAAAAATGTTCAGCGTCCGCGTCCTGCGCCGCCGCCGTGGCTGCTGCCGCCGCCCATGCCGCCAAAGCCGCCGCCGCTGCGGCCAGCTCCGCCGAAACCGGAGCCGCCGCCCATACCGCCAAAGCCGCCGAAACCGCCTCCACGGGGAGGCCGAGGCCCGCGCGGGCCTCTCGGGCCGCGGGGACCGCCGCCGTAGAAACCGCCGCCGGGGCCGAAGCCATCGTAAGGGCCGCGCGGGGGACGGGGACCTCTGCGCCGCCGTGCGCCGAACCAGCCGAAGGGGCCCCAGTACCAGCCAAAGGAGTGGCCGAGAGGAGTAATAAAGATGAAGAAAATTGCAATAAACAGGATGATATAAGAAAGCATCGAGAAAATGCCTCCTACAACGCTTTCCCAGATGGAGTAGTGCTTCTGGGGCGGGAGGTAGTCCACGGAGGGCTGGGTGGTCTGGGGATCGGAGCCATCCGGGTAGATGGTGCCGCCGCTCAGGGTGACGCCATAGACCTCCGCAATGGTGTTTGCCACATTGGTGGCGCAGGTGAGGACGGCGGCGTCGTACTTCTTGGCGGCGAAGTCGTCCTCCATCGTCTGCACGAGGGTGCTTGCCTGATCGGCCAGCATGGTGCTGCGGAAGCCGTCGCCATAGGTCAGGTAGTAGTCGCCGTCGGCGTACTGGGCCGACTGCATCACCAGCAGGATGAGCACGCCGTTGTTCTTGCTGGCGCTGCCGATGCCCCAAGCATTGAAGGCCGCCGTGGCGTAGTCCTCGGTGGTGGCGCTGCCGGTGTAATCCACGGTCAGCACGCCGATCTGTACGCCGCTGCAGCTGGCCGAGAGCTGTGCGTTGATGGTCTCAAGCTCGGTGGTGGTGCTGTCGCTCAGGACACCGGCGTCGTCCACGACGCACTTGTCCTTCGGCAGGCTGGGCAGCTGGATGGCGGCAGCAGAAGCTGCCGGGGCCAGCGCCGTGAGGCCCACCACGACAACAAGGAACAGGGCCGCCATCCGGCGGGAAAATATTTTCATCGTCTTCATGCGAAAAGTTCCACCTCCTGTACGCCGAACAGCCTGCCCAGCAGATCGGCCGGGAAGCCGCCGACGTCGCTTTGATAACTCTGGACTGCGTCGTTATAATGCAGGTTGCTGAGGATGGTCTGGGCGCTGTTGAACTGGCTGTACTGCCCCTGCACCGCGCCCATCTTCATGGGGTCTGCGGCCTGCTCCTGCAGTTTCGCATAGAGCTGGCCGATGGCTGTGCCCAGTGCCTCGTTCGACTGGTAGAGCATGTGCATCCTGCCGCCGGTATAGACGCTCAGAGAGTCCAGTGCGTGGGTCTTGCCGTCGGACTGCACCGCCCCGAGGCAGGCGGAAAAGGAGTCCAGCGCGGCCTGAGCCGTCTGCACCTCGGCGCTGTCAGCGCCCAGCGTATTGGATGCCGTGGTGATGATATTGGCGGCGGTGTTGAGTCGGGTGGTCAGCTCTCCATTGAGGGTGTAGCCGCCGTCTGCGGCCACGCCGGTGGAGAACCAGCCCTTGGCCGTGTCGTACTTGGCCCGGACCTTCGCTCCGCCAAAGCCGACAAAGCACCCCAGCATCACCGCGATGCTCAGGATGACCGCTGCGGCCTGCCTGCCCAGCGCGGCGGGCAGGGCTTTTTCAAGGCCGGCCAGCTTCTGCTGGAAGGGCGTCAGCCGCACTTCCTCCTCGGCGGGCTTTGCGGCACGGTAGCTGGAAGCATCAAAGCCGCCGGTAGTATTCTGCTGTCTGGAAAAATCTGCGTTTGCCATTTCAGCTCCGGATCTCCATCATCTTCTGTTTCAGCTCATCTTCGATGCGGGTCAGCTCCTGCTCGGCGGCGGCGCGCTTTGCGCGGCCCTCGCGCTGGATCTTGTTCAGCTCGTCCAGCGTCTCGATGAGGCTCTTGTTGGTCTGCTGCAGGGTCTCGATGTCCACCACGCCGCGCTGGGACTCCTTGGCCGTCTCGATGGTGCCCATCTTGAGAGCGTCGGCGTTCTTCTTCAGCAGCTCGTTGGTCATGTCGGTGACGGCACGCTCGGCCTGCATGGCCTGCTGGCTGTGTGCCAGACCCAGCGCCAGCACCATCTGGTTCTTCCACAGGGGGATGGTGTTGACGATGGTGGACTGGATCTTCTCGGCCATCATGGAGTTGTTGTTCTGCAGGAGCCGGATCTGGGGCCCCATCTGCAGGCTGATGGTACGGGTCAGCTCGAGGTCATAGAGCTTTTTCTCGAACCGCTCGCACTGGTCGGCGAGGTCGCGGGCTTTCTGCGCATCCTCGGGCTGGCCGGAGGCATTGGCCTTATCCATGGCCTGCTGCAGCTCGTTTGCGCGGAAATCGGCCAGCTTCTTCTTGCCGGCGAGGATATACATACTCAGCTCTTTGAAGTAGGCCATGTTCAGGTCGTACATCTTATCCAGCATGGCGATGTCCTTGAGCAGCTGCACCTGATGCTTCTCGAGGGCAGACTGGATGGTCTCGACATTCGTCTCAGCCTTGTTGTACTTGGTCTTCATGCTGTTGAGCTGACTGCCCTTTTTCTTGAAGAAGCCGAGGATGCCCTTTTCCTCTTCTGCGGCGTCGAAGCTCTTCAGCTCGCCGATGAGGTCGGTGATCATGTCGCCCACCTCGCCGAGGTCTTTGGTGGACACTTTAGAAAGGGCCGCCTCTGAGAAGTCGCCGATCTTCTTCTGGCAGGCAGAGCCGTACTGGAGCACCTGCTGGCTGTTGGTGATGTCGATCTTCTGGGCGAAGGAGTCCACCATCGCCTGTTCCTCGGGGGTCAGTCTGACCTGCTGCTCGGGCGCAGGAGCCTCGGCAGGCTCCGGCTGCTTTTCCTCCGCAGGGGCTTCCACCGGGTCGAGGGTCAGGGTGGGGACTGCGGGTGCGTCGAGATCGAAATTGAATGTGTTGTCAGCCATGGGGGATTCCTTCCTTTCCAAATCGATACACGGCCTTGCCCTCTCCGTCAATGCTTCGCATTGCCACCTCTCCCAGAGGGAGAGGCTTTCCGAGGGGCCGGTAAACTATCCGTTTTCACCAGAGGCTCTCCCTTTGGGAGAGCTGGCGCGTCAGCGCCTGAGAGGGCAAGCCAGCCTCAACTCAGACCTTGTCCTTTGAGCATATTCTGCAATACCGTCAGGTCTGCCGAGAGATCCATGCTCTCGGCGGCATACAGCGCATCCAGCTGGTTCTCGAATGCAGTGGCGATGGAGGCCGCGTTATGCTCCACCTCCGACCGGATGGCGGCGGCGTTCTCGCCCCGCACGCCCTGACGGGCGAGTCGGGCGTACTGCTCGAGGATATTCACGGCGTCGGGCAGGTAGTAGTTCGCAAAGCGACGCACCTGCTTGGCCTTGGCGGGGCTGGCCTCCACCGTCTCCACGATGGAGCGGCCCGCTTTTTCCATCCGGGTCATGGCGGCGGAAAGCTCCGGGTCGGGCAGAGCCTCGTTCAGTGCGTGGAGGGCATCCAGCTTCTGCTGGATGTCGGCCAGCATTTCGTCTACATCGCCGCTGCCGGTGTGGAAGGGCACTTCGTGCTCCACCACCCGGGCCGGGCAGACTTTTTGGGCCACGCCAAAGGCGGCGGCAGCGCAGCCCAGCGCCACCAGCAGTGCCCAAAGCTTATAGACCGGCAGCACGGCACACGACACCGCGAACACCAGCGCCGCCGCATACCACGGCAGGACGCTGGGTTTTGTGGTGCGGATCACTTTGCTCATAGGGCTCTCCTTTCCCGAAGGGGCCAGCCTGCCCCTTGTACCCTTCCATAATAAATCCTTCTATCCGTAAAACGCAAGCGTTTCATGAATAATTTACAGGTTCGAAACGGTTATATAATCTTTGAGGGCCGCGCCCCAGACCGCCCGCAGCTTTTCGGGGCGGCAGGCGGCGTTGGCGGGGCTGGTGCTGGGCAGCCTGACCGCCGGGATGCCGGACACCGGCAGCAGATATTTTGTATAGATGCGGTGGGCCGTGGCTCCGTTGCAGAACACCGCCTCAATGGGCGCTCTGGCTAAGAGAGAGGCAATGTCGTTGGGCACGACATCCCGGATGGAGGCGTCCGACGCGCCGGTGATGGTGCAGCTTTCCAGCGTGTCCCAAAGGGCGAGGCCGTGGCGGAGGATGAGGCCCTTTTTGGCCTCGATGTCCTCCCGGGCGGGGACAGGCTCGCCGGTGAGCGCAGCCATCATAGGCCAGAAGCGGTTCTGCGGGTGCCCGTAATAGAAGGCCATCTCCCGGCTCTTGGGGCTGGGCCATGTGCCGAGGATGAGGGCGCGGCTGTTTTTGGAATAGATTGGTGCGAAGCTCATCGTTCCATCGTCTCCCACGCAGAGCCGAGGTCGCGGCGGGACGGCTCTGCCTTCGGGCCGTCGAACCACAGCTCTTCGATGAGGGCGGAAAGACCGTCCTCCCGCACGTCACCGATGATGCGGTCGGCGGCGGCTTTGGCGTCGTCGGTGCCGTTGGACATACAGCAGCCGAGGCCGGCGGCCTTCAGCATCCCCACGTCATTGGCGGAGTCGCCCGCCGCCACGGCCTCGGCGAGGGAAAGGCCCATCTTTTCGCACAGGTCGGCAAGGCCCACGCCCTTATCCATCCCGCCCCGCACGATGTCATAGAAGTGGGAGCCGTCGGGCAGCTGGCCGCCCGTCTGCATGAAGTGAAGGCCGAGGTGGCCGTATTTTGCATGGAACTGTTCCAGCGCCCCCTCCGGGAAGAGGCAGAACGCCGCGTGGGGCATATCGATGAGGTGGCGGTCCTGATCCTCGCCGTCCACACAGTCCAGCCCGACGCTGTTCATCTGGGTGTAACAGCTGCGGAGCGTCTCATACTCGCAGTAAACATAGTATGCGTCCCGGAAATTGAATTGCAGCGGGTAGTTGTAATCCTCGCAAAAATCCACCAGCGCATACATCTCCTCGTTGGTCATGGGATGCTCGGCGACGATGGTGCCGTTTCGGTCCACGACACAGGCACCGTTGCAGGTGATGGCGTAGTCGAACCGGATGCCGCCCAGCTGGCCTTTCCGGTTGATGGCAGACCACGCCCGGCCGGTGCTCAGCACGAACTTTCCCCCGGAAGCCTGAAGCTTCTTCACGGCTTTGACCACTGCCGGGCGGGGCTGGCTCTCACCGAAGGGGACGAGAGTGTTGTCGTAATCGCTTGCGAGGATCTTGTACTGCATGGTGTTCTCCTTACTATACTTCTGTATGAGTTGAGTATATCACAAAATGGGGGATTTGTCTCAAGAATATGCCGTTAAAAGCCTCTCCCTTTGGGAGAGGTGGATTTGCGAAGCAAAGACAGAGAGGGCAAGGCTGTGGAGAGAAAGGCTCTTTTTCACGATAAAAGAAAACATCCGCACTCCCCCGTTCAGAGAAGAAATGCGGATGCTGAAGAATAGAAAGCTCAGACGATAAACGCGACCACGAGCTGGATGCCCACGCCCACAGCTGCGCCGCAGGCCCACATCAGGCCGGTGATGAAGAGGTTCTGCTTCCACGAGGGGTTTGCCCGCCACAGCACGGCGATGCCCACGCCTGCGCCGGTGCACAGACCGGCCACGAGGCTCGAGAAGCGGAGCGCACCCTCGACATAGAGCTGGGTCAGGAGGACGCTGGCGGCGCAGTTGGGCACGAGGCCCACCAGCGCGGCCACCACCGGCTGGAAGAAGCCCATCCGGCCCAGCACGGCGGCAAAGACGTCCTCGCCCACGCCCTCGACGATGAGGCCGAACACAAGGCTGAACGCGAAGATAAAGACGAAGATCTCGAGGGTGTGGCGGAGCGCGGCCTTCCAGATGGGCTGGGGCTGGCCCTGCTCATCGCTGTGCTCCTCGTGGCAGTCCACCTCGTCGGCGTGGCCGGTGTATCCGCCCCGCAGGCTGCGGGGCAGGGCCTTGCGGAGGACGAAGTCCAGCATAAAGCCCACGAAGATAGCGTAGACGACCTTGATGACCATCAGCAGGACCAGCTTGTCCCAGTAGGCGGGCATGGAAACCAGCAGGGGGATGGCCTCGTCGCTGGTGGCAAGATAGACGGCCATCAGCGTGCCCAGCGTGATAACGCGGGAGGCGTAGAAGTTGGATGCGATGGCCGAGAAGCCGCACTGGGGCACGCAGCCCAGAATGGCCCCCGGGACAGCGCCCCAGCGTCCGCCGCCTGCCAGCAGGGCTTCGATGCGCTCGCCGTGGCGGGTCTCCACGTATTCAATAAAGAGATAGGCCAAAAACAGGAAGGGGAGCATCTTGGCGGTGTCCACCAGAGACTCGGCCAGTACATCCAGAAAAAGTTCCATCGTGATACCTCATGGTCATAAATAAAGTGTAGGGAGGGGGTGTCCCACCGCAAATATGCGGTTTTCGTCTTGCACGAATTTCTTGCCTTGCAACAAATTGCAACCTGATTGCATTTTAGCCGCAGGGAAGAGTATACACGCATTCTGGGTGAAATGCAAGACCAAAATGCAATCTTTTTGCATTTTCTCAAAAAGAATCACTTTTTAAAACTTTTTGAAAAGAAATCGGATAAAACCTATTGACAATGTGGGTATAGGAGGATATAATGCAAACAACAAAACCACACGCCTTGTAGGTTGAATGAGGATTCAGAAAGGAGGGTACTCAAATGACGCTGATTTGGAAAAATCTTCTGCACGCCAACTTCCGCTGTGGGCGAATGTACAGCGCCCGGGCTGAGAAAGAAACTCTGAGCCAAAGCTGTACGGTGCCCTCTATGCCGCGAATGCGCGAGCGAATGTGACGCCCAAGACAGACAAAAGGCTCTGAACGGAGAACGATTTCTTTGCCCGGCAGACGAAAGGTGACAACTCCTGCGCTGCCGGGTATTTTTATAAGCAAAAATAATACTTTGAGTACAAATGGAGAAGGAAAATACTATGTCTGATTATAAGTTTGAGACTCTGCAGCTCCATGTCGGTCAGGAGCAGGCCGACCCCGCCACCGATTCCCGCGCCGTCCCCATCTACCAGACCACTTCTTACGTCTTCCGCAACAGTCAGCACGCCGCTGACCGCTTCGGTCTGGCCGACGCCGGAAACATCTATGGCCGTCTGACCAACTCCACGCAGGACGTGTTCGAGAAGCGCATCGCAGCTCTCGAGGGCGGCGTTGCTGCTCTGGCCACCGCTTCCGGCGCTGCGGCCATCACCTACACCATCGAGGCTCTGGCGCAGGCCGGCGACCACATCGTAGCCCAGAAGACCATCTACGGCGGCAGCTACAACCTGCTGGAGCACACCCTGATCCAGTTCGGCGTCACCACCACCTTCGTGGATGCACATGACCTGAAAGAGGTCGAGAATGCGATCCAGCCCAACACCAAGGCTGTCTACCTCGAGACTCTGGGCAACCCCAACAGCGACATCCCCGACATCGACGCCATCGCGGCCATCGCCCACAAGCACGGCCTGCCGCTGGTCATTGATAACACCTTCGGCACCCCGTACCTCATCCGCCCCATCGAGCACGGCGCGGACATCGTCGTCCACTCGGCCACCAAGTTCATCGGCGGCCACGGCACCACGCTGGGCGGCATCATTGTGGACAGCGGCAAGTTTGACTGGAAGGCCAGCGGCAAGTACGGCAACATCGCTGCCCCCAACCCCAGCTACCACGGCGTGTCCTTCGCGGACGCCGCCGGCCCTGCCGCCTTCGTCACCTACATCCGCGCCATCCTGCTGCGTGATACCGGCGCTGCCATCTCTCCCTTCAACGCCTTCCTGCTGCTGCAGGGCACCGAGACCCTGAGCCTGCGCATCGAGCGCCATGTGGAGAACACCAAGAAGGTCGTGGAATTCCTTGCCAGCCATCCGCAGGTCGAGAAGGTCAACCACCCCTCTCTGCCGGATCACCCCGACCACGCTCTGTACGAGAAGTACTTCCCCAACGGCGGCGCTTCCATCTTTACCTTCAACATCAAGGGCGGCCGTGAGGAAGCCTTCAAGTTCATCGACAACCTGAAGATCTTCTCCCTGCTGGCAAATGTGGCTGATGTCAAGAGCCTCGTCATCCACCCGGCTTCCACCACCCACAGCCAGCTGACCGACGCGGAGCTGGCCGAGCAGCAGATCTACCAGAACACCATCCGACTGTCCATCGGCACGGAGCATATCGATGACATCATCGCCGACCTCGAGGCAGGCTTTGCAGCCGTCCGCGGCGAATAACTCCGGCGTTCCTTCCGTCCCCCGGAAGCAAGCCCCCTGAAAACGCTATTTTCTCCTCCATTCTCCTGAATTGCATAATAGAAGCGGCCAGCCGCCCTGTGTTTTGCAGGGCGGCTGGCCTGCGTTTCGAAGCGATTTCAAGGGAGCTGTACGCTCCCCGAGACCTGTGCGAGGGGGATGAACACCAGCCGCCCCCGGGGGCTGTACACCACTCCGGGAGAGCAGCTGTAGAACAGAAAGAGGGCCGCCGCGACTGCAGCCAGAAGGAGCAGAAGCCCCCCATGATGGAACGATAGAACACGATGCCCGGGCCGCTGACGCCGCATACAAAAGACCCCTCCCTTTCTCGTTTGGCCCATCCTATGCCCGCTGGAGCGGCGGTGTGCGATTGTGCCGGGCCGAAGAGTGTGGTACACTATAGCCATCAAGATTTTTGAGATACGGAGAGACTTATGCTGACCATTACACTGCTGGGCACGGCGGCCACCATGCCCCTGCCCGACCGCGCACTCACGGCGGCGGTGGCCGAATGCGGGGGGCACAGCCTTCTGCTCGACTGCGGCGAGGGCACCCAGACCGCCGCCCGCCGGGCCGGGGTCAACCTGATGAAGCTGGACGCCATCTGCCTGACCCACTACCACGGCGACCACATCTTCGGCCTGCCGGGGCTTCTGCAGACGCTGGGCTGTCAGGGCCGTACCCGCCCGCTGGCGCTGTACGGCCCGAAAGGCCTCGGCGAGGTCTGGGCTGCGCTGCGGGTGCTGACCGGGCCGCTGCCCTATCCGGTCTGCCCCGAGGTGCTGGACGCCCCGGCGGCGCTCCGGGAGCGCTTCGGCGGCTGGCCGCAGGGGGCGAAGCTGACGCCTGTCCCCACCCGCCACCGGGTCACGAGTCAGGGCTACCGCCTCGATCTGCCCCGGGCCGGGCGCTTTTCGCCCGAGAAGGCCCGGGCGCTGGGGGTGCCGGTGCAGCAGTGGAAGATGCTTCAGCACGGCCAGAGCGTTGTGCTGGCTGACGGCAGCACAGCAGTGCCGGGATCGGTCCTCGGCCCGGCCCGGCAGGGCCTGAGCTTCCTCTTTTCGGGGGACACAGCCCCCTGTGCCGCGCTGGAACAGGCCGCAGCGGGAGTGGATCTTCTGCTCTGCGACGCCACCTACGCCCTGCCCGAACAGGCCGCACAGGCGAAGCAGTACGGCCACAGTACCTTCGGCCAGAGCGCAGCCCTCGCTGCCAGAGCCGGAGCAAAACGGCTCTGGCTCGTCCATTATTCGCCCATGATCACCGACCCGGAGGAGGAGCTTGCGCAGGCCCAGAGTCTCTTCCCGGCAGCGGAGTGCGGCTTCGACGGCAAGACCATTGCACTTCAGTATGAGGAGGAAGGCGAATGAACATCGTTCTGGAACCCGGTGCCGCCGCCCTTTTGGATGAGCTGCACCGGGCAGGCTTTGGGGCCTACGCCGTGGGCGGCTGTGTCCGGGACAGCCTGCTGGGCCTTGCACCCCACGACTGGGACCTTTGCACCGCTGCCTGCCCCGGGCAGGTGATGGAGCTGTTCGGAGAAGACCGGTGCATCCCCACCGGCTTGCAGCACGGCACTGTCACCGTCAAGCGGGACGGGAAGCTGTACGAGATCACCACCTTCCGCACCGAGGGCCGCTATTCCGATGGCCGCCATCCCGACAGCGTGGCCTTTGTGCCCGACCTCCGGGAGGACTTGGCCCGGCGGGACTTCACCATCAACGCGATGGCCTACAGTGCCGAGGAGGGCCTGTGCGACCCCTTCGGCGGGCGGGAAGACCTTGCCCGGGGCGTGGTGCGGGCGGTCGGTGAGCCGCTGCGCCGCTTCGGGGAGGACGCCCTGCGCATCCTGCGGCTCTACCGTTTTGCGGCCCGGTTCGGCTTTTCCATCGACGAAGCCACCGAGGCGGCGGCAAAGCAGCTGGCCTCTCACCTCGACTGTGTATCGGCAGAGCGCATCGAGGAGGAGCTGAACAAGCTTCTGGCCGCACCGCAGCCGGGGGCATACCTTGAGCCGGAGGTGCTGGCCTTCGTCCTGCCTGAGCTGCCGCCGGAGGGACTGACAAAGGCCCGGAGGCGGATCGATGCCCTTCTGGCGGGGACGGAGCAGGTGTCTGCCCGCTGGGCGGCGCTGCTGCTGCCGCTGGGCGAGGCGGGGGCGAGAAAAGCGCTCAAGCGCCTGAAGTGCTCGAACGCCAGGATAGATGGAGTGGCGGCGCTGGTGCGCGAGTGCGGAGAGAAAACTCCCGACGCTCCGGACAGGTGTGATCTGCGCCTGCAAGCCAAGCGTCTGCTGGGAAAATACGACCTCCATACCGTGCAGCAGCTGACGGTCCTCTGGACGGCCCTTGCGCCGGAAGAAAAAGGGTCGTTCGATGCCCTGCGGGCCGAGGCCGAAGCGCTGACGGCGCAGGGGGCCTGCTGCCGCATCTCCCAGCTGGCCGTGAATGGCCGCGACCTGATGGCGGCGGGCGCTGCTCCCGGGCCGGGACTGCGGCGGGTGCTGGAGGCGCTGCTGGAGGAGGTCATCACGGGCCGCCTGCCCAACGAAAAGACGGAGCTTCTGGCTTTCGCAGCCGGATTTTCTGCGTCTTGACAAGAGAAAGAAGCTGCGGTAGTATATATCTACTGTTTTAGTGTGTTATAACAAAAAGAGGAACAGAATGACAGAGACACAGAACACTTCCCGCCGCCCCGGTGCCCTCATCGCCATGAGCGGCGGTGTGGACAGCTCGGTGGCGGCATGGCTCATGCAGCGGGACGGCTTCGACTGCACCGGCATCACCATGCGCCTCACCCGCAACGAGGCCGTGGACACCGAGGGGCTGCACACCTGCTGCTCCGAGCGGGACATCGAGGACGCTGCCGAGGTGGCCTATGCGATGGACATCCCCTACGAGGTGCTGGACTTCACCGCCGATTTTCAGGAGAAGATCATCGACAAGTTCATCCGGGTCTACGAGGCCGGCGGCACGCCCAACCCCTGCATCGACTGCAACAAGTATATGAAGTTCGACCACCTGCTCCGCTGGGCCGAGGCCCACGGGCTGGACTATGTGGTCACGGGCCACTACGCCCGGGTGGAGCAGGACGAGGCCACCGGCCGCTGGCTGCTGAAAAAGGGTCTGGACGAGGGCAAGGACCAGAGCTATGTGCTCTACAACCTCACGCAGGCGCAGCTGGCCCACGTCCGCCTGCCGCTGGGCGGGCTGCACAAGAGCGAGGTGCGCGCCATCGCCGAGGAGCAGGGATTTGTCAACGCCCGCAAGCACGACAGTCAGGACATCTGCTTCGTGCCCGATGGCGACTACGCCCGCTTTATGGAGGACTTCACCGGCAAACACTATCCGGCGGGCGATTTCCTCGACGTCAGCGGAAAAAAGGTGGGCACCCACAGCGGCGCGGTGCGGTACACCATCGGCCAGCGGAAGGGGCTGGGCCTTGCCATGGGCGCACCGGTCTACGTCTGCGCCAAGGATATGCAGGCCAACACCGTCACCGTCGGCCCGGAGGCGGAGCTGTTCGATACCATCGTCTACGCCGACGAGGTGAACTGGATCTCCATCCCGGAGCTGACCGGGCCGCTGCGGGTGACGGCCCGCACCCGCTACCATCAGGTCGAGCAGCCCGCCACCGTCTACCCGGCGGGGCCGGACGGCTTCCGGCTGGAATTTGACCAGCCCCAGCGCGCCCCCACCCCCGGGCAGGCCGTCGTGCTGTATCAGGGGGATACCGTCCTCGGCGGAGGGACCATCGTGCGGGTGGTGAAGGGATAAGGAGAGCGGCCTGGCCCTCTCCGTCATTGCTTCGCAATGCCACCTCTCCCAAAGGGAGAGGCTTAGAGCTTGTTGGTAGGCGAAAGGCTCTCCCTTTGGGAGAGCTGTCACCGAAGGTGACTGAGAGGGCAAGCCCGTGAATGTTGAAAGTAGAACCTAAAGGAGAACGTATATGCAAGACCAGTATTCCCGCACCCAGATGCTGCTGGGCGCGGAGGCAATGACCAAGCTGCACAACTCCCGTGTGGCCGTGTTCGGCGTAGGCGGCGTGGGCGGCTATACCGTGGAGGCACTGGCCCGCAGCGGCGTGGGCGCCCTCGACCTCATCGACGACGATAAGGTCTGCCTGACCAACCTGAACCGCCAGATCATCGCCACCCGCAAGACCGTGGGCAAATACAAGGTGGATGTGGCGGAAGAGCGGGTCCATGACATCGACCCCGACATCAAGGTCACGACCTACAAGACCTTCTTCGGCCCCGAGACGCAGGACAGCTTCGACTTCACCCAGTTCGATTACGTTGTGGACGCCATCGACACCGTCACCGGCAAGCTCGCTCTGGTCATGAAGTGCAAGGAGGCCGGTGTGCCCATCATCTGCTCCATGGGTGCAGGCAACAAGATGGACCCCACCCGCTTCGAGGTCACGGACATCTACAAGACCTCCGTCTGTCCGCTGGCCAAGGTCATGCGCACCGAGTGCCGCAAGCGGCGCATCAAGCATCTGAAGGTCGTCTACTCCAAAGAGCCTGCCATGACCCCCATCGAGGATGATTCCATCAGCTGCAAGCAACACTGCATCTGCCCTCCGGGCACCCAGCGCAAGTGTACCATCCGCCGCTCCGTCCCCGGCTCCAACGCCTTTGTGCCGTCGGTCGCAGGCCTCATCATCGGCGGCGAGGTCGTGAAGGACCTCGTGGGCTTCGTCCCCCTGAAGGGCTGATATTTGATAGAATAAAAAAACGGCAGATGCGATGCACCTGCCGTTTTCTTTGTTATGGGATGCTCTTTACTGCTCAGGAGCAGCGAATGCGATGGGGGTAGCGCCTGCGGCTGCGTCCACGCTCTTCAGGGAGATGGGAGTGATCTCGTAGTGCAGGGTCTCGAAGCTCTGGGTGCTGCCGTCCTCGGTGGTGAACTCGAGAACATAGGTCATGTCGCCCTGCTTGTCAGCCTCGACGTCGCGGGTGATGACGACATTCTCGCCATCGGCCAGACCAGCCTCGCCAGCCAGATTCTCGCCCTTGTCCTCAGAGCCTGCCTCGTACAGGTACAGCTCGCTGACGGTGGAACCGGTGGTGTTGTAGACGGTGTATTCGGCGCTCTGGGCAGCCTCGGAGGATGCGGCCTCAGAGGAAGCTGCAACAGAAGAAACAGCCTCAGAGGAGACGGCAGCAGAGGATGCAGCGGTGGAAGCAGAGCCGCCGCAGGCGGTCAGAGCGACAGCCAGTGCCAGAACGGCAGAGGCAGCACAGATCTTGTTCAGTTTCATGAAAATGTACTCCTTGATGTTTGAATTGCAGACTGTCCGCGCTGGACAGTCAATGAGAGTTCATTATATATTATTTCGTTGAAAAAATCAAGAGATTTATGTGCGGAATATACAACAAGGTGAGAACTGTTACCAAAATGAAATAAAATCTTCACAACGTCAGCTGCGGTTCAGCCTCCGTTGCGCCAGCGCGAAGCCGACGGCGCTGGCAGCGAAGGTGGCGTAATAGCTGGCCAGCCGGTAGAACATCAGCAGGCTCATGGATGCAGCATCGGGGAGGAAGCTGGCGTACACCAGCAGAAAGGCCGCCTCCACCGACCCCATGCCCGCCACGTTGGGCAGGGCGTTGGAGACGAAGAGGGTCAGCGCGGCGAGGAGCTGTACCTGCCAGAAGCGCAGCCCGGCGTCCAGCCCCATAAAGCGCAGCCCCATCCACGGCAGGCAGAAGAGCAAAAAAAGCTTGAGCAGCTGGACGCCCAGAATGGCGGCGCAGCGGGCTTTGTTCGCCAGCAGGTGGCGACTCTCGGTGCTCAGGGTGTCCAGCTGCCGGAGCCAGCCGGCCCGGCGCTCGGCCCAGCGGCCTGTGTCGGGCAGGAAATGCAGCAGACACCGGGCCAGACGCTGCACCACCGGCAGGGCGCAGAGGGTGATCAGCCCCACGATGACCCCCGCTACCACGGCGTAGGCTGCGGGCAGATACCGCAGCACGCCGTCCGAGTGGGCCGCCAGCCAAGGGCGGCCTGCCAGAAGCAGCAGGGTGGCGTAAAGGAGGACGGCCGTCTTGTGAAAGACATATTGCAGGGTCATGAGGCCCACGCCCGGGCCGACGTCCAGACCCCGGCGGTGGAGATACCACGTCTGGAAGGGGACAGACCCCGCGCCGAGGCCCACCACATTGCCGAAGGTGCCCATCCATGCGTTGTCGATGCCGTGGCGCAGAGAGAACCGGGGCAGGCGGCTGCGGACGATGAGCCAGCTGACGACGCCCTCCAACAGCGGATAACTCAGGCCCACGGCCAGCGTCAGGATCCCCTGCCAGAAGGTGAGCTGGCCCAGTGCGGCGGAGATCTCGGCCCAGTGCTCCCGGAAAATGAACACCACGATGCCGGTCAGCAGGGCCAGAACGCCCAGAGAGAGCAGGGTCTTCCGGCGGGAAGGGGCGGGGGAGGCGGACGAACTCATGGGGGAAACTCCTTTCAACAAAAACGGACTGGGATAAACTCTGGGAAGAGTATACCACAGTCCGGAGGGGCATTTGTGAAGATATACCAAATTTTTTGCCTCAATTTTGGCAGAGTGATAAAGCTTATTCGCCGGTAAGCTCCCGGACCGCCTGCTTCAGGCCGTCGGCAAAGGCCTGCTTCGAGTAGTGGCGTTCATACAGGTCGCGGCAGGCCTGCCGCATGGCGGCCAGCTTTTCCGGGTGGTCGATGGCCCATGCCAGACGCTCCGCCAGCTTTTCGGGGTCGTCGTCCTCGTAGACGAAGCCGTCCACCCCCTCGGTGATGAGTCCGGCGGTGCCGGTGTGCTCCGACACGATGGCGGGTTTGCCGAAGATGAGGCCCTCCGTGACGAAGGTGGGCATGGGGTCGTCGCGGGAAGCGCAGACAAGGCAGGTGCACTGGGCCATCAGGCTCTTGATCTCGTCCCGGGTCAGCCGCTTGACGTAGAAGACGTTGTCGGGGCAGTCAGCCGTCAGGCTGCGCACGGCGTCCATCATCTCCGGCTCGGCAGCCTTGCCCACAAAGAGGAAGGAGGCTTTTTTCATCGTCTCCGGCGGCAGCAGCCGGATGGCCTTGCAGAAGATGTCCTGTCCCTTCCGGTTCTCGAATGAGCCGACGGTGGCGAAAAGGGGACGCCCGCCCGCATAGCTCAGGTCGTAGTGGGCGAATTTCTCGGCGGCATAGTCCGGCAGGCCGTAGATGAGGGGACGGATGTTGAACTCCGGCCGCACCGAGTGCATGGCGTTGGCGGCGTGGCTGCCGACGGAGTAGACCCGGATGTTCTCCCCCAGCTCTTTGGGGATCTGGTGGGCGATATGGGGGTAGCCTGCGAAAGCGTCGTGAAGCCACCAGAGCACCGGCACCCGTGCCCCGCTCAGGGCGCGGACAGCCCGGGCCTCGACGACGGTGTTGGCGAGGACGAAGTCGGCGCAGAGCGCCAGACCCCACAGCAGGGGAGACTGGACGCAGCCGCGCCGGGTGATGACGGTGGCCCCGGCCTCAAGGAAGAGCGGCATCGAGCCGCTGTCCTCCGGGCCGAGGACGACCACCTCGTAGCCCATGCTGCGCAGCACCGGCACAGCGCTCACCAGCACGATGGGCGCGCCGGTCATGTCCAGCAGGTGGCTCATGATGAACACCCGCTTTCCCTTCAGCGACCAGACATCCTCGGCATAGATGTCCCGCTCGTAGTGGGCCAGCGCCAGCGGAAGACAGACGTGGTTCCGGCTGAGCTTTGCCGCCAGCGTCAGCAGCTCGGCGGGGTTCTCGGGGTCATGGGCCTCGGCCAGACAGCGCAGCAGCAGCTCCCGGGAGACGAGGGCGCAGCCCGGGCAGGCCGCAAAGCTGGGGCTGTGGTACAGGGCGGTGACACCTGCATAGCCGAAGACGGCATCGCTGGTGACGTAGTCTGCGCCGCTGCGCAGTGCATCCGCAAAGCAGGACAGGGCCGTGGGCATCAGGCTCAGATCTTCTTTCGCCAGCAGCACGCCGCGGGCGCTGCCCAGACTCCCGCTGGAAAGGTCCTCCGCCAGCAGGAACTTGCGGTGGAGCTGGTCGCGCAGGGAGGCTTCCAGCGAGGCCCTCCGCCCCGGTGCGTAGACGGCGAGAAAGACGTCCTGCGTATCAAGATATTCCTGCTTGGCGAGCTGTGCCCGCTGCAGGGTGGTATAACGGCTGTACATCCCGGTCCTCCTCTCAGCTGCCACGATGGAACAGGCTCACCAGACGGCGGAGGGGCAGTGTGAGCTTCCAGCTGCTGGACGAAAGGATATTTTCCAGCGAGTTTTCGTAGGCCCGGCTCCGGGCGGTCAGCTCGGCGTTGGCCTGATGCAGCTCGGAGATGTTCTTCTGCAAGGCGTCGATGGTCTGCTTCTGGTCGGAAGAGGTCTTTTCCAGCTGGTCCAGATGCTTCTGCTCACAGACGCGGGTCTTCTGGAAATACTGCACGCCCTCCAGCACTGCGGCGAAGAGCGGGTCGCCTGCCAGCGCCTCCAGCGGGAAATAGCCGTAGCTCACGCCCAGCTTCATCCCGGCGGGGAAGCGGTTCATCCCTTCCAGCATGAAGTTGGGGTCATCGTTCAGGAAAAGGATGCCGTCGCCGTGGAGCGGCACGCCGTTCACCGGGCGGCAGAGGATGCGGTCGTCCGAAAAGACGAAATTGGTGATGCAGCAGGGCAGCTCGCCCGGGTCGAAGCGGAGATTGACGGCGGCCTCCGGCAGCTCGAAGGTGGCCGTCACCATCCCGTTCATCTCGTCGTACTCGTAGTCCGGGGCTTTGACGGTGTCCCTCTGGGAGAAGCCGAAGCCGGCATCGAAGTAGAGCAGCGGCTGCACCAGCGCGGGCGAGTCGGCCTGCATCTCTTTCTGGGGGTGAGCCGCGTAGAAGGTCTGCAGCTGCTTTTCCAGCTCAAGGCAGCGCTGGGCCAGCCGCGAAGTACCCTCATCCGCAAGCCTGAGCTGCTGTTCCAGATCCGCAATGCGGCTGCGCAGAGCCGTTTCAGGAGTATCGTTCATCATTACCGGGGCCTCCTCAAATTTATCGCAAGGCGTACAACCCTCGCTGCAAGCCCATGCATCGAACTAATAATATAAGTCTGCCCTGAAAAAGGGCCGGATACCAAAGCGCTGTATCTTTAGTGCTTTGCCGCATAATGACGGCTCTTGTCCCGCCGCCGGGGCTTGTCCGCAGCTTTGCCGCCCCGGAGCTTCCGGCCCAGCTCTTTCCGCCGCATCAGAAGCTCGGTGATGGCGAAGATAGACACCAGCGAGAACACGAACTGCAAAAGCATCCCCTGCACCGGACGGTCGGCGTATTTCGCCGCCATCAGATACCACGGGATAGCCGTCAGCTCCACGGTGTGGATGCAGAAGATGAAGAGCGAGCGCCGCCCTACCCACTCGATGGCGTGGGAGATGGGGCCGTCCAGCCGGCGCTGCAATTTCAGGAAGAGCCGGATGATGCCGTAGCCCACTGCACCGTCCAGAAAGATGCTCACAGGCCCCATCGTCCACTCGCCCAGCGAGACGCAGTCGGTGCTCTGGGTCAGCAGGACGCCCGCCACGACGCCCAGCGCCGCCGCGATAAGCCCGGCTCTGGCCCGGCCGGAAAGGGGCGTCTCAAACAGGCGGCGCTTTTTGGCCAGATAGCCGATGTAGAGGTAGGGCAGCGATACCATGCCCTGCGCGATGCAGAAGGGGGCCTCCCACACCAGCGTGATGCCCCAGCCCAGCAGGGTGACGCCGACGACGGCCGGGGTTATGTACCGCTCGGGGAGGATGTCGAGAAGGACATCAAGAAGGATCCACGCCAGCATCAGGGCCACCAGATACCACATCGGCCCGCAGGAGAAGAACTCCTGTCCGAAGTAAGAGGCCGTGTGGGGCAGCCCCAGCAGAAAGCCGCCCAGCACCTTGCCCGACTGGGTGATAGCGTTGGGCCACGAGCCGAAGGCTGCGTGGTGGATGAGGCAGTGGAGCACGGTGGTGGCCGCTGCCGTATAAAGGTAAGGTTTGAGCAGGGTCTTGACCTGCTGCTCGATGCATTTGTGGATGGAGCGCTTGCGGAAGCCGTAGCCGCTGGCGATGAAGAATGCGGCCATCAACGCTTCGCGGTAGGCGAAGAGTGCAAAGGCGAAGGGGGTGACGTCGTCAGCGCCGAGGGGGTAAAGCTCTGCCGTGTGGGCAAAGACGATGGCCAGCATTCCGATGCCTTTCAGCAGGTCGAACATGCCAAGGCTGCTTACGGTGCGGGGCTTGGTGCCTTCCATAAAAGGGGTCCTCCTTATTGGTGCGCCGCTTGTCCCGGAGGCCCTGAAAGGCCGTGTTTTGGGCGCGATAGATAAAAATATGAAGCCCGATGGGGAGCTTTTTTGCCAAATGATATAAACAGTATAATGCTTTTTGGGTCTGCTGTCAATTTACAGGGGACGATGCTTCCGGGCAAAGTTTCGTCCTGACGAAAAAAGTGTATCACAGCTTTTGTTCCGTCGCAACAAAAGGAAGGATTTACATCCGGTTGCACAAGTTAAGTGCAAGTTTAAATTGCATATTTGTGCAATGAAATCTTGCGTTTGCGGCGCATATGCGGTATACTGTTGCCAAGAGGAATCGAACCAGAATTTCCCTCTGTCTGCCAGAAATGCGGAAAGTCTGGAACGAAACGGTGCTGTTTATTTTTTCTTGTGAACAAAAAAAGGAGTAAGACCAATGGCTGAAGAGATCAAAGTCCCCGCAGGCGTATATGATATGGTGACCCGCTGCATGGAGCAGGAGTTCCCCGATAATGTGGCCATCCGCTATGTGGCCGCCGACGGCAAGACCGTCGTGGAAAAGAAGTACCGCGAGTACGCGCAGGACATCCGCCGGATGACTGCCTACCTCAAGGCAGAGGTGCCCGGCATCAAGGGCCAGCGTGTTGCGCTGCTGAGCCGGAACAATTACGAGTATTGTGTGGCGTCTTTCGGCATCATCCTCGCAGGGGGCGTCCTCGTGACCCTCAACCAGAAAAAGACGTGGGACGAGCTGGAATATGAGCTGGGCCTTGTGGAGCCGGCCCTCATCCTGAACGATGGCATCGACTATGGCTGCCGTGCCGAGCTGGAAGCTGCCTACGGCCCGAAGCTCCGCCCGATGGACTGCTATCGGGATACCGCCCCCGGTGAGCTGACCAACTGCATCGGCCACGACGACCTGATGATGCTGATGTTCACCTCCGGCACCACCGGCCGCAGCAAGGGCGTCATGCTCTCGGAGCGGAATATGTGCGCCAGCCTCTGCACCTACGGTGCCCGGGCCGAGAACTGGATCACGTCCCGCCTGCCGGAGGGCCAGAAGCTGCCGCTGAGCCACATGACCCTGCTGCCCCTCTTCCACATGGCCTGCTTCGTCTGCGTCGTGTCCTACCCGCCTGCCGGCTGGGCACTGAACCTCTGCAGCGACATCCGCGACTTCTACCGCGACCTCGGCCTGATGCACAGCGACATCATGGCCTCGGCCCCCATGCTGGTGGAGACCGTTTACAACGACTTCAAGCGGGGCCGCGTCAGCCGCCTCAACGGCCTGTGGGATCTGTGCTGCTCCTCTGCTGCCCTCGACCCCAAGATGCTGCTGGAGCTGGCCCAGAACGGCTTCGTCATCAACCAGTGCTACGGCATGACCGAGACCTTCGGCGACGGCATCTTGAACTTCACTCAGACGGCCGACCACATGAGCGCCGTGGGCAAGCCCGACGACCATAAGCCCGACGACTATGTGGAGTATAAGCTGGACGAGACCGGCGAGATCTGCATCCGGGGCGGCTGCATCATGCTGGGCTACTACAAGGACCCCGAGGCCACGGCAGAGGTCATCGACGCCGACGGCTGGTTCCACACCGGCGACCTTGCCCGGATGGACGAGGAGGGCTACTATTACATCACCGGCCGCAAGAAGAACCTCATCATCCTCGCCAGCGGCGAGAACGTCAGCCCCGAAGAGCTGGAAAAGAAGCTGGCCCTCTGCCCGGCCGTCACCGAGTGCATCGTGAAGGAGAAGGGCCAGAAGATCTGTGCCGTCGTCTACTGCCCTGAGGATAAGCAGGAAGAGGTCAGAGCCTTCGTCACCGAGGTGAACCGCAGCTTGCCGCTCTATAAGCGCATCAGCGCGGTGGAATTCACCGCCGAACCGCTGCCCCGCAACGCTCTGGGCAAGCTGCTGCGCAAATAAACAATAAAACAGCGAAAAAGGACACGCCGCGTAGTTGCATTTCTCTGTCGAAACAGGTATTATTACGTTGAGGCAGAAGATGTCAGCTGCCGGCGTTTCGCTGCAATAAAGAAAAACAGCAAGGAGCGACAAAAATGATAAATACTGTATATGAGCTCATCACGGACGTCATGGCGAAGCAGTACCCCGACCGGGTGGCTTTCCGCTATGTGGCCGCCGATGGCAAGACTGTGGTGGAAAAGACCTACGCCCAGTATGTGCAGGACATCCGCAGGGCCGTTACTTATTTTAAGGAGAATATCCCCGACATCAAGGGCAAGCGTGTCGGCATCATGAGCCGCAACTGCTATGAGTACGGTGTCAACAGCTTCGGCGCGATCCTCGCCGGGGCCGTCGTCGTGACCATCAACCAGAAAAAGACCTGGCCCGAGCTGGAATATGAGCTGGGCCTTGTCGAGCCTTCCCTCATCGTCAACGACGGCATCGACTATGGCTGCCGCCCCGACATCGAGGCCGCCTACGGCGATAAACTCCGCCCGATGGACGCCTTCAAGGACAGCGCGCCTGCAGAGCTTGTTGACTGCGTGGGCCATGATGATTTGATGGTGCTGATGTTCACTTCCGGCACCACCGGCCGCAGCAAGGCCGTCATGCTCTCGGAGCGCAACTTTTTTACCACTGTGGAGTGCCAGGTCAAATTCGGCGACGCCATGCTGGACTATAAGCACGAGCATATGCCCGAGGACAAAAACGACGTCCTGAGCAACTTCGCCATCCTGCCCCTGTTCCATCTGGGTACGTTCATCTGCCTCTTCATTTGGGCCTGCAAGGGCTGGGCGCTGAACCTCTCCGCCGACATCCGCGACTTCTATCGCGACCTCGGCCTGATGCACAGCGATGCCATCGCTGTGGCTCCCATGCTGATGGAGGCCATCTACAAAGACGTCAAGCGGGGCCGCCGCGCCCGCCTGAACGGCATCTGGAACCCCTGCGGCTCCTCTGCCATGTTTGACGGCGCCATGCTGGCCGAGCTGGCACAGCAGGGCATGATGATCACTCAGGTGTACGGCATGACCGAGACCTGCGGCGACGGCATCATCAACTACGAGCAGGACGAAAAGCACATCCGCGCCGTGGGCAAGCCCGACGACCACGCCGAGTACAAGCTGGACGAGACGGGCGAAATTTGCATCCGCGGCGGCTGCGTCATGCTGGGTTATTACAAGGACCCCGAGGCCACCGCAGAAGTCCTCGACGCCGACGGCTGGTTCCACACCGGAGACCTGGCCCGTGTGGATGAGGACGGCTTCTATTACATCACCGGACGCAAGAAGAATATCATCATCCTCGACAACGGTGAGAACGTCAGCCCCGAAGAACTGGAAAATCTGCTGTCCAAGTGCGAGGCCGTCAAGGAATGCATCGTCAGGGAGAAGGGCAAGAAGATCTGTGCCGTCATCTACTGCGGCGAGGCCGACCAGCAGACCGTCCGCGACTTCATCACCGAGACCAACCGCACCCTGCCGCTCTACAAGCGGATGAGCGCCGTGGAGTTCAGCACTGAGCCTCTGCCCCGCACCGGCACCGGCAAGCTGCTGCGCAAGTAAGAATAAACCGGGCAGGCTGCGGAATACTGGAAAAGAGCCGCTCCTGTTACAACGTAACTATGAAAGGAAGAACCAAGCTATGGAAAGAAACGAGATCGTGTCCCAGATCCTCGCAATTCTGGAAGATGTTGCGGAGATCTCCCCCGATGATGTGAACGAGAACAGCGTCCTCATGGACGACCTCGACCTGTCTTCGATGGAGATCCTGACCGTCGTGGCCGACCTTGAGGAGACCTTCGGCCTGCGCATCCCCGAAAAGGAGCTGCGCAACTTCGTCACCGTCAGCGATCTGGCCGACTATCTGGCTGCGCACGCGGGGGAGTAAAGGATGGATGCCAAACAGCGCTCCGTTTTTCAGGGCATCGTCTACTATTACCGCGAAAACATGGTCAACTGCCGCTATCAGGTCACGCTGAAAGACGCCGTGGACGGTGCGCTTTTGCAGCAGGCTCTGGATGCGGCCCGGGCAAAAGCACCCTACTATTTCCAGAAGCCGGTGTGGGAGAAAAAGCTGCTCCGCATCGAGCCGTCCGACGCCCCCTGCCCGGTGCGGCAGGGCAGGGCCGTGCCCCGGTTCCCGGATGAGAACGGCCTGCTCTTTGCCCTGAGCTATGAGGAAAAGACCGTTTTCTTCGACTGGTTCCATTTCATGGCCGACGGCCGGGGCATGGCGCCCTTCATGACGATGGTGCTGCAGTTTTACTGCAACCTGCGGTACGGCACGGCCTTTGAGGGCCGTGCCCTCGTGACCGACCCTCCCTACGACATCGAGGACATCTTGGCCAAGTACCCCGAGAGTCAGGCGGCCAACGATATGCAGCGCCCCGTGGTGCAGACCTTTGAGGAGACGCCCACCTGCTGCCGCGTCCGGCTGGAAAAGGCCGGGCTGGTGGACGCGGCTCTCCGCTGCGGCGCAAAGCCCTTCAGCACCCTGACGGCCCTGCTCTGCAAGGCGGTGCAGAGCTATCTCGGGAAGGACGAGGTGCTCTACAGCTACTCGACGGACGCCCGGGACGCACTGCGTGTGCCGAACGCCCTCTATAACTGTGTGGCCTCGTTCCAGCGCAGGCTCCCACTGGCAGCAGATGCCCCGCTGGCCGAGGTGGCTGTGGGCGTGGACGCGGACCTGAAGGCGAACCTCGCCCCGGAGAAGAAGATCTTCCGCATCGCTGAGCAGATGGGCTGGGTCTACCGGGTCTACCAGCAGAAGGCCAGCCTCAGCATCAAAAAGCGCATCTTCCAGATGGGCGAATACATCAGCGGCTTTCCGGCGGATTTCTGGGTGAGCTATCTGGGCGACCCCTTCATACCGTCCAGCCCGGAGCTGACCCGGTATATTGAGGATTTCCAGACGTGGGTGCCCGCTGACGGCGCATCCATCGGTCTGGAAGCCACCAGCCTGCACGGGGTCATCACCCTCTGCATCAAGAACAAGGTGCCACGCCCCGGCTTTGCTGAGGCCCTGCGCGCCGCTTTCGAGGCCGAAGGCATCCGGGTGCTGGAGGCCGTGGAGCTGGGGGAAGACCTTACATAAAAAATAACCTCTCCGTCTCGCTGTCGCTCGACAGCTCCCCTACCGAGGGGAGCCTCTGGCGAAAAGGCGAAGTTTTACGGAATGCCAAGGCCTCCCCTCGGTAGGGGAGGTGGCACGCCGTAGGCGTGACGGAGAGGTTTCTTTTATCCTGAACGTAATTTTTACATCGTTTTTTCATATGTCATACTTTTCCGAAAAAATCGCCGGAAAAGACGATTCTTCCCTTGAATCCAACAGTGCGTCGTGGTAAGATAAACCGAATGCGACCGAAACACACTGGGAAACGGAAAAAAGTGAGGAAAATCGTATGGAAAAAAATAAAAACAGCGGCTCGCTCTTAGCGAAAAAGATGGCAGTATCGCTGGTCTGCGGCCTTGCGGCGGGTTTTGCCTTTATGATGCTGCGTGAGAAGCTCATCGCTTCCGGCAACAGCGGCGTCTGGCAGACCATCAACAACCTGCTCTTCCAGGACATCACCGCCGAGGGCGCGGAACGTGCGATGGGCCTGTTCTACATCATTGGCCAGCTCTTCATCAAGGCATTGCAGCTGGTCATCATCCCGATGGTGTTCACCTCCATCGCGCTGGCCATCGGCAGCATCGCCGACACCCGCACCATGGGCCGCATCTCAGCCAAGACCCTCTTCTGGTTCCTGCTGTGCTCCTTTATGGCGCTGGCACTGGCCGGCTGCGTGGGTTATGCCACCTATTCCATGGGCTTGTTCAACACCCACATCGAGGGCCTGACCGGGGCCGCCGGCTCCACCGGCTCCAACCCCCTGAATGTGGTGCTGAACGTCATCCCCTCCAACATCGTCACGGCGTTCGGCAGCAACAATGCAGTGCTCTCCTCCGTCTTCCTCGCCGTGGCCGTGGGCCTGAGCATGAATGTGCTGGGTGAGAGCCGCACGGCCACCCTCCGCCGTCTGCTGGGCGAGGTGAACGACGTGGTGGTGGTCTTCCTCAACTTTGTGGTCACGACCTTTGCCCCCTTCGCCGTCTTCGTGCTGCTGACCCGCACCTTTGCCATCTACGGCATCGACTACCTCAAGCCTGCTCTGGTGTACGTGGTGGTCACGGTGGCTCTGCTCTTCGTCTTCCTGCTGGTGGCCTACCCCTTGGTGGTGGCGCTGGGCGCGAAGCAGAACCCCATCACCTTCATCAAGAAGATCGCCAATGTAGCCGTTTTCGGCTTCTCCACCTCCTCCAGCGCGGCGACCCTGCCCCTGAACATCAAGGTCTGCACGGACGATTTCGGCGTCGATGAGTCCATCGCCTCCTTCGTCCTGCCGCTGGGCATGACCATCAACATGGACGGCACTGCCATCATGCAGGTGGTCGCCACCGTCTTTATCGCGGGCTGCGCCGGATACACTGTCACGCCCGCCCAGCTGGTCGTGGTGGCCCTGCTGGCCCTTCTGGCCTCGGTGGGCACCCCTGCCGCCCCCGGCGCAGGTGCCGTCATCCTCTTTACCATCCTGTCCGGCGCGGGCTTCGTCAACGACAGCGCCCTGCTGGCCTACTCCCTCATCCTTGCCATCAACCGCCCCATCGAGATGCTCGTCACCTCCCTGAACGTGGTGGGCGACGCGGTCGCCAGCATCTGCGTGGCCAAGAGCGAGGGCCTGCTGAACGAGGAAAAGTTCAACGCATAATTGACCTGTGATACACAAAAGCGCCTCTCCGGTAAAGCGGAGGGGCGCTTTTTGCATCCGGGCGGGCCTCTTTTTTACACGAAGCCCTCAGCCGGTGCCGGGGTTTTACAACGATTTTGCGTCGGCATGGTTTCGGGCAGGGGGGCGCGGGCGGTAAAATAAGGCCGTTCCCAAGGATCAAAAAAGAGAGAGCGAGCCTGTGAGGCTCATGGAAAGAGAGGACTTTCAGGTATGAAAGAGAATAAAATGTCCCGCCGCAGCTTTTTGAAGGCTGGTGCTTTTGCGTCTGCCGCCGGTATGCTGGCCGCTGCTCCCGTAGCCGCCAATGCCGCTGCACCCAACGTGGACAAGGCAGCAGAGGAAGAAAACGGCCTGCTGGGCATCTTCGGCGGCAAGCCCAAGTATGTCTTCCTCTTTATCGGCGACGGCATGGGCACGGCCCAGATCCAGTCTGCCCGCTTCTACAAGGGCACGGTGGAGAACAACGGCGCCGTCACGGAAGGCGAGCTGAGCTTCACCCAGTTCCCCGAGGTGGGCAGCGTGACCACCTATGACAGCACCTCCTTCTGCCCCGACTCCGCTTCCACCGCCACCTCCATCGCCACCGGCCACAAGACCGAGAGCGGCGTCATCAATATGTGCCCCTGGACCCGCGATGTGCCCTATGAGACCATCGCTGAGAAGCTCCACGCTCAGAAGAACTACAAGGTGGGCGTCGTCTCCTCCGTCAACATCGACCATGCCACCCCTGCCGCCTTCTATGCACACCAGAAGACCCGCAAGAACTATTACGCCATCGGCAAAGAGCTGGCCGCCTCCGGCTTCGAGTACTTCGCAGGCGGTGAGTTCCAGAAGGTGAACGGCGACGGCACCGGCCCCAACAACCACGAGATCGCTGCCCAGAACGGCTACAATGTCGTCACCCGTCAGGCAGACGCCGCCGCCCTCAGGGCCGGTGCAGGCAAGACCCTCATCATCGCGGAGGCACTGGCCGACGGCAAGGCTATGAACTACGCCATGGACGCCGCCGCAGGCGAGTGGCAGCTGACCGACTACGTCAAGAAGGGCATCGAGCTGCTGGACAACAGGAAGGGCTTCTTCCTGATGACCGAGTCCGGCAAGATCGACTGGGCCTGCCATGCCAACGATGCCGCCGCCTCCATCCATGACGTCCTCGAGATGAGCAATGCCGTGCAGACTGCGGTGGACTTCTACAACGCCCACCCCAACGACACCCTCATCCTCGTCACCGCCGACCACGAGACCGGCGGCATGGCCATCGGCTACAAGACCACCAACTACGACACCTTCCTGACCAACCTCACCCACCAGAAGATGTCCTACGCCAAGTTCGACTCCACCTACGTCAAGGGCTACATCGCCAACAAGACCCCCTTTGAGGCTGCGATGGCCGACGTGAAGGCCAACTTCGGCCTGACCCTGCCCACCGACCCCGATGCCGCCAAGGCAGGCAAGCTGCTGCTGACCGACTACGAGGTGGAGAACCTGCGCAAGGCCTACGAGCGGACGCTGGCCGTCGGCGCTGCCTCCCAGAAGGAGATGAGCCAGCAGGATTATGAGCTGTACGGCACCTACATCCCCTTCAGCATGGCCGTCTGCCACACCATCAACCACAAGTCCGGCATGGACCACACCACCTATGCCCACACCGGCGCTTCCGTCAACATCTATGCGCTGGGCGTCGGCGCGGAGAAGTTCCGCGGCGTCTTTGACAACACCGAGATCTACCACAAGCTGGCGGAGCTGACCGGCGTGCAGTAAGCCCCTCTCTTCAAACGAAAAAAGCCTGTGCAGACCCTCCCGGGCGGGAGAGCTGCACAGGCTTTCTTGGATTCACAGGTGGATGGTGCAGCCGCGGCCCAGCATCTGGGCCAGCAGCATGAGGGTCGAGATGCCGAAGCACCCGCCCATCAGCAGCAGGCAGAGCACCACCGAGCCGAAGTCGCACCGGCACGCGCCGGGCCGGGCCGAGTAGTAGAGCACCTCGCACCCCAGCAGGATAAGCCCCGCCGCCGGCAGCACCTGCCAGATGACCAGCCACGGCAGGCCGGGCAGGAAGCGGGACAGCAGGAAGAGCACGCCCGCCGCGATGAGGCAGACGCCCAGCGTCAGGGTGCCCACCCGGCGCAGGGGCTTATTCGTCGTGTTCTGTTCCATCATCCGTCACCTCGTTTTCGTTCACCACAGGAGAGGAGCGCAGCGGGGCTTTTTCCGGATGGTCGGCCTCGTCGGCGTGATACTCGCAGAAATCGGCATCCTCGGGGACATCCTTGGAAGCATCCGGCTTTTTGGCCGGATGGGGGCCTTTCACCAGCCAGACGCCGCAGACGATGAGGACCACACAGACCACCACATCCGGCAGGCTGGCCATGACGAGATAGAGGGCGCGGAAAACGGGGGAGGAGTGGCCCCAGCGGTAGACGAGGTCGCCGAGAATGTTCATGATGAGGCTCTGGTAGGCGATGAGGGCACCGAAGGCGATGAGCGCCCAGCCCACCAGCTTGTGGCTGTCCAGCAGAGCCCGGGCCAGCCGTCTGTCGCGGGGGTCGAAGTGGATGAGGTAGTCGTCCTCCGGCGCGGTGTCCGCGAGGATCTGCGCCCGGAGGTTGAAGGTGTCAAAGAAGCTGTACATCCACACCACCACAAGCAGGAGCAGTACCGGGTTGAGCAGTGAGCTCACCATCCCGATGCAGCAGGCTGTAAGGATGAGGGAGAGGCCCCGCTTCATATAGCCCTGATACATCTGGCCTGCGCCGGGGATAAACGCGCAGCAGAAGGTCAAAAATCCGTTTTTCAGCATAACGATCTCCTTACTTGATGTTTTCGGCCGCGTTCAGCAGGCTTTCCAGCGCAGAGGAAACGCGGGTGTAGAAGTTCTCTCCGGGGCGGGAGTCCACCGGCTTGCCCAGCTTCTCCGGCAGGAGCTTCGGGGGCTGCTTTTCCGGCAGCGTGACCTGAACGGCGGGCAGGAGGGCCTGCAGGTCGCGGCTGTGGTCGGTGACGAAGGTCAGCGCACCGGTGCGCCAGATGGTCAGCGCCAGCACAGCGGCGACGCCCGCCACCGCAGCCCGGCCGCAGGTGCTCTGCATCAGCCGCACCCAGATGGTGCCCATCACCGTCCGGCGGACGCTGCGGGGCGGGTCGGAGAGAGCGTCCGCGGTCAGCAGTGCAGTGTAGCGGTCAGTGCATTTGTCGCAGTAGGCGAGATGTTCGGCGGCTTCCAGCCGCCCCAGCTCATCCAGCTGTCCGGCGATGAGGGCGTGCAGCCCTTCGTCGCTCAGACAGCCGTCTTTCCGGAACGATTCCATTTAAATGCCCTCCTTTCCGGCTGCGCTCAGCTGCGCGGCCAGCATCTTTTTGGCCCGGTAGACCTGCGCCTCCACGGTTTTCTGGGGCCTGCCGCAGAGCCGGGCGGCTTCGGCGGCGGTGTGCTGCTCCAGCAGCACGAGGCGGCAGGGCGTCTTATAGGGTTCCCGCAGGTCGAGGATGCGCTGGGTCAGCTCTTCCTCGCCCAGCGCATCCAGCAGCTGCGTTTCCGGCTCGCTGCCGGGCGGTGCGCCCTCCAGCGCAAGGACAGCGTCGCCGGGGGTGTTCATCCGGCGGGCCCATGCGCTGCGCAGGTAGTCCTTCGCTTTGTTGGAGGCGATGCGGGCCAGCCACTGCTTCTCGTACCCGACAGGACAGCGGCTCATGTTCCGCCACGCGGCGAGGAAGGTCTCCTGCGTCAGGTCCTGCGCATCGCCCTCGTCCGGCACCAGCTGGTGGCAGATGGTGTAGACGAGGGACTGGTACTTCTGCACCAGCCGGTCAAATTCCAGTGTGTTCAAGGGCTGCGCTCCGCCTCCTTTCTGCCCCGCGTTTCAAGCGCTCTGTCTATCCATACGAAACAGCGGGGCAAAAACCTGCAAAATCGTGGGAAAATTTTTGAAAATGTGGTAGAATGACTTCATTACACACAAAAAAGGAGGAGACCCGATGGCCTCTGCCACAAAACAGGCCCTCTTGGCGGCGCTCTCCGCCGCGCAGGGCGAGTGCATCTCGGGCCAGCAGCTGGCCCGGCAGCTGGGCGTGAGCCGCGCCGCCGTCCACAAGGCCGCCGCCGCGCTGGCGGCACAGGGCTATGCGCTGGAAGCTGCCCCCCGGCGGGGCTATCGGCTGGCGGGGGGCGACCCCTTCTGTGCCGAGGCGGTGGGGGAGTATGACGCGCCCATCTTCCTCTACGACACGCTGGAAAGCTCCAACCGCACTGCCAAGACGCTGGCCCTTGAGGGTGCGCCCCACGGCACGATGGTGCTTGCCGGCCAGCAGACGGCGGGCCGGGGCCGGCTGGGGCGGCGGTTCGAAAGCCCGGCGGGAAAGGGCGTCTATCTCTCGCTGGTGCTGCGGCCCAGCCTGCCCATGACCGAGGCGCAGGCCGTTACCGTCAGCGCAGCGGTGGCTGTCTGCCGGGCCGTGAAGAAGCTCTGCGGGCTGGAGCTGGGCATCAAGTGGGTCAACGACCTTTACTACAACGGCAAAAAGGTCTGCGGCATCCTGACCGAGGCCGGGGCCGACCTTGAGAGCGGCCAGCTGGAATGGCTTGTGGCGGGCATCGGCCTCAACCTCACCTCCCGCCCGGAGGACTGGCCCGAGGAGCTGAGGCCCATCGCGGGCAGCCTCTGCCCCGGTGGGCCTGCGCCGGTGGGCCGGGCGGCGCTGGCGGGAGAGATCGCCCGCCAGCTGCTGGCCCTCTGCCCGGACTTCGACTGTCTGGACGAGTACCGCGCCCGGTGCTTTGTGCCCGGCCACTGGGTGACGGTCTGCGCCGGCGGCGAGAGCTACGCCGCAAGGGCGGTGGCCATCGACGACGCCGGGCGGCTCATCGTGGAGCGGGAGGCAGGCCGCACCGAGGCCCTCTGCCACGGCGAGGTGAGTATAAGGCCGTCGCCGCTGGCGGTAAGATAGTTGGGAATAATAGAAAGAAAGCATCAGCAGACGCCCAACAGGGGTGCTGCGGATGCTTTTTGCTTTCAGTAGGGGGAATGCCTCTCCCTTTGGGAGAGGTGTCACCGAAGGTGACGGAGAGGGCAAGGACGCCGACGAAGAAGCGCGAAGATGGCGATAATTTCGCTCTGACAAGGAGGCTGCTTATCGCTGTGCGGCGGTTCTTTTGTCCCAGCTTTGCCCTCTCAGGCGCTGCGCGCCAGCTCTCCCAGAGGGAGAGCCTTTTAGAAGATACCGAAGCACACCAGCCCCAGCGCCGCCGCGATGCCGATGACCTTCGGCACGCTGAGCTTGAATTTCTGAAGCAGGACGAAGCAGAGGATGCCGATGAAGAGGCCCGGCAGGCTGATGCCGCCTGCCTCGGTGAGGTAGGACTGACGGCACAGGCCCACCAGTACGCCCAGCACCATGCCGATGCAGATGGGTTTGACGATGCGCATGATGTAGCCCATGACCTTGCTGGTGCGGAACTTCTGGAAGAAGACTGCCGCCAGCAGGGTCAGGGTCAGGGTGGGGCTGAGGACGCCCAGCACGGCAAAGATGCCGCCCGGCATCCCGGCTGTCTTTGTGCCTGCAAAGGTGGCGGCGTTGACGCCCAGCGAGCCGGGGGTCATCTCGGCGATGGCGATGAGGTTCGTCAGGTCGGCGTCGGTCATCCAGCCGTGGGAGGACATCTCATCCATGATGAGGGGGATCATGGAGGTGCCGCCGAAGCTGGTGAAGCCGATCTTTGCGAAGGCGATGAAGAGCTGGATGAGGGTCTCAGCTGCGGCCATGTTCGCTCACCCCCATCCAGACCAGTGCGATGACCACACCGGCGATCACCAGCGTCAGGTTGCTGATGGATGTAAAATAGCAGAGCACGAAGGCCGCCGCGCAGATAATGATGGCCGCCGCGCTGCGCAGGGCGTCTTTGCCGAGGGAGATGGCCGCGCCGCCGATGATGGGGGCCACGGCGCACTGGACGCCCCGGAGGGCCGACCAGACCCAGTAGTTGTCCTTGATGGCGTCGTAGATGGCCGTCACGACGGTGAGGGTGATGACGGCAGGGATGCACAGGCCGACGGCTGCGCAGATGCCGCCCAAAGCCCCGGCCATCTGGTAGCCGAAGAGCATGGTGATGTTCACCACCATGATGCCGGGCAGGCTCTTGCCCACGGCGATGAGCTCCAGCAGGTCGCTCTTGGTCATCCAGCCCCGCTTGTCCACAAATTCCTGCTCCATCTGGGCAACGATGCTCCATCCGCTGCCGAAGGTGAAGGCACCGATCTTGATGAAAGAAAGAAGGATCAGCAGGGCCATCTGTGCACCGGCAGGGCGCTGCTGTGTGGTTCCTGTTTCAACTGCTTGTTTCACTGCTTGCATGAGTCCTCCTGCGATATGAGAGCTGTGTTTTTTCTGCCTATAAAGGATACCACAGACGGCCCCAAAAGACGAATGGAAAAATAGAATGGAAGGTGATGCCGGTCAGGAATGATCGTAGGTCATCCAGCTGCCTTTCCATGCGTAGAGGACCATCAGCACCGCGCCCAGCGCCCACGACACCGGGTAGAGGACGAACACGCCCTCGATGCCCGAAAAGAAGGGGAGGATGAACTGGATCCACGCCACCCGGAACAGGCACAGCGAGACCAGCAGCACCACCATCGGGGGGACGCTGCGGCCCGTGCCGCGCACGGCACCCGCCATGCCGTGGAGGATGGCCAGCAGGAAGTAGAAGGGGCAGAAATAGTGCATGGCGATGCACCCGAAGGAGACCACCGTCTCGTTGGAGGTGAACAGGTGCATGATGGGGTTTTGAAACGCCAGCAGCAGGGCACCGGTGCAGAGGGTGTAGAGCACGCCCATGCCCAGCGTGACCCATGTGCCCTTCTTCACCCGCTTGAGGTTGCCGGCACCGTAGTTCTGGCCCACGAAGGTGGTGGCCGCCATGCTGAAGCTGGTGACGGGCAGGATGTTGAAGCCGTCGATCTTCATGTAGGCGGCAAAGCCTGCCATGGCGGCGGCGCCGTAGCTGTTGACGCTGGACTGGACCAGCACGTTCGAGAAGGAGATGACCATGTTCTGGATGCCGGTGGGCAGGCCGATGCGGATGATGCGGGAGGTCATCCGCCTGTCGGGACGGACGGCAGAAAGCTCCACTTTATAGTCCGCGTCCACCTTCATCAGGAAGCGGAGACTCAGCACGCAGGAGACGAGCTGGCTGATGTCGGTGGCGATGGCTGCGCCCGCCACGCCCATCTTCAGCCCGGCGATGAACACGAGGTCGAGGAGGATGTTGGTGATGGAGGCGCAGGCAAGGTAGAGGACCGAACGCCGGGAGTTGCCTGCCGCGTTGAGGATGCCTGCCGCCATATTATAGATGACGCTGAACAGCACGCCGCCGAAGTAGAGCTTCATGTAGGTGACGGCATCGCCCAGCACCTCGTCGGGGGTGTTCATCCAGACCAGCAGGGTGCGGCTGACTGCGATGCCGCCCACCGTGAGGATGAGGCCGAGGATGGCCGCGATGGCCAGCGAGGTGTGGACGGCGATGCGGGTCTCCTTTTTGTCCTTCGCGCCGAGGTACTGGCTCACTACGACGCCTGCGCCCACAGCGACGCCCTGACTGAAGCCGATGAGCAGGTAGATGGGCGAGCCGCTGGAGCCTACTGCGGCCAGCGCATTGCTGCCCAGAAAGTTGCCGACGATGATGGAGTCGGCGGTGTTGTAGAGTTGCTGGAGCAGGTTGCCAAGGATGAGCGGCACCGAGAAGAGCAGGATGCTCTTCCAGATGCTGCCCTCGGTCATGAGCAGGGTCTTTTTCTGCCGCTGTGCCGTGTCGGTCATAGTTCTTCCTCCCCTCAAAAAACAAGGATTCCAGAGATATTGCACAATAAAACTAATAATACCTCGTTCCATGCCGAATATCAAGCAGAGCGGAAAAGAAAGCTCTCCGGTTTTCCACATCTTGTTTGCAGATTGTTCAAAACTACCACAAAGAAACTCCATTTTTATCCGGTACAATAAGGGTGCAGTCGGGAAGACAGAAACGTGAGTCCCCCATCTCCGGCTTTTGAGCTTCCCACGATGCCATGCAGGCAAGATTCATGCGCAGGCCTCCGCAGCGGGTGCCGCGCCCCTAAAAAAATACTGTCCCCCAGCCAATGCGAGGCAACAGCCACGGCGGCGGACAGACTACCAACAACCTCCTAGCAGCCGCAAATGTTTAGGAGTTCCCATATACAGGCAGCGCCGCTTTCTCCTCCTTTCCACGGCGCTGTCTGTTTTTGTTTATAGGAGTAAACCTCTCCGTCACGCCTGACGGCGTGCCACTGCCCGGGTTGCGGCTCCCAGCGTCTGCTTCGCTGTCGCTTGCATCCTGCTGGCCGCTGCCCCAACAGCGACTCCCTGTTTCCGCCACTGGCAGCGGTCGTCGCCGTTGCCTATCAAGGAGAGGCCTTGGCATTCCGGAAAACTTTCTCTCTTCGCCAGAGGCTCCCCTCGATAGGGGAGCTGTCGAGCGGATGCGAGACTGAGAGGTTAAACAATAAAAAAACCGCCCTGAAAAGGGCGGTTTTTTACGTTTTATCGCAGGTCGTGCAGGCGTTCTGCCGGGAGGGAGGCCTGCAGCAGGCTCCATGCGGCGTCGAGGCTGTCGTTAAGCAGATAGGCCTGCGTCTGCTGGACGTAGAGATAGATGGCGTTCGGTGTGCGGTAGGCGAGGTGGAGGTCATGCCACGGGTAGCTCCGGGTCGGCTCGGGCTTGTCCTGCTCGCCTGCCATCCAGACCGAAAGCCCTGCATCGTCCAGCGTCAGCCGATAGAAGGGGCGGGGGAGGCCCATCTTTTTGATCTGAAGGTGCAGAGAGTGGAAGAAGGTCCAGAAGTAGACGGCGGGCACGCCCAGAGCCACGACGGAAAGCACCACCGTGAGCAGGGCCGCGCCGTCTTTCTGCCCCACCTGCGAGAGGCAGACCCCGGCAGAAGCCAGCAGGATGGCTGTGAAGGCCAGAGGCCGGTGCCACGCCTTGCGGTGGCGCAGCAGATCGAAAGCGGCGAAATCGTGGAAGGATGCAGCGTCCATCTGGACGGAAACAGAGATCGGCTGAGACATAAAATATCCTCCTTTTTGGTCATAGTACCATATTGGTTTCCAACAATCAAGGATGATATTGCGCAGATGCCCTAAAATGTGCTAAAATAGGACGAAAAAGAAAGTAGACCAAGGCTCCGCCCGGGCGGCAGAAAGGCCGGAGCGGGTGGAATAATACTCAAGTGAGGAGGGCGGATGCGTGGGGCGCAGGATGACCCTGAAGGGGCAGATCAGCCTTTGCCTTGCGGCGTTTTTTCTGGCGCTGGCAGGGCAGATATTCTTGAGCTTTTACCAGTCCGGCACCGTGCTGAGGGAGCTGGACGACCAGATGGGCAACTTCAACGCCATCAGCCGTTTCCAGAACGGCGTGGAGCAGAGCCTTTCGGCGATGGAGGACTATCGCTGGGAGTACGGCGACGCCGAGGTGCTGACCGAGGAACTGAACGATGCCTTTTCGGTCACCAACGCATGGCTCTGGCGTATTCAGGGCGACATTGGCACCGTCAGCGAGGAGCAGTATCTGCTCTACAACGCCGTCTTCACCACCTACAGCAGCTACACCGCACTGGTGGGCCAGCTGGAAGAGGCGGTGGCCTCCGGCGAGGACGCACAGGCTGCCCAGCTCTACTATAATAAGATCGTCCCCTGCGGGGGCTATCTGCGTCAATACATCCAGCAGCTGCTCAACAGGGCCATCGCCGACGCGCAGGGCACCTACACCACGGTGTCAGCCCTCAGCGACCGGGTCAAGTGGGCGCAGATCGTCGTGGTGGCCCTCTGCCTCGCGCTGGGCTGCATCATGGCGCTTTCAGTCATCAACCTGCTGACCCCGGTGCAGCAGCTGATTGGTGCCTCCCGGGAGGTCACCCGGGGCGTGTTCGACTCGCCCGACCTGCCTGTGCCCCATCAGCCCGAGATGGCCCAGCTCACCGAAGCGTTCAATCACATGAAGCACTCGATGGCCGAGCAGGTGACTACCCTGCGGGAGAAGAACGAGATGGAGCGGGAGCTTCACCGTCAGAAGACGGAGGCGCTGGAACTGCAGAACCGGATGGAGCGCAGCCGCCTGCAGCAGCTGCGCAGCCAGATCGACCCCCACTTCCTCTTCAATACCCTGAACGTGATCCTGCAGACCGCCGGACAGGAAAAAGCCTACCGCACGCAGGCCCTCATCACGGCGCTGTCCCACCTGCTGCGCTACAGCCTCATGAGCAACGACGAGCAGGTGCCGCTGGCCCGGGAGGTGCGCATCGTGGACGAATACTACTCCATCTATCACGTCCGCTTCGGCGACCGGGTAAAGATGGTGTGGCGCATCTCCGACTCCCTCGACCTGACGGAGACGATGGTGCCCTCCTTTATCTTGCAGCCCATCGTGGAGAACGCCTTCAAGCACGGCATCTCGCCCAAGGAAGAGGGCGGCGTGGTGCGCATCCGCATCAATCCGCTGCGGGAGAAGGGGCTGCTTTATATCAGCGTCTGCGACAACGGCGTGGGCATCCAGCCTGAGCAGCTGGCCCAGCTGAAAGCCGCGCTGGCCCAGCCCGGTGAGCGCTGGGAGCACATCGGCGTCTACAATGTGGCCGCGCGTCTGCGGCTTCTGGACAAACGGGGGCGGCTGGTCATCCGCTCTCACCCCGGCCGGGGCACGGCCATCAGTATGTATCTGCCCTTAGTAGAACTTTTGGAGGAGGAATTGGACGATGATCCGGCTGTTGATCGCGGATGACGAAAAACTGGAACGGGAGGCGCTTGCAGAACTCATCCAGCGCCGCTTTGAGCGGGAAGTGGTCTTGGAGATGGCCGAGAACGGCCGCAAGGCTGCCGACACGGCGGTGCTGTGGAACGCAGACCTCATCCTCATGGACATCGAGATGCCGGGGATGAGCGGCCTCGACGCAGCCCGCGCTGTGCTGGCCCAGCGGCCCTCCTGCCGGGTCATCTTCGTGACGGCCTACAGCCTGTTCCAGTACGCCCACGAGGCGGTGCATCTGGGGGCCTGCGACTACCTGCTCAAGCCGGTGGATCCCGATGAGCTGGAGGCCTCGGTGCGCCGGGCCATCCGGCAGATCCAGACCGAGCGGAAACTGGAGGAGCTGGCCGCCGCTCAGCCGCAGCAGGAACAGCCTGCGGCCGGAGAGGAGGCTGAGGAGACCCCCGAGGAGGGCGAGAACAGTCAGGCGGCCCTCATCATGGCCCATGTCCACCGCTACCTCGAGGACAACTATATGTTCGACCTGTCGCTGGACAGCGTGGGCGAGATCCTGCACATCAGCCCGGCGTACCTGTCGGCCCAGTTCAAGAAGTATCAGAAGATGAACTTCCTCGACTGCCTCACCGAGCTGCGCATCAACGCAGCCAAGGAACTGCTGACCGACCCTCTCCGCTCCTCGGCAGAGGTGGCGTCGATGGTGGGCTACGAGGACGCCAGCTACTTTGCCCGGGCTTTCAAGAAGCGCACCGGCATGACTCCCACTCAGTACCGCCGTCAGGCGGGGCAGAAAGCGAAGTCCGACCCGGAGGCCGAGCTTTGAGCGGGCGGAGGATCTCCCGCCGCAGTGTGCTGGCGCTGGCCGCCTGCACGGTGCTGGGCGCTGTGGGCTGCGGCAGAGCCGAGGAATACACCGGCCCGGAGCTCATCCTGCGCTACGCCGAGAACCAGCCCGAGGATTACCCCACCACGCAGGCCGCGCTGGCTTTCGCCGACCTTGTGGCCCAGCGGACAGAGGGGAGGGTCAAGGTCGTCGTCTACAGCGGAGGCGGGCTGGGGGCAGAGCAGAGCGTCATCGAGCAGATGCAGTATGGCGGCATCGACTTCTCCCGCGTCTCCCTGAGCCAGCTGGCGGAGCAGCTGCCCACCCTGAGCGTTCTGCAGCTGCCCTTCCTCTACACCGACGCCCCTCAGATGTGGCGGGTGCTGGACGGCGAGATCGGGGATGGGTTCCTCTCCAGTCTCGGCGCGATGGACCTTGTGGGGCTGTCGTGGTTCGATGCCGGGGTCCGCAGCTTCTACACCCGCGAAAAGGTGGAGACGCTGGCAGATCTCGTGGGGCTGACCCTCCGGGTGCAGGAGTCGGATCTGATGAGCGAGATGATACAGGACCTCGGTGCACAGCCTGTGCAGGTGGTTTACAGCCGGGTGTATGCGGCTCTCCACAACGCCGAGATCGACGGCGCAGAGAACAACTGGCCCAGCTATGAGGCTATGGGCCACTACGAGGTCGCACCTTACTTTTTGGAGGATGAGCACACCCGTGTGCCCGAATTGCAGCTGGCCAGCGAGGCCGCGATGGAAAAGCTGGCAAAGCTGGACGAGAGCTTCCCCGACATCGTCCGCATCTGCGGGAAAGAGAGCGCCCTGATCGAACGCCGTCTCTGGGCCGAGCGGGAGGCCAGCGCCGAGGCCCATATGAGGGCATGGGGAGTGGAGGTGACGACCCTCTCCGCCGCCGAGAAAGTCCGTTTCCGGGCGGCAGTGGAGCCGCTGTATGCGCGCTTCGGGGAGCAGAGCCGCCTCATCCAGCGCATCCGGGAAAGCTGAGAAAAAGGGAACGAATATTACATTGTATTCATCTTGTTGGGCGATATGCTGAAGAAACCACACTGCTGCTTGTGGAAGGTGCACAAAAGTGCTTCTCACATTTTTTTAAAAAACAGGACATTTTTCAAAAACTCTTGCTATGGCTTAAAATTTTTGCTAAAGTGTGTATAGTAAATGAACGGACGGCGTGCGACCCGTGCAGAGCGCGCCGACGTGCAAGAGGAAAATTTTTAGGAGGACAATTATCATGAAGAAGATCTCTCGTCGCAGCTTTCTGGCAGCAGCAGGCGTTTCTGCAGCTGCTCTGGCACTGACCGCCTGCGGTGGCTCCAACAGCACCGCAACCTCTACCGCTACTTCCGCTGCTGCTTCCACCGCCCCCGCTGGCGATGCTGCCGCTGCTGCTTCCGACCCCAAGGTGACGCTGGTCTACGCCGAGGTCAACCCGCTGGATACCATCGTCGGCCAGACCGCTACCCACTTCAAGGAGAAGGTCGAAGAGCTGACCGGCGGCTCCGTCGTCATCGACGTGCAGGCTTCCGGCGTTCTGGGCTCTGAGAACGACGTTCTGGACGCTATCCTCGGCGGCTCCACCTCCATTGATATGAGCCGTATCTCTGCTTTCGCACTGACCAGCTACGGCTGCAACAAGTCCAAGCTGCTGTCTATCCCCTTCACCTTCGAGAACCGCGCTCACTTCTGGAACTTCGCAAACAGCGAGCTGGCACCTGAGTTCCTGAACGAGCCTCAGGAGCTGGGCCTGCCCGTCCGTGGTATCTTCTACGGCGAAGAGGGCTTCCGTCACTTCTTCACGGTCAAGCCCGTGTCCGGCATCGCTGACTTCAAGGGCCTGAAGCTGCGCGTGTCCAACGACCCCGTCATGAACGGCATGGTCGAGGGTCTGGGCGCGAACCCCACCGTCGTCTCCTTCGGTGAGCTGTACAGCGCACTGCAGACCGGCGTTGTCGATGGCGCTGAGCAGCCCATCGCAAACTACAAGTCCAACGCCTTCCCCGAGGTCGCAAACAACCTGATCCTCGACGGCCACACTCTGGGCGCTATCCAGGCTGTCATCACCGACAATGCTTGGGCCAAGCTGACCGAGAACCAGCAGGCTGCTATCATGGAGGCCGGCGCTGATACGCAGGCCTTCAACGCTGACCTGTCCGAGAGCGCTGAGAACAAGGTCCTCGACGAGTTGAAGTCCTCTGGCTGCAATGTCGTCGATGTCCCCGATAAGGCTCCTTGGCAGGAGGCTTGCGCTAAGGTCATCAGCGAGAACACCTCTGATCAGGCTGAGCTGTATCAGAAGCTGCTGGATATGAAGGCCTGATGACAGCGCTTTTGTCCTGAAGTAGTACATGAGCCCGGCGGGGACTACGGGATACGCCCGCAGACCCGCCGGGCTTTTTATAGAGTATGGAGGAGATCCTATGCCGAAAATCTTTACCACTCTGGATAAGATCAAGCCGGCGTACGACATCACCTACAAAGTGGTCCTGTTTATCTGCAAGCTGCTGCTGATTGTGGATATTCTCATCACCACCATGTCGGTCATTGGTCGTTACGTCCCGTTCATCCCGGACCCTGCATGGTCTGAAGAGGTCGTCCTGACCTGCATGAGCTACATGGCCGTGCTGAGTGCCGCTCTGGCCATCCGCCGCGGCGCACACATCCGGATGACCGCATTTGACGTCTATCTGCCCAAGATCGCCGTCAAGGTGCTGGACATCCTCGCGGATCTGGCGGTCTGCATCCTCGGCCTCATCATGCTGGTGGTGGGCTGGAACTACGCCACCACCCTGGGCGGCCGCGGCTTCTATGTCTCGATGCCCTGGCTGAGCCGTTTCTGGATGTACTTCCCCGTGCCTCTGGCCGGTGTCGCCATGATCATCTTCGAGATCGAGGCACTGTACAACCACATCAAGAGCATTTTTGTAAAGGAGGAGAACTAATATGACAGTTCAGACACTGGCGATCGTTGTCCTTCTTGTCAGCTTCTTCGTCATGATCTTCCTGCGCTTCCCCATCGCATACGCCGTTGGCCTGTCCAGCGTGCTGTGCATGATGGTGCAGGGTCAGGCACTGACTGATGTCTGCCGCCTGATGGTCAAGGGTATCTCGTCCTTCAGCCTGATGGCTGTCCCCTTCTTCATCACCATGGGCGTCCTCATGGGCAGCGGCGGCATCTCCGAAAAGCTGATCGCGCTGGCGGATGCCTGCGTCGGCTGGATGCGCGGCGGCATGGCAATGGTCAATATCGTTGCTTCCTACTTCTTCGGCGGCATTTCCGGTTCTGCTTCTGCAGATACCGCCTCCATCGGCTCCATCATGATCCCCATGATGGTCGATCAGGGCTACGACGCCGACTTCTCCACTGCTGTCACCATCACCTCCTCCTGCGAGGGCCTGCTGGTCCCCCCGAGCCATAACATGGTCATCTACGCCACCACCGCAGGCGGCATCTCCGTGGGCAGCCTCTTCCTCGCCGGCTACCTGCCCGGCGCTCTGCTGGCCATCGTCCTGATGATCGGCTCCTACATCATCTCCGTCAAGGAGAATTACCCCAAAGGCTCTCCCTTCACCATCAAAGGCTTCATCAAGCAGCTGGGCACCTCCATCTGGGCACTGGCCGCAGTCGTCATCGTCGTCTTCGGCGTTGTCGGCGGTGTGTTCACTGCTACGGAGTCCGCTGCTATCGCAGTTATCTACTCTCTGCTGGTCTCCGTCTTTGTTTACAAGGGCCTTGACTGGAAGGGCGTCTGGCACGCTCTGGACGAGTGCGTCAACACTCTGTCCATCGTCCTGATCCTGATCGCCACCTCTGCCGTGTTCGGCAACTGCCTGACCATGCTGCATGTGCCTGATCTGGCTGCAAACGCCATCACCAGCGTCACCAGCAACCCCTACATCATCGCACTGCTCATCGACCTCATCATTCTGGTGCTGGGCATGATCATGGATATGGCTCCCATCATCCTGATCGCTACCCCCATCCTGCTGCCCATCGCCACCTCCATCGGCATCGACCCCATCCAGTTCGGTATCATCATGGTCCTGAACTGCGGCATCGGCCTGCTGACCCCCCCTGTCGGCGCTGTTCTGTTCATCGGCTCTGCCGTGGCAAAGCGCCCCATGGAGAAGGTCGTCAAGGCTACCCTCCCGTTCTATCTGTGCATGTTCATCGCTCTGCTGCTGCTGACCTTCGTGCCTGACATCAGCCTTGCGATCCCCAAGCTGCTGGGCGGCTACGTCAGCCCCATCGCTGATCCCCTTGGCCCGGTGTTCATCCACTGATAAGCTGATCTGCTCATCCTCCTCCGGATGGTAAAAGGAAAGCCCCCGCCTGTCACAAGGCGGGGGCTTTCCTGCGTCACAGCAGGGTCTGAAGGGCAGCTGCGCTGTATTTCATGAGCTTTTTCAGGGCGGTGCCCTGCGCGTCGAGCCGGAACAGCAGCCGTGCAGCCAGCTCCTCGGGCGGGGCCGAAAGGCCGGGCCAGAAGGCGTGTGCCGTCCGGGTGAAGGCGTGGACGCCCTCGGCGGTCTGGAGCAGGATCAGCTGGACGTGCCCCTGCAGAAGAAAGAACAGCCCCACCTGATAGGCCCGGGTGTCCAGCAGAAGCTCCATCTCGTCCTCGGTGAGGACCAGCAGGTCTGCAAAAGGGAGAAACTGCAGCACCGTGTCCCGCAGGGTCTTTTCGCTGGGCCAGAGGGCCGGACGGAGGACGGGGACGAAGCAGACCGGCACACCGGAGGCGTGGGCCGTGTCCAGCGCAGAGAGGTGGGTGAAGCGGCAGGGACTGTCCACGAGGCAGGCGCTGGAAAGGGCCAGCGCCCCGGCGTCTGCGGCCCAGCCCTCCCCCAGCTGCCCGGCAGAGTAGAGCAGGTCGGCCGAGCGGGTGCGGCAGGGCAGCGCCCCTCCGCCGCCCCGGAAGAGGAGAGGCGTGGGGGCGCGGGAGGTGAAGCAGAGGCGGCGGACATCCACGCCGGCGTCGGCCAGCGCGTCTGCAATGCGGTGCCCGAAAGCATCCTCCCCCAGCTGGCCCAGAAGGGCAGCTCTGCCGCCCAGCGCCGCATAGGCCAGCGCCAGCGCGGCGGCACTGCCGCCCACCCGGGGCCGGAACGTCTCCGCCGACGAGAGCGAGGCAGGGCTTTCCAGCTCGAGCCACGCCTCGCCGAGACAATATAAGGTTCTGCCCGACATGCTGCGCCCTCCTTTCGGTGCAGTTTCAAAAACAAACTACAGTATACACCCATCCGGGCATTTGTGCAAATGGAGCGCTTGACACCTTTGGTCGGATTGTGATAGACTGACCCAATATGGCAGTATATCCAAAGCTGCAACGACAAAAATGTGATATTTGACGAGGAGAACATGAGCCTTACCAGACAGTATTTCAAATACGTCAGCCAGAACATTTTCGGCCTTCTGGGCACGTCCTGCTACATTCTGGCGGACACCTATTTCATCTCGCAGGCGGCGGGCACCGACGGCGTCGCCCTGCTCAACCTCTGCCTGCCCATCTACAACTTCATCTTTGCCATCGGCTCGATGCTGGGCCTCGGCGCGGCCACCCGCTACGCCATCCTCCGGGCGCAGGAGGACGAGCGCGCGGCGCGCTATTTCTCCAACGCCCTGCTCTGGGCGCTGGTGTTCGCCCTGCCCTTCATGCTGGCGGGAGTCTTCTGCCCCGAGGTGCTGCTGCGGCTTATGGGCGGCGACCGTGAGATCATCGCGCTCGGTGTGGGGTACGCCCGAATCTTCCTGCTGTTCACCCCTTTCTTTATGTGCAACTACATCGTCGCATCCTTCGTCCGCAACGACGGCGACCCCTCGCTGGCGATGGTGGCAACGCTGTGCGGAAGCCTCTTCAATGTGGTGTTCGACTACATCTTCATGTTCCCCATGGGCCTCGGCCTGCCCGGCGCGGCGCTGGCAACGGCGGTGTCGCCGGTGCTGAGCATCCTCATTTGCAGCCGCCACTTCTTCAAGAAGGAAAACACCATCCGCTTCGTGCGGCAGCTGCCCTCGCCGAGGCTGCTGGCCCAGAGCTGCCAGCTGGGCGTGTCGGGCTTCGTGGGGGAGATGTCCTCGGGCGTGACCACCACCGTCTTCAACCTGCTTCTCCTCCGTCTGGCGGGCAATGTGGCCGTGGCGGCCTACGGCGTCGTGGCAAACTACGCGCTGGTGGCGACGGCCATCTTCAACGGCGTGGCACAGGGCGCACAGCCGCTGGTGAGCAGGTGCTACGGCAAAAACGATGCCGCCGGAGCACACAAGCTCCTGCTGCTGGGCAGCGGGACCGCTCTTGTGCTGGCGGCGGCACTGTATGCCGTTCTCTTCGGGTTCACCGGCCCCATCGTCGCCGTCTTCAACAGCGAGAACGCGGCCCTCATGGCAGAGTATGCCTTCCGAGGGGTGCGTATCTACTTCCTCGGCTACTTCTTCGCGGGCTTCAACATCGTGGCCGCAGGCTATCTGGGCGCGGTAGACCGCCCCGCCGAGGCCTCTGCCACCTCGCTGTCCCGGGGCGTCGCGGCCATCGTGGCCTGCTCGCTGGTGCTGAGCGCCCTCTTCGGGATGAACGGCGTCTGGGCTGCATTCCCAGCCTCGGAGGCCATCACGGCCTGCCTGACCCTCTTTCTGCTGAAGCGGAAGCCTGTTAAATAAACAATTCCTGTTCCAGCCGCTGCTGCTCGGGCGAAAGCCCGGGCAGGGCGCTCCGACCGGCCATTGCCCGCCACTGCGTAGGGGATTGGCCGGTCGTTTTTTTAAAGACGCGGCAGAGATAGTTCGCCCCTGAGAAGCCGCAGAGGCTGGCGATGACGTCCAGCGTGTACTCCCGGTGGAGCAGGAGCCGCATGGCGGCCTCGATGCGGACACTGGTGAGATACCGCCCCGGCGAGACGCCCAGCGCCGCTGTGAAAGCCCGGACGAGGTGGCTCTTGGAGACGCCCAGACGCTCGCTCAGCTCCTCTACGCCGTAAAGCCCGGCGTAGTTCTTGCGGATGTCCTCGATGGCCGCGGCCACCAGCGGGGGCAGGGCGGGGGCGGCGCTGTCGGCGTCTGAAAGCTCGCACAGCAGGGAAAAGGCCAGCTGGCTCCGCACCCGCTCGGAAGCGTCCTGCTCCTCGGCGAGGCGTCCCATCCGCTCTGCCGCCGCCGGGCAGGTCTCGCCCCGGGCGAGGAAGGGCATCTCAGACAGCCCCCCGAGGAACTGCTCTGCCGCTTGCCCCGTGAGCTGGACGCAGAGCAGATGGCATTCGTTTTCCGGCGCGAGGGTCAGAGGCCCCCGGCTCAGCACGAGATGGCCCGCCGCCGCGCTCTGGGGCGGCAGCAGGAGGGCAGAGCCGCCGGGCGCTGCCCCCGTTTCCGACAGGGAGACGACGCATTTTCCGCTGGAAATGAGACAGACCCAAAGCCCTTCGCCCCGCAGGGTCAGGGGCGTTTCCGGCTGGACATCCTCCACGACGCCGAGGGCGGCGGTGGTGCTGGGAGCGTAAATCAATATCTGACACCTCGAATCAATAAAATGCTATTTCATATCACAAAATAATCTGCTATTATAATAGCAATGAAACGGCTCATCGTCAAGCGTGGGCCTTTGAGTGAAACAACATCAATGGAGGAAAATGCGTTATGGCTTCGATCAGCTGCCAGCATATCTACAAGATCTACCCCGGTGCTACGGCTCCTTCTGTCACCGACTTCAATCTGGAGATTCAGGACAAGGAATTCATCATCTTCGTCGGCCCCTCTGGCTGCGGTAAGTCCACCACCCTGCGCATGATCGCCGGTCTGGAGGAGATCTCCAAGGGCGAGATGTACATCGGCGGCCGCCTCATCAACGACGTCCCCCCGAAGGACCGCGACATCGCCATGGTCTTCCAGAGCTACGCTCTGTACCCCCACATGACCGTCTACAAGAACATCGCTTTCGGTCTGGAGCTGCGCAAGACCCCGAAGGACGAGATCGACCGCCGCGTCCATGAGGCTGCCAAGATCCTTGAGATCGAGCACCTGCTGGACCGTAAGCCCAAGGCTCTGTCCGGCGGCCAGCGCCAGCGTGTCGCTCTGGGCCGCGCAATGGTCCGTAACCCGGCTGTCTTCCTGCTGGACGAGCCTCTGTCCAACCTGGATGCAAAGCTGCGTACCTCCATGCGTACCGAGATCATCAAGCTGCACAAGAAGCTGGCTACCACCTTCATCTACGTCACCCACGACCAGACCGAGGCTATGACCATGGGCGACCGCATCGTCGTCATGAAGGACGGCATCATCCAGCAGGTCGATACCCCGCAGAACCTGTATGATATGCCCTGCAATATGTTCGTTGCAGGCTTCATCGGCAGCCCCCAGATGAACTTCCTCGACGGCACTGTCGTCAAGAAGGGCGATCAGTACGGTGTCGATCTGGGCGGCGACGTCATCCCCCTGCCCAAGGAGAAGACCGCTGACGGCAAGCTCGATTCCTATGTCGGCAAGAAGGTCAAGATGGGCATCCGTCCCGAGGACATCGACGACGAGCCGGAGTTTATGGCAAAGCACACCGACTGCCAGCTGGATGCTCAGGTCGATGTCTCTGAGATGATGGGCGCTGAGATCTACCTGTACCTCGAGTACAAGGGCAACAAGATGACCGCCCGCGTCGCTCCCACCTCCAAGGCACGCAACGGAGACAAGGTCCGTGTTGCTTTCGATCCCCACAAGGTCCATGTCTTCGACATCGAGACCGAACAGACCATCCTGAACTGATCGATCAGATCGTCTAAGATCATTTTTGATCCTCCTATCATAAGAAAGACCGCCGGGCTTCCGAGTCCGGCGGTCTTTCATTTTGCCCGGAAAAGGACAAAAAAACCCACGCTGCGGCAAAGCAAAACGCAGCATGGGTGCGGGAATGGCTTGATTCAGGATACAGTCAGCGCTCAGCGGGCCAGCGTATACTTGTGCAGGGTCTTGCGCACTGCGCCGTTACCGGCGAACAGCTCCTTGGCCATGGACTCGATCTTCTCACCCAGACCGACGGCATACAGGTCCACGCCGAAGATGTCGGCACGGCTGTACAGAGCCTTCAGGCAGGAGAAGTCCTGCTCACCGGCTTCCACCTTCAGGGGAGCCACGATGGCCTGCAGCTCAGCCAGCAGCGGGTCGGGAGAGATCTCGAAGGGCTGGCCGTTATCGTCCAGACCGGTCAGATAGCGGGCATAGCCTGCCAGAACCAGCGGGATGAGGACGAGGTTGGACTTGTCCAGACCGCGCTCCTCGTAAGCCTTGATGGTCTCGCCGAAGCGGATGGCCAGCTTCTGGGAGGTATCGGTGGCGATGCGCTGGGGTGCATCGGGCATGAAGGGGTTGGGCAGACGGCGGTTGATGACAGCGCCGATGAACTCGTAGGGGTTCAGCACGCCGGGATCGACGACCACAGGCATGGCCTCGATGTAGCCGATCTTCTGGATGAAGGCGCGCAGATCCTCGTCGGCCATCTCGGCAGAGATGAGGGTGTAGCCCAGCATACAGCCGTAGATGGACATGGCAGTGTGCAGGGGGTTCAGGCAGGTGCAGACCTTCATCTTCTCGATCTTATCGACGGTCTCGCGGTCGCAGTAGAGGACACCGCCCAGCTCCAGCGGAGGACGGCCATTGGTGTAGTGATCCTCGATGCAGAGGTACTGGGTCTCCTCGGCGTTGACGAAGGGAGCGGTGAAGGTGTGCTTCTCGGTGACGATGGTGTAGTTGTCCTCGAAGCCGTCGTCGGCCAGCATCTGCTGGACCTTGGCATCCGGACGGGGGGTGATCTTGTCGATCATGCTCCAGGGGAAGGTGATCTTGGTCTCGTCCTGCACATAGGCCAGGAACTCGGCAGGCACCAGACCCTGCTCGACCCACTTGGAGGCGTAGGCAAAGACCGCAGCCTTGACCTTATCGCCGTTGTGAGAGCAGTTGTCCATGCTCTGGACGGTCAGGGGCAGTGCGCCGGCCTTGAAGCGCTCGTAGAGCAGGGCCGTGACCTTGCCCATGGCCAGCACGGGGGTCAGGCCGCGCTCGAGGTCAGCAGGAGCGACGCCGTAGCCCTTCTCGGTGATGGTGAAGGAGATCATCTGCAGGCTGGGAGCCTGAAAGATCTCGACCAGACGTGCCCAGTCAGCGCCGAAGGAGTAGTCGGCCTTCAGGCTCTCGGTGACGGAGGCGATGACCTTCTTTTCGATGTCGCCGGTGGACTTCAGGCAGACCAGCAGGCTCAGGTTGTCGTAGGGCTGGTAAGCCTTGTCGATGATCTCGTAGTCGAAGCTCTCGGCCACGATGACGCCGCGGTCATACTTGCCGCTGTTCAGTGCGTCGTTCAGGATGGCAGCCGGGAAGGCACGGAAGATGTTGCCGGCGCCGAAGTGCACCCAAGTGGGTTCTGCGTGGGTCTTGGCCTTGACGGCCTCGACGTCGAACTTGGGCAGCTCATAGCCCTTTTCTGCCCACTCAGCAGAGAGATTGCCGTTTTTGATGTCAGTCAGCTTCATATTCGATCAGCCCTTCTTCTTTTCTTCGTCCAGACGGTCCAGCAGGTCCCAGACGCCCAGCATATACTGGATGCCCAGTGCACGGTCATACTTGCCGTAGCCGGGGCGGCAGACGCCGGGGCCTTCCTCCCACAGCTGACGGCCATGGTCGGGGCGGATGTAGCCCTCGAAGCCGCAGTCATGGTAGGCGCGCAGGATCTCGATGATGCCGGTCTCGCCGCAGCAGTCGCGGTGGGCAGCTTCGGAGAAGTCGCCGTTGGGGAAGTGATGGATGTTGCGGATGTGTGCGAATGCGATGCGGTCGCAGTGCTTGCGGACGATCTCAGCCACATTGTTGTTGGGGTTGGCGTTCAGGCTGCCGGAGCAGAGGGTCAGGCAGTTGTATTCGTCGTCCACCATGCTCAGGAAGCGGTCGATGCTCGGGGCATCCACCAGCAGGCGGGGCAGGCCGAAGATGTCCCAAGGGGGATCGTCCATGTGGATGGCCATCTTGATGTCGCACTCGCGGCAGGTGGGCATCAGGGCCTCGAGGAAGTACTTCAGGTTCGCCCAGAGCTTCTCCTTAGTGACAGGGGCATAGGCCTTGAACAGCTCGTCCAGCTTTGCCATCCGCTCCGGCTCCCAGCCGGGGAAGGTCATGTTGTACTTCTCAGTGAAGGACATGATGTACTCGGCCATGGATTTGTAGTCGTCCTTGATCTTGTCCTTCTCGTAGAACAGTGCGGTGGAGCCGTCGCCGACGGGGTGGAACAGGTCGGTGCGGGTCCAGTCAAAGATGGGCATGAAGTTGTAGCAGATGACCTTGACGCCGAACTTGGACAGGTTGCGGATGCACTGCTTATAGTTCTCGATGTACTTGTCGCGGGTGGGCAGGCCGATCTTGATGTCGTCGTGGACGTTGACCGACTCGACGACGTCCATGTCGAAGCCATAGGCGTGGATCTGGTCTGCGACCTTCTGGATCTCGTCGATCTCCCAGATCTCGCCGGGCATCTTGTTGTGCAGCGCCCAGACGATGCTGGTCACGCCGGGGATCTGCTTGATGTCGCTGAGGGTGACAGGGTCGTTGCCCTCGCCATACCAGCGCCAACCCATTTTCATAGGCATAGTGGATGTCCTCCGTTTATCATGCTTTGCGTTTGTGCGCGGCAGGAGTGCCTCGCTCTCTCACTTATATTCTAATATATCAGTTGCGAATTGGCAATAGTCGATTCGACGACTTTTGGAGTTTTTTCTTGTATACTTTATACAAAACGGCATAGAAAAGAGAAAAAAGGGCGTCAGCCCGGCAGCGCCGGGCTGACGCCCTTTTCGATGATCTCAGGTCAGCGCTTCACATGGAAAGCCGCCATGCCGGGGTAGACGGCGCTGTCGCCCAGCTGCTCCTCGATGCGCAGCAGCTGGTTGTACTTTGCCACACGCTCGGTGCGGCTGGGTGCGCCGGTCTTGATCTGGCAGGTGTTCAGGGCCACAGCCAGATCGGCGATGGTGGTGTCCTCGGTCTCGCCGGAGCGGTGGGAGCTGATGGCGGTGTAACCTGCCTTGTGGGCCATCTTGATGGCCTCAAGGGTCTCAGACACAGAGCCGATCTGGTTCAGCTTGATGAGGATGGCGTTGCCGGCACCCAGAGAGATGCCCTTGGCCAGACGCTCGGTGTTGGTGACGAACAGGTCATCGCCCACCAGCTGGACCTTATCGCCCAGCTCGCGGGTCATCTCCTGCCAGCCTTCCCAGTCCTCTTCGTCCAGACCGTCCTCGATAGAGATGATGGGGTATTTCTCTACCAGCTGCTTCCAGTGAGCGATCAGCTCGCTGGAGGTGAACTCGGTGCCTGCCTTGGGCAGCTTGTAAAAACCCTTGCCCTTGGGGCTTTTCCACTCGGAAGAAGCAGCATCCATGGCCAGCATGAAGTCCCGGCCGGGAAGATAACCGGCCTTCTCGATGGCGGCCAGAATGGTCTCAATGGTCTCCTCGTCGCTGGACAGGTTGGGAGCGAAGCCGCCCTCGTCGCCGACGGAGGTGGCCAGACCCTTTGCCTTCAGGATGGAAGCCAGAGCGTGGAAGACCTCAGCGCACCAGCGCAGGCCCTCCTTAAAGGAAGGTGCGCCCACGGGCATGATCATGAACTCTTGGGTGTCCACGGTGTTGGTGGCGTGTGCGCCGCCGTTCAGGATGTTCATCATGGGGACGGGCAGACGGTTGCCGTTCACGCCGCCGAGGAAGCGGTAGAGGGGCATGTCCAGCGAGGTGGCAGCAGCGCGGCAGGCAGCGATGGAAACAGCCAGAATGGCGTTTGCGCCCAGTTTGGACTTGTCCTTGGTGCCGTCGGCGTCGATCATAGCCTTGTCGATGGCATAGATGTCGGAGGCATCCATGCCGATGACGGCATCTGCGATGACGGTGTTGATGTTCTCCACGGCCTTGGTGACGCCCTTGCCCAGATAGCGGCCCTTGTCGCCGTCGCGCAGCTCCAGTGCCTCGAACTCGCCGGTGGATGCACCGGAAGGGGCGCAGCCCCGGGCTACCGTGCCATCGGCCAGCGTGATCTCGGCCTCTACGGTGGGGTTGCCGCGGGAGTCCAGGATCTCACGGCCCAGAACGTCTACGATCTCAAGATAGTTCATACTCTGTACCTCCATATATAATAGGAATGGATGCGCTCTTCTCATTTGGATAGTATATGCTAACTAACCGACATTATCCTACCATGATTCGGCCCGGGATGCAAGAGGAAGTAATGATGTTAGCCAAAGCAAACTTTGGCGCAGGAAGGTTGTGCTATCTTTTTGTTACTTGTGAATCAATTTCATGTTCTGTTTTTCTCAGGTGAACAATTTGAAAAAGTAACCAAAAAACGGTCAATGATTTTGTGAAAAATAGCAAGTTTTGCCGGAAGACCCTCGGAAACTATGGACGATTTGTGAATTGCGGACTTGCGCCGGAGTGCTTATAATAAGACTCAAGGAAGCAGAGCCGTTTTGAGGGAAGGGAACTTTGCTTCCTTAACGGCTTTTCCAAATACCGGCAGCAGGCCGGGCAGGAAAGCCGCCAAAAACACGAATGCGGAGGATATAGACTTATGAAAAACATGATCTCTCGTCGTAGCTTTCTGGCTGCTGCCGGTGTTGTGACTGCTGCCGGCGTTCTGACCGCCTGCGGCGGCTCTTCCAGCACCGCTGCTTCCGCAGCCGGTTCCACTGCCGCTTCCGGCGACACCATCAAGGTCGGCGTCCTCGGACCTCTGACCGGCGATGTCTCTGTCTACGGTCAGGCCGTCGTCAACGGCGCTGCCCTGTACCTGAAGCAGGTCAACGAAAAGGGCGGCGTCAACGGCAAGCAGCTTGAGATCATCGCGATGGACGAGCAGGGCGATGCTACGCAGGCTGTCACCTGCTTCACCAAGATGTGCGATCAGGGCATCACTGCTCTGGTGGGCGACGTCACCACCACCCCGACTCTGGCTGTCGTGGCCGAGAGTCAGGATTACAATATGCCCATGGTCACTGCTTCTGCGACCGCTGAGGCTGTCACCTACGATGCCGAGACCGACACCGTCTATGAGAACGTCTTCCGCGCTACCTTCACCGATCCGTTTCAGGGCATCAAGATGGCGGACTATGCTTACCAGAAGCTGGGCTACACCAAGGCAGCCGTCATCTTCAAGAAGGGCGCTGACTACAACGAGGGTCTGGCCGAGAACTTCGTCAACGAGTTCGAGGCACAGGGAGGCACCATCGTCGATCAGGAGAGCTACTCCGACGGCGACGTCGATTACAAGACTCAGCTGACCACCATCCTCGGCAAAGGCCCCGAGACGGTCTTCTGCCCCAACTACTATCAGGAAGTGGGCCAGATCCTGTCTCAGGCAGAGAGCGTCGGCCTGACGGTCCCCTTCCTCGGCGGCGACGGCTGGGATGGTCTGGAGGGCTACGCTTCCAACGATCAGCTGACCGACACCTACTTCTGCGCCAACTATGCAAAGGGCTCCAACACCGACTTTGAGGATGCCTACAAGGCAGAGTACGGCGAGGAGTACCCCAACGGCTTCGCTCCGCTGGGCTATGATGCAGCAATGACCGTTGTTTACGGCATTCAGGCCGCAGAGGATGCCGGTTTTGAAGCTGCCTCTGACGACTACAAGCAGGCTGTCATCGATGCCATCAAGGGCGGTACGATCAATGGCATCACCGGCACCTTCACCTTCGACGAGCACAACAACCCCGTCAAGCAGACCGCTATCTTGACCTATGTGGACGGCAAGCCGGTCCTGAAGGAGATGTTCTGATCCTGCTCTGGCTCTGCGCACCGGTGTGCGGCATAAGAGCAAGATCCAGAAAGTAAATGACCCATTTGCGGAGACCGCCGGAACAGGTTTACTCGGCAGCCTCCGCTTTTTGTTATATCCGTCCACGACCTCAGAAAGGAAGTATCAGACAATGACAGTGTTTTTCAGCCAGCTCATCAACGGCTTGTCGCTGGGCAGCATCTACGCACTGATCGCACTGGGCTACAGCATGGTGTATGGCATCATCCTGCTGTTGAACTTTGCCCATGGTGATGTCATCATGGTGGGTGCGTATATGTCATGGTTCGTCATGAACCAGCTGGGTCTTGGCCCGGTAACTGCCGTCTGCGCCACCATCATCACCTGTACGCTGCTGGGCGTGGTCATCGAGAAGGTGGCCTACACCCCGCTGCGCAGCGCGCCCCGCATCTCCCTGCTCATCACGGCCATCGGTGTGTCGTTTTTTCTGGAGTACGCCGCAGAGCTGGTCATGGGCAGCGGCGCAAAGGTCATCCCCTCCTATTTTGAGGCCAAGACCTTCGCGGTCGGCAAGGTGCCTCTGGGCCTGACCTCCATCATCACGCTGGTCGTTACGGTGCTGTCCATGCTGGCGCTGACCTTCCTTGTCCAGAAGACCAAGCTCGGCAAGGCCATGCGCGCCGTCTCGGAGGATATGGACGCTGCCCGCCTGATGGGCATCAACGTCAACAGCACCATCTCCTTCACCTTCGCCGTCGGCTCGGCGCTGGCCGGCATCGGCTCGGTGCTGTACTGCTGCTCCTACCCGCAGGCCACCCCCACGATGGGCTCCATGCTGGGCCTGAAAGCCTTCGTCGCCGCCGTTCTGGGCGGCATCGGCTCCATCCCGGGCGCTATGGTCGGCGGCATCGCCATCGGCCTGTGCGAGTGCTTCGTCTCGGCCATCGGCCTGTCTGCATGGAAGGACGCCGTCACATTTGCCATCCTCATCATCGTGCTGCTGGTCAAGCCCACGGGCTTCCTCGGCCGCAAGGTGCAGGAAAAGGTGTAAGGGGGACTGTAACATGAACAAACTGAAACGCAAGACCCTGAAGATGCCGGTGCGCTATCTGATGAACACCGTGCTGGTGGTGCTGCTGTTCGTTCTGCTCTCCTTCATGACGCAGAACGTCCTCTCCACCTATCAGAACAAAGTCCTGCTCACCGTGGGCATCAATATCATCCTCGCCGTGTCTCTGAACGTGTCCACCGGCTATCTGGGCCAGCTGCCGCTGGGCCATGCCGGATTTATGGCTGTGGGTGCTTATACCTGCGCCCTCTTCACCAAGTACAGCTCTCTGCCCTCCGGCGCGGCGTTTGTCATCGGTCTGGCGCTGGGCGCTGTGATGGCCGGCATCTTCGGCGTCCTCATCGGCATCCCGGCCCTCCGCCTGACCGGCGACTATCTGGCCATCCTGACGCTGGGCTTCGGCGAGATCATCCGCATCACCCTGAACAACATCGACGATGTGCTGGGCTTCAAGCTGTTCTACGGCGCAAAGGGCCTCAAGAACATCCCGAAATACTCCAATTACTGGAACGTCTTCCTCTGCGTGGTCATCACCTGCTTCGCCATCCACGCCATGATGAAGAGCCGCCATGGTCGGGCTGTCCTCGCCATCCGCGACAACGAGATCGCCGCCGAGAGCTGCGGCATCCAGACGACCTATTATAAGGTCATGGCTTTCGCCTTCTCTGCGGCCTTCGCCGGTCTGGCCGGCGGCCTGTATGCCTGCTATCTGGGCGTCCTCGACCCCTCTACCTTCGGCTTCATGAAGTCCATCGAGATCCTGGTCATGGTGGTCCTGGGCGGCATGGGCTCCATGCTTGGCTCCATCCTCTCCGCCACCGTCCTGACCATCCTGCCTGAGGCCACCCGCAGCTTCGAGAGCTACCGCATGGTGGTCTACTCGCTGGTGTTGATCCTCATGATGATCTTCCGCCCGGGCGGACTGCTGGGCAGCTACGACTTCTCGATGAGCCGCATCGTGGAAAAAGCCATGAACGGCGAACTGTTCCGCAAAAAGAAGGCTGACAAGGAGGGCGCAGACCATGAGTGAGTTTCAGACGAAGTTACACAGCGTCCCTTCCGGCGGCTTTCTGACCGACCGCGATAAGGACAAGAAGCCCATCCTCGACGTCCGTGAGCTGGGCATCGACTTCGGCGGCCTGACCGCCGTGGACGGCTTCAACCTGATGATCGGCCGCAACGAGATCACGGGCCTCATCGGCCCCAACGGTGCCGGTAAGACCACGGTGTTCAACCTGCTGACCAACGTGTATCAGCCGACCCGCGGCTCCATCCTCATCGATGGTATGCCCACCGCCGGGAAGAAGACCTATCAGGTCAACCGGATGGGCGTGGCCCGCACCTTCCAGAACATCCGGCTGTTCAAGGAGCTGTCTGTCATCGACAACGTGAAGGTGGGCCTCCATGAGTCCATGAGGTATGATCTGGCTTCCTCACTTCTCCGCCTGCCCAACTACTGGAAGGAAGAGAAGAAGTGCACCGAGCGTGCGCTGGAGCTGCTGGACATCTTCCACATGGCCGACCTCGCCAATGCACAGGCCGGCAGCCTGCCCTACGGCGCACAGCGCCGTCTGGAGATCATGCGTGCTCTGGCCACCAGCCCGAAGCTGCTGCTGCTGGACGAGCCTGCCGCAGGCATGAACCCCTCCGAGACGGCGGAGCTGACCGAGACCATCCGCCGCATCCGCGATGAGTTCAACATCGCTGTCCTGCTCATCGAGCACGATATGAGCCTTGTCATGGGCATCTGCGAGGGCATCGCCGTGCTGAACTTTGGCCGTATCATCGCCAAGGGCACGCCGGACGAGATCCGCAATAACCCGCAGGTCATTGAAGCCTATCTGGGCAAGAAGGAGGGCTGAGCGATGGCACAGACTTTACTGAAGGTCGATAATATCAACGTCTTTTACGGCAACATCCACGCAGTCAAGGATGTTTCCTTCGAGGTGAACGAGGGCGAGATCGTCACCCTCATCGGCGCCAACGGTGCAGGCAAGTCCACCACCCTGAAGACGGTGTCCGGTCTGCTCCACCCCAAGACCGGCGATGTGCTCTATAAGGGCAAGAGCATCAAGGGCGTCCGCGCCCATAAGATCGTCGAAGCCGGTCTGGCACAGGTGCCGGAGGGCCGTCACGTCTTCCTGCATATGACCGTGGAGGAGAATCTGGACATGGGCGCTTACACCCAGCCCAACTCCACCATCGGCCCCAACAAGGAAAAGGTCTTCGAGCTGTTCCCCCGCCTGAAGGAGCGCCGCAAGCAGCTGGCCGGGACCATGTCCGGCGGCGAGCAGCAGATGCTGGCCATGGGCCGCGCCCTGATGAGCAACGCTTCCATGCTGATGCTGGACGAGCCTTCCATGGGCCTGTCCCCCCTGCTGGTGCAGGAGATCTTCGACATCATCCGGAACATCCATAAGGAGGGCATGACCATCCTTCTGGTGGAGCAGAATGCACAGATGGCCCTTTCTGTGGCCGACCGCGCTTACGTCCTCGAGACGGGCCGCATGGTCATGGAGGGCACCGGTGCCGAGCTGCTGACCAACGAGCGTGTCCGCAGCGCATATCTGGGCGGCTAAAGTACAGAACGAGGGGCTGTTGCATATGCGACAGCCTCTATTTTTGTACGAATAGGCGTAAGAATCAAACGGTATCAATACCAAAGAAAACGCCCCCGGTGCAATGCTGCACAGGGGGCGTTCTGAAGAAGATGAGATGGAAACTTAGTTGTTGTCTTGGGTGGCAGCGAGCTTCTTGGCCCGCTTTTCCTCGAGCTTGGAGACGAGGACGGTACCGGCCAGGTCGCCGAGGCAGTTGTTGGTGGTGGTGCCCATATCGAACAGGCGGTAGAATGCGGCGATGATGCCAACAATCTCAGTGGGAAGGGAGAAAGCTTCGACCATGACGAGCAGCTTGACGATGCCGCTGCCCGGGATGCCGCCGCCGCCCGTGGAGAGGATGGCGGAGAGCAGGACGACGCGGAGCATCATTTCGAGGCTGACGCTTTGGCCGCAGACTTGACTGATGAACATAATGACGCAGCCGTAAAGGATGACGCTGCCGTCGTAGTTCATCTGAGAGCCGAGGGGTACAGTGAAGCTGGAGATGCTGTCAGGGACGTTGAACTTCTCGCGAGCGACTTTCATGTTGACGGGGATAGCGGCCACACTGGAGCAGGTGGACAGGGTGTAGACCCACAGCTCAGCGCTGTCGCGGATGAAGCGGAGGGGAGAAATGCCTGCTGCAAACCAGAGCACGAGGCCGTACACCAGCAGCACCTGCAGGATGCAGGCCAGATAGTAGGTGCCCAGCAAGGTGGCCATGGAGGTAAAGATGCTGGTGCCGTACTTGCCGAAGGAGGCACCCATCAGGAAGAAGATTCCGATGGGGGAGGCCTTCATGATCATGCCGATGAGGGAGAAGACCATGCTGCACAGGGCGTTCGCGCCAGAGATGAGCTTTTCACGGTGCTCGTCGTTCTTCACCAGCATGATGGCGACGCCCAGCATCACTGCGATGACGACGGTTTGCAGGATGTTGCTCTCAGAGAAGGTGACGAACATATTGGAGGAGAACATATTCGTGAAGAACTGCGCGATGGTGATGTCAGTCGAGCCAGAGACCTCCTTACTAGCGAGGCCGGTGAAGTTGGCGTGGACGCCGGGCTTGAGGACGGAAGCGGTGGCGAGACCGATGACGGTAGCCACCAGCGTGGTGAGGACATAATAGACCATGATGCGGACGGCGATGCGACCCAGCGACTTCAGGTCCTTCTGGGAGGTGATGCCGGTGATAATGGTCATGAGTACCATAGGCACGACGATCATCTTGATGCAGTTGAGCCAGATGGTGCCGATGAACTCGAGCTTGACCATGACGCCGCCGAAAAGCAGACCGAAGACAGCGCCAAGGATCATGGCGGAGAAGACCTGCGTGCTCAGGCCGATTTTTTTACCTGCGATATTCATACGTTCCTCCTTTTCTGTTGTCTAATGTTTACAACTCGCTGTCAAGCGCCAGCAAGATGGCTGCGGCCTCCTCGGCGTCCTTCCGGGTGATGCCTTTGTAGAAGACGAGGCGGACGCGGTACTGGTTGCGGATGGGGCGGATGAGCAGCCCGCGCTCCTTGGCCCGTTTGCAGAACTCATCGGCAAGGATGCCCGCGTCGGTGAGATTTAGCATGAGGATGTTGGTCTGGACTTCTTCTTGAAGCCTGACCTTGTGCAGCTTACCGCTGAGCTGTTGGTGGACATACTGGGCGTTCTCGATGTCCTCAGTCAGGTGCTCTACGTTATGTTCCAGTGCATAGATGGCGGGTGCCGCTACGACGCCGGCCTGCCGCATCACGCCGCCGAATAGCTTGCGGTTGGCCCGGGCCTTGGCACAGAACTCCTCGGTGCCGCAGAGCAGAGAGCCAACGGGTGCGCCGAGGCCCTTGGAAACACAGAACATCACTGTGTCCACATACTGGCAGACCTGTTTCACCGTGGTGTGCAGATGGGCCGCTGCGTGGAAGAGCCGTGCACCGTCCATGTGGATGGGGACGCCGTGTCGGTCGGCCACCTTGCGGATAGCCGCCATCGTGGGCAGGTCGATGCAGTAGCCGCCGGAGAAGTTATGGCTGTTTTCCAGACAGATAAGGCTCGCGCCGCTCTCGGTCAGTAGTTTATCCAGCTCGTCGGGGTCGGGCATGTGGCGGCTGTCCTGATGGTAGCAGACCGGGGTAAGACGGCCAAGGTCCTGCTCAAAGGCGAACTTCTCAGTGAGCAGCATATGCTGCTCCTCGTCCACCAGAACGGTCTGCCCCGCGTGGCAGTGGGTCATGGCGGCGATGGTGTTGCCGAAGGTGCCAGTGGGCATCAGGATAGCGGCCTCCTTGCCGACCAGTGCAGCGGCCATATCCTCCAGACGGTTGATGGTGGGATCCTCGCCTCGGCCCTTGGCGTCGGTTCGACCGTCGTCGCCCAGCCGTGCCGTCAAAATCGTTTCCAGCATGGGGTAATCGGGCATCGTCAGGGTATCGCTTCGTAAATCGACCATAGTTTTCTGTGTGCCTCCTTTTTTCGAATGTGTTTATGATTTTATTTAATCAACTTCTTGACAAATAGTCAAATATATATGTAAATATAGAAATATAGATAAAAATCTATAATTATAGCAGTTTGCGTTTTTAATGCACAAGCAACATCCGCAAACTGCATATCGCAAATATGCTATTTTGATAGGCACTATTTTTGAAAATTGCGATAATAGCTGTGCATGGAGGAAATACAACGATGTTCCGGAATATGGAGTATGTTTATTGCGTTTACAAGGAGCGCAGCTTCAGCAAGGCGGCCGAAAAGCTGCACATCGCCCAGCCCTCGCTGAGCGCGATGATCCGCAAGGAGGAGGAGCAGGCCGGTGCGCCCATCTTTGAGCGGAAGACCCGGCCCGTCTCACTGACCCCTTTCGGGATCGAGTTTATCCGGGGAATCGAGCAGATTTACGAGCTGGAAAACCATCTCCACGACATGGCGGACGAGTTGCGCACCCTGCAAAGCGGCATTGTCTCCATCGGCGGCAGCAACCTGAGCAGCGACTACATCGTGCCCGAGCGCATCGCGGCCTTTAAGACCAAGTATCCCAACGTGACACTCCGGGCCAGCGAAGCATCCACCATCCAGTGCAAGCAGATGTTGGACGCGGGCGACCTCGACCTCGTCATCACCAACCGCCCGCTGGACACCGAGAGCTACGAGCGCATCGTCTGCTACCGAGAAAATCTCCTGCTGGCTGTCCCGTCGCATTTCGCCGTTAATGAGGGCCTGCGGAACTACCAGCTCACACAGGCCGAGCGGGGCGAGATGATTTTTCTACTGCCCGAGGAGCGCTGTGCCCCGCTGGAATATTTCTACGACACGCCCTTCATTCTGCTCCACGACGGCAACTATCTGCGATTGTGTTGTGATCGGATGTTCGAGGAGAACCACTTTCAGCCCCGCCTCGTTATGGAGATGGATCGCTCGATGGTGGCGTACAACTTCGCCCGCTATGGCCTCGGCGCGGCCTTCATCAGCAATGTACTGGTGGAGCACCAGCCCGACGACGGTAGTTTGGTCTTCTATAAGCCCCGCAGTCGCCACGCGGTGCGCGACGCCTATATCTGCTATAAAAAGGGCCGATTCGTGACCTCGGCCATGAGAGGCTTTATCGAGATGATGGTGCGAAAATAAAAAGCGTCCCGAGGGTGTTCTCTCGGGACGCTTTGCATATTAAATCATCATCAGCCCGGATACTTGTGGACTTCCAGCAGCTCCTCGGCCCGTCTGATCTGCTCCGCCGTGGGCGGGACAGCGTCGGGCAGGGGATAGGGGATGCCGAGCTTCTGCCATTTGAAGAGGCCCAGCGTGTGGTAGGGCAGTACCTCCACCCGCTGCACCGTCCTGAGGGACGAGATGAACTCCGCAGTCCTCCGCAGACCCTCTTCGTTGTCCGTCAGGCCGGGCACCAGCACATGGCGGATCCAGAGGGGGACACCGAGGTCGGAGATGCGGCGCGCCATCGCAAGGATGTTGGCGTTGTCTTTTCCGGTGAGCTGACGGTGTTTCTCCGGGTCGATCTCCTTCAGGTCGAGGATGACGAGGCTGGTGGAGCGCATCAGCCGGTCAAAGTCGGCCAGATAGGCCGCATCGTCGGGGCGGAAGGGCTGGCCGGCGGTGTCGAGGGCCGTGTGCACGCCCTTGGAGCGGGCCAGCTCGAAGAAGGCCGTCAGGAACTCCATCTGGCGCAGCGGCTCACCGCCGCTGACCGTGATGCCGCCCTTCTTGCCCCAGTAGTTGCGGTAGCGCCACACCCGCTGGAAGAGCTGTTCCACTGTCCATTCCTCGCCGCCGTCCGCCCATGTCTCAGGGTTATGGCAGTATTTGCACCGCAGGGCACACCCCTGCAGAAAGACGACGAACCGGACGCCGGGGCCGTCCACGGAGCCGAAGGTCTCCAGCGAGTGGACGTACCCGACAGGGGAGTTACAGAGCTGCATGGCAGGTACGGGAGATGACGTCCATCTGCTGCTCGCGGGTCAGGTCGATGAACTTGACGGCGTAGCCGGAGACACGGATGGTGAAGTTGGCGTACTCCTCCTTCTCGGGGTGCTCCATTGCGTCGATGAGCTTCTCCTTGCCGAAGACGTTGACGTTCAGGTGGTGTGCGCCCTGATCGAAGTAGCCGTCCATGACCTGCACCAGATTCTCGACCCGCTCGCCCTCGCTGTGGCCCAGAGCGTCGGGGTTGATGGTCTGGGTGTTGGAGATGCCGTCCAGTGCCCAGTGGTAGGGCAGCTTTGCCACGGAGTTCAGAGAGGCCAGCAGGCCGTTCTGCTCTGCGCCGTAGCTGGGGTTCGCACCGGGTGCGAAGGGGGTGAAGGCGGCACGGCCATCGGGCAGAGCGCCGGTGTACTTGCCGTAGACCACGTTGGAGGTGATGGTCAGGATGGAGGTGGTGGCCTCGGAGTTGCGGTAGGTGTGGCGCTTCTTGATCATCTCGAGGAAGGTCTTCAGCAGCCAGACGCCGATCTCGTCGGCGCGGTCGTCATCGTTGCCGTACTTCGGGAAGTCGCCCTCGATCTCGAAGCCGGTAGCAAGGCCAGCCTCGTCGCGGACGACCTTGACCTTGGCGTACTTGATGGCGCTCAGGGAGTCGATGACGTGGGAGAAGCCGGCGATGCCGGTGGCGAAGGTGCGGCGGACCTCGGTGTCGATGAGGGCCATCTCAGCCTCTTCGTAGTAGTACTTGTCGTGCATATACTGGATGAGGTTCAGCACGTTGACGTACAGACCAGCCAGCCAGTCCAGCATCTGGACGTACTTGGGCAGGACCTCGTCGTAGTTCAGATACTCGCCGGTGATGGGGGCGTAGTTGGGGCCGCACTGCTCATGGCTCTTCTCGTCCACGCCGCCGTTGATGGCGTAGAGCAGGCACTTGGCGAGGTTGGCGCGTGCGCCGAAGAACTGCATCTCCTTGCCGGTCTGGGTGGCAGACACGCAGCAGCAGATGGAGTAATCGTCGCCCCAGACGGGCTTCATGACGTCGTCGTTCTCGTACTGGACCGAGCTGGTGTTGATGGACACCTTGGCGGCGTACTTCTTGAAGTTCTCGGGCAGGGCAGAGGAGTACAGAACGGTCAGGTTCGGCTCGGGTGCAGGGCCCATGTTCTCGAGGGTGTGCAGGAAGCGGTAGCAGTTCTTCGTGACCATGCTGCGGCCGTCCATGCCGATGCCGCCCACTTCCAGAGTTGCCCAGACGGGGTCGCCGGAGAACAGCTGGTTGTAGCTGGGGATGCGGGCGAACTTGACCATGCGGAACTTCATGACCATGTGGTCGATAAGCTCCTGAGCCTCGCTCTCGGTCAGGATGCCCTTGTCCAGATCGCGCTGGATATAGATGTCGAGGAAGGTGGAGATGCGGCCCACGCTCATGGCGGCGCCGTTCTGGGTCTTGATGGCGGCCAGATAGCCGAAGTAGAGCCACTGGCAGGCCTCTTTTGCGTTCTTTGCGGGCTGGGAGATGTCGTAGCCGTAGGCCTCGGCCATCTTCTTCATGCCCTTCAGGGCGCTGATCTGGCGGGCGATCTCCTCGCGCAGGCGGATGACGTCATCGGTCATGGTGCCGTCGCCGCAGTTGGCGAGGTCCTCCTGCTTGAACTTGATGAGGGCGTCGATGCCGTACAGGGCCACACGGCGGTAGTCGCCCACGATGCGGCCGCGGCCGTAGGTGTCGGGCAGGCCGGTGATGATGTGGGTGTGGCGGGCGGCCTTCATCTCGGGGGTGTAGGCGTCGAAGACGGCCTGATTGTGGGTGCGGGTGTAGTCGGTGAAGATCTTGTGCAGCTCCGCAGAGGGCTGGTAGCCGTAGGTGGTGCAGGCCTGCTCGGCCATCTTGATGCCGCCGTAGGGCATGAATGCACGCTTCAGGGGCTTGTCGGTCTGCAGGCCGACGATCTGCTCCAGATCCTTCAGGCTCTCGTCGATGTAGCCGGGGCCGTATGCAGTCAGGCTGCTGACGACGTCGGTCTCCATATCCAGCACGCCGCCCTTGGCGCGCTCGGCCTTCTGCAGCTTCTGCAGTGCGCCCCACAGCTTATTGGTCGCTTCAGTGGGGTCGGCGAGGAAGCTTTCGTCGCCGTCATAGGGCGTGTAGTTCTTCTGGATGAAGTCGCGGACATTGACCTCCTCTTTCCAGATGCGGCCCTCAAAGCCTTCCCACTGTTTAAAATCGATCATTGGAACCTCCTTGCTCCTATCGCAATCCAACACATCAGCTGCTTTGCAACAGCTGGTTAGGACTGCCTAACTAACCTGTCTTAAAAAAGCCGCCGATTGCGGCCTTTTGAAGGCAGGGCGGTACATCACGCAGAGGTATTTGGATGGCAACCTCCACGCTGCAAAAAGCGGCTGCGGGCGGGCAATCGAGTCGGCCAGCAGCGGCCTTGACACTATAATAACAGTGATTCTCAGAAAAAGCAAGAGGAAACCTGTGGATTTTCCACAAGCGCGGGTACTTTTTGTTATGAAAAATGCTCATGGAGGCCACGGATAAAAAAATTGCAGAAAATTTGAAAAACAGGCTTGACAGTCATGACAAACTATGGTATCCTGTTCTCACGGCGAGGTTAGTTAAATCTAACCAAAGCTCCTCCGGATCCTCTGAAGAGATGCCTGCAACTCTCTTTGAGGAGATCCGGTTCCTCCATTCCATTCTCCTAAAAAAGGAAAGCGGCTTATGGTTTGCTCCGCTTTCCCTGCGCGCAGCGCAGGCGCTCTGGTACGGCGCTCTGTGCAAAAAAGAAACAAAATGCGGGACACACAGACTTGACCACCTGTGAGTCCCGCTTTTTGTTGTGCCAAGGCTCTCCCTTTGGGAGAGGCTCCTGCTCGCGGTATCGAACGAGTGATGACGGGAAGAGTTGTCTCTTGACACCCAAAGGGAGAGTACTATAATAAAGTATATCGGAAAAACGAGAAAAGTCGTTTTTCCTCGAAACAGCGAAAAAATGCGCTTTGGGAGGAAATGAATGAAAAAACTAGCGCGGGCCATCGTGCGGATGCGCAGGCTCATCCTCATTGCAGCGGTGCTGCTGCTCATCCCGGCGGCAGTGGGGGCCGTCGCCACGCCGATCAACTACGACATCCTCTCCTACCTGCCGCAGGAGCTGGATTCTCGGGTGGGACAGCTGCTGTTGGAGACGGACTACCATCTGGCGTCCACCAACATGATCACCGTGGAGGGGATGCCCACAAACGAGCTGCTGGCCATGAAGGCCGAGATCGACGAGGTGCCGGACGTGCTGAACACCTTCTGGCTCAGCGATGTGCTGGACCCGGCGGTGCCGGTGGAGATGCTGCCGGCAGATCTCCAGCAGTTCCTGTTCGGCAAGAACGACTCCACCATCCTCATCGTCCAGCTGGGTGGTTCCAGCGTCAGCGAGGAGACGATGGGGGCCGTAGCCCAGATCAAAAAAATACTGCGGAAGAACTGCTTCTTCGGCGGCATCAGCGTCATCCTGAGCGACACCAAGGAGCTGGTCATGGGGGAGATGCCCCTGTATGTGCTCTGCGCCGTGGCGGGGTGTCTGCTGGTGCTCTTCCTCTCGCTGGAAAGCTGGCTCACGCCCTTCCTCTTCATGCTGGGGCTGCTCTTCCCGCTGGTGTATAACTTCGGCACGAATATTTTTCTGGGGCAGGTCTGCTTCATCACCGAGGCGCTGGCGGCAGTCCTGCAGCTGGGCGTGACGATGGATTTTTCCATCTTCCTGCTCCACCGCTACGAGGAGGAAAAAGCCTCCTGTGCCTCCAACGAAGAGGCGATGGAAAACGCCATCTGCAAGACCATGAGCTCCATCGCGGCGTCCAGCCTCACCACCATCGCGGGCTTTCTGGCCCTCTGCGCCATGCAGCTGACGCTGGGCGCAGACCTTGGCGTCGTCATGGCGAAGGGCGTGGCGCTGGGCGTCCTCTGCACCATCGTCATCCTGCCCTCGCTCATCCTTTTCTTTGACCGGTGGGTGGAAAAATACCGCCACCGTACCTTCATGCCGCGGCTCACCCATCTGAGCCATTTTGTCTCCAAGCATCCGATGCCTGTGGTGGCGGTCTTTCTCCTGCTGATGATCCCCTTCGGGCTGGCTCAGAGCAGGACGGACATCTACTACAATATTTTTGCGGCTCTGCCGCAGGATATGCCCGGCATCGTGGGCACGAACAAGCTGGGCGAAGACTTTGGCATGATGACCAACCACTTCATCCTCGTCCGGGAGGAGCTGACGGCCTCGCAGGTATCCGGCCTCTGCGACGAGATCAAGGGGGTGGACGGCATCACGCAGGTGGTCAGCCTCGACTCCATCGCAGGCCCCGGCTTCGAGACGGAGCTTCTGCCCGACGGGCTGATGAACATCGTGCAGAACGGCGGCTATAAGCTCATCCTCGCCAACGGCTGCTACAAATCCGGCAGCGACGCCCTCAATGCGCAGGTGGACGAGCTGGTCGGCCTCGTCAAGACCGCGGACCCCGAGGGCCTCGTCACCGGCGAGGGGGCCATGATGAAGGACCTCGTGGAGATCGCAGACGAGGACTTCAAGAACGTCAACATCTGGTCCATCGCGGCGGTGCTGGTCATCATCGCGCTGTCCTTCCGCAGCCTGTCGGTGCCGGTGCTGCTGGTGGCCAGCATCGAGGCGGCCATCGCCATCAATATGGGAATCCCCTATTTCATCGACGACTCGCTGCCCTTCATCGCCAGCATCGTCATCGGCACCATCCAGCTGGGCGCGACGGTAGACTACTCCATCCTCATGACCACCCGCTACCGCGAAGAGCGGCTGGCCCTCCGCTCGCCCAAGGCCGCAGCCCAGCAGGCGCTGGAACATTGCAGCCAGAGCATCCTGACAAGCGGCCTGACCTTCTTCGCGGCCACCTTCGGCGTCGCGGCCATCAGCAAGGTGGAACTGCTGGAAAGCATCTGTATGCTCATCTCCCGAGGCGCGCTCATCAGCATGGCGGTCATCCTGCTGGTGCTGCCCGCCGCGCTGATGCTGCTGGACGGCCTCATCTGCCGCACGACATACCACTGGCTCACCGCCCCCAACGCTGCAAAGGAGTGAATCATATGAAAAAAACGCAGGATCTTCTGCGCCGCGCTGGCGCTGCGGCGCTCGCCCTGACCATGACGGTCGGCCTCTGTCGGCCCGCTTTTGCGGCGACGAAAGCCCCCTTCTCGAAGGATGAGACGGTGTATGCCGTCATGGCAGCGGACGGCTCGGTCCAGAAGACCACCGTCAGCGAGCACCTCTACGCTGCCGACGGCCTCGCCGGTGTGGAGGATAAGTCCACCCTGAAGAACATCGTGAACACCGAGAGCTTCGCCGAGTATACCCGGAACGGCGACACGCTGGTCTGGAACACCGACGACACCGACGTCTACTATAAGGGCGACACCGACCGGCCGCTCCCCATCTCCGCGAAGGTGACCTATACGCTGGACGGCAGGACCGCCCCCCTGAGCGAGCTTCTGGGCCAGAGCGGCCACCTCGTGCTCACCATCGACCTGACCAACAACGAGAAGGGAACACTGACGGTGGACGGAAAAGAGCGCACCGTCGTCACCCCGCTGGCGACAGCGGTGGGCGTTGTGCTGGGCGGGGACGCCCGCAACGTCAATGCCGTGAACGGCCTGCTGGAAAGCGCGGCCAAGAGCAGCGTGGCGGCCTTCGTCGCCCTGCCGGGCGTGAAGGCGTCCCTCGACGGCCTTCTGCCCCGGCAGGTGGACGGCGTGACCCGTTACTTACAGGACAGCCTGACCGTGGAGGCCGATGTGGAAGAGCTGACGGCACCTCAGATCCTGCTGGCCTGTGCTGCCACCGCCGAGGAGCTGGGGCAGGGGGATGAGGTCTTCGACCTCGACAGCCTCAACGGTCTGACCGACGGCATCGCGGCCCTGAACGACGCCATGAGCCAGCTTCTGGACGGTGCTTCCCAGCTGAAGGCGGGCGCGGCCCAGCTTGCCGTGGGTTCGCTGGCCCTGCTGGACGGCGTGGAACAGCTGGACGACGGTCTCGGCCAGCTGACGGAGGGGCTGGATACCCTGACCTCCAACAATGCCGCCCTGACCTCCGGCGCACAGCAGGTGGCCGACGGTGTGCTGGATTCTGCCAACCAGACCCTCATGGAAAATGGTCTCATCGACACCCCCATGACGTGGGATACCTATGAGGCAGTCATCGACGACATCCTCTCGCTGGGGGAGAAAACGCTGGCGGCAGGCCGCAAAAAGATGGTGCGCACCATCTGGGAGCAGGCTCCTCAGTTCAAGGCCAGCCAGCTGGACATCGCCCTCTACCTCGCGGCCACCAGGACGGAGCACGACCTTGAGGCTGCGCTGCGCCTGATGCAGAGCTTCTCCCCCGATTTCATCGTGGGCTGGCTGCAGAAGCTTACCGACAGCGACGCCCAGCAGAAGATCCACGATGAGCTGGTCTACCAGACCGCCAACAGTGAGGACATGGCCAGCGTCCGCGCCCTCAAGGAAAATCTGGGCCAGATCCGGTTCTTCGTGTCCAGCGTCGGCCAGTACGCCGGCGGCGTGGCTGCAGCCGCCGACGGCGCACACGCCGCCAAGGAGGGCAGCGCCCAGCTGGTCAGCGGCGCATCCGCCCTGTATGACGGTGTGCTCCAGCTCCAGAACGGCACCGACCAGCTCAACGGCGGCCTTGTGCAGTTCAACGCTGAGGGCATCTCTCAGCTCACCGGCGCACTGGACACCGACCAGCTCCACGCTCTGCAGGCCGTGGTGGAGGAGATGACCAGCCGCCTCGCCGGTTACACCAGCTTTGCCGGTGCGCCCGAGGGGGCAGAGCAACGGGTGAAGTTCATCTACAAGACCGCCGAGACGCCAGCCGAAACGGCCCCGGTGGAGACAGCAGCAGAGAACGCCTCGGAGGGCAATTTCTTCGTCCGCCTGTGGCACCGCCTGCTGGCGCTGTTCGGGCTATAAGAACAGGATAAAAGTGCATGAATACAAGGCCCCGGAGGACGTGTGAAGCCTCCGGGGCCTTGTATCTCTCTGCAAAAAGGCAGCCGCCCCAGGCAAAGCATAAACCGGAGCGGCTGCGTTTTTTAGGAGGTAAATGATCAGGAGAACATCCAAACAGTTATCTGGTGTGCAGTATCCGGACAACGGTCAGGCAAAGAAGGAGATGATCAGCGCGACGAGGAAACCTACGCCGCCGACCAGCGTTTCCATGATGGTCCAAGTCTTGAGAGTAGTCTTTTCATCCATACCGACAAGGCTCTTGACCAGCCAGAAACCGGAGTCGTTGAAGTGAGAACAGACGGTGGAGCCGCCTGCGATAGCAGCGGTGACACAAGCGAGATAGAGGGGGCTGAGTTCGCTGATGCCGGGCATGGCGGAGATGATGCCCGCAGCCATGGTCATTGCCACCGTGGAAGAACCCACGGAGATGCGGACCAGAGCAGCCACGATGAAGGCCACCAGAACCAGCGGCAGGCTGGCGTTTGCCACAGCGTTGCCGATCACATCGCCCAGACCGGAGTTCTGCAGCATATAGCGCAGCACGCCGCCGCAGGCAGTGACCAGCAGGATCATGCCGGTAGGCTCCAGAGATTTGGTCATGATCTTTTCCAGCTGCGCATTGCTATAGCCGTGGCGGGTGCCCAGCAGATACATGGCAGCGATGGTAGCCAGCAGCAGAGCCATGAACGGCTCACCGAGGAAGGCAAGAACCGGCTGGACGCCAGCCAGAGCAGGAACGACCTTGGCCACAGAGTTTGCGATGATGAGCACCAGAGGGATCAGGATGATGCCCACGATGGTGCCGAAGTGGGGCAGCTTGCTCTCGTCGATGTCCTCCTGCTGAGCAATGTGCTCGGGAACCTCGATCATGTATTTCTTGCCGCAGACAGAACCCCAGATGGGACCGGCGGCGATCATGGCGAAGATGCCGCAGAAGATGCCGATGAGGATGACCCAGCCGAGGTCAACGCCCAGCATGGTGGCCACCAGCACAGGACCCGGCGTGGGAGGGATGAATGCGTGGCCGACAGCCAGACCAGCCAGCAGGGGGATAACGTAGTACAAAACGGAGCGCTTGGTGCGCTTTGCCAGAGAGAAGGCCAGCGGGATGAGGATGATGAGGCCGGCATCGAAGAAGACCGGCATGGCCACCACAAGGCCGGTGATGCCCAGTGCCCATGCGGCCTTTTCGTCACCGAACTTCCGCACCATGGTCACGGCCAGCGTCTGTGCGCCGCCGGATTCTTCCAGAATAGCACCGAACATGGAGCCAAGGCCCACCAGAAGGGCGATGCCCTTTAAGGTATTGCCAATGCCTTCGTTGACCGAGCCGATGATGTCGGACAGGGGCATACCGGCCATCAGGCCGATGCCGACAGCGCCGATCAGGATGGAGATCATCGCGTGGATCTTGAACTTGATGATAAGGATGAGCAATAGGATCAGGCCTGCCACGGCAGCAAAAACCAGCCGTGCCGCATCGGGAGTCGCAACTGCTGTCATAGAAATTTCCTCCGTTTTCCGATTTTTGATCGCACTTATCCAAGCCGTCCGGAAAAACACCCGGGCGGTTTACTTTTTGTTATTTGTATAGAGCGGTTTACTCCATGTATGCGCCCTTCATGGGGCTGACGGCGTGCTGAGAGTAGAGCTTCAGCAGGCCTTTGGTGTACTTGGGGGCCTTGGGCTTCCAGTTGGCGCGGCGCTCGGCGAGGATGGCGTCCATCTCTTCGGGGGTCTTAGCCTCGCCTTTCACGCCCACGATGGCCAGCTTGCGGCCCGGCACGTCGATCTGGATCAGGTCGTCCAGCTCCACCAGTGCGATGGGGCCGCCCACGGCAGCTTCCGGGCTGACATGGCCGATGACCGGGCCGCGGCTTGCGCCGGAGAAGCGGCCGTCGGTGATGAGCGCCACGCTGGAAGCCAGCTTCGGGTCGGCGCAGATGGCCTCGCCGGTGTAGAACATCTCCGGCATACCGCTGCCGCGGGGGCCTTCGTAGCGGATGAAGATGGCGTCACCGGGCTTCACCTCGCCGTGCAGCACGGCGGAGATGCACTCCTCCTCACTGTCGTAGGGCTTGGCGCGCAGAGTGGCTTCAAACATATTCTTGGGGCAGGCGGTGTGCTTGATGACGCAGCCTTCCGGGGCAAGGTTGCCCTTCAGGATGGCGATGCTGCCGTCGGTGCCCTTGGCGTTATCAAAGCTGTGGATGATGTCCTCGCGACTGACTGGGCGGGCAAAGCCTGCGGTCTTTTCGGCCAGAATGGCGTCGCAGTGCTGGTAGAAGCCGTTCTTTTTCAGCTCCTCCAGATTCTCGCCCAGCGTCTTGCCGGTGACGGTCATCACGTCCAGATTCAGCATGGACTTGATCTCCTCCATCACGCGGGGCACGCCGCCCGCATAGTAGAAGTACTGTGCAGGCCAATCGCCGGAGGGACGGATGTTCAGCAAATAGTGTGCGCCGCGATGCATCCGGTCAAAGGTGTCGGCATCGATCTCAATGCCGAACTCGTGGGCGATGGCGGGCAGGTGCATGGTGGCGTTGGTAGAGCCGGAAATGGCGGCGTGCACCATGATGGCGTTCTCGAAGCTCTTCTTGGTCACGATGTCTTTGGCGGTGATGCCCTTCTTGACCAGCTCCATCAGCTGCTTGCCGGCATCGTAGGCGGCTTGCTTCAGCTCCGGGGCGGTGGCGGGCATCAGAGCGGTGCCCGGCAGCATCAGACCCAGTGCCTCTGCCATGATCTGCATGGTGGAGGCGGTGCCCATGAAGGAGCAGGCACCGCAGCTGGGGCAGGCGTTGTGCTTGTAATAATCCAGCTGGCTGTTGGGGATGACGCCGGTCTTTTCCCATGCGTCAAACTTGCCGATCTGCTCCAGCGTCAGCAGCTCGTTGATGGCGCAGGCAGGGTCGTTGACCACATATTCTTTCGGCAGGGTGTGGGCTTCCATGACGCCGCCGGTCACCACGATGGCGCTCATGTCCTTCAAACGGCCGATGCTCATCAGCATGGCGGGCACGGACTTGTCGCAGCTGGCGATGAACACGCCGCCGTCATAGACGCTGGCGTTTGCCTGCGCCTCCACCAGATTTACGATGGCGTCACGGTGGGGCAGAGAGTAGTTGATGCCGTCATGACCCTGTGCGATGCCATCGCACATATCGGTGGCAAAATAGCGGGCAGCTTTGCCGCCGTTGTCGTTGACGGCCTGCACGGCCTCCTTGACGAACTGATCCAGATGGGCGCTGCCGGGGTGGCTGTCGCCAAAGGTGCTCTCCACCAGGATCTGGGGCTTGGAAAGGTCCTCGACCTTCCAGCCCATACCCATCTTCAGCGGGTCATTCTCGGGTGCTAATGTGCGGACTTCCTGTGAACGTAACTCCATGATCCTTGCCTCCAAATACTGCTTGCTTTTGCCCTTTTTCTGTCGGACGTCTTATGGCTTTATTGTAATCTGACCGTGCGCTCTTTGCAAGTTGTCGCAGACGTATCCTACTATGTGCGCAAAAAAACTGGGATACATCTAGCATTTTGCCCAATTCTCTGGGATATATCATCCAAAACACGCCTTTTCGACCCGTTTCCATTCGATTTGCTTTTAAAAGTCATCAGATGACTTGTGCGACAAAAATGCCCTGCATGGATCTTTCCGTGCAGGGCGTTCTTCATGTTACAAAGGTGACCATCCCGATGGTGCCGTCGTCAGGATCCTCGCCATCGTAGACCTTTTTGATATAGGTGCGGTTGAAGTTCAGGTGCATCACCATGGCGGACTTTGCCCCGATGGGGTCGTGGCGGGCAATGGCCTCTGTGATCATCCGGTGGGTCATGATGGTCTCGTCGATGAGCTTTTTGTGGGTGACGTTGACAAACATCATCACCGCCGTGTCGATGATGGGGATCAACTGCCCCACCACCAGATTCTTGCTGCTCTCTGCGATGCAGGTGTGGAAAGCGATATCGTCTTCGATGTAACGGTCGCCGTCACGGATCTTCGCCTCCACCCGCTCACAGAGCCGCTGCAGACGCTCAATGTCTTCCGGGGTGGCGTTCTGCGCCGCGATCTCCGCAATGCCCGGTTCCAGCAGAAGCCGGACGTTCACCAGATCAAAAGCCAGCGCATTCTTGTCCTGCACGCTGCGCAGGTTCAAAGGGTCGGAAAGACCCTTTACTGTGGTCACTACATAGGTGCCGGAACCCTGCCGGACCTCCACGATGCCCTTGCTGGATAGCAGCTTGATGGCCTCCCGGATGGTGCTGCGCCCCACGCGGAACTTTTCGCCCAGAGCAAACTCATTGGGCAGCTTTGCGCCCGGTTCGATGGGGGTATCCAGAATGTAGTGGTAGATCTGGTCTTCGACCTGCTCTGCGAGCAGTTTGTTTTTTAAGTGTGAAAAGTCACTCATAGCAATCACCCGCTTATGATTTATATCCGGCTCATCTGGAGGTGCTTCAGCGCTTCCCGAAGGACGTTCTGGACAGGGCGCAGATCACCTCACAATGGGCGCTGTGGGGGAACATATCCACCGGGGTAAAGCCCTCGGCACGGTAGCCCTTCTGGGTCAGGAGGGCGAGGTCGCGGGCCATCGTTTCGGGGTTGCAGCTGACGTAGACGATCCGCTTCGGGGCCATGCGGGCTACGCTCTCGAGAAAAGCGGGCGTCGAGCCTTCCCGGGGCGGGTCCATGAAGACGACATCGGCCTTCTGGCCCGCGTCGGCGGCTTCCCGGATCCATGCCGTGGCGTCGGCGGCGAAGAAGCGGGCGTTTTTCACGCCGTTGTGCTTTGCGTTGCCGATGGCATCCCGGACGGCGTCCCGGTTCAGCTCCACACCCACCACCTGACGGGCCTTGTCGGAGGCCGTCAGGCCGATGGTGCCGATGCCGCAGTAGGCGTCGAGGACGACCTCTCTGCCGGTGAGGCAGGCTGCGTCCACGGCCAGCCCGTAGAGCACGGCGGTCTGGATGGGGTTGACCTGATAGAAGCTGCGGGGGCTGAGGGCGTAGGTCTTGCCGCAGAGGGTGTCGAGGATGAAGCCCTTGCCGTAGAGGACTTTTTCGTCCTCGCCCAGAACGACGCTGGTGCGGCGGGGGTTGTAGTTCTGGACGACGGTGGTGACGGGGACGTCCCGCTTTTCGGCCTCGGCCAGCAGGGCCTTGACGAAGTTCTTTGCGCCGGGCAGAACGGGCTGAGCAGTGACCAGCACGACCATCACCTGACCGGTGGCGACGCCCCGGCGGAGCAGACAGTGGCGCAGCAGGCCGGTGCCCTTGTCCTCGTGGAAGGGCTGGTAGCGGCAGGCGTTGGCGGCGGCGCGGACGGCCAGCATCACCTTGTCCAGCACCTCGTCCTGAAGCAGGCAGCTCTCCACCGGAAGCACCTTGTGGGTGCGGGCCGCGTAGATGCCGGAGGTGAGTTTTCCACCGGGGGCGGGTGCAAAGGTGGAGATCACTTTATTGCGGTAGTGATAGGGCGTCTCCATCCCCCGGATGGGGGCGACAGGGCCGTATTTGCCCAGCAGGGCGCGGACGGCGGATTCTTTCTTTTTGAGCTGTTCGGCGTATTCGGTGCTCAGCATCGGGCAGCCGCCGCAGTTTTGGGTGCGCAGTTTGCAATCCATAAATAATATCCTCCAAAAAGCCAGACCGGAAGGTTCAGCACCTTACGGATGGCAGTACATTGGCTCGACCTTTGGGAGCGGGCTAACCGTAGGGGTCGTACAGATCGTATTCTTCCGCTTCTGCGTGCTTTTCGTTCAGCACGGCGATGGCCTGCTCCAGTTCGCTCTGGGAGCAGCCGCTCTCGCTCACCAGCGCCCGCACGGCCTGTGCGAGGTCGCCGCCGAAGATGGTGTCCAGACGCTGGCGCATGGTGAAGACGCCGTAGGCCCGGCGGGTGACGGTGGGGGAGTAGAGGTTGTGGTTCTGCTCCTTGGTGCAGATGACCCAGCCTTTTTCTTCCAGCCGGTACAAAAAATTCAGCACGGTGGCGGCGGCCCAGCCTTTTGCGGCCAAACGCGCCCCGATGTCCCGCCGCGACGCAGGCGGCTTGCAGTCCCACAGGGCCAGAAGCACCTGCTCCTCTGCCGCCGAAAGGGGCTTCAAACGATCCGGAATGCCATACATGGGACGTTTTTCTCCTTTTCTGAGCAAAAACTAGATTTTACATTTGTCTTAGATACTGCCATTATAACAGAAAGCAACGGAGAGAGCAAGGGCGGAAAATCCAGAATTCATGCGGGAAAAGGTGCGCGTTTTACAAGTGTCTCTGAAAATGTCCTTAAAGCAAAGACATTTGTGCGCTTCGCGCTGATGGTCTGGACTTTGGAGGCCGAACTTTGTGCAAAGATGCTCTTGTTTTGCACCCCCTGAAACCATTATACTACGGACAGATCCAGAGCACAACGCCCGAAGGGGCTGTCAAGAAGAGGAAAAGGAGAGTGCGATCCATGGCACGAGTTTATAATTTCAGCGCAGGTCCCAGTATGTTACCCGAAAAGGTGCTCAGACAGGCTCAGGCAGAGCTGCTCGAGTATGGCGACAGCGGCCAGAGCGTGATGGAGATGAGCCACCGCAGCAAGTGGTTCGACGCCATCATCACGGACACCGAAGCCGCTTTGCGCCGGGTGATGAACATCCCGGACAATTATAAGGTCGGCTTCTTTCAGGGCGGTGCGACCCAGCAGTTCGCCATGGTTCCCCTGAACTTCATGACCACCGGCAAGGCCGACTACATCGTTACCGGCAACTTCTCTGATCTGGCTGCAAAGGAGGCCGCAAAGTTCGGCGAGGCCAGGATCGTTGCCTCCAGCAAGGACAGGAACTTCACCTATATCCCCGATGTGAACGCCATCGATTACGACAAGGACGCCAGCTATATCCACATCTGCCAGAACAACACCATCTTCGGAACCCAGTACGTCGAGCTGCCGCAGGTGGAGGGCGTGCCGCTGGTGGCCGATATGAGCTCCATGATCCTCTCCAAGCCCGTGGATGTGACGAAATACGGCTGCATCTACTTCGGCGTCCAGAAGAACGTTGCCCCCGCTGGCATGGCCATCGCCATCGTCCGGGACGACCTGCTGGGCCACGCGGCCGACGCTGTGCCCACCATGATGAACTATACCACCCTGCTGGCCAAGGACAGCATGTACAACACCCCGCCCTGCTGGTGCATCTACATGACCGGTCTGGTGCTCAAGTATCTGGAGAATGACATCGGCGGTCTCGCCAAGATGCAGGAGATCAACGAAGCCAAGGCAAAGGTTCTCTACGACTACCTCGATGGTCAGGACTTCTTCAAGAACCCCGTCGAGCACCGCTACCGCAGCACCATGAATGTCACCTTCACCAGCCCGGATCCCGACCTCGACAAGAAGTTCTGCGCTGAGGCCGCAGACGCCGGCTTCGTCAACCTGAAGGGCCACCGACTCGTGGGCGGTATGCGCGCCTCCATCTACAACGCAATGCCCGCCGAGGGCGTTGATAAGCTGGTGGATTTCATGGAGAAGTTCCGCAAGAATAATGCGTGATCTGTGCCGTCCTTGCCCTCTCAGTCACCTTCGGTGACAGCTCTCCCAAAGGGAGAGCCTGAACCTGACCGTTAGGCCAAAGCCTCTCCCTTTGGGAGAGGTGGCAATGCAAAGCATTGACGGAGAGGGCAAGCCCGTTCAAAAAAGGAGATAAACTGATGTTTACGATAAAAACCCTCAACGCTATCAGCCCGGTGGGTCTGGCAAAGCTGAACAAGAACCTCTTCGATGTTTCGGTGGACGCCGACGCCCCGGACGGCATCCTCGTCCGCAGCGCTGACCTGCTGAACACCACCTTCAACGACGGCCTGATGGCCATCGCCCGCGCCGGTGCAGGGGTCAACAATATCCCTCTCGACCGGTGCAGTGAGCAGGGCATCGTGGTCTTCAACACCCCCGGTGCCAACGCCAACGCCGTGGCCGAGCTGGTCATCGGGATGCTCATCGCAGGCAGCCGCAATGTGCCCGCCGCTGCCCAGTGGACGCAGGGCCTTGCCGGGGATCCCGCCATGGCAAAGAGTGTGGAGAAGGGCAAGAAGCAGTTCGTGGGCAACGAGATCAAGGGCAAGACCCTCGGCGTCATCGGTCTGGGTGCCATCGGCTCCCGCGTCGCCAACTGCGCCATCGAGCTGGGCATGGAGGTCTACGGCTATGACCCCTATATCTCCATCGATGCTGCGTGGAATCTGAGCAGTCAGATCCACCACTGCGTCAACCTGAACGATATGCTGCCCCTCTGCGATTATATCACCGTCCATGTGCCCTATCTGCCCACTACCAAGGACACCATCAACGCCCAGACACTGGCCCTCTGCAAAGACGGTGTCAAGCTGCTGAACTATGCCCGCGGCGAGCTGGTCAACACCGACGCTCTGCTGGAGGCCCTCGACACCGGCAAGGTGTCCGGCTACATGACCGACTTCCCCTCCGAGGCCCTGCTGGGCCGTCCGGGCGTCATCTGCACGCCCCATCTGGGCGCGTCCACCCCGGAAGCAGAGGACAACTGTGCCGTCATGGCCGTGCAGGAGATCAGCGACTACCTCAAGAACGGCAACATCGCCCACTCGGTGAATATGCCCGAGGTGCGCCAGCCCCGCGCCGGAGGCAAGCGCATCTGCATCATCCACAAGAATGAGCCGGGCATGATCAGCCGGATCACCGCCCTGACCACCGAGGCGGGCCTGAACATTGAGAACATGGTCAACAAGAGCAAGAAGAACATGGCCTACACCATGCTGGACGCCACCGGCACAGTGGACGCCGCGCTGGCTGCGAAGCTCTCGGCGATCCCCGCCGTTATCCGGGTGCGCATCCTGTAAGAGAACGGAGAAGGGCCGCTGCCATCCAGAGCAGCGGCCCTTTTGCTTGAATCCCGTTATTGACCCTGACAGGGATTTGCGGTAAAATTATCCTAGCTGGGTCATGGGCGTCTGCCCGCCCAGCGAAGATGATGAATACAGGAGGTTTGTCCATATGAAGGCCAAAAGAATGCTCTCGCTGCTCCTGACAGCAGCCATCATGCTGAGCATGATGACTCCGGCGTTTGCCGCAGCGGCCCAGACCGAGCTGCCCCTTGCTTCGCAGACCCAGATGGAGGAGACCAACGAGGCTGTCTCCATCCGCCTGCAGGCCACCGGCAAGCTGGTCTATGGCTCCCCGTTCGAGCTGTCGGTGGTCACCCGCCCGGCAGATGTACAGTATATCGGCGTGGTGCTGGGCATCAAGGGCGAAGCCAAGGGCTACGTCACCCTCGTGCTCTCCGATAAGCTCCGCACCCTGCTCAAGATGATACCCCTGCCCCGCAAGATGTCCAAGACCCCCGATCAGGTGGAGGAGTTCAACGTCTATGCCTACGTCAAGCAGCTCATCGACGGAAATGACGTCAGCGTGCTTCTGAGCGTGGCCGATGAGGTCGTCAAGGTGATGGATGCCCTGAAATTCTATATCCCCACCCTGAAGGATATGTCGCTGGGCCTCAAGCTCTCGCTGGAAATGATCCGCCGCTACCTGCCTGAGGGCGTATTCAGCCGCATCTATCTGGATGAGCAGCCGGTGGATTCGGGCCGGTACATCGCGGGTGCTGTGGCACTGCAATCCGGCGACCTGAACACCGCCGGTGTGGCCATGTTCCGGATCAAGCCCAAGACGGAAGGCGTCCGCCTCTACTGGGCCGAGGAGCTGCCCACTGTGACGCTGGCCGAGGCCGAAGCCCACAACACCGGCGCTCTGCTGGAGTCGGACGGCGTGGTGGCCAATGACGCGAAGGTCACTTACACCTATAAGAAGAAGGGCCTGTTCAGCAGCAAGTCCACGGAGTTCCCCACGGAGCCGGGCACCTACATCCAGACGGCTCAGGCCACGGGCAACTACTCCTGCGAAAAGATCACCCGCACCATCGTGATCTATTAACGTCAACAGAAAAACCTCCCGTACACCAGTACGGGAGGTTTTTTCTGTCTTGCTTACATCCGGAACCGCCAGCCCCAGCCGCCTCCGCAGCAGCAGTTGCACAGCAGGTTGAGCAGGATCATGCTCCAGCACCAGCGCATCAGCCCGCCGGGCTGGGCGTAGGTGGTCTGGGTGCGGTAGGTCTGGCCGGGGTCCTGCATCCGGCGCAGGTGCAGCTGGTATTCGGTATTATTGGGGTCCAGCTGGACGGCGCGGCGGGCGTCCTGCAGCGCGTCGATGCTGTTGCCGAGGCCCTGATTGGCCAGCGAGGAGAGGTAGTACCACCGCGCCGAGCGGCTGTTCATGCCATCCAGCACCCGGCGGGCCTCCGCGTAGCGGCCATTCGAAACAAAGTTGCGGGCCGCCTGCATCTCGGGGTTGTCGGAGCCGGAGTAGCTGGCCCCGCTCTGCTGCTGATAGCCGCCGAAGCCGAACCCAAAGCCAAAGGGGTCGAATCCGAAGTCGAAATCGCCCTGCTGCCAGCCGTTTGAGCCGTAGCCCTGCTGGTAGCCGCTGTACCCCTGCTGGTAGCCGCCGTAGCTCTGCTGGCCATAGCCGGACGGGCCGCCCATCTGAGGCCCGGTCTCGCCCTTAGTGATGGCATCGTAAGCCGCCTGCACCTCCTTGAAGTGCTCTTCTGCGGTGGGGTCGTTGGGGTTCAGGTCAGGGTGCCATCGCTTGCACTTGGCCCGATAGGCTTTCTTTATCTCGTCGTCGGTCGCGCCGCGCTGGATGCCCAGCACCTCATAGGGATCTCTCATGGGTCTACTTCCTCACGTCTCTCTCAGGCCTTGCGCGGCCCTTTCGTTCCATACAGTATTACAGTCTACAGGACAGCGCCTGTAAAATCAAGCGCAAATCAAAAGAATATCCGCCTTTTGGGCGGAATCGTTTATTTTTTTTCGGCTTCCTTGGCCTGTTTGCAGTTGTATTTGAGCCATACGCCGGAGTACAGGATGTTCCGCAGCAGGTCGGCATCCTCCACGCAGGGCAGACGCTCGAAGCTTCTGGCGCACCGGGCCAGTAGCAGCTCGAAGATGTCCCGCATCTCCTCCTCATAGCCGGGCTGGCGGCTGAGGGAGCGCAGCGGGTTGTACGCGCCTTTTTTCTCGTCCCGGGCAAGGTCGTCGTAGGCATCCAGCAGGTAGATGAACTTGCCCAGATGGAAGCCGATGCTTCGCAGCTCGGGCGACCAGTGATCCTGCCGGTAGTCGAACAGCTCGGCCATCAGCTCCCCGAAGCAGCCGGACACCGCATCGAGGTCTTCGCTGCCCTCGGCTTCCAGCCGGGCCAGCCGGTCAAGGCAGGTGCGGATGGCAGCGCACTGGCGGGGCCAGCGCTTGGCGGCCTCCTGCGTGGGGGCGTCCAGCAGCTTCTCGAAGCCGAGGCCGAGGAGGCTGCGGTCATCGTTCCACTTGTCGGCGGCGTTGTAGTAGTGGAGGGCCACGCTCAGATCGGCGCAGTAGTCGGTGGGGCCGCTGTGCCGCCAGTTCACCTTCCGGATGGGGTGGATGGGGCAGTGGCTGCTGCCGGTGATGCACGCGCTCTCGCCCTCATAGAGGCTGGAGAGCAGCAGGTTCAGGAAGGTCAGGTCGTAGCTCAGGGTCAGACGGCCCCGCAGCCCGTGGAGCGCGCCGATGCGGCGGCAAAGCCCGCAGTAGGCCGTGCGGTAGCGGGCTTTGGCGGCATCGTCCAGCGCGGCCTGATTCGGGATGACATATCCAAACATGGCTCAGCTCTTCTTGATGAACTGGGTGCCGCAGCGGGGGCAGGAGATCTGGATGCGGCCCCGGCCCCGGGGCACCCGCAGCTTCTGACGGCACTGGGGGCAGCGGTAGTAGTGGTAGAGCCTGCGGTTGTTCCACTGGTCGCGCAGGCTGCTGAATTTGCTGCGGATGCGGTCCTTCACGGCGTAGTATCGATAGTTCTCCTCGGTGCGCTTGGAGATGTTGTGGCTGAACATCCGGTAGTAGCAGAAGCCCAGCAGCACCATGCCGACATACAGCAGCAGAGGAAGCCGGGTGAGGATATAGGCCAGCACCAGCACGAGGGATGCGATGTTCAAAAACTGGTTCAGGCCGTCGGTGCCGTAGCGGCCGATCATGAACTGGCGGATCTTTTCTTTCATAAACGTCCTTCCTCATAAAAGAGGGGCGGGTGCGCCGCCCCTCGGCATTTTTCTGCTCTCAGGATACCATGCAACCATGAGAAAATTTTGAACAGAGTGCAAACCTATCGTAAAGAGACGGGATTTAACCCCTCTCCTCCTCCCGGCGGCGGATGGTAAGGGAGGCTTCGGTGTCCAGCGCACCTTCCATCCGGCAGCGCAGCCGGGCCGGGCCGGCCTCGCCGGTGGTGGCGAGATAGGTGCCTGCCATGCCGCCCCGCAGGGGCACGACGCTGGGGCCGAGGACGCGCAGCGGCCCCTCCACGCTCAGCTGGACGGCCTCGCCGCAGTAGGGCAGGAGGTTGCCGTTCTGGTCGATGGCCCGGAGGCTGACGGCGGCGCAGTCCCATGTGGGGCCGTCGGTGAGGATGGGGTTGTGGACGGTGCATTCCAGCCGGACGCTCTGCACCGGCTCCTTCACGACGGTGCGGACGGCCCGGCCATGCCACACCGCCTCGAAGCGGTAGACGGCAGAGGGGCTGCCCAGCACGCCGATATATTTGTAGTAGAGCTGCAGCAGCTCGTTCCAGCTCAGATGCAGTGAGTACATCCGCGCCCGGGACAGGGGCGAAAGCTCCATGGCGTCCCGGCGCATCTCGTTGAGGATGGCGGCCACCTGTGGCGCAGCGGCCCGGTCAAGGCCCTCATACTTTTCCAGCAGCAGGCCCACGAAGTCGTGGATCTCGATGGGCGGGTGGGGCAGAGCCGCAAAGCGGCCCCGGCGGTCGGGGGAGAACTCGGCCACGAAGTCGTTGTCCCGGTAGAGCCGCAGGCTGTCGGCGTTGGTGAAGGCCCAGCACGCCCCCGCAAAGCCGCCCGGATGGTCGCCCAGCGCCATGGTGGACGAGACCTCCAACACGATGTCGGAGGGGGAGCGGGGGAGCTTCTGGCTGGCGTAGACGGCGGCAGAGAGCTTGGGGTTGCGGAACAGGTCCATCACGCCCTGATAGCTGATGCGGTCGCCGCTGCCGAACTCCCGATGGGTGTTGTAGTCGGCCATGCACCAGCCGAAGCTGCCGGCCACTCCCTGCTGGGCGATGGTGTCGTTGAGGACGGCGGCATAGCGCAGCGCCTGTGCCAGACGGTGGGGCTCGTCGTCAAAGGGCTTGGCCGGGAACTGTGCGCCCTCGAACTCGCTGATGAGGTAGCCTTTCCGGGGGTCGGGGGTGACGGCAGTGCGGGCCTCGCAGCCGACACCCCGGCCCCGGTAGGAGTAGTCGGTGTAAGCGTAGACGTCCTCCAGAAGCTGGCTGCGGCGGGTGCTGCGGGTGCCCGCCGTGGGGCGGGTGGGATCGAGGCGGCGGACCGTCTCGTTGGTACGCTTATAGAAGCTCTCGTCGTCGGCGCTGCCGCAGACCCGGACGCCCCAGAGGAAGATGCTGGGATGGCTGCGGCACTGGCAGACCATCTCGCGGCAGTTCTGCAGCGCCTGCGCTTTCCAGATGTCGTCGCCCACATACTGCCAGCCGGGCATCTCCACAAAGACCAGCAGGCCCAGCTCGTCGCAGGCGTCGAGGAAGGCGGGGCTGGGGGGCATCGTGAGCCGGACGGCGTTGCAGCCCAGCTGCTTTTTCAGCAGCTGGGCGTCCAGACGCTGGATGCTGTCAGGCATGGCATAGCCCTGATAGGCATAGCTCTGGGGGCGGTTGAGGCCCCGCAGCTCCACCCGCTGGCCGTTGAGATAAAACCCTCCGGCCACGAACTGTAAGGTGCGGAACCCGAAGCGGCAGCTCTTTTCGTCCAGCACCCGGTCGGGCAGCCCACCGGTACCGGGCCGGATGAGTCGGACGGTGAGGGTGTAGAGGGTGGGGTGCTCGATGCTCCACGGATGGACGCTGTTCAGCGCGCCGGTGATGGGCAGCGAAAGCTCACCGGTATAAAAAGCCCGGCTGCCCGAGGGGCTGCGGATCTCGGCCTGCAGCGTGCAGCCCACCGTCTCGCCCACGGTGGCAGTGTAGATGCGGAAACCGCCCTCGGCCTTCGTCTCGATGAAGATGTCCCGCAGGTAGGCGGTCTCCTTGACGTCAAGGCAGACGGCGCGGCAGATGCCGCCGTAGGTGAGGAAATCCATCTGCCCGCCGAAGGGCGGGATGTTCAGGTCCTCGCGGCTGTCGCAGCGGACGGCCACCACGTTTTTCTGGCCCAGAAGGAGGGCGCTGGTCAGGTCTACCGTAAAGGCGGTGTAGCCGCAGCTGTGGTGGAACACCCGCCGCCCGTTGCAGAACACTGTGGCGTCGTGGGCCACGGCCCCGAAGGTGAGCAGGATGGTGCGGCCCTCCCACTCTCTGGGCGCAAAAAACTCCCGCCGGTAGCCCGAGAGCTTCTGGTAGTCGTTCTCATTGCAGTAATTGTAGGGCAGGGTCTTGACCGTGTGGGGCAGGCGCACCTCTTCCAGCTCCAGCTCCGGGGACTCCGGCCGCACGATGGCGGGGTCGAAGACCGGGGTGAACTGCCAGCCGTCATTCCAATCGTAGTGTTCCATCACAAATGCTCTCCGTGGCAAAGAATACTTTTGCTCTTATGCTACCACAAAGTTATGAACGAAAAAAGAATCCGGGCCGTTTTTTATCGGTTTTGGAATAAAAATTCAAAAAGAAGGGGCCGCTCCCCCGGTGGGAAAGCGGCCCCTTGGAGAAAACCTCTCCGTCAGCGCTGACGCGCTGCCACCTCTCCTATCGAGGAGAGGCTTTGGCATTTCGCAAAGCTTTTCCTCTTCGCCAGAGGCTCCCCTCGGTAGGGGAGCTGGCAAAGCCGTCAGGCTTTGACTGAGAGGTTTAACGGATAAAATTCGTCATCGGCCGGCGGGGATTCTCCGGGTGCTCGATGCCGACGGCCCGGCCCGCCTCGATGCATCGGAGCAGCCATGCCATGTTGCGGCCCAGCTCCTGCATCACGGCGCAGCCCTCGGCGTCCTGCAGCACCTGCTCCGGGTTCGAGCCGTGGACCATCGGCCAGTAGGAGCCGCTCACCAGCGGCATATGGAAGAACTCGGGGTACTTCACCAGCTGGTCGAGGGTGGTCGTCGTACCGGCGCGGCGGGCCGAGCAGCAGATGGCGGCGGGCTTGTAGGCCAGATATTTGCCGCCTGCATAGGCGAGGCGGTCCATGAAGCTGGTCATATTGCCGGAGGCGGAAGCATAGTGCACCGGCGTGCCGAAGACGAAGGCGTCGGCGGTCTTGGCCTTCTCGATGGCCTCGTTGACCACACCGCCGAAGACGCAGCCCTTGCCGGCAGCACAGCCGCCGCAGCCGATGCAGCCGCCCACGGGCTTAGTGCCGACATTCAGGATCTCCGTCTCGATGCCGGCAGAGTTCAGCTCTCCGGCGATGAGGGTCAGTGCGGTATAGGTGCAGCCCTTTTCGTGGGGGCTGCCGTTGATGAGCAGGACTTTCATGATATATACTCTCCTTCTTGCGCCCGAAAAAGCGGCGTTCTGGGATAATTTTAGCACATTCAGGCCCGGAACGCAACGAATCTTGGCGCTGCCCTTGACAAAGAGCGGCGGTATGACGATAATATGAAGTTACGATAACAGGAAAGACCAAAGGAGGCCAAAACATGCGAGTCATTGCAGGAGAAGCCCGCGGCAGACGGCTGGAAGCGCTGCCCGGCACGGATATTACCCGCCCCACCCTCGATCAGGTGAAGGAGGCGATGTTCAGCATCGTCCAGTTCGACCTGCCCGGTGCCCGTGTGCTGGACCTGTACGCAGGCAGCGGCCAGCTGGGCATCGAGGCGCTGAGCCGGGGCGCTGCCCGGTGCGTATTTCTGGACGAGAACCGCGAGGCCGTCGGCATCGTGATGAAAAACTGCAAGAGCTGCGGCGTCTTTGACCGCAGCCGGGTCAACATCGGCGAGGCGGCGCGCTTCCTCTCTGCCTGCCGGGAGCAGTTCGATCTGGTCCTGCTGGACCCGCCCTTCCACAGCGGCACGCTGGAAAACATCCTTCCCCTCGTGGATAAGTGCGTCGCCCCCGGCGGCATCGTCATCTGCGAGAGCGAAACGAAGCTCGTCCTCCCCGCTGAGGTGGGCGGCTTGCAGCTGAAAAAGCAGTACAAGTACGGCAAAGTCCTGCTCTGGAAATATGGAAAGCCGATGGCAGACGCCGCCGAGGAAGAAGGAGAAGCCTGATGAACGTCAACGAGCTTTTGGATACCATTGAGGATCTGCTGGAAGAGAGCACGGGGATGCCCCTCTCGGGCGGCAAGCGCATCGTGGATGTGGAGCAGATCCGGGACTATCTCGATGACATCCGCGCGAATCTGCCGGTGGAGCTGCGGCAGGCCCAGTCCATCGTCAGTGACCGTGCCCAGCTCATCGAGTCGGCCAACGCACAGGCGCAGGCCATCGTGAAGAAGGCCGAAGAGCGTGCCCGCATCCTTGTGAGTGAGGCCGAGATCGTCCGCGCCGCCCAGCAGCGTGCGTCGGAGATCGTCTCCGCCGCCCAGACCGAGGCCCGCACCGTCCGCCAGACAGTGACGGATTACTGCGACAATATGCTGAAAACCACCGAGGAGACCATGGCCGAGAACGCCGCACAGGTGAAAAATGTCCGTGCGAACCTGCGCCAGACGCCCCGCCGCGGCGCATAAGAGGGCTTCCAAGTCCCTGCGAGTCAAAGTGACGATTCGCAGGGACTTTTTTTGTGCGATTTTGTAGGAAAAAAGCAAAGGAAAAAACTTGCATTCGACGCTGTGATTTGCTACAATAAAATAGAGTCGTCAGGTATCTTGACAGCACTTAAACGGGACAAACTCCCGGGGAGATGTCCGGCGTATCGGACGGCTCGGAACACGAAACGAAGGGAGGCTGGGCACGATGACACAAAAAGAAGAGATGGTGCAGTTCGACCCGGCCTCGTTTGAGCATATCCCTGTGCTTCTGAACGAGTGCCTCGACGGACTGAACATCGACCCGGCAGGCATTTATCTGGACGGCACGGCGGGCGGTGCGGGGCACTCCCGCCAGATCGCCCTCCGCCTCGACGGCACAAAAGGCGGGCGGCTCGTCTCGCTGGATCAGGACCCTGACGCGGTGCAGACCGCCCGGGCGCGTCTGGCCGGGCTTCCGGCCACCGTGGTGCAGATCAATTTCCGCTATGCCGGACAAGCCCTCGAGGGCCTCGGCATCGAGAAGATCAACGGTGCGCTGCTGGATCTCGGCGTTTCCAGCCATCAGCTGGATGACGCGGCCCGGGGCTTTTCCTACCGGGCGGACGCTCCGCTGGATATGCGGATGAGCCAGCAGGGGGAGACGGCGGCAGACCTCGTGAACACCGCCAGCCGGGAAGAGCTTGCCCGCATCCTGCGGGACTACGGCGAGGAACCCTATGCATGGCAGATCGCCGGGCATATCGTGGAGGCACGGGAGACGGCCCCCATCGAGACGACCCTGCAGCTGGCCGACATCGTGGCCAGCGCCATGCCGCCGGCAGAGCGGCGCAAGAACAAGAACCCTTCGCGGCGCACCTTTCAGGCGCTGCGCATCGCAGTCAACCATGAGCTGGACGCTCTGGAGGAGGGGCTGGACACCATCTTCGACCACCTCGCCCCGGGCGGAAGGCTGTGCGTCATCACCTTCCATTCGCTGGAAGACCGGCTGGTGAAGAACAAATTCCGCCGCTGGTCCACGGCCTGCACCTGCCCGCCGGAGTTCCCGGTCTGCGTGTGCGGCGGCAAGGCGAAAGCAAAGCTCATTACCCGAAAGCCTATCGAGGCCGACCAGCAGGAACTGGAGGAGAACCGGCGGAGCCGTTCTGCCCACCTGCGCGTTTTGGAGAAACTCTGAGCCGGACAGGGCACCGCTCAGGGTAAGAGGAGGAGATCACTATGGGTCAGCCAGCCTATGATATGTCGTCTGAGGTGCGCCGCAGAAAAGCACCTCAGACGCAGCGCAAGGTCGCGCTGCGGGTGGAAAAGGGCGGCAAGCGCCATCTTGACCCGGTCCAGGCGGCCATGCAGCATCTGCTTCAGCTGATCTCGATGGCACTGCTGGCAGGCCTTGCGGTCAGCCTGCTCTGGAGCGAGGCCCAGCTGGTGGAGGTCAACGACCAGATCCAGAAGGCCAAGGCAGAGCTTGTGAGCGAGCAAAGCCAGTACACCTACTACAACAGCGTCCTCAACAGCAAGACCAACATCACCAGCGTGGAAGAGGTGGCCGGTCGTCTGGGCCTGATGAAGATGGACCAGAGCCAGATCACCTACATCCGCCTCGACAGCGAGAGTGTGCTGGTGCGCAGGGAGTCGGCTGTCCACCAGTGGACGGATTTTCTGCACGACGGCGCAATGACCGTTCTGGCCTCCGTCGGCAGCATAAAATAAGCAAACAGACAGAAAAGCGTGCGGCAGCGCACGCTTTTCTGGTTTCTGCAGGAGAATACCATGCAAAACAAGCCCTCCAAAAACCAGCACAGGAACGTCTACTACCGCCTTCGCCGCAGCGACCCGCACGAGCGCCTCAGCGCACGGCTGCGGCGTTTCAGCTTCGGCGCGGCGGTATTTTTTGTCATGGCGGCTGCGGGCATCGTGACCTACAGCCTGTATAAGATCCAGATCGAACAGGGCGCGACCTTCCGCCAGTATGCAGCCGAGCAGCAGCTGCTGGACAGCACCATTCAGGCGACGCGGGGCGAGATCTACGACGCCTCCGGCATTACGCTGGCCTCTACCAGCGTAGTATGGACCATCTGGGCCGACCCCAGCTATTCCACGGCCCTCTTCACCAGCCAGACCGCCGAGGAGACGGGCGAAGTCCTCAAGACAGTGGACGAGACGACGCTGGCGGAGGTGAGCCGTCAGATCACCCTGCGGCTGCTCTCCGGCGACGGGGAGAGCCTTGACCGCGTGGACAACTCTTCGGCGGAGTACCAGACCCAGTACCAGACCGTCCACGACGCGCTGGCGAAGAATACCTCCTCCTATCAGGTCCTTGCCACCAAGGTGAACAACGCCGTCAAGCTCTCCATCGAGAAATACGTCAGCACCTACAACAAAGAGCACACCAAGGCCAAGACGCTGGAGGACGGCACCACCGTCCGGAAGGGCCGCGTCTCCATCTCCTCGTCCAAGAGCTTCCAGCGGGATTACCCCTACGGTGCGTTCGCCGCGTCGGTGCTGGGCTTCTGCAACGGCGAGGGCGAGGGCTTCTATGGACTGGAAAAGTCCTACGACTCCACCCTTGCGGGTGTCAACGGCCGCACCATCACCCGCCGCAACGCCTACGGCAACGCCATCGCCGACGCCAACGCCACCACCTATGCCGCCAAGGACGGCTCCAATCTGGTGCTGTCGCTGGACGTCAACGTGCAGGAGGTGGTGGAACGCTACCTCAACGAGGCTGTCTACGCCAACAATGTCGAGAACCGCGGCACAGCCATCGTCATGAACGTCAAGACGGGTGCCATCCTCGCAATGGCCTCCAAGCCCGACTTCGACCCCAATGATCCGCTGGATTTCAGCGCGAACCTGACCTATCTGAGCGAGCAGGTGCAGGCCGAGCCGGAGATCTATACCACCTACCTCAAGGACCCGGACGACCCCAAAAAATTCCTGCTGGACGAGAACGGCAAGAAGATCCCGGATCCGGACCCGGACTACACCGGCACCTACCGCGACATCCAGTGGAAGAACAAGGCTATCACCGAGCTGTACTACCCCGGAAGCGTCTTTAAAGTCATCACAGCGGCGATGGGGGTGGACTCGGGCAAGGCTACCTATTACACCACCTTCAACTGCTCCGGTGCTTACGGCGTGGCGAAGGAGACTTACCACTGCGCCGGAAAGAAGTCCCACGGGGTCCAGAACCTCGCCGAGGCCCTCCGCAACAGCTGCAACATCTACTTCATCCAGCTGGGGCAGCGGCTCGGTTCCAGCGTCTTTTATGACTATTTCGACGCCTTCGGCTTCACCGAGCGCACCGGCGTGGATCTGCCCAATGAGACGGGCATGATGAAGTATTACACCAAGAACCAGCTGGGGGAGGTAGAGCTTGCGTCCTCCGCCTTCGGTCAGGCCATGGCCGTGACCCCGCTGCAGGTCTGTACTGCCATCTCGGCAGCGGTCAACGGCGGCTACCTCGTCACCCCCCATGTGGTGGATAAGATCACCGACCAGAACGGCAATGTGGTCGAGGAGGTCGGCGCGAACGTCCGCCGTCAGGTCATCAGCAAGAGCGCCAGCGAGACCATCCGCCAGATCATGGAGTACGAGGTGGGCGACGGCTCCACCAGCGGCGGCGGTTCCAACGCCTACGTCGCAGGCTACCGCATCGGCGGCAAATCCGGCACCTCCGAGCAGCTGAACATGGAGCGCCGTGCCGACGGCGACTACAAGAAGGTCGCCTCCTTCGCAGCGGTCCTGCCCGCCAACGACCCGGAGATCCTGGTCTACGTCATGCTGGACGACCCCAACAACGCCCGCACCGACTACTCCTCCATTCTGGCTGCGCCTGTGGTCGGCAACATCATCAGTGAGATCGCCCCCTATCTGGGCATCGCCACCGACGGCATCGACCGCAGCCAGACCACCGTGAAGGTGCCCAACCTCGTGAGCAAGGAGTGGAGCAACGCGCAGGTCGCCCTGAACAACAAGGGCCTCAAGCACCAGCTGGTGGAGAGCGAGAGCAGCCAGACCGCTGCTGTCGTCACCTACCAGTACCCCCATGCGGGAGCGGAGGTGGCCAGCGGCACCACCATCTATCTGTATACCGATACCTATTCCGGCAGTCACACCGAGGTGCCGGATGTCAGCGGAAAGAGCGCCGATTTTGCCCGCCAGATGCTGACCGCCGCCGGACTGAACTGTCAGGTGGCAGGGGACAGCACCGGCACGGTGCAGAGCCAGAGCGAAGCCGCAGGCGCCAGTGTCCAGAAGGGCACCGTCGTTACCATCACCTGCGGGTAACAGACGGAGGCTCTTTTGCAGCTGACTTGCCCTCTCCGTCATCGCAGGCGATGACACCTCTCCCAAAGGGAGAGGCTTTCGGAAGTCGTTACATCATCTTATAAGGGGAGAATGATCTATGGAACATATCGCAGCAGATCTGCTTTTGAAGGGCCTTGCCCCCGAGGGCTTCGCCGACGGCCAGCCCATCGGCCTCGTGACCACCGACAGCCGCGAGGTCTGCCCCGGCTGCATCTTCGTGGCATTTCCGGGCGAGAGGTTCGACGGCCATGATTTCGCGGCCAAGGCGCTGGAAGAGGGGGCGGCCTATGTCGTGCTGAACCACCCGGTGGAGGGGGTCTCGGCAGAAAAGGCAGTCATCAGCCCCGACAGCTACCACGCCATGATGGTCATGGGGGCGAACTACCGCAGCCAGTTCCATCCCAAGGTGGTGGGCGTCACCGGCAGCGTGGGCAAGACCACCACCAAGCAGATGACCTATGCCGCCATCGCGGGCTTCGGGGATACCATCAAGACCGAGGGCAACCAGAACAACGAGCTGGGCCTGCCCCGCACCCTGTTCCGCATCGGGCGGGAGACCGAATACGCCGTGGTGGAGATGGGCATGAGCCACGCAGGCGAGATCGAGCGTCTGGCCCGCTGTGCCCGTCCCGATGTGGGCATCATCACCTGCATCGGCGTGTCCCACATCGGCAATCTGGGCAGTCAGGAGAACATCTGCAAGGCGAAGCTGGAGATCTGCGCGGGCCTTGCGGAGGGTTCGCCCCTCGTGCTGAACGGTGACGACCCCTTCCTCCGCAAAGCTGCTCTGCCCGGCCATGTCCGTCCGGTGTGGTTCAGCCTCGGTGACGAGAGCGCCGACGTCTGTGCCCTCAATGTCCGGCAGGAGGGGGACGGCATGGCCTTCACCCTCTGCGACAGGGCCGCGGGCCGCTATGAAGTGACCATCCCCGCCATGGGCCGTCACAACGTGGCGAATGCGCTGGCCGCGTATGCCGCCGCCACCCGTCTGGGCCTCGCGCCCGAGGGCGTTATCGCAGGTCTGGCCGATTTCGAGCAGACCGGTATGCGCCAGAAGGTGGTCCACGCGGGCGGCATGGATGTCATTGAGGACTGCTACAACGCCAACCCCGACAGCATGAAAGCCGCGCTGGCCATGTTCCGGGAGTACCCCTGCAAGCGCCGTTTTGCCCTGCTGGGCGATATGCTGGAGCTGGGGGAGATGAGCGCCTCTGCCCACGAGGAGCTGGGCCGTCAGGCAGCCGGGGCCGGGCTGACCGCCCTCATCACCTACGGCCCCGAGGCTGCACGGACGGCGGAGGCCGCAAAGGCGGCGGGCCTTGCCGACGTGGTCCACGCCGGGGACTACCAGCAGGCGGCCGACGCCCTGCTGGCCCGAATGAAGGCCGGAGACGCTTTGCTGGTCAAGGCCAGCCGCGGCATGGCGCTGGAAAAGGCGCTGGCTCTGTTCTATCCCGTCTGCGGGAAGTAAAGAAATACTTGGGGTATTATTATGATTCGTTTTGCCTTGATCGTCGCCTCGACGCTGGGTTTTTTCCTCACGGCGGCGCTCGGGAATTTAATGATCCCGCTGCTCCGGGCGTTCCACGGCCGGCAGCAGCCTCAGAAGGAGGCCGAGCCGCCCACGATGGGCGGGCTGTGCCTCATGATGGGCACGATGGCGGCGGTGGGTGTCGGCTGGACGGCGGCCTGCGTCGCCCAGCCTGAGCTGCTGGGCAGCGAGAACCTGCTGACCACCCGGCTGCTCATCGCCCTCTTCGGGGCGCTCTGCTTCGGGGGCGTGGGCCTCGCGGACGATCTGGCCCGGCTGCGGCACCGCTCGCCGCTGGGGCTGCGCCGTCCGGTGCGGCTGGGGCTGGAGGCGGCCTCCGGCACGCTGGTGCTGGCCCTGCTGGGGCTGAACGACTGCCTGCCCGACGGGCTGGCCGTCCCGGGCCTTGGCTACTGCACCCTCGGGCCGCTGGCCCCGGCGGTCTGGCTGGTGCTCCTCGTGGCGCTGGCCGAGAGCGTCCGCACCGCCGACGGGATGGACGGCACGGTCTGTGGCTGCGCCTTCATCGCCATGCTGGGCCTCATGACGGCCATGACGCTTCTGGGCTGGTTCCCGCTGGGAGTCCTCCCGGCGGCGCTGGCCGGGGCCTTGATGGCCTTTCTGCTCTGGAACTTTTACCCCGCAAAGCTCCGCCCCGGCGCGGTGGGATGCCAGTTTCTGGCCGGTGCGCTGGGCTGTGTGCCCCTGAGCATCGGCTGGCCCGGGCTGACTCTTCCGCTGGCTCTGCCCTACTGGCTGGAGGGCGGCATGGTGGCTTTGCAGATCATCGTATGGAAGGCCTCCGGCGGGCGGCGGCAGCTGTTCGGCACCGCGCCGCTCCACCGCTGGCTCGAGAAGCGGGGCTTTGACCCGGTGAATATCTTTTATATCTTTGGAGTTCTGGCCCTGCTGGGCCTCGCGCTGACCTTGCAGGCGGCGCGGGCCAGCTGAGCGGCCTGTAAGGAGGGAGTGCGGATGGCGACCATCCGAAGAAAAAAGTCTGAGCCGATCACCATCGTCCAGAAAGACCCCGGCCCATGGCCGCATGTGCTCATCAACTGGCTGGCGACGCTGGCGGTCATCATCGTGTTCGGGCTGATCATGCTGTTCAGCGCCAGCTACACCACGGGCTACCTGCGGATGGGAGACAGCTTCTACTACATCGAGTCCCAGATGTTCTGTCTGGGTCTGGGTCTGGGGGCGATGCTGCTCTTCTCCCGCATCGACCACCGCTTCCTGCGCAGGCTGGTCTGGCCGGGCTATCTCCTCTGCATCCTCATGCTCATCGCGGTGCTCTTCAGTGCACCCCTGAACGGCTGCCGCCGCTGGCTGCGTGTGGCCGGTGTCACGGTCCAGGTGTCGGAGATCGCCAAGTTCGAGATGATCCTGCTCACGGCCCATCTGGCCGCGAAAGCGCCCCATCTGGAAAAGCTCGACCCCTCCTCGCCCCGCCGGATCCCGGTACGGAAATGGCTCTACCAGCGCATCGTGCGGGAGCTGGTCATCCCGCTGCTGCCCCTTGTCCCGGTGGTGGGCCTGCTGGTGCTGGAGCCGCATATGTCGGGCATCGTCCTGACGACGGCCATCGTGGGCACCATCCTCATGCTGGGCGGCAGCGGCGGCGTCATCACATGGGCGTGTGCCGGCCTCGGCGCGAGCCTATTGCAGACGCTGCTGGGGCATATCGACTCCATCCCCTACCTGCAGAGCCGCCTCGACGGCTGGACGCATGACCTTACCAAGATGACCGACCAGACCCTGCAGAGCCTTTACGCCATCGGCTCCGGCGGCGTGACGGGCCTCGGCCTCGGCAACAGCATCGAAAAGCAGCTCTGGCTCCCCGAGAGCACCAACGACTTCATCTTCAGCGTCGTCTGCGAGGAGCTGGGGTTCGTGGGGGCTGTGGTGGTCATCCTGCTCTTCGTCCTCTTCCTCGTGCAGGGGCTGTGGATGGCGTTCCACGCCGAGAACCGCTACTGTACGCTGGTGGGCATCGGCATCATGGCCCAGATCGCGTGGCAGGTGTTCTGCAACATCGCGGTCGTCACCAACACCCTGCCCAACACCGGCATCTCGCTGCCCTTCTTCTCTTCCGGCGGCACCAGCCTCATCCTGCTGCTGGCCGAGATGGGCGTGATGATCAACATCGGCCGGGGCGGCGAGCGCGCCCGCCTCGAGCGGGAGAACCGCCGCGCCCTGCGAGAGCAGCAGGAAAAGAGACCGGATAACACCATTGTACTCAGACCCGATATGGGCCTCTGACCGTTCAAGGAGGAAATCATCATGCGTGTACTCATCGCAGCCGGCGGTACGGCCGGACACATCAACCCGGCTCTGGCCATCGCGGGAGCCATCAAAAAAGCCGACCCCGCCGCAGAGATCCATTTTGCAGGCCGGAAGGAGGGGATGGAATACCGCCTCGTGACGCAGGCGGGCTACCCCTTCCACCACATCGAGATCACCGGCTTTCAGCGGAAGCTCTCCCTCAACAACATCAGACGGAACCTCATCACCCTCTGGAATCTGGCCCTTTCCGGCCCGAAGGCCAAGGCAATGATGAAGGAGGTCCAGCCCGACCTCGTCATCGGCTGCGGCGGCTATGTCTCCGGCCCGGTGGTGCGCTGCGCCGCCAAGAAGGGCATCAAGACCGCCATCCACGAGCAAAACGCCTTCCCCGGCGTGACCAACAAGCTGCTGGCCCCCGATGTGGACATCGTCTTTGCCGCCGTGCCCGCCGCTGTGGAGAAGCTGGGCGCCCCCGAAAAGACGCAGGTGGTGGGCAACCCGGTCCGGCCCGAGGTGTTCGAGAAGGCCGGGGAGCGGGAAGCCATCCGCGCTCAGCTGGGCGCAGGCGATCGCACCGTCATCCTCTCCTTCGGCGGCAGTCTGGGTGCGCGCAGAGTCAACGAGGTGGTGGCCGACCTCTGCGCATGGGAGCAGAAGGAAAATAAGCCTGTGCTCCACATCCACGCCACCGGACAGTACGGCGTGGAGCTGTTCAAAGATCTTGAGAAGGAAAAGAGCTTCGCCCCCGGCGAGAGCCTTGAGGTGAAGGAATACATCAACAATATGCCCGAGCTGCTGGCCGCTGCCGACCTCGTCATCAGCCGTGCCGGTGCCCTGACGCTGGCCGAGCTGGAAGCCGAGGGCCGGGCCGCCGTCCTCATCCCCAGCCCCAATGTGGCCGAGAACCACCAGTATTACAACGCCATGGAGCTGCAGAAGGCCGGGGCCGCTGTGGTCATCGAGGAAAAGGACCTGACCGGTGAGAAGCTCATCTCCACCGTCTCCGGCCTGCTGTCTGAGCCGGGCAAGCTGGCGGCGATGGGCCGGAATGCCCGCAGCCTCTCGGTGGACGACAGCCTTGACCGGATCGTGGACGCCCTGCTCAAGCTGGTCAAGACCCCGTGATTGATTCGACGGCCCGCTTGTGATAAAATCAGACGGAAAGGAGGCTGCGCCGCACCATGACCCAAAACCGAAATGACCGCCGTGCCGTGCCGCAGAACAGCGCCCGGCCCCGCAGGCCGCAGGCCCAGAACGGCTCCCGCAGAGCCTACGACTGGACACAGGACCGGCGTGCCTCCGCCCCGCAGCGCCGCACCCGGCCGCAGGGTTATCAGGAGCAGACGCTGGACTTCTCCGGCGGGGATGGGAGCTTCGAACACTGCGGGGACAACAGCATCCGGTTCCCCCAGCAGACGGCCCGCCGCCCCAATGGTCAGAGCCGGGCAGGACAGGCCCGCCGTCCGGCCCGGCAGCAGGGCCAGAGGCCCCGCAGCCAGAACACACAGCAATATCCCCGCAGCAGCCAGCGGCCCGGCAGTGCACAGAGCAATGGCCGCTACCGCCCCACCGAAGCGAACCTTCGCAGCCCGGCCCGGCGGGAGGGCAGAAAGAAGCGCCGCCTGACCCGGGCCGCCATCCGCCGCCGCAGGGCCATCCGCCGCCTGACCGCGCTGGCGCTGCTGCTCTGCGTCATCGGGGTGGGCGTCTACCTCACTGTGACCATGCTTTTCAAGATAAACACCCTGCAGGTGATGTCCGACGGAGCGGTGGTGAGCGAGGTGGGCGGCTATTCCAGCACCGAAATTCTGGAGGCGCTGGGGGTCCACGCCGAGGAGAACATCTTCAGCTTCGACCCGGCGGAGAAGTCCGCCGCGCTGGAGCGGCAGTTCCCTCTGCTGGAGAACATCCATGTGGAGCGGGATTACCCCAACACGGTGGTGGTGCGGGCCGATGCGGCCACCGCCGCCTACGCCATGCAGACCTCCGGCGGCTGGCTGAGCCTCTCCGCCGGACTGAAAATTCTGGATAAGACCGCCGCCCAGCCGGAGCTGCCCGTCCTCTATGGCGGCGAGCCAGAGTCTGCGACGCCGGGCGTCCAGCTGGAATTTGCAGCAGATACGCCGGCGGCGTCGGACAGCGCCGCGTCCAGTGAGGCAGCAGCCCCCGCCGATAAGCGCCTCGACTCCCTGAATACCCTGCTGACCGCGCTGGACAGCAGCGGTCTGGGGGAGGACGTCACCCGCATCGAGTTCGAAGACCCCGAGCAGATGGCGTTCCTGTATCAGGGCCGCATCAGCGTGCTTCTGGGCACTTTGAACGAGCTGGACTATAAGCTCCGGCTGGCAAAATACGTCCTGCTGGACGAGGACGGCAAGGGCTGCTCGCCCACCGACACCGGGATGCTGGACCTGAGCCACCTGAGCGCCTCGTCCACCCGCAAATTCCGCTTTGCACAGGGAGAGCCGACCCTGCCCTCGGGCTATATCGCCCCGGTGCAGGCCGAGGCCCCGGCAGAGCCGGAGCCTCAGCCGGAGGAAGCCTCCGACCCCGAACCCGACACGGAGGGCGCGGACGCCGCGCCTGCCGATGAACCCACTGCCGCAGCGGCAGAACAGCAATAAGGAGCATCTGAACCATGAAACTGGAACAACTGTTGGAGGGCGTGCCCTATACGCTGGTGCAGGGCAGCCTTGAGCTTGACATCGAGGACATCATCTACGACAGCCGCAAGGCGGCCCCGGGGCGGCTCTTCGTCTGCATCGTGGGCACCCAGCGGGACAGCCATGACTATGCCGCCCAGTGCGCGGCCGAGGGGGTCACGGCGCTGGTCATCCAGCACGACATCGACCTTTCTGCCGTCCCCGGCGTCACCGTGCTGAAGGTGGAGAGCAGCCGCTATGCGCTGGCCCTCATGAGCGGCAATCTCTTCGGCAACCCCTCCCGCCGGATGACCATGATCGGCGTCACCGGCACCAAGGGCAAGACCACCACCACCCATATGATCAAGAGCGTACTGGAGGCCGCAGGCCGCAAGGTGGGCATGATCGGCACCAACGGCATCTACTTCCTCGGCCACCATCAGGAGACGGCCAACACTACCCCCGAGAGCTATGAGCTGCAGAAGACCTTCCGGGAGTTTCTGGACGCGGGCTGCGACACGGCTCTGATGGAGGTGTCCAGTCAGGGCCTCATGATGGACCGCGTGGCGGGCATCCACTACGACGTCGGCGTCTTTACGAATCTCTCGCCCGACCACATCGGCCCCGGCGAGCACAAGACCTTCGAGGAGTACCGCAGCTGGAAGGGACAGCTCTTCCGGCGCTGCACCACCGGCGTCGTGAACATCGACGACGAGAACACCGAGGCCCTGCTGGAAGGCCACACCTGCAAGCTGGTGACTTACGGCTGCGATGAAAAGGCCGACTACCGCGCCGGTACTTACCAGCTGCTGCGCACCCACGACTTCCTCGGCGTCCAGTTCCATGTCTCCGGCAAGGACGATATGGACGTCAAAGTCAATATGCCCGGTGAGTTCAGCGTCTACAACGCGCTGGCTGCCCTCACCGTGGGCAAGGTGCTGGGCCTGCCGGATGAGGCCATCCACGAGGGCCTGAGCCGCTGCGTGGTCAAGGGCCGCGTCGAGCTGGTGCCCATCAGCAGGAAGTTCACCATCCTGCTGGACTACGCCCACAACGAGGTCTCCACCGAGAGCCTGCTGACCACCCTGCGGGCCTACAAGCCCCATCGTCTCGTGGTGGTGTTCGGCTGCGGTGGCAACCGCTCCAAGCTGCGCCGCTACGGCATGGGCGAGATCTGCGCCAAGATGGCCGACTTCTCCATCCTCACCGAGGACAACAACCGCTTTGAGAAGGTGGAGGACATCCTCGCCGACATCCGCGTGGGCATGAATAAGGGCAACCCCGACGCCAAGTTCGTGGAGATCCCCGACCGCCTCGATGCGCTGCACTATGCCGTGGACCACGCACAGGAGGGCGACCTCATCGCCGTCATCGGCAAGGGCCATGAGACCTACCGCGACCGCGAGGGCGTCAAGACACCCTTCCTCGAGCGGGAGCTGCTGGAAGAGTATGCCCAGCAGATCGGCCTTGAATAAAGTGTAATATTTGGACATAAAAATACCGGCTGTGCAGCTGCACGGCCGGTATTTTTTTGGATTCCGGAGGGAGTTGATGCTTCTCGGCCAGCGCCTTCTGCGCCCTTTCCTCGGGGATGAGGCTGGTCATGCTCTTGAGGATGACCAGCTCCTCGAGGATGTCACCGGCCTGCTCCTGCACCTTGCTGTGACGGTCTCCATGGTGCAGTCCTTCATGCGCAGGACAGCAGCTTGAAGCCGGCGAAGCTGAACAGGGTGCCGGCAGCAAACTACAGTTTGTATTTTCAAACAAACCGGGAATTTCGGAGAAATCTCTGCCAGAGTCTTGCGAAGGATGCTGCATCCGTTGTACAATAAACATTGTATGACCAAAGACAGCGACAGGGCGGCGTGTTCCGGCCTGTTCCAGATAAGTGAGGCAGGAAATGGAAAAGAAAGAGATCCGTGTGCTGGCGCTCGACCTCGACGGCACCCTGACCAACGACCAGAAGGTCGTTACCCCCACCACCCGGACGGCGCTGGACGCTGCCGCCGCCAAGGGTGTGACCATCGTGCTGGCTTCGGGCCGTCCCACGGCGGGTGTGGTGCCGCTGGCGCGGGAGCTGGAGCTGGACAAGAAGGGGGGCTGCATCCTCTCCTACAACGGCGGCTCCATCACCGACTGTGCCACCGGCAGGACGCTCTACAGCCAGTGGCTGGACCCTGAGGTGGTGCCGGCCCTCTGCGCCTTTGCCAAGGAGCAGAAGGTGGCCATCGTCACATACAATGAGCAGGGCGTCGTCTCCGAAAGCCCTGAGGACCCGTGGGCGCTGAAGGAGTGCTTCACCTGCGGGCTGCCCATGCAAAGGGTGGAGGATCTCGCCGCCTATGTGGACTACCCCATCTGCAAGATGCTCATCACCCTCGACCCCGCCCGCCGCGACGAGGTGCTGGCAGCAGGCCGGAAGGTGTTCGAAGGCAAGATCGACCTCTACCCGTCCAGCCCCTTCTTCATCGAGGCCGTGCCGCTGGGCGTCGCCAAGGACGTGAGCCTTGCGGGCCTGCTGGAAGAGATGGGCCTGACCCGCGACAACCTGATGGCCTGCGGCGACGGCCTCAACGACCGCTCCATGATCCGCTATGCCGGTGTGGGCGTGGCCATGCAGAACGCCGAGCCGCCCGTCAAGGAGGCCGCCGACTATGTGACGGTGGCCGACAACAACCACGACGGCGTGGCTGAGGCCATTGAGAAGTTCATTTTGTGAAAGGATGCCAAACGCAAATGCCGCGCAACTTAGTTTTGTTCGATCTGGAGTGGAATATCGGCTATAAGCCCTTTACCTTCAATTACCATGGCGTCCAGCAGACGCTCCGGGGCGAGATCATCGAGATCGGCGCTGTCAAGATCGACGAGGACGCCAATGTGCTGGATACCTTCTCCATCCATCTCCGTCCCCGCATCTTCCGCAGCCTGCAGCACCACATCGCCAAAGTCACCGGTCTGACGCAGGAGGACCTCGACAAGGGCGAACCCATCCTTCAGGGCCTCCGCCGCTTCATGAAGTGGTGCGGCCCCGATGCCGAGTTTGCCGAGTGGGGGCTGGACGATGTACCGGTGCTCAAGCAGAACCTCTTCCTGTGCAACCTCGACGAGAGCCGCCCGACGGTCTGGTATGACCTGCAGCAGATCTTCCTGCGGGAGCATCCCCGCAAAGAGGGCGAGGGGATGAAGCTGGAGAGCGTCGTCACCCGGATGGGTATCCCGATGGAGCGGCCCTTCCACGATGCCCTGTCTGATACCCTCTACACCGCCGACATCTGCCGCAGGCTGGACCTGCGGGCCGGGCTGGCCGCTTACCCCACTGAGGACGAGACGCTGCACCAGAATCTCTGCCCGACGCCGGGCGACTACCGGGATTTCAAGGTGTTCCGGGGCTATCTGGAACAGTCCACATGGAAGCTGGACCCGGTCATCGGCACGATGGCCTGCCCGGTCTGCAGCACGGCCCTGCAGCCGGACGACGTCTGGCTGAAAAAGGGGAGCAGCGGTTGGTATACCCTGTCCCAGTGCCCCGTCTGCGCGGGCAAGGGCGGCGAGGCCGGCCGGGGCGTATTCCAGAAATACCGGATGTCGCGCCGGGATGGCCTGCACTGGGCCTTCGCCCGCTGCATCCAGATGCCGGACGATGCCTCTCTGGCCAACTGGAAAAGGCAGCGCGCCCAGTATCTGGAACGCCAGCGCATCAAGGCCGAAAAGCAGGCCGCCGAAGCGGCCCGGAATCCATAAAAAGAGAATATCGTGCAGGAAAGCGAGGGCCTGTTCCGTTGTTATAGGAGAGATGAGGCTGTAAAATGGCAAAATTGCTCAGATTTTGTTCATCTCCCGGTCATAGATGATGGATATACTATGATTCAATAATGGTCGGAAGCGAAAGGAAGGGTACGGGCACGATGGAAATGACGCTCATCGACGGGATACATCAGCTGGGTACGCTGGAATTCTGGAAGACATTGCTGGACAGCTTTGAGGGGCTGGGGCCGGTGGCACCTATCCTTCTGGCGATGGTGGAGTCCATCTTCCCGCCGCTGCCCCTCATCGCCATCGTGGCCCTCAACGTCGCAGCCCACGGCGGGCTGCTGGGCTTTGTCTACAGCTGGGTCGGCGTTGCTGCCGGAGGCACGGTGGTGTTCCTGTTCTGGCGGCGGGTGGTCAAGCGCTTTTTCTGGAAGCTGGCCTCCCGCTCTGAAAAGCTGAAAAAGGCCCAGCAGTGGGTCAGCCATGTGGACACCGCCACCCTCTTCATGCTGGCGGTCCTGCCCTTCACGCCCACGGCGTTTCTGCATCTGGCCTTCGGCATCTCGGATTTTGACGAGAAGCGCTATCTGCTTACCCTTCTGGTCGGCAAAGCCGTGATGGTGGCGATGATGGCCCTCTTCGGCCAGTCGCTGGTCAGCTCGCTGCGGGATCCGGTGTACCTTATCCTCGCCATCGCCATCTGGGCCGGGATGTACTGGGTAAGCAAGAAGCTCTGCAAAAAGCACGATCTGAACTAATAAAAATGCGAAGCACTTGACTTTTTTGCGGAGGCAGCATATAATAAAATCAATGAAGGAAGAATCATCTTCATAGTTTTTCACCAATGAGCAAAACAAAACGCCTCCGGTAGTGACGTACCAGAGGCGTTTTGTTTTGCTAGGGGTTAGTGCTTACCGGCCTTAAGCTGTTCGTCAAGCCACTTGCAACGACGACGACCGCCGCCAGTGGCGGAAACAGGGAGGAGTTGTTGGGGCCGCGGCCAGCAGGATGCGAGCGGTAGCGAAGCAGACGCTGGGAGCCGCAACCCGGGTTCCATTAGAATTCGACGAAACACAAGAAAAGCCGCTGTACAGCTGTGAAAAGCTGCACGGCGGCTTTTGTGGTAGTACGCTTAGTTCTCGGCCAGATTGCCGGTGTAGAGCTGGTAATACTTGCCCTTTTTGGCGATCAGCTCGTCGTGGCTGCCGCGTTCAATGATGCGGCCCTGCTCGAGCACCACGATGCAATCCGCGTTGCGGACGGTGGAGAGGCGGTGGGCAATGACGAAGCTGGTGCGGCCGTACATGAGGCCATCCATGCCACGCTGCACCAGAGCCTCGGTGCGGGTGTCGATGGAGGAGGTGGCCTCGTCGAGGATGAGCACCGGCGGGTCGGCGACCGCTGCACGGGCGATGGCCAGCAGCTGGCGCTGGCCCTGCGACAGGTTCGCGCCGTCGCCGGTCAGCATAGTGTTGTAGCCGTCGGGCAGACGCTTGATAAAGCCATCGGCGTTGGCCAGACGGGCGGCGGCGATGCACTCCGCATCGGAGGCATCCAGCCGACCGTAGCGGATGTTCTCCATGACCGTGCCGGTGAACAGGTGGGTGTCCTGCAGCACGATGCCCAGAGAGCGGCGGAGGTCGGATTTCCGGATCTTCTGAATGTTGATGCCGTCGTACCGGATCTTGCCGTCCTGAATGTCGTAGAAGCGGTTGATGAGGTTGGTGATGGTGGTCTTGCCGGCGCCGGTGGAGCCGACGAAGGCGATCTTCTGGCCCGGACGGCCATAGAGGTTGATGTCATGGAGGACGGTCTTGTCCGGCAGATAGCCGAAATCGACGTCGGTGAAGGTGATGTCACCCTCCAGCTTGTGGTAGGTGGTGGTGCCGTCGTGGTGGGGGTGCTTCCACGCCCAGATACCGGTGCGTTCGCTGGTCTCCACGAGGGCGTCGTCCTTATCGTACTTGGCGTTGACAAGGGTGACATAGCCCTCGTCGGCCTCGCTGGGTTCATCCATCATCTTGAAGATGCGCTCTGCACCGGCCAGCGCCATGATGATGCTGTTGGCCTGCATGGATACCTGACTGATGGGCATATTGAAGCTCTTGTTCAGGGCGAGGAAGGCCATGACGGTGCCCAGCGTCACGCCGCCGATGCCGCTGACGGCCATGGCTGCGCCCACCAGAGCGCAGATGGCATAGCTGATGTTGCCCAGCTGGGCAGTGACGGGCATGATGATGTTGGCGAAGCTGTTGGCCTGCTTGGCGCTGTCCTTGAGCTTATCGTTCAGCTCACGGAAGCCCTCGAGGGTCTTCTGCTCGTGGGTAAAGACCTTGACGACCTTCTGGCCCTCCATCATCTCTTCGATGTAGCCGTTCACCCTGCCGAGGTCGCGCTGCTGGGCGATGAAGAACTTGCCGCTCTGCTGGGTGATCTTCTTGGAGCAGAACATCATCAGGGCCACCATCAGCATGGTGACGATGGTGAGCTGCCAGCTCAGCATACACATGCTGGCAAAGACGGAAACGATGGTGATGGCGCTGGATACCAGCTGGGGGATGCTCTGGCTGAGCATCTGACGGAGGGTATCCACGTCGTTGGTGTAGACGGACATGATGTCGCCGTGGGGATGGGTGTCAAAATAGGAGATGGGCAGGCTCTCCATATGGGTGAACAGCTCGATGCGCAGGTTGCGCAGGGTGCCCTGCGTGACGTTGACCATGATGCGGGCATTGAGCCATGCGGCGAGGATGCCCACCACATAGATGCAGCCCACCCGCATCAGTGCACCGGCCAGCGGCGCAAAGCTGGGGTCCTGCTGCTGGGTCATGGGGATGATGTAGTCGTCGATGAGGGTCTGGAGAAACAGGCTGGCCTGTACGTTGGCCAGTGCGCTGACCACGATGCAGATGAGCACGAGGATGCAGTGGGGCAGGTAGTGTTGGAAGACCTCTGCCATGATGCGCTTGAGCAGTCTGCCCGGGTTCTCGACCTTCGGACGCGGGCCGTGGACGACCTTTGCTTTCTGTTCTGCCATTACTGCTCACCTCCCTGCTTGTCGAAGTCGCCGCTGCCGCCCTGTGTCTGGCTGTTGTAGACTTCCTGATAGATCGTGTTGGTCTTCAGCAGCTCCTCGTGGGTGCCCAGACCGTTGATCTGGCCATTGTCCAGCACAAGGATGCGGTCGGCATCCTGCACCGAGGAGATGCGCTGTGCGATAATGATCTTGGTGGTGCCGGGGATCTCCTCCCGGAATGCCTTCCGGATCTTTGCGTCGGTGGCGGTATCCACGGCGCTGGTGGAGTCGTCGAGGATCAGGATCTTCGGCTTGCGCAGCAGGGCGCGGGCGATGGTCAGGCGCTGCTTCTGGCCGCCGGACACGTTGGAGCCGCCCTGCTCGATCCAAGTGTTGTACTTGTCCGGGAAACGCTCGATGAACTCATCGGCGCAGGCCAGCTTGGCCATCCGGATGCACTCTTCCTCGCTGGCGTTCTCGTTGCCCCAGCGGAGGTTGTCGAGGATGGTGCCGGAGAACAGGACGTTCTTCTGGAGTACCATGGAGACCTCCCGGCGGAGGACATTGAGGTCGTAGTCCCGGACATCCACGCCGCCCACGCTGACGGTGCCGCTTTCGGCATCGTACAGGCGGGGGATGAGCTGCACCAGACTGGACTTTGCGCTGCCGGTGCCGCCGATGATGCCCAGCGTCTCGCCGGGCCGGATGTCAAAGGTGATGTCGTTCAGGACGGGCTGGCCTGCGCCATGCTTATACTTAAAGGAGACATGGTCGAAGCGGATGCTGCCGTCCTTGACCTCCTGCACCGGGGCCTTGGCCGGGGGCAGGTCGGTCTTTTCGTCCAGGACCTCGACGATACGCTTGGCGGAGGCAGCGGACATGGAGATCATGACGAAAGCCATGCTCAGCATCATCAGGGCCATCAGGATGTTCATGATATAGCCGAACAGGGCGTTCAGCTGGCCGGTGGTCAGTGCGCCGTGGAGGATGTACTTTGCGCCGAACCAGCTCAGGGCGATGTTGCAGCCATAGATGGCCGTCAGCATGGCGGGGTTGTTGAAGCTCAGGCGGCTCTCGGCGTTGACGAACTGCTGGTATAGACCCTCGCAGGCCTTGGTGTACTTCTCGTTCTCAAAGCCCTCGCGGACGAAGCTCTTGACCACGCGGATGGCAGAGACATTCTCCTGCACCGAGGCGTTCAGGTTGTCGTAGTTCTTGAAGACCCGGTCGAAGATCTTGAAGGTGGGCACCATGATGCTGGCCAGCACGACCAACAGGAAGGCGACAGCCACCACGAAGATGAGGGCCAGCGGGCCGCCGATGGTAAAGGCTATGATGAGGGCGAACACCAGATGGACCGGGGCACGCACACACATGCGCTCCATCATCTGGAAGGCGTTCTGTAAGTTGGTCACGTCGGTGGTCATGCGGGTGACAAGGCCGGCGGTGGAGAATTTGTCGATGTTGGAGAAGGAGTAGTGCTGGATGTTCTCGTACATCGCATCGCGCAGATTGCCGGCAAAACCGGTGGACGCCTCGGCGGCATACTTGCCCGCCAGAATGCCCAGCAGCAGAGCGATGGCCGCCACCGCGAAGGTGAGCAGGCCATACTTGAGGATGGCGTTCATATCGCCCTTTTCGATGCCAAAGTCGATGATGAAGGCCATGATGGTGGGCAGCAGGATGTCCATGACGGCTTCCAGCGCGGAAAACATCGGTGTCAGGATCGCGGCGCGCTTATACTTGCCAAGATGAGACACAAGCTTTTTTATCATCTGTGGAACCTCCTTTGAATAATTGTTTGGTACGGAACAATTATATACAAAACAATTTTAAAGTCAATGCTTTTTTCAAAGTTTCGGAAAAAGTTCATATTTGATTCACTTCAAGCCCAGATATAGTTTATTCAGCAGCCGCAGCAGCTCGGCGTTCTCTTCCTCCGTCAGCAGGCCGGCGACGTATTCGTCGGTCTGGTGAAGGGCGAGCATGGTATTTTCGTGGAACTGGCGGCCCTTTTCGGTGAGCACAAGCTGCTTGAGGCGGGCGTCCTGCGCGACGCTCTGACGGGCGATGTAGCCCTTGCGCTCCATGAGCTGTAAAATATTGGTGACAGTAGAGCGGGTGATGGAGAACTCCCGCTCGATGTCCCACTGGAACACGGGGGTGTCGGAGTTCCGGTAGAGGTACTCCATGATCCAGCCGTGCATGGGGGTCACGGCCTCCACGCCGTTGCTGCGGGAAAACTGGCCGATCTTGCGGAAGATGAGGTTGTTCACCCGGCGCAGCTGGGCCGGGATGACCTGCGGTGCTTCCCAGGGCGGTGCGACAGGAGTGCAGCAAGGCTCGATTTCTTTACGCATAGTTTTATCATCCTTCTATTCGTTATATGGTAATATGATATGGCAGAGCTGTGAAGGTTCAGAGGTTGAACTGTTTCACATAAAACTGTTTGATACAGGACTATTATGGGCCAAAAAAAGAGGGCTGTCAACCCTCTTTTGTGCTCAGTCCCACCGGCCCAGCCCTGTCAGGATGGCGATGGCGACTTCGGGCTTGTTCGTGACCACAAGCTCCGGGTCGAGCCGGAACAGCTGGCGCAGGTCGTCCCGGCTGTCATTGCCCACCGGCCACGGCGCGACCTTGAAGCCGTGGGCGTGGGCGTTGGAGATCAGGTCTTTGTCCCGGAAAAAGGCGTGATACTCCGGCCCGATGTAGTCCACCGGAAAGCTGAATTGTGCGACGTAATTCACGAAATCGGTCTGGTAGTAATACTGCTGCAAGATCTCGGCCAGATTCATGCCGGGGAAGATGGAGTAGAGGAAATCGAGGCGGTCTTTCAGATAATAAAGAAGGATGCTGTTCTCCTCGTCGAGGCTGTTGGGGTCTTCCAGCAGGGCTGCCGCTTCGCTGACGGCCTGCGGGCTGGAAAGCTTCTCTGCGAGAGGGTCGGTCTTCTTGAGGCCCAGCTTTTCCCAGAAGGTGGCGGGCTGGACGAGCTGGGACTCGGGGCTGGAGGTCATGGCGCAGATGGCCATCTGAGGCATCCGCTCCTTCACCCGGCGGAGGGCACCGTACTCGAAGGCTGTGATGACGGCCTTTTCTTCCAGTCCCGCGTCGAGGACGGCGTCAATGACCCGGTCTGCGATCTCCTCGTCCCGGTCGAAGTAGGGCTTCAGCTCGATGTGGATCATCTGGAAGCCCTGCGCGACTTCCAGCACCTCTTCGAGGGTGGGGATCTGCTCGCCTGCGTACTCGGGGCTTTTCCAGCTGCCGAAATCCAGCTTCCGCAGCTCGTCGAAGGTCATGTCCGGGATGTTGCCGTGGACGCCGGCCCTGAGGTCGGTGAAGTAGTCGTGGGCCACCACGAGATGACGGTCCTTGGTGAGCTGGACGTCGCACTCGAAGCCGTCTGCGCCCAGCGTCTTGGCCAGACGGAAGGACGCCAGTGTGTTTTCGGGGGCCAGATGGGACGCGCCGCGATGGGCGATGATGAGAGGGCGCATGGGCAAAGCTCCTTAGAAGACAGATCGTTGAAAAAATACTACCGTACATGATACACGTTTTCACAAATTCCGTCAATAACGGTATTTCGCAGGGGAAAAGAGGGGCGAAAGTACGACTTTTATCGTCAAAACGACGAAAAAATAAGCTGGATTTTAGCACTTTTCACGAGAAAAAACCAAAAATCGGCCCATTTCTCTCCTATCTGTTTCTTCCCAACGGACAATTCCTATGGTAAGATTATAGTGTAATGAATCAAACCTCTCCGTCAGCGCTGACGCGCTGCCCCCTGAAGAGGGGAGCGGGACTGAGAGGTTATCCCAAACGAAAAGATACCTACGGAATAAGGGAAATGGAGAGTTTTGCTATGACTGAGTTCAAGCCCATCAAGGAAGGCAAGGTCCGCGAGATCTACGACAACGGCGACAGCCTCATCATGGTCGCCACCGACCGCATCTCTGCATTTGATGTTATCTTAAAGAATAAAGTCACCAACAAGGGCAAGGTGCTCACCCAGATGAGCAAGTTCTGGTTCGACTACACCCGCGACCTGCTGCCCAACCATATGCTGAGCGTGGACGTGAAGGAGATGCCGGAGTTCTTCCAGCAGCCTCAGTACGAGGGCCGCAGCATGATGTGCCGCAAGCTGACCATGCTGCCCGTCGAGTGCATCGTCCGCGGCTACATCACCGGCAGCGGCTGGGCCAGCTACCAGAAGACCGGCAAGGTCTGCGGCATCCAGCTGCCCGAGGGCCTGCAGGAGTCCGAGAAGCTGCCTGAGCCGATCTACACCCCCTCCACCAAGGCCGAGATCGGCGATCACGACGAGAATATCTCCTACGAGCGGAGCATCGATGTGCTGGAAAAGCAGTTCCCCGGCCACGGCGAGGAGTACGCCACCAAGCTGCGCGACTACACCATCGCCCTGTATAAGAAGTGCGCCGAGTACGCCCTCTCCCGCGGCATCATCATCGCCGATACCAAGTTCGAGTTCGGTCTGGACGAGGACGGCAATGTCATCCTCGGCGACGAGATGCTGACCCCCGATTCCTCCCGCTTCTGGCCGCTGGAGGGCTACGAGGCAGGCCACGGCCAGCCCTCCTTCGACAAGCAGTTCGTCCGCAACTGGCTCAAGGCCAACCCCGACAGCGATTACGACCTGCCGCAGGACGTCATCGACAAGACCATCGCCAAATATGAGGAAGCCTACGAGATGCTGACCGGCAAGAAGCTGTAAGGCTCCCGGAAATTCCGACCACCGCCCGCTTTGGGGAAGACCAGAGCGGGCGGTTTTTGTGTTGCGGTGTTTTACCTCTTGAACAGGGCGGTGGGTGGTGTTACAATAGCACAAGCAACGGGCACATTTTCGGCCCTTTGGTGTAAGAAAAAGGAAGCCGCGCGGACGGCGAAAGGAAACAGTCAAATGGAGATCAGCACGCGGGAGAAACTCTTGCAGACCATCAGCAGGTACATCATCATCACCCTGAGCATCAGCATCATGACCATCGGCGTATACTTCTTCAAGTTCCCCAACAACTTCGTCTTCGGCGGCGTGACCGGCGGCGCAGCCCTTGTGGCAAAGCTCACCCCCCTGTCGGCCTCGGCCTTCTCGTCGTGGGCAAACGTCATCCTGCTCGTTCTGGGCTGGATCTTTCTCAGCAGGGATTTTGCCATCAGCACCGGCTGGGCCACCGTCGTTATGAACGTGGAGCTGGCTGTGTTCGAAAAATATGTCCCCCTCAGCGGCCCCCTGTCCGACCAGCCCATGCTGGATCTGGTCTTCGCCATCGCCCTGCCTGCCATCGCGTCGGCACTGCTCTTCAATGTGGGCGCCTCCTCCGGCGGCACCGATGTCATCGCCCTTATCCTGAAAAAATATACCCATATGCAGAACACCGGCGAGGCCCTCTTCATCACCGACCTTGCCATGGTGCTGGCAGCCTGCTTCGTGTTCGACCTCTACACCGCCCTTTACTCCTTCGTGGGTCTGACGGTGAAGAGCCTTGTCGTCGATGCCGTGCTGGAACAGATGAAGATGTGCAAGGCCATCCTCATCATCTGTGACGACAAGGACCCCATCTGCGACTTCGTCATGCGCAAGCTGGTACGCGGTGCCACCTACACCCCCTGCTACGGTGCCTACACCGACCGCCCCCACTACATGATCTATACCACCCTTACCCACCGAGAGGCCCTGCAGTTACAGGCCTTTATCCACAAAGAGAACCTCAACGCCTTCATCTCGATGCTCAGCACCACCGAGGTGTTCGGCAAGGGCTTCAATCACGCATAAAAAATAATCAGCAGGATAAGCGCATCTGTGTCATTCCTCGGAGAGGAATGATGCAGGTGGGCTTTTTTGTTTGTGCTCAAATGTGCTATAATAAAAAAAGCATCGTTATTTGGTGAGGAGGCTGGAATCGAATGGACTTAAAGGAGCAAAAGTACGTCTGCACCCTTGCGGAGTGCAAGAGCCTGACCCGCGCCTCGGAGCGGCTGTATATCTCGCAGCCCGCACTGAGCCTGTACATCAATAATGTGGAAAAGAATCTGGGTGCGCCGTTGTTCGAGCGGAATGGACGGAAATTCGAGCTGACGTGGCTGGGCAGGCAGTATGTGGAAAAGGCTTCTCAGATGCTGGAGCTGGAGCGGCAGTTCGAGGCGGTGATGCGGCAGACGGAGCAGGAGAATGCCGGGCAAGTGCGTATCGGTATCGCACAGCGGCGCGGCATCTGGTTTCTGCCTGCGGTGCTGTCGGTGTACGAGCGGGAGTGGCCGAAGGTGGATGTGGTCATCCGGGAAGGAAATCTGGCCGATTTGACCATTATGCTGAAAAACCGGGAGCTTGACCTTGTGGTGCTGAGCCAGAGCGACGTAACGCCCGAGATGGAGGCTGTCCCACTGGGCATGGAAGATTTTCTGCTGATGGTGTCCGGAGGCCATCGGCTGAACGAAAAGGCGGTCCCCGTCGAAGGCTCAGAGTTCGACTTCCTTGACCCGCACCTTCTGAGCGGTGAGACGATATTTCTGAACACCGAGATGCAGAGCGCCCGGCGGGTGGAAGAGAAGATCCTGAAAGACTACAAGGTCAAGCCGGGCCGCATCCGGGTAGTACGCAATATGGAGCTTGGCGCACAGCTGGTGGCCGAGGGTCTGGGTGTGGGCTTTATCCGGCAGGGCTATCAGAAGAACATCCACTATCCGAAGCCGGTGAACTACTACACCATCGATGTCTCCAAGTACGGACAGGATGTTGTGGTGGCCTACCGCCAGGATGTGGAGCTGACCAGACCCATGCGAGCGATGATCATGCAGATGAAGGATGCGGCAGAGGAGTATTTGAAACGCTGATAAACTGAACATAAGAATTCCAAAATGAAGATATAATTTTTTCAAAATGTACAAAGCGCCTCCGATTTGGTAAACTGAAAGTACCAAAAATGGAGGTGCTTATTATGTTGGAGGAAAAACTGGAGCGAAGCATTGAGCAGAGCGCAGCTGCCCTGACTGCAATGGCAGACGACTTCTTCGACCACCCGGAAGTGGGTCTGCAGGAGTTTCATGCATTTGAGACCCTGACCGGCTGGCTGGAAAAAGAAGGCTTCACTGTGGAGCGCGGTATTGCTGGTATGAAGACGGCGTTCCGTGCCGTCTGGAAGCACGGCGAGGGCGGCCCGAACATCGGCCTGCTCTGCGAGTACGACGCTCTGGCCGGTCTGGGCCACGCCTGCGGCCACCATATGCAGGGTCCGGCCATTCTGGGCGCAGCCAAGGCGCTGAAAGATGCAGCCATCGACGCACCGTATACCATCACGGTCTACGGCACACCTGCCGAAGAGACCATCAGCGGCAAGGTCGTGATGCTGGAAAACGGCTGCACCTTTGAGGAGCTGGATGTGGCGCTCATGATGCACGGCGGCCCGGCTACGCAGGTGGATGTCAAGTCGCTGGCACTCAACAAGCTCAAGATCATCTACCACGGTGTTTGCTCTCACGCAGCGCTCAAGCCCGAAAAAGGCCGCAGCGCACTGGACGGCCTGATCCTGGCTTGTCAGGGCGTCGAGTTCCTGCGGGAGCATGTCCCCTCGGACGTTCGGATGCACTACACCATCGTCAACTGCGGCGGCACGGCGGCAAATGTGGTGTCCGGCTATGCAGAAGCGAGTATGTATGTCCGCTCCTACAGCCGCACCGAGCTGGACGGCGTGGTGGCCCGCGTCAAGAAGGTATTGCAGGGTGCGGCCATGATGACAGAGACGGAAGTGGAGATCATCGAGGAAAAGAGCCTCGACAACAAGATCCCGGTGCTGTCCCTCAACGAACTGGTGATGGAGCAGGCCGAGAAGGTCAAGGCTCCCTGCATCCGTCCGGCCCGCCAGAAGACCGGCTCCACCGACTTCGGCAACGTGATGCGCCATGTGCCCGGCACCTGCATCCGCGTGGCCTTTGTCCCGGAGGGTGCAGCAGCTCACTCGCAGGAGTATCTGGATGCCGGCAAGACCGAAGCGGCCCACAATGCGGTGGTCTACGGCGCAAAGATCCTGGCTCTGACAGGCGCACAGCTCATTGAAAACCCGGAAAAGCTGGAAGCCATCAAGAAGGAGTTCCATGAGAATCTGGCCAAAGAACTGCACGGCCAGAGCTGAAGCTTTGGTGTGTCAAAAGAGAGGAAAAAATTATGGAAACGAAAAAGAAGCAATTCAAGATGCCGCATACCTTCGTCATCATCGGCATCATCATCCTGCTTGCGGTCCTGCTGACCTGGATCATCCCGGCAGGCTCCTACACCCGTTTCGAGAACGAAGCAGGCATTAAGGTCATCGACCCCAACGATTTCAACTACATTGATAAGACGCCCGTCAACCCGCTCGAAATTCCTCTGTACATCGTCAATGCCTTCATCAAGCGCATTGATCTGATGCTGGTCATCATGTTCGCAGGCGGTGCCTTCCACATCCTGACCAAGACCGGCGCACTCCACGCCGTGGTTGCCAAGATGGCAAAGATCTTCTCCACCCGCATCTATCTGTTCCTGCCGATCCTGACGCTGGTGTTCGGCCTCATCTGCACCACGCAGGGCGTCAACCTGTTCATTGCCTTTGCGCCGATCATGGTCATGATGGCTTTTGCAATGGGTCTGGACTCCATCACCGGTGCATCCATCATCCTGCTGGGCGGTGCTATCGGTTTCTCCACTGGCCCTCTGAACATCAACACCACCATCGTGGCTCAGAAAATTGCCGGTCTGCCGCTGTATTCCGGCGTGGGATACCGCTTTATCTGCTTTGCTGTGTTCTATGTTATCACGAACATCTACCTCATCCGCTACGCGCTGAAGATCCAGAAGCATCCTGAACTCAGCCCCATGTACGAGATCGACAAGACCAGCGAGTTCCGCGATGCTGCTGACCTCGACTCCTTCGGCAAGCTGGACGCCCGCAAGATCCTCATCATGCTGGTCTTCTTCGCATCCCTTATCCTCATCGTCTACGGCGGCATCAAGCTCGACTGGGATATGGCGGAGACCGCAGCTGTCTTCCTCGCACTGGCTGTCATCGAAGGCGCACTGGGCGGCTTTGGCCCCTCCGCGATCTCCAAAGAGTTCCTTGAGGGCTGCAAGAAGATGCTGGGCGCCGCCTTCATCATCGGCATGGCACAGTCTATCAGCAGCATCATGAACGCCGGCCACATCACCGATACTGTTGTCCACGCACTGGCAAACGGCCTGAACTTCGTCCCCACCATCCTGCTCGGACCCGCCATGCTGCTGGCAAACACCATTATCAACGTCTTCCTGACTTCCGGCAGCGGTCAGGCAGCAGCTGTCATTCCCATTCTGGCACCTCTGGCCGACCTCGTGGGCGTTACCCGTCAGACCGCAATTCTTTCCTTCAACTTCGGCGACGGCTTCTGCAACTACGTCCTGCCCACTTCCACTGCTCTGATGGGTATCATCAGCGCTGTGAACATTCCCTATGACCGTTGGATGAAGTTCATGTGGAAGCTGTTCCTCATCTGGATGGCCGTCGGTTCTGTGCTGCTGATGATCGCACAGGCGATCCACCTCGGCCCCATGTGAGCGGGAGGGCGGCAAAAAATCAGACTATGGCGTCAACAATAAAGGAAATCAAAAATCCCTGGCTCCGGACGCTGGCTGAGTATGGTCTCATCACGGTCAGCATCTGGATCATGGTCATCGGCATCTACTTTTTCAAATTCCCAAACCACTTTGCCTTCGGCGGCGTGACCGGCTTTTCCACCGTGTTCAGCCAGCTGCTCCACTGCTCGGCAAGTACCTTCACCACCGTGGCCAACTACGCGCTGCTGGTGCTGGGCTTCATCTTTCTGGGCAAGAGCGTCGGCATCCGCACCATTTATGCGACCATCGTTATGTCGGTGAGCTTGCAGGTGCTGGACGTTCTGGTGCCGATGCACGGTACTCTGACCGACCAGCCTATGCTGGAGCTGGTATTTGCCATTATGCTCCCGGCTATCGGTTCGGCGATCCTGTTCAACATCGGCGCATCCTCGGGCGGCACGGATGTCGTCGCCATGATTCTGAAAAAGTACACCAGCATGAACATCGGTTCTGCCCTGATGGCAGCGGATGTGGCGGCTGTGGGCCTCTCGTTTGCAATGTACGGCCCCTCCACCGGTCTGTTCTCCATCATGGGTCTGGTGGCCAAGTCGATGGTGGTGGATAACGTCATCGAAAATATGAACCTCTGCAAGTGCTTCAACATCGTGTGTGAGCACCCGCAGGCCATCTGCGACTTCATCATCCACGATTTGAACCGAAGCGCGACCACCTTTGAAGCGCGCGGCGCGTACTCTGACGCCCACAAGACGGTCATCATGACCACCATGCGGCGCAGTCAGGCCATCCGCCTGCGCAACTTCATCCGCCAGCAGGAGCCGACGGCCTTTATCATGATAGAAAATTCCAGCGAGATCATCGGTAAGGGCTTCAGCCCCGTGTAAAAAAGGATTTTTCCGCAGCAGGCAAAACGCACAGCCAGTGGTTTTGCCTGTTTTGCACTACCCGGCCAGATGACATTCCGTACAGGAAAACGGGTGAAGCGGAAGAGAAAATGCAAGGCTTCCATGACCAAATGGAATAAATCTTGTGTACAAGAGAAATTTTTGGCGATTCTTAACGAATATTAAGACGGAAGCTATGCCTTTTGTAAGATTGTCCGATTATGATAGAACCATCAGGAGCGGTGCGGAAAAGCGCCGCCCCGCAAGAACGGTATAATGAATGAAGAAACCACCTGCCAAGGAGGAAAAAAGCATGGAGATCAAGAAAGCAGCCACGGCTGGTACTCTGGAATCCAGCGACTGCATGGTGACCGTGGAGCCGGGCGAGGGCAAGATCGATTTCTCCCTCGAAAGCTCCGTCATCCACCAGTACGGCAACCAGCTGCGTAAGGTCGCGCTGGAGACCCTGAAGAATCTGGACATCGATAACGTCCGCATCACCATCGTGGACAAGGGCGCACTGGACTGCACCCTGAAGGCCCGCATCGAGGGCGCTGTTTATCGCTCTGTTGACCAGTATGAGGATCTGCCTTGGGGAGGTGCCATTCGATGAATAATCCGAACAAGAAGCGCCTGCGCCGCACGATGATGTTCCTGAATGCGCAGAAGCCCGGTCTGATCAAAGACCCCTACATCTATAAGGCCGACTCCCTGATGCTGGATCTCGAGGACGCTGTGGCCGAGAACCAGAAGGACGTCGCCCGCTTCAGCCTGTATCATGCTCTGAAGACTGTGGACTACCGCGGTGCAGAGCGGGTCGTCCGCATCAACGGTCTGGACACCCCCTACTGGCGGGAAGACATCCGCGCCTGCGTGGCCGGCGGCTGCGATTCCATCCGCATCCCCAAGACCGAGCACGCTGAGGACGTCCACCGCGTGGCTGCTGCTATCGCCGAAGACGAGAAGACCTATGGCCGCCCCGAGGGCGAAGTCCTCATCATCGCCGCTCTGGAGTCTGCCCGCGGCGTCATGAACGCTCTGGAGATCTGCGAGAGCGATGAGCGCCTGTTCGGCATCGCACTGTCCGGCGGCGACTACACCAAGGACCTGCAGACCCACATCACCGGCACCGGCATCGAGCTGATGGGTGCCCGCCAGCAGATGATCATTGCCGCCCGCGCCGCCGGTGTGCAGTGCTTCGACACCGTCTATACCGACCTGAAGGATATGGACGGCTTCCGCAAGGACGTGGAGAACATCCATCTGATGGGCTTCGACGGCAAATCCATCATCAACCCTCGTCAGATCCCCATCGTCCATGAGATCTTTACTCCCACCCAGAAGGACATCATCTTCGCCGAGAAGGTCGTCAAGGAGATCGACTCCAAGAAGGCTCTGGGCATCGGCGTCTTCACCGTGGACGGTAAGATGATCGACATCGCCTTCTACGACGGCGCAAAGCGCACCATCGATCTGGCCAAGGCATCCGGCGTGTATAAGGGGGATTTGTAATTATGTTGAACGCAGTCGGCAGAGAAATTCCCGAAGAGATCCTCGAGCGCACCGGCAAAGAGGTCTTTCAGGGCAACAACTATAAAGACGGCAAGGCTTTTCAGAAGGCCAGCCCGAAAGTCACCCCCGTGATGCGCAATGACCACGATAAGATGGTCAAGGACATCCACGAGGCTCTGGTCAAGTGCAACGCCCACGACGGCATGACCGTCTCCTTCCACCACCACTTCCGCGAGGGCGACCTCGTGGTCTGCATGGTCATGGAAGAGATCCACAAGATGGGCTTCAAGAACATCACCCTGAGCGCAAGCTCTCTGGGCAAGGCCCACGACGCCCTCGTCCCCATGATCGAGGACGGCACCATCGTCAACATCGAGTCCTCCGGCGTCCGCGGCAAGATCGGCGATGCCATCTCCCACGGTAAGCTGAAGGGTCTGGCTACCATGCGCAGCCACGGTGGCCGCGTCCGCGCCATCGAGACCGGCGAGACCCATGTGGACATCGCTTTCATCGGCGCACCCTCCTGCGACGAGTACGGCAACTGCTCCGGCATGGGCGGCAAGACCAACTGCGGCGTCCTGAGCTATGCTTATGTGGACGCAGAGCAGGCGGACTATGTCGTGGCTGTCACCGATTGTCTCGTGGACTACCCCAACTACCCCGCAGAGATCAACCAGACCAAGGTGGATTACGTCTGCGTCGTGGATCAGATCGGTATCCCCGAGAAGATCGCTACCGGTGCTGCCAAGCCCACCACCGACCAGCGCAAGATCCTGATGGCCGAGTACTGCACGCAGGTCGTGGCCAACACCCCCTACTTCAAGGACGGCTTCTCCTACCAGACCGGTGTCGGCGGTGCATCCATCGCTTCCACCATCTCTCTGTCCAAGATCATGGAGGAGAAGAACATCCACATGGGTCTGGGCGTCGGCGGCCTGACCAAGCCCATGTGCGAGCTGCTGGACCGCGGTCTGGCCCGCAAGCTGGTGGATACGCAGGACTTTGACCTCGACGCAGTCAACAACGTCCGCACCAACCCCAACCACTTCCCCATCTCTGCTGGCGAGTACGCAAGCCCGATGAACAAGGGCGCATTCGTCAACAAGCTGGATTACGTCATTCTGGCCTCTCTGGAAGTCGATACCCACTTCAACTGCAACGTCGTCGTCGGCTCGGATGGTATCATCACCGGCGCACAGGGCGGCCATCCCGATACCGCACAGGGTGCAAAGTGCACCATCGTCATCGCTCCTCTGCTGCAGGGCCGCATCCCGGCCATCTGCACCGACGTGACCACCGTCACTACCCCGGGCGAGAGCGTTGACATCGTCGTCACCGACTACGGCGTGGCCGTCAACCCCCGCCGTCCTGACCTGCTGGAGGCTCTGAAGGCCGCTGACTGCGTGCCTCTGAAGACCATCGAGGAGCTGCGCGACATCGCCTACTCCATCGTCGGCGAGCCGGAGAAGGTCCAGTTCGGCGACCGCATCGTGGGCATCATCGAGGCCCGCGACGGCACGGTCATGGACGTCGTCCGCGAAGTCAAGCCTTTCTCTTTCCGCGAAGATTGAGTGATATAGCGTAAAAACGGGTCTGTGGCTTGCCAACCACGCTTCGGAATGGATTCACGGATATTCCTTCGCTCTTCTCACCCCCGTTTTTGCGTCTGGATACGCACACAAGCTTCATGCGATTCTCCTTTTTCAAGGTTTTGTGTTTTATACCGGCATAAAACCAAAGAGCAGCCAGCTGCACCGCGCGCAGCTGGCTGCTCTTCTTTTTTGGCTTTGAAAAAAGGATGCTCTTACGGCACGAACCGATAGCCCACGCCCCGGATGGTGATGATGTGCTGGGGGGTGCGGGCGTTGTCCTCGATCTTGCTGCGCAGACGGTTGATGTAGACCATGATGGCGTTGTCGTCCACAGCGATGAGGTTGCCCCAGATCTGCTCGTAGATCATATCCTTGGTGAACACCTGCTGCGGGTGGCGGACAAAAAGGAGAAGCAGGCTGCGCTCCTTCTCCGAAAGGTTCAGCTCCACGTTGTTTTTGTAAAAGCGCATGGTGGTGGTGTCGCAGAGGAAGGGGCCGCAGCTGATCTGCTGGCTGTTCTCCTGCGAGAAGCTCTTGCTGCGGCGGATGAGGGCCTTGACCTTTGCGCCCAGGATCTGGGGGCGGAAGGGCTTGGTCACATAGTCGTCTGCCCCCAGAGACAGGCCGTACATGAAATCGTAATCCTCGTTGCGGCCGCTGATGATGATGACCGGCGTGGTGACGCCGTTGCGCCGGATGGTCTGGATGACATCGAAGCCCTCCATGTCCCCCAGCGTGATGTCCATCAGGATCATATCCAGCGTGCCGCTCTGCCGCGCAATGACGTCCAGCGCTGCCGCGCCGCTGTTGACGACAAGAGGGTCCATCTCGTTGCTGATCATAACTTTCGATAAAAGTTTGCAAATTGCTGGATCATCGTCTACAATAAGAACATGATACGACATGATAACTCCCTGCACTTTTCTGACCGGAACGGTTGATTCCGCTTAATAGATAAAATTATAACATTTTCAGACAGGAAGAGCAAGACCGCCCCAAAGGAGGCTTATGAAATGAAGGAGAAAACTGCCCCGAAAAAGACATGGCTCCAGACCCTGCGCGCCCTATGGGTGCCGCTGGCCATCGGTATCGTGACGGTGGCTGCGCTGGCCCTTGTGGTGGGGGCGGTGTGGCAGGATTACCGCACTGCGCTGATGACCAGCCAGACGCGGCAGATGGAGCTGGTGGTGCAGAGCACCGCCGACAGCATCCGCGTCCTGCTGGAAGAATACGCCGACCGGCTGGACTCCATCGCCGAAAAGGTGGCGGCGGATGCAGGTCTCCGCCCCGCCGTGGCCCGGAGCGACACCATCCGGGACGTCTGGCTGGAAAACAGCAACGGCGAGGTCGTCTACAGCTGCTATGGACTCAGCGCGGTCTGCGATGTCCTTATCACCCGGACAGAGAAGATCTTCTACTGGCAGTACCACAGCGGGGACGAACATTATCTCGTGATGAAAAAGAGGGTGGGGGAGAAGACCGTCTGCCTCGTGGTGGACTCTACGGTCATGTACCAGCAGCTCATCTCAGAGATCCATGTCGGCACCAACGGCTACATCATGATAAAGAACGACGACGATCTTGTGGTCATGCACCCCGAGGCCGTCCAGTGGGGCATCAAGGTCGTGGAGGGCCGCCGGCGCATCTATCAGGAAAAGGAACTGGACATGAGCAGTCTGAGTGAGCTGCTGCGCGCGCAGCAGGAGGAGGAATCCGGCACGCTGGACTACTACTCCTACTGGTGGACCGACCCGGCCTTGCCCCGGGTGCACAAGATCAGCGCTTTCCGCCATCTGGATGTGGGGGACAGCTTCTGGATCGTCAGTGCCGTGGTGGATTATGACGACCTCTACGAGCCGGTGCAGCAGAGCTTCGTGAAGGTGGTGCTCATCTTCGGCGGCGTGGCGCTGGTGCTGGTGCTCTTCATGTTCCAGATGTTCCGTCTGCAGGAGCGTGACCGCCGGAGCGCCACCGAGATCAGCGACCTGAAGACCCTGAACCAGACCCTTGAGGAGCTGCACCGCAGCGAGGAATCGCTGGCCCATGGGCAGCGTCTGCAGATGATGGGCACCCTTACCGGCGGTATCGCCCACGAGTTCAACAACTTCCTCACTCCCATCACCGGCTATGCCGACCTCATCATGGCCGACGCCGACCCGGGCAGTGAGATCTACGACAACGCGATGGAGATCAGCGAGGCGGCCCAGAAGGCGCAGGAGGTCGTGAAGCAGATCTCCTCCATGAGCCGGAAGAACGTGGAGACGGTCTACGATGCTGTGTCGGCGGAGGGCCTGCTGCACCGGACGAGGAAGCTGGTGGAGACCAACTGCCCGAAGAACGTGGAGCTGTGCGAAGAGAACGCGCTGACCGGCGAGTGTGTGCTGGGCAACGCGACACAGCTGCAGCAGGTGCTGCTGAACATCAGCATCAACGCCATCCACGCCATCGGCCCGGAGGGCGGAAGGCTGACCATCCGGGGCGGCGTCGTGCCCCGCTGGGAGCTTGAGGCCCTTTTCCCGGAAGAAAAGATCTCGGAAGAGTGGCCCAATTACGTCTGCCTCAGTGTCACCGACACCGGCTGCGGCATGGACAAGGAGACGATGCAGCACATCTTTGAGCCGTTCTTCACCACCAAAAAGACCGGCGAGGGCACCGGCCTCGGCCTTGCACTGGCCGACCAGATCGTCCGCACCCACCGGGGCCGCATCCGGGCTGAGAGCACCATCGGCAGGGGCACGACTTTTTACGTTTACCTGCCGGTGCTGGAACAGCAGCAGGAGCGGGAACAGCTGCAGTGGGGCGTGGACAGCAAGCTGCGCATCCTTGCGGCGGACGACAACAACAAGGTCCTCGACCTGCTGGACAAAGACCTCAGCGCCTTGGGCCTGAGCGTGTCCACCTGCTCCCGCCGGGGCGAGCTGCGCCAGCTGCTGGAACAGCAGCCCTTCGACGTCCTCGCCATCGACGAGAGCCTCGCCGGCAGTAGCGGCGCGGACTTCTGCATGGCCATCCGGGGCCGCTACCCCGGCATGACCCGCATCGTCATGACCAACTCTCCCACCCGGGAGATCGTGGACGCCCGCAGCCACGGTGTCATCGACGGCTATATCGTCAAGCCCGTGTCGGCGTCCACCCTGCTGGCCCAGATACGGAGCAGCAGGAAGGGATGAGAGCTGCGCACAAAGCCTCTCCCTTTGGGAGCAACAGCGACGACCGCCGCCAGCGGCGGAAACAGGGAATCGCTGTTGGGGCCGCGGCCAGCAAGACGCAAGCGTAGCGCCGCGGATGCTGGGTGCCGCAACCCGGGCAGTGGCATTGCAAGGCAATGACGGAGAGGGCAAGCCCGTCTCCCAAGAGCATCCACACAGCGATACGCACCAGCTTTTGTCAGAGCGATGCTATCGCTGTGTTTTTGTTTCCCGGCAGCGGCCTTGCCCTCTCAGGCGCTTCGCGCCAGCTCTCCCAAGGGGAGAGCCTTCCGGTGGGAAGAGAGGTTTATTGTATCCAACCTTCCATACGGAATCTTACAGGATATTAAGAGATTCCTTAACAAACCGTAACGCAAGGTGCTTCGGCGTTTAAGTTTGGGCCGGTATACTGGAACCATAACGAACGGGAATGATTCTGGATGACAAAACAGAATGCATCCCCGGTATACGGAAAAAGGAAAGGAAGTACAAACCATGAGTGATACGATCCTCGCTCTGCTCGGCTTTGCAACGGTGATTGCGGTCATCGTCCTGCTGCTGCGCAATGTCACGGTCCCTGCACTGGCATTCGTCAGTGTCTCGACCATCACCGCAGCCATTCTGGTGGCGACCGGTGCTTTCACGCTGGATGAGATGGCCGGCTTTATCAAGGAGGGCGTCAAGGGCGTCCACGGCACTGCCGTCCTGTTCATCTTCTCCGTCCTGTTCTTCGGCGTCATGACCGATGCAGGTATGTTCGACAAGATCATCGGTGCTCTGATGAAGAAGGTCGGCAACAACGTCGTCGGCGTTGCCCTGATGACCTGCCTCATCGCCATCATCGGTCATCTGGACGGCGGCGGCGCTTCCACTTTCCTCATCACCATCCCCGCCATGCTGCCCGTCTACAAGCGCCTGCATATGCGCCGTGAGACCCTGCTGCTCATCTGTGTCACCGCAATGGGCGTCATGAACCTGATGCCCTGGGGCGGCCCCACCATGCGCGCCGCAAGCGTCATCGAGGTGGAGCCGAACGACCTGTGGTTCCAGCTCATGCCCATGCAGATCGTCGGTCTGGTGCTGGCTGTCGGCACTGCCATCTTCTGGGGTCTGCAGGAGAAGAAGCGCATCGCAAAGCTCGGCGATGCCATCGTTGCTGAGGACGCCGGCAAGTACGACGACTCCGACGACGGCAAGAAGGATGAGACTCTGGCTCGTCCCCAGAACTTCATCTTCAACGTCATCCTGACTCTGGCCGTCATCATCGTGCTGGTTCTGGACATCTTCCCCTCTTACTACGTCTTTATGGTCGGCTGCGCTCTGGGCATTCTGGTCAACTACCGCGGCAAGAAGCTGCACAGCTCCATCATCAAGAGCCACGCCTCCGCTGGTCTGAGCATGGCTTCCACCATCCTGTGCGCCGGCGTCTTCCTCGGTGTCCTGAGCAAGAGCGGCATCATGGAGAAGATGGCAGTCGTCATGGCAAGCTTCATCCCGGCATCCATGGGCCGTTTCCTGCCCATCATCATCGGCGTCCTGAGCGTGCCCCTGGCTCTGCTGTTCGATACCGACTCCTACTTCTACGGCCTGCTGCCCGTTCTGGTCAGCGTCGGCAACCAGTTCGGCGTCAATCCGGCTCACATCGCCATCGCAATGGTCGTCTGCCGCAACTGCGCTACCTTCATCAGCCCGGTGGCTCCCGCTACCTATCTGGGCATCGGTCTGGCCGGTGTCGAGATCAAGGACCACATCAAGTACTGCTTCGGCTGGCAGTGGGGTGTTTCCATCGTCTGCCTCGTCGCTGGTCTGATCCTCGGCGTCATCCACTTCTGATCAACTGAATTTCCGCCCGGCTGCCCTTCGTTGGACGGCCGGGCATTTTCACAGAACATTTTTACCACTTTTTCCCAAGGAGGCTGCTGCAATGCGTGAGAACTTTGTCTGCACCGCGGCCGATGCCATCTACAAGCTGGCAGCGGGCAACCTGAAATACCTGAATGCGGAGAATGGGAGCGGCGATATTTCCCGCCGCATCCGGATGTCCACATGGGCCAAGGGCCAGTCGCCCTACGCCATCATCGTCACCTGCTCAGACTCCCGGGTCATCCCGGAGAACATTTTCTCGGCGGGCATCGGGGAGCTGTTCGTCATCCGGCTGGCGGGCAATGTCATCGACGACCACCAGCTGGGCAGCATCGAGTACGCGGCAGGTCATCTGGGCTGTCGGCTGGTGGTGGTGCTGGGCCATACCCACTGCGGCGCGGTGGATGCGGCCATCCACCACGAGCCGTCCGGCTATATCCGCTACATCACGGACGAGATCAAGAAGGCCATCGGAGAGGAGACCGACCCCTACAAGGCCAGCTGCCTCAACGTCCGGCACAGTGTGCAGGAGATCGAAAAGAGCCTGTGCATCCATAACATCGAGGAGGAAACAGGCCTGCGGGTCGTCGGTGCGATGTATCACATCGAGGACGGCAGCGTCGAATTTCTGTAACATCGGAGCATTGCGGCAAAAAAGGCCCTTTTCCACGGCGGGAAAGGGCCTTTTCCTCTGTTTGACAATCCGGCTTCGTTCGCTTATACTGACAGCGGAAAAAGAAACCGACGGAGGGACGGAATATGGTACAGGTAGATCTGATCACAGGATTTCTCGGGGCAGGAAAGACTACTTTCCTGCGCAGATACGCAGCGTGGTGGGCCGGGCAGGGCGTCCGTGTCTGTGTGCTGGAAAACGACTTCGGCGCGGTGAATGTGGACGCCATGCTGCTTCAGGATCTGGAGGCGATGGGGGTCGAGGTCGAGACCATCAGCGGCGGCTGCGACTGCGACACCCATCAGCGCCGGATGCGGACGAAGCTCATCTCGATGGCCATGCGGGGCTTTGAACGGGTCATCGTGGAACCCAGCGGCATCTTCGACGTGGACGAGTTCTTCGACGTGCTGCGGGACGAGCCGCTGGACCGCTGGTATCAGCTGGGGAATGTCATCGCCATCGTGGACGCTCTGCTGCCTGAGACCCTCTCGCCGCAGGCGGAATATATCCTCGCCTCCGAGAGCGCATGGGCGGGCAAGGTCCTGCTGAGCCGCTGCCAGCTGGCCACGGACGGGCAGAAGGAGGGAGCAAAGGCCCATCTGGCCCGCGCGCTGGAGGCCTGCAAGTGCTCCCGGAAGTTCGCGCCGGAGGAGATCCTTGCAAAGGACTGGGCCGATTTGACGACTGACGACATGGCCCACATCGCGGGGTGCGGCTACCGGCAGGCCAGCTGCGAAAAGCTCCATTTTGACGAGCACGACGCCTTTGCCTCGGCCTACTTCCTCGAACTGGGCCTGTCCCGTGCCCGTCTGGAACGGAATATCCCGTCCCTCTTCGGCGATGCCGCCTGCGGCAGGGTCCTCCGGGTGAAGGGCTTCGTGGAGGACGGCGGCCAGTGGTATGAGCTGAACGCTACCGCAGCCGGTCTGACGGCTGCACCCATCCCGCAGGGACAGCAGGTGCTCATCGTCATCGGCGAGGGACTGGACAAGGCCCGGCTGGAAGAAGAGCTGAGACGGTGAGTTTTCCACAATAAAACAGATAATTGTGCAATATTGATTGCGCCGACCCTCCTGCAGCGTTATAATAGAGAAAAATAAATCAGGAGGCCGTTTCATGAGAACTTCGACCACCCGAAAGCCGACTACCCGCCGCATCGTGGGTATGGTAGTGGGCATTGTCATTATTGGTCTGGGCATCGCCCTCTTCAAGCAGTCCCATCTCGGCAATGACTCCATCAGCGCGCTGAATATGCGCCTTGCCGAGCTGCTGGGCATCTCGCTGGGTGTGCAGAACGTCGCCACCAACATCCTCTTCTTTGCGCTGGAATTCTGGTTCGGGCGCAAGTACATCGGCCTTGGCACCTTCGTCAACGGCATCGGTATGGGGTTTATCATAACCTTCTTCTACGACCCCATTGCCGCGGCCTTCGGCCCGGCAGCGTCCCTGCCGGAACAGCTGGTGTGGGTGGTGCTGGCCGTCCTTGTGACGGCGCTGGGCGCGTCTCTCTACCAGACGGCTGACCTCGGCATTGCGCCCTACGATTACCTCTCGCTGGGTCTGCGGGACTACACGCACTTCCAGTACTTCGGCTGCCGCGTCTTCACCGACGCCTTCTGCGCCCTGCTCTGCTGGATCCTGGGCGGTCTTGTGGGTCTGGGTACCCTCATCTGCGCGTTCTGCCTCGGACCCTTCATCCAATTCTTCAACGGCCTCGTCTCCGAGCGGATCCTGCAGTATAAGCCCGAAAAAGCATGAGCATAACGAAAAAGACATCTGCCGACGGCGGATGTCTTTTTGCATCTTACTCGAATCTGAACAGCGGCGTTCCGGCGGAGACGATGCCGCCTGCGGTGAGATGGAGCGCCGGCAGGTCGTCGGCGTTGGTCACGATGATGGCGCTCTCGGTGGAAAGCCCGGCGGCGCGGATGGCGTCGAGGTCCACGCGCAGCAGGGGCGTGCCCGCCTTGACGGTCTGGCCCTCTTGGACGAGGAGGGTGAAGCCGCTGCCCCGGAGGGTGATGGTGTCCATCCCGATGTGGATGAGCAGCTCGATGCCCTCGTCGCTTTCCAGCCCGATGGCATGGAGGGTGGGGGCCGCCGAGACGACTCTGCCGTCGAAGGGGGCAAAGACCGTGTCGCCGGTCGGTTCGATGCCGCAGCCGGGGCCGAGGATAGCCGCAGCGAAGGTCTCGTCGGGCAGCTGCTCCAGCGGGAGGACGATGCCGTCGATGGGCGCTTTGACGACCATCTTTTCGCCGGAGAACCGCGCCTCTTCCGCCGCCTCTGCCCTGCTGCCGAAGAGCCTGTCAAAAAAGCCCATAGAGTATTCCTTCCTTACATCAGAGCGATAAGCTCCTTGACCTCCTCCATCCGGGTGGCCCAGCTGGTGGCGATACGGACGACGGTGTGGCTGTCGTCGAACTTCTCCCAGAAGCCGAACTTGGCCTTGCCCTCCAGTGCGGCCAGCTGTGCGTTTTCCAGCACGACGAAGATCTGGTTGGTGGGGGAGTCCATGAAGAAGCGGTAGCCCTTTGCGGCGAGGCCCTTCTTGAGGGCGTTGGCCGTCTCGATGGCGTTGCGGCTGATGCGGGTGTAGAGGTCGTCGGTAAAGAGGACGTCGAACTGGATGCCCATGAGGCGGCCCTTGGCCAGCAGAGCGCCCTGCTGCTTTACCATCGTCATGAAGTGGGCCGGTGCGCCGTGGGGGAAGACCACGGCCTCGCCGCAGAGTGCGCCCACCTTGGTGCCGCCGATGTAGAACACATCGGTCAGCTCGGCGAGGTCAGCCAGCGTCACGTCGGTGTCCTCGCTGACCAGCGCATAGCCCAGACGTGCGCCGTCCACGAAGAGGGGCATATGGTAGGTATGGCAGACGGCGGACAGGGCTTCCAGCTCGGCCTTCGTGTACAGCGTGCCGTACTCGGAGGGGTGGGAGATGTAGACCATGCCGGGGAAGACCATGTGGTCGTGGTTCGCATCGGCGTAGAAGGTCTTGCAGAAGTCCTCCACCTCGGCGGCGTCCAGCTTGCCGTTCTTCTGGGGCAGGCCGATGACCTTGTGGCCGGTGAACTCGATGGCACCGGCCTCGTGCCCGGCCACATGGCCGGTGGCGGCGGCGATCACGCCCTCCCAGCGGTGGAGCAGGGAGGCAATGACGATGGCGTTGGTCTGGGTGCCGCCCGAGATGAAGGACACATCTGCCTCGGGGCAGGCGCAGGCGGCGCGGATCTTCTCCTTTGCGCTGGCACAGTAGGGGTCGGTGCCATAGCCGGACACCTTCTCGAAGTTGGTCTCGGTCAGCTTCTGGAGGATGGCCGGATGCGCGCCCTCGCAGTAATCGTTCTCAAAATACAGCATATACGTTCTACTCCTTTTTTGCAGCGGATGACTTTATTATGTACCCCGGCCCGGAGTTTGTCAATTCCGGGGGCAGAAAACAGCTACCCTTTGCTGTATCTTTAATTTATTTGTGGTATAATTTTATGGTAAGACCGAATATAGATCGGGAGGGGACAACGATGAAGCAGATGCTCCGCAAACGGGATATTTGGGTGTTTCTGGCGGCGCTCATCGGGGCCTTTGCCTGCATGACGCTCATCCAGTTCATCAGTGGACGCATCGACGGCGTGGCCTCGATGGTGTTCCTGCTGGCGGTGTTCTTCGTCTCGATGTACACCGACGGCTACTGGTGGGGCGTTGCAGCCTCTGTCATCAGCGTGCTGGCGGTCAACTTTGCGTTCCGCACGCCCTATTTTGCCTTCAACTTCACCATCCCGGAAAATATCTTTTCGGGCATGGTGATGCTGGTGGTGTCCTTCATGACCAGCACCCTCACCACCCGCATCAAGAAGCAGGAGCAGCTGCGGATGGAGAGCGAGACCGAAAAGATGCGGGCCAACCTCCTGCGGGCAGTCTCCCACGACCTGCGCACCCCGCTGACGTCCATCTACGGGGCCTGCTCTACGGTCATCGACAACTACGACTCGCTGGGGCGGGAGCAGAAGGTCAAGCTCCTCTCTGAGGCCTGCGCCGACGCCCAGTGGCTCAACCGGATGGTGGAGAATCTGCTCTCCGTCACCCGTATCGACGCGGACGGCGTTGCCATCCAGAAGACCCCCACGGTGCTGGAAGAGCTGGTGGACACTGTGCTGGTGCGGTTCCAGAAGCTCCACCCCGGCGTGCCGGTGGAGGTGAAGCTGCCGGATGACTTCATCGTCATCCCGATGGATTCCATGCTCATCCAGCAGGTGCTGACCAATCTGCTGGAAAATGCCGTGCTCCACGCAGAGGGGATGACCCACCTGACGCTGCGGGTGTTCACGCTGGGGCGGCGGGCGGTGTTCGAGGTCATCGACAATGGCTGCGGCATCCCGAAAGAACAGCTGAAGAGGCTTTTCAGCGGTACGACGCTGGCGCAGGATACCTCGTCGGGCGGCAGACACGGCATGGGCATCGGGCTGTCGGTGTGTGCGGCCATCATCAACGCCCATGGCGGCGAGATCAAAGCCGAGAGCACGCCCGGCGAGGGTACGACCATCCGGTTCTGGCTGGAAACGGAGGAAGTGGATACGGAGGAAACAGAGGATGAGCAATAATAAATTCAAGGTACTTATCATCGAGGATGAGGCGAACATCTGCAGCTTCATCCAGACCCTGCTGGAGACCAACGGCTATCAGGCGCTGGTGGCCCAGACCTGTGTGATGGGCATGACCATGTTCATCTCCTACAACCCCGACCTCGTCATCCTTGACCTTGGCCTGCCCGACCGGGATGGTCTGGATGCCATCCGCTCCATCCGTCAGAAGTATCTGACCCCCATCATCGTGCTGTCGGCCCGCACCACCGAGCGGGATAAGATCGAGGCCCTCGACCTCGGCGCCAACGACTACATCACCAAGCCCTTCGGCACCGGCGAGCTGCTGGCCCGGGTGCGGGCTGCGCTGCGGGTGAACCGCTATGGCGGCGGCAGCCTGCCCGGCGGGGTGTTCAGCGCACAGGGCCTCACCATCAACTACGAGCGCCGCAAGGTGTTCGTGGACGGGCAGGAGGTGCGCCTGACCCAGACGGAATACAACATCGTGGCTTTCCTGTCCGAACACGCCGGGCGTGTGATGACCTATGCGGCCATCGTCCGGGCCATCTGGGGAGACACGGACGCCAGCAGCACCAAGAAGCTGCAGGTGAATATGGCCAATATCCGCAAAAAGCTGGGCAGCCGCCCGGGCAGCAACACCTACATCCTCAACGAGCTGGGCGTGGGCTATCGGATGATCGAGGAAGACGCCAAGCCGCTGGAGCCTGCGGAGGAGACAAAATGACACTGGCGCTGATCCTGTTCGTCCTGTTTTATATCTTGATGCTGGCGGTGCAGCAGTACCGTCCCTGGGTCGCGCTGGGTGGCGCGGGGACGTTCCTGCTGCTGGGGAAGCTGGGCGTGTACGATTTCACGCTGGCGGACGCCGCCCGGGCCGTGGACTTCAATGTTCTGCTGATGATGGCAGGGATGATGGGCACGGTCTTTCTTTTTATCCAGAGCAAAATGCCCGCCCGGCTGGCCGAGGAGCTGATCGCCCATATGCCGGATGTCCGGTGGGCCGTGTCGGTGCTGGCCCTGCTGGCGGGGTTCATCAGCGCGTTCGTGGACAATGTGGCTACTGTCCTGATGGTGGCCCCGGTAGGGCTTGCCATTGCCCGGCGGCTGCGCATCTCGCCGGTGCCGGTGCTCATCGCCATCGCGGTGTCCTCCAATTTGCAGGGCGCAGCCACGCTGGTGGGGGACACCACGAGCATCCTGCTGGGCGGCTTTGCGGGGATGAATTTCTTCGACTTCTTCTGGATGGAGGGCCGGCCCGGCATCTTCTGGAGCGTGGAACTGGGGGCGCTGGCCTCGCTGGGGGTGCTGTTCTGGCTCTTCCGCGACCAGCGCCAGCCCGTCCATGTGGAGATGGAAACGGAGGTGGAGGACGATGTGCCCACGGCTCTGCTCCTGCTGACGGTGGGGCTGCTCATCGCGGCGTCCTTCCTGCCTGAGCCGTCCGGCGGCGTGCTGCATCTGCTCTACACCCTCCGCAGCGGCCTTGTCTGTATGGGACTCTGCCTCTTCGGGGTGGCCCGGGCCTGCTGGCGCAGCCGCTCGCTGACCCCGCTGGGGGAGACGGCCCGGGCACTGGACTACGACACCCTGCTGCTCTTGTTCAGCCTCTTCATCCTTCTGGAGGGAGTGAGCAAGGCGGGCGTCATCGACGCGGCGGCCCGGCTGTTCCACTCCGCCGCCGGAGACGAGCCGCTGCGGCTCTATCTCCTGCTGGTGGCGGCGTCGGTGGGGCTGTCGGCCTTCATCGACAACATCCCCTATGTGGCGGCCCTGCTGCCGGTGGTGCAGGGGGTCGCCGCTCTCATGAACGGCGGCGCAGGCATCGAGCCGGAGCTGTTCTATTTCGGCCTGCTCACCGGCGCAACGCTGGGCGGCAACCTGACCCCCATCGGTGCGTCGGCCAACATTGCGGCCATCGGCATCCTCCGCAAAAACGGCGAGCGCGTCCGCACCAGCGACTTTCTGCGCATCGGCGTGCCCTTCACACTGGCGGCCGTCCTCGTGGGGGCGGGGAGCCTCTGGCTGTTCTGGGGCGTGTGAGAAAATTCGGAAAAAACTGCAAAAGAAAAACAGTGTGAGCGGGCAGACATCCACCCCGGCAGCGGGCATCACCGGGGCGGATGCCTGCTTTTTGTGCGCAGGGACGTGAGATAAAATATACAGGAAAGATTGCAAAAACTTTTTTGAAAAAATGCTTGACTTTGCGGCTTTCTGTGGTATAATAACTATCGTTCCGAGCCGAACGGCCACGAACAAAAACAGAATATGCGGATATGGCGGAATTGGCAGACGCGTTAGATTCAGGTTCTAATCGGGGCAACTCGGTGGAGGTTCAAGTCCTCTTATCCGCACCAAACAATGAAAATCCGAACCTTTTCTCGATAGGAGAAGGGTTCGGATTTTTTGTTTTCTTCGGAAAGCAAAATGAAGGCTCCTTCCCGACGGCTGTGTGTCCAAAACCTTATCAGAAAAAAGACCGTATCACAAAGGCCACAACTGTAAGAGTGCCGTAAGGCGGAAAGGACACGAGTATGAAGTACGATGAAAGAACCTGCAAATTCAACATGGACATCGGCTGCGTGGAGCTGCTGCTCCGGGATGGGAGAATGATCTCCATTGACTGTACCGGGGTCGAGGATGCGTTGGACGTTACCATGGCGCAGAGATCAGAGTTGGATTACCTCATCTACAATGACCCGCTGGGCTATGCGGATTTGATTCTGAACGGTGATCCGGAGGAATATTTGAAAAACGTAACCGGAAGCCATGGGTTAGAAGATTAAAAATCACGAAAAGCTGGCAAAGACCGCATGGGGTTTTGCCAGCTTTTATCAGTATATATCCAATCTTATGCGTAAGCCTTCCTCTCCCGGAATTCCTGTGGCGTCATATGATAAAGCTCAGTGAACTTCCGGTAGAAAAAACCAAGATTGTCATAGCTGACCTTTTGTGCGATTTCGTAGATGGGGAAATCTGTATTCGTCAGATAAAAGCAGGCCTGGCACATTTTTTGCAGGATGACCAGTTCTTTGAAGGTGCGCCCGGTTTCCTTTTTGATGAAAGCACTGAGATAATTGGGATGGAAGCCAAAATGGTCGGCGGTGCTCTGCAAGGTGACGGTTAGATAGTTTGCTTCCAGATAATCCAGAATATCCACGATCTTCCACTGGCTTTTGGCCTTTGGAGAAAAGCTCTGGCTGCGGTACTGGCGTAAGATCTCGCAGAACAGAACGATCATATAGGCATCGATCATTTTATCGCTGCAGATCTGTGGGGCGTAATACTCACACAGGATGCTTTGAATAACAGAATGGATCGGAGTTTCTTTCCGGTTGTGGAACAGCAAATATTGGTCATGTGCGGCATCGGAGGAGAGGGCGTTGATCAAAAAACCGTTGATGATACCGTTGTTGCCCAGACGCTGCAAAAAGCCCTGTGTCAGATATTCCTTTTTCATTTCAATCGTAATGACGATATCGTTTTTGCCCAGGGGCTGGATGCTGTGGGGGACATGCGTATCCAGCATACAGATATCGCCTTGCGCCATCTGTATGCTCTGACCGTTGATTATCTGGGTGCAGTGTCCGGAATACACATACAAAAATTCAATCACCGAGTGGATATGCTCTGGAATAACGGTAAAACGGGATTCCTTGTTGACACAAACCGAACGATTTTTCAAAAGGCTTCCGAAATTGAACTGGTACATCTCCCGCCCGTTATAGACCACTTTGGGGATATTGCGATAGCGGGGCGAAAGCTGCGGTGGCTGTTCGCGGAGATGCCGCTGCTCCGATTCGGTGTACTGAAATAGAAATGTTTCCAGCTGTTGATTGGTCATGGTATCACCTCTCCATCAGCATATCATATTAAGTTTGGTAAGTGAAGTCCTTTTTTGTGGAAATTGAAAATTCTGTCAAAATTCGGTAATATAAAGATGCCGGCAAGAGAAGAAAATGAACTGCAGCTGTATGGTTTCAGTGCTGTACAGCCTCTATGAAAATGCGGTACCCCCGCACAAGGAGGACTTTTTCATTGGTACAACGTCAAAATCCGAATACACCCAGCTCTGCACGGAAATTCTGGAAGCTGTGGGCGGAAGCAAGAATGTAAAGAACGTATTTCACTGCATCACCCGGCTTCGCATCGTTCCGGTCAACCGCGATGCGGTAGATATGGAAAAATTGAGTAAAGTCAGCGGCATTCTGAAGGTCGTGGAATCCAGCGGCCAGATCCAGTGCGTCATCGGCACCACCGTGCCGGAGGTGTACGAAGAGTTCCTTTCAGTGTCCGGTGTGGCGGCAGGCGGCACTGTGGAGGCAGAGCCTGCCACGGATGATGTGCCGGAGAAAAAGCCCAACATCATCACCCGGGGTCTGAATACACTGGCATCCTGTGTGACGCCCGGTCTGTATGCCATTGTGGCAGGCGGCATGATCAAGGGTGTTGTCTCCCTGCTCACTGCGATCGGTCTGGTATCGTCCAAGTCGGATATCATCACCGTGCTCAACGCTGTGGGCGATGCACCCTTCTACTTTATGCCGTTCATTATCGGCTACGCAGCAGCAAAGCGGTTCAAGGTCAAGGAGATCTTCGGCATTATGACTGCCGGTATCCTGATGTACTCCACCTTCCTCTCGCCGAAAGAAGGCATCACTGGTTATGCCTTTGGCCCTATCAATATCCCCGCCTACAACTACAAGGGCTCTATCTTCCCAGTCATTCTGTCGGTGTGGATCTTCTCCATCATTTTCCATCTTATCGACAAGCATATGCCCAAAAATCTGCGCATCGTCTTTTCCGGCGCGCTGTCTTTCCTGATCTCTGCACCGCTGTTCCTGGGTTTTGCTGCTCCTCTGGGCAACTGGATCGCCAAGGGCATGACCAGTGGCTTTGCATGGCTGTTCACCCACGCCGGTCCGTTTGCAGGAGCGCTGTTCTGCGGCATCATTCCGCTTACCATTATCTTTGGCATCAAGGGCTGGTCTGCCGTAGAACTGCAGAATCTGGAAGTTCTGGGTCATGACTATATGCTGCCTAACTTCTTCTATTCCAATCTGGCTGTTTCCGGTTCTGTTCTGGCATGGGCACTCAAGCAGAAGCCCAGTGAGCAGCGTTCTGCCGCTGTTTCTACCGGTCTGGTCTGCATCCTCGGCATTACCGAGCCTGCCCTGTACGGTATTGCACTGCCGGAAAAGAAGCCTCTATATGCTGCCATGGCAGGCGGTGCAATTGCCGGTGCCAGCGCCATGCTGATGGGTGTTGTGACCTATGCGTTCTCCATGCCCGGCATCACCAGCATCGCCACCTATGTGGATGGCGGCAACAACTTCTTTAAGCTGCTGATCGTTATGGCAATTGCATGGGTGTCCAGCTTTGTGATCTCCTTTGCAATGAACAAGAAGGAACAGTAAGAGAGGAGTGTGTGATGATGAAAACAGGTTTTCCCAAAGACTTTCTCTGGGGCGGTGCTATGGCATCCTCTCAGGCGGAAGGTGCGTTTTTGCAAGATGGCAAAGGGCTGGATACGCAGGATCTGCGGTATTTCGACCCCAATTGGACGAAGGAAGAGCGCGCCCAAAAATCCAACCGCCGCATGAACGACGAAAAATTCAAGGCCGCTCTTGCAGACCTTGAGGATCTGGAGCATTATCCGTTCCGTCATGGTATCGATTTTTATAACCGCTGGCAGGAAGATCTGGAGCTGTTTGCAGAACTGGGCATCAAGGTGCTGCGCACCTCCATCTGCTGGGCACGCATCTTTCCCAATGGCGATGATGCACAGCCCAACGAGGCAGGGCTGAAGTTTTACATGGATCTGTTCGATGCCTGCCACGCCTATGGCATCAAGGTGTTCGCTACCATTCTGCACTACAATATCCCGCTGCATCTGGTAACAGAGTACGGCGGCTGGAAGAGCCGCAAGACGGTGGAGTGCTATGTGCGCTACACCCGCACCCTGTTCGAGCGTCTGGGTGACCGGGTGGATTACTGGCTGCCCTTCAATGAGTTCAATGCCGGCAAGTTCAACCCCTACAACGGTGTGTGCCTGATCGAAGATCAGGAAGAGGACTATCAGAACGCAATCTTCCAGTGCCTGCACCATCAGTTCATTGCCAATGCACTGACCATTCAGCAGGGGCACGAGATCCTGCCCGGCAGCAAGATCGGCGGTATGATCGCCCGATTCACCACCTACCCTGCCACCTGCAAACCGGATGATGTGATGCAGATGATCCTGGATGACCAGTATTCCAACTGGTTCTATCTGGATGTAATGACCCGCGGCAAGTACCCTGCCTATATGGAACGGTATTTTGAACAGCAGGGCATCCACATCGACTGGCAGCCGGGCGATGCCGAGATCCTGAAGAACAACAGCATCGACTTTGTGGCCTTCTCCTACTATTTCTCGCAGGTGTCCACCACCGAGCAGGGCTGGGAAAAGACCAGCGGCAACCTCATCATGGCCAACAAGAACCCCTATCTGGAGACCAGCGAGTGGGGCTGGCAGAAGGATCCCGTGGGTCTGCGCGTCACCCTGAATCAGGTATACGACCGCTACCAGCTGCCTATTTTTATTGCCGAGAATGGTCTGGGTGCCGTGGATAAGGTGGAGGCTGATGGTTCTATCCACGATCCCTACCGCATCGACTACATCAAAGCTCATGTGGAACAGATGAAGGAAGCGGTAAAGGACGGCGTAGAACTGATCGGTTACACCATGTGGGGCTTTATCGATCTCGTCTCCTGCGGTAGCATGGAAATGTCCAAGCGGTACGGTGTGATCTATGTGGATCAGGACGATGCCGGTCACGGCACACTGGCCCGCAGCAGAAAAGACAGCTTTTATTGGTATCAGAAGTGCATCGCCACCAATGGTGAAGATCTGGAAGGCTAAATGAAGGCCGGAACCGCGGGCAGGAAACTGTCTGCGGTTTTCGGCGTATTCAGGAAGGGAAAGTTTTTATGAACGAACAGACAAAAGCGCAGGTGGAATCTTATGCAGAAGAATGCCGCACCGAACAGCTGGAACTGCTGCGCACATTGGGAAAAATGCCTGCGCCGACCCGAAAGGAGGATTTTCGGGCAGCATTCTGCCGGGATTGGCTCCGGGCACAAGGGGCAGAAAATGTCCGCATCGACAGCGCTAAAAATGTGATCTGCAAATTGGGGCCGGACACCGAAGAACTGGTTGTTTTTGCTGCCCATACCGATATCGTGTTTCCAGATCTGGAAAATCTGCCCCTGCGGGAAGAAGGCGGAAAGCTTTTTGCGCCCGGCATCGGCGATGACACCGCAAATCTTGTCAATCTGCTGATGGCGACAAAATACCTGATCCAGAAACAAACCGCGCTGGAATATGGTGTGCTGGTGGTGGCGAATGCCTGCGAAGAAGGTCTGGGCAATCTGGACGGGACCAAGGCATTGTTTGCCGAGTACGGCACCCGTATTCAGGGGTTTTATTCCTTTGATATCTACACGCCGCTTTGCTGCAACAGTGCCGTGGGTTCTTACCGGTATAAGATCACCTGCAAAACGCCCGGCGGACACTCCTATGCAAATTTTGGCGACCCCAGTGCCATTCAACTGCTGTGCGGACTCGTGAATGAACTGTACCAGATCCAACCGCCGGTACGCTCCCGCACCACCTATAATGTGGGGCGTATCGAGGGCGGCACGACGGTCAACTCCATTGCACAACAGGCATCCATGCTGTATGAGTTCCGCTCCACCGCACAGGATTGTCTGGAAGAGATGGAAGAAAAATTCCGTCGTGCTGTAGCGCACTGGAATGGCAGAGGCGGCGATTTTGAGGTGGAGCTGCTGGGCATCCGTCCCGGCAACGGTCCTGTTGACCAGAAAAGACTCGGTCAATTCACGGCAAAAAGTAAAGAGATTGTTCGCACCTTCACAGGTCGTGAGCCGGACGAAACACCCAACTCCACGGACAGTAATATTCCGCTTTCGCTGGGTATCCCGGCCAATACCATTGGTACGATAGATGGCGGATCGGCGCATACCCGGCAGGAGTGGGTGGACATTGCCAGCTTGCCCACAGGATTGAAAATCGTTCTTGGGCTGATGCTGGAGTATCAGAAAAACGATTGCTTTTGAAATAAGCATGGGGTGTTCTGGCGGCAGTAGGGAGGAATTGTGTCAATTTGACACAATTCCTCCTATGAGATATGCGGCTGGGTACATCGGGCGTATAACAAAAAAACAGGGTGCGCCCTGCGGACGCACCCTGAAAAATCCACATACGATAGCGATATGTACAACAGGGCGTTCCCCGTCGGGAACGCTCTGTTTCTCTTTACTGGGGATATGATGAGCCTGTTCCGCCTGCCATGCAGCAAATTCTCTTTGCCCTTCCTCGCTGTTCCAGCAGGCAAGGATGGCCGGGTAGAATGCCCGTGCCAGACGGTCAATGACTTCATCGGGATAGGGGGAAGAGTTTGTGGACTTTTTCTTTTTGTTCAAACGCACGCTCCTTTGGACATCGGTAAATAGCATACCATGTGCCTGTTGTTATGCTGTCTGGTCTTTAACATCTGCGAGTGCGGCTTCCAGAGAAGTAAGATAGTCCTTATGCTTGTGAATGATCTCCAGAATCACATCACGCTGTGCATTATCGGGCATCTGCTCCAACTGGTAGTTGAATGAAATACGGAAACGAGTAGTGAGCTCTTCCAACGCCACATATTTGTACCGTACATCCTCCGGGTAAGCATCGCTGTCGTAAACCGATTCAAACTTTCGGAATGGCATGACAGGCGCTTTGCCCGGAACGCGAATTACACCATCAGCGTCAGGCGTCGGTTCCACCTTCAGCTCCGGGTGCAGAATATCCAGCAAGATCTGTGTACGGTCATAGCAGGCAGCCTTGGCAAGGCGATGCATATCCGCTTTGGACACTTTTGTCTGCCCGGACAGAATGCTCTGCTTCAGGCCCGGCATCAGCTCTTCTGCAATCTCCACACCTTTCATATACTTCGAGGCGCGGATAACGGTGTCTTTGCTCACTCCGTTTTCTGCTGCGATTCGGTCGCAGGTTTTGCTGCTGTCGATCAAGTTCACTTTTAGCGAACTTGATTTTGCATCGGTGCTTTTGCGGTCACCGCCGTGTGCAGCTTTTTCGGCTGCGTACTGTTTGCCCATCAGGTAGTACTTCTGCTCCGGGGTCAGCTTGCTAGAACGACAACTTCTAGTTTGCCGTAAACAACCTTAGCAGGGTTTGGGGCAGGCACGCCCCAACAAGATCGCTTAGAAAACTCGCAAGAGTTTGAGAAGTGAAGTCCAGGATGGACAGGAAATTTTCAAGAATTGAAAATTTGTGGCCACGGGACGGTTCTTG